>FSXT01000355.1_pt1 | contig 10617 bp, 5 predicted proteins | sample 1638311 | NCBI WGS metagenome assembly FSXT01 (sample SAMEA3914788, study PRJEB12502) | metagenome | biome: forest; material: soil | place: Canada | collected 2011-07-03 | depth 0.1 m | reverse complement strand
CGCCAACAGTGTGCATACTGTAAGGCTCGGTCTCGCGATAGAACGAAAAATTGTCGACTGACGGATCATGTTTACCCTTCTGGGTTATTCAATGCTGATGGAATTGTAAAGAGCAGGTGAGCCCAGTCCTCCTGGGCTCACCTGTGGCCAATTAGAAGTTCACACGGATCTGCACGTTCAGGTTGCGCGGCGGCGAGTCCGCCGAAGGAGTCTGGCCCTGGATGACAGTTCCAAACAGGTTCGGCGGATCGTTGGGATTCGTATCGAACCGTGCCGTAAGAAGGTTGAAATGGTTCAATACATTTGATGCCTGCAGCCGCGCCACCACGTTGATGCTTCCACGAATCTTGAAGGTCTTCTGCAAAGCAGCATCGGAAGCAATCACCGGCTTCATGCGAATGAAGCTGGAGTTAGAAGGCAGGGTCTGCTCATTTGGCAGATCCGTTACCTCAAGCCAGTCATAGTTCGCGGGGTTCGTGCCACACTGCTGCGCCTCTACGCCAGTAATGCCACCCGGAATGGTTGGAGAACCACCAGGGTTGTAGTCCAGCACGCAACCGTTCCACGCGCGCACCTGTTGCTGATGCCAGTTCTGATGGTTATAAAACTTGTTGTGCGGAAGCGGGATCGCATTGCCGGGCAAAGCCGCGGGTTCGCCACTCTCAACGGTGAAATCAGGAGAGAACTCCCAGCCCCCAACAACGGCGTCCAGCGCGCGGTTTTGTACCCTGACTAGTTTGTCGCGGCCAATAGGAAGCTGGAAGACCCCAGAGAGCTTGAACACATGGGGGAGCCCCAGGTAATACGGACTGCGCTGGCGCAGATTCAGCGCCTGGTTCATCCACCCCCACTGCTCGATCTGTTTCGACCACACATAACTGGTGTTGAACGAGATACCGTGCTCCATCCTATGCGTGTAGTCGACTTGAAGCCCGTTGTACCAGTTATGCCCCTGATTGAGGCCACTGGTATTGACCGCCTGAAACTCTGGATGCGGACGATTGAGGTCATACGCATCGAAGGTCGGTGCTGTGTAGTAGCTCGTACCTTGGAAGGCCGGTACTCCTGCAAACGGATTTGCCTGTTGAGCCGTGCAGAGACTGTTATTCCCCTGGGCATAGATCTCATCGCACTGCTTCTGGAAGCCCCACGACGGCAGGTTTGCATCGTACGTCATGTCGTAGCCTATGACGCGGTTTCCTACATAAGACGCGTCCACGACACCGTTTTTGAACAACCGATACTGGAAACCGAGCGAGAACTCGTTGGAGCTCGGAATCTTGAAGTTCCTGTTGTAGGTCGTCAGAGTCTGACCGATGCCAGTGAGTGTACCCAACGTCGACCCGGTAGGCTGAATAAGCCCGCCTGGATACGGATTGGTGAGGACGTTGGAGATAGGTGTTCGACCGCCATCATTTGATGTCACCAGCGGAGTATTCGAAGAGAAGCCCAGTTGCTGGATCATCCCGTTGTTCTGGAAGTTCGTGTAGAAGAGGCCATAGCCACCGCGGACTACGAGGCGATCGAGCGGTTGCCACGCAAAACCCACACGCGGCTGGATATTGTGATACACCGTTGGAAATGGGGATCTCGGATTGCCATTCACGTTGGCAAACTCAAGACCGCCTGTGAGGCTCGATGTCTGCGGCAGAATACTGATGGCACTCGACGGCATTTGCGCCTGCACAGCATTCGGTATGTTGGGATTGAATCCTATGTCGAGTGCATCGTGTTTATCGACGGGTGCCGTCAGTACGTCGTAACGGAAACCCAGGTTGAGCGTTAGATTTTTCGTGATCTTCCAGTCGTCCTGAAGCCACGGTGCGAGATACCAGGTGGATATCGCCTCCGTGGCGTTATTCGCCGTGTTGCCGTTCGAGGGTGTGCCTAACAGGAACGTCGCAAAGCTGTCGCCGCTGTACTGCTCCGAACCAGTGTTGTTGAAGTCGGCGCTCGTGAAGTCGCTGTTGCTGGTAAACGTGGGAAAGCCCGGATTGATGAACGTAAAGTGCACCAACCGCACATCCCAGCCTGCGCGAACATTATGTCTCCCGACTGTACGGGAGATATTCCCTTCAATAGAATACGTGCCCGTGTCTTCCACGTTACGAAACCAGCCGATAGGGCTATAGTTTTGAAAATCGTAGTCGCCGAAGAAGTTCGATTGCTGCAAACTGCTGCCGAAACTTGCCGGATAACCCAATGTGGCAAGATCCACATTTTGATTGGATGGGCTGGTCCATAGCACGCGGAAGAAGCTATAGCCATAGCGAACGTTGAGCACGGTCTTAGGGTCCACCGCGTCAATGAAGTCGACGAGAAAGCCCTTGCTTGTACGAGAAAATTGACCACCGTTTTCACCCGGCCCTACGATGCCGCCAGCATTACTGACCTCGGTAAAGTTGGCATAGAACGGACGCACGAAGAACTTGTATTTGTCACCAATGTCAAAATCGAAGCGGCCCAGCAAGTTGTGGAAGTGCCAGTTGAAGTAATTGTTCGGAATATTGAGGTTGTTCGTACCAGGCCGCTGTCCTGCGGGTGTCGCGCCTACGGCTGGAAATACCTTCGCAATATTCATCGCAACCGTGTTCAGGCGATTCGCCGGGATGACATTGTTCGGAAAGGGATCACGGACCCAATCGCCGTTCGTGCCTGCGTGTCCCGTCGCGGGGTCATCAATCTGCACACCGTACGGCAGCAGCTCAGAGAAGTCGCCAGTCTTCATCTTGGCCGTCGGGTAGGACAACAACAGGCCTCGCGGCAACAACTCCGAGTAGTGGTCAAAAGCAAAGAAGAAATACGGCTTATATTGCTGCGACGAAGGAATCACATGCGGCACCATAATAGGTCCGCCCACCTGAAATCCCAGTTGTGTTTGTGAGTTGAAGGGTGTCGTGTTGGAGTTCGTATTGTTGACCGCGTTCTCGTATTTATTCTGATAGGTGTTCGCGTTCCAACCCGTACGTCGAAAAGAACTCCATCCCATACCGTGCAGCTTCGATCCACCAGAGAGCGTAGCTAGGTTAATCACACCGCCACTTGTATGGCCGTACTCCGCGTCATAGTTATTCGCGCTTACGGTAAAGGTCTTTACCGCGAAGTTCGGTGGCGTGTAGGCGTATGTGTTAGCTCCTAATTCAGCGTCATTGGGACTGCCGTCGATCTCAAACTCGTTGAGATACATGAGACCGCCATTGATCAGATACTGCGACGTGACAGTCCATGGATCGGTATAGATCCCAAGAGGCCGCATGTATACGCCCGGAATCTCCTCGCCCAACATCACGGGGTTTCCGTTGATAACCGGGAGGTCCGTGATATCTGCATGCTCGATATCCCAGGCACGTGTCGCGGACTCCGTTTGCAGGAGGGCGCCTTCCGTCGTGACGGTCACATCAGTGGTGATGGTGGCCGGCTTGAGTGTCACTGCAATGCTGGATGAGGCATAGGCCTGCACCGCGATGCCCGTCGTAATAGCCGTATTCATCGTAGGCGCGGTCGTCGTGACCTGGTAGGTATCCGGCTCGAGAAACTGAAAGGTGAACGAGCCAGTCGCATCGGTCGTTGCAGGTGTTACCTGTTTGGTGCTGCCGCGCTCAAGCTTCAAAGTGGCTCCGGGAACAGCGGCCCCAGTAGAGTCGGTAACTGCAACCGTAAGCTTGGCTCTGTAATCCTGTGCCTCGGCATTCACGCCACAGATCATCATGATCGCAATGAGCCCGCAGATAATCGCGGTGAAGCATGTTCGGGTTATAGCTCCCGGTGTGTTTCGTAAAGCTTTCATCGTGCCTCCTAAAACAACAAAACTTCGCATGGCATCAGAAGAATCCCTTTGACTGGCTGCTGAATTGTCTTCTTGTGGCCGGGCACAACAGTAGTGTCTTTGGAGGTATCCGCACAATGCGATAGAACACCCAACCTTGCATGGGTCATATGAACTAGACAGAGAGAGGTCGTACGTCATGCTGCGCGTCGGGCATGTGGGCAAAATGACATATGTGACGCGGTTCACGTATGCTCTCGACTCAGGTGCAACGTGTCTTCAGAATCTCCCAACCATGTAGGGCAACTCCGCGTACTCATCGTCGACGATCATCCCGTCGTGCGTGTCGGCCTAAAGACGCTGCTGGAAAGTAACAGGCGCTTCATCGTCAGCGGAATGGCCAGTTCAGCAGAAGAGGCCGTCGAAGAAGTGACACGTTGTGTTCCGGACGTTGTCCTGATGGATCTGCGCATGCCCCAGGTAGAGGGAGTTGAAGCGATTCTTCGCCTGCGCCGTCTGCAGCCGGCCTTGCGAATCCTTGTACTCACAAACTACGAGCAGGACGAGTACATCCTGCGAGCCCTCCAGGCAGGCGCGATGGGATATCTGCTGAAAAGCACTCCTCAGGAGGAGATCGTTCATGCCGTAGAGATGGTCCATCAGAATAAGCGCTATATTCCGCCACGCATTGCCGAGCGGCTCTCCGAAGCCGTTGCCCACGAAGAGCTGACGCAGCGGGAGCTGGAAGTGCTTACTCTTGTCGCGGAGGGGTTGACCAACAAGCAGGTCGCTGAAAAGCTCTATATCAGTGACAAGACCGCGAGAAATCATGTCACGAACTGCCTTGTGAAGTTAGGCGCAAACGACAGGACAGAAGCCGTCACACGAGCGATCAACCGTGGTCTTCTGCGCATGTCTGAATAGACAAAATTCAATCCCTATCACGTCTACGAACTAGCCCGACGACTTAGCAGGCGAAGGGTCTTGCGTTCTATATAGGCTGCAGTGCAAGCTACTCATGGAGCAGCAGCTCTCACTCGAACAATCTATAGCAGGAGTCATTCATCATGAAGCGCAGGGACGTATTGAAGGGTCTTTCGATTGTGACTGGAGGCGCGTTGTGCTTAGGATCGTCCTCTTTACAGGCACTTGCAATCGAAGAGGAGGTCCGCGTGACCAAGCCTCCTCTGGCAGTCGGGATTCGTGGGCTTGTGCGGAAAAACGGAAAGCTGCTGCAACCGATTCAGATCTCTGTGCAGCCTCCTGGTAGAGACACCGAAGCGGTAACCACGCTTGATGGAGTAGAGATTGACCGGAGGACATTGTCTGCAGGACAGCAGATATTCCAGGTATTGATTGCTGCAGTGGCAGAAGCGCGGGATGGTGCCGTGACGGTGAAAGTGGGAGACACCACAAGCTCGGCAGTCGTGAAGCTACAGCCGGTCCGCAAGGTGCTCGTGTATGTGCTGCCACACTCTCATCATGATCTTGGATATACGGATCTGCAGGCGGATGTGGAAGAGAAGCAGATGCAGAACATCACGCTGGGGATGGAACTGGCACGCAAGACGGCAGGTTATCCCGAGGGTTCGAGGTTCGTGTGGAACCTCGAAGTGCTGTGGGGCGCAGACCAGTTTATGCGGCGGAGGTCTCAAGCAGAGAAGGATGCGTTTATCTCTGCGGTGAAGAATGGCTGGGTAAGCCTGAACGGGATGTATGCGAATGAGTTGACCGGGCTGTGCAGGCCAGAGGAACTCGTACAGTTATTCCGGTATGGGACAGAGCTGGGGAGGACGTGTGGCGTGCGTGTGGACTCCGCGATGCTAAGCGATGTACCCGGCTTTACGTGGGGCACAGTGTCTGCAATGGCACAGGCTGGGATCCGGTACTTCTCGGCTGCGCCGAATTTCTTTGATCGCATTGGGAGCCTGATGGCGGTGTGGCAAGACAAGCCATTTTGGGCGGTCTCGCCTTCAGGCAAAGAGAAGGTGCTGGTCTGGATTCCATGGACCGGCTACGCGATGTCCCACGTGATGAAACTCGGTTCAGAGTGGGTAGGAGCCTATCAGGATCGTCTGGACACAGTAGGTTTTAAATACGACATCTCCTACATTCGCTGGTCCGGGCACGGGGATAATGCGGTGCCTGATCCCGAGTTGAGCGAGTTCATCAAGGGCTGGAACGAAGAGTATGAGTGGCCGAAGTTTCATATCTCCTCGACGAGCGAGGCCTTTGCAGCCTTTGAAAAACGGCATGGATCAGAGATACCGGAGATGCATGGCGACCTGACTCCATATTGGGAAGATGGTGCTGCGTCGTCGTCGCTGGAGACGAAGATGAGCCGCGTGGCGGCGGACAGACTGACTCAAGCAGAGGCGCTCGGTGCGATATTTTCTCCTACGGTGCCGCGTTCAACGAAGGTCAACGATGCTTGGAGAAACATTCTGCTCTACTCCGAGCACACATGGGGCGCGTGGTGCAGCGTGTCGGACTCCGAGAACCCATTTACGAAGAAACAGTGGGATGTGAAGCGGCAGTTTGCTGTGGATGCGGAGAGTTTATCGAAAGCGCTGCTCGCCGATGTGCTGCCTGCGGCTGGCACGGACACTGCAGCGATCGATGTGCATAATTCGACATCGTGGACACGAAGCGAGCTGGTCGTGCTGTCGGCGGCGTTGTCCGCAGCAGGAGACCATGTAAAAACACAGCATGGAGCTTCAGTGCCATCGCAGAGACTTTCTACAGGAGAGCTAGCGTTTACCGCACTGGATGTTCCGGGGTTTGGCAGTGCACGCTTTCATCTGTCAAAAGCAAAGGCACAAATTCCTGCGAAGCCTGCGACATTCAAGGAAAATGTGCTCGAGAACGGCATCGTTCGGGTCAAGATCGATCCTGCGAGTGGCAACCTCGTAGAACTAGCGCTGCACGGAAAAACGGACAACCTCGTTGATCGCACCAAGGGAGAGGGGGCCAACGAGTATCTCTTCCTTGAAGGCAGCGATGTGTCGAAGGTGCAGCAAAGCGGAACGGCGACCATACATATTGAAGAGAGGGGTCCACTGGTAGTTTCTGTGCGAATCGAGTCGACTGCGCCGGGATGTAACAGTCTGGCACGAAGGGTCCGGCTGGTTGCAGGCGACGGCCACGTGGAACTGACGAATGTCGTCGATAAGAAGCGAGCTCCGCTGAACCCGCATCCAGGCAAGGGTGGCCCAGGAGACGACTTTGCGCAGCACGAGGCAAAAGAAAGCGTGCAGTTTGCATTCCCGTTTGCGGTGCGCGATGGCACGATGCGAATCGATGTGCCGCTCGCGGTGATGCGACCGGAGACCGATCAACTGCCGGGCGCCTGCAAGAACTGGCTGCCAGTAAGCCGTTGGGTCGATGTATCGAACACCGAGCACGGCGTGACGTGGGTAACGCTGGATGCGCCACTGGTAGAGGTAGGTGGTATCTCCGCGAATATGCTGGGATCTCAGCGTGATCCGAATGCCTGGCGGAAGCAGATCGCCCCGACACAGCGTTTCTATTCGTGGGTAATGAATAATCACTGGGGGACGAACTATCGCGCGTACCAGCAGGGCGTCGTCGAATTTCGGTATGCGCTACGACCGCATGAAGGCTACGATGCAGCAGCTTCGAGCCGGTTCGCCATCGGACTCTCGCAACCACTTGTGACAACGGTGGCGAGTGCGGACACGTTAAAAGCACCCTTGTTAAAGATTGAGCCTCAGGATGTATTGGCACTGGCACTAAAGACGAGTGAGGATGGCCAGGGTTCAGTGCTCCGGCTATTCGGAGCTTCTGGCGAAGAGCGAAAGGCCAAGGTGACATGGACTGCGCAAGTTCCGCAGATGTGGCTAAGCGATCTGAGCGAGCAACGACTGCAACGGCTAGAGCATGAGGTGACGGTTGCAGGCTGGGATCTTGTGACGCTGCGCGCCGATCGTACGTGATGTTCGCTTCACGTACACGAGTTCATCAGTGATGGGTCGGGTAATACGGATGCTGTTCCCGTATTACCCGACCCATCTTCACTCGGCTCTTAACGCTTCGACCGGATTGACGGATGCCGCGCGGCGCGCTGGAACAAAACAGGCAACTCCGGATACAAAGATCAACAGAGCCGTTACGCCAACATACGTAATCGGGTCAAATCGGGATACGCCAAACAACAGCGCTGCAATGCCGGAGCTAGCAACAACTGCTCCCAGTAGCCCCACAAACAATCCGAATACCGTGAGTGTCATGCCCTGGCGAATCACCAGCGCGAGGATGCTTCCGCGCGATGCTCCCAGGGCAGCCCGGACTCCGATCTCGCGGGTTCGTTCGCTTACGCTCCCGGCGAGCAACCCATAGATGCCGGTTGCTGCAAGCACTAGTCCCAACGCGGCAAACGCTTCAAACAGAATGAGAACAAAATGCCGCTCTGCCTCTGAAGCAGCCAGCAGGCTATCCATGCTGGCAAGCCGTACGATGGGTTGATCCTTGTCCACCGACCATATGGCATCGCGAACAACGGGAGCAAGCGCGGCGGCATCGCCACGCGTCCGCACTACCAAAGACTGCGCGTTGTCTGCCCACGCCCATTGCTTCGTCGAGATATAAAAAGCATCTTCATCGCCCATCCCCAGGGACTCTTGCTTCACATTGCCCACTACACCAACGATGGTGGCCCAGGGTTTGTCCTCATGTCCGGCGTCAGGCCCAACGCGAACTCGCCGGCCAATCGGATCCTGCCCGTGAAATTCCCGATTCGCCAGAGACTCACTGATGAGCACTACAACGGGAGCACCGGCTTCGTCGTGTTCGCTGAGCAAGCGTCCACGACGAAGAGGAATGTGCATCGTCTCGATGTACCCCGGTGTGACCGCATAGCGAAGAGCGGGATCTCCAACCTCATTGTTCTTTCCTTCAAACTCCACACCGTACCTCTCGGCATCGCCACTCAAAGGCAACTGAGTGGTAAACCCCGCAGAAAGCACACCTGGTACGTGATGTACCTGCTCAAGTGCTTGTGTAAAGAATTGAAGGCCAGTAGCAGCCTTATCAAATCGATGGCCTGTCTCCTGCACCTGCATCGTCAATAGTTGTGAAGTATCGAAGCCCGGAGCAACGGAGAAGAGATGCTGCATGCTGCGCAACAACAGTCCTGTACTCACTAGCAGTACTGCAGCGAGGGACACTTCTGCTATGACAAGAATCCTGCGCATCCAATGGCGCCCGCCAGCAGTCCGTCGCGAGTTCTGCCGCAACGAGGTATGCAGATCTTTGCGGGAGGCCTGCCACGCCGGAACCAGCCCCACCCCAACCCCAATCAACGTAGTGATACCGAGGCCAAACAGAAATACCGTCGTATCGACACCGACAGCACTTATCCGTGGCAACGCTGGTGGACTGAGTGCTATCAGCGCTCGTACACCGATGAAAGCTACCACCATTCCGAAGATTGCTCCCAGACTTGCCAGTAGCAAACTCTCCGTAATCATCTGCCGGATTAGCCGGGTTTGTGTAGCCCCTAGAGCAGTGCGCATCGCAAACTCTGCCTGCCGCTGCGCTCCGCGTGCCAGCAGAAGATTCGTCACATTGACGCAGACGATCAACAAAACCAGAAAGACTGCCCCGAGGACCGCCAGCAGAGCAGGCCGAACGCTACTCGTGAGATCGCTCTGCAACTCATTCACAATCATCCCGGCGGGAGGACCGCCCGAGCTGTCGTAGCCCTTTGGATTCGCCCGCACCAGCGCCGGCAGGATCACATCCAATTCGCTTCTGGCTTGGTCCCTGCTGATGCCAGGCTTAAGCCGCCCGGCCATGCGTAAATGATGTCCCCATTCTCTGCCGTCGGCTGGCAGTGATGGGTCATATTGCAACGGTGCCCAAAGCTCTGCCATGGGAGCCAACACATTCTCAAACTGTCGCGGCATCACGCCCACTACGGTGTAGCTATCGTCATCGAGCCGCACCTGCTTCCCCACGATAGCTTTGTCTCCCGTAAAGCGCCGACGCCATAACCTCTCGCTAAGGATCACTAGATTAAGGCCCTGGAATCTATCGTCCGATGCATTGAAGTCTCGACCCAGCAAAGGCGATATGCCGAGCGTTCGAAAGTAGTCCGCACTGACACGTTGGCCTTCCAGGCGCTCCGGCCGGTCCGTCGCCACAATCGTCGGCTGCCACGGCTTCATCACTGCCATTGCCGTGAAAGATTGGCTCCGCTGCGCTAATCCGTGAAACGTGCCAAAGCTTACGTCCATTGGACCGCTGTCGCCACGCATCTCCCAGACCATCATGAGCTGTTTGGCATTTGGGTACGGAAGCGAATCAAGCAGGATCGGTTTTATCGTGCTGAAGATTGCCGTACAGGCGCCAATACCGAGTGCAAGAATCGCAATGGAAGTCCACGCAAAACCTGGCGAACGCCGCAACTGGCGCGCCGCATAGCGAACATCGGCCCCAAAGCTATCCAGGCCCAACGCGGCATCGGCTCCCGCAACCCGCTCTTTGATGACCGCCGGATTTCCGAAGCGCAGCAGCGCATCCCGGCGAGCTTCCTCTCGTGACATCCCAGCCGCGCGGTTATCTTCAACGCGCATCTCCAGATGCGACCGGAGTTCTTCGTCAATCTCCTGCTCTACCCTGGAACGAGCTAACAGATTCGCAATACGACGAACAAGCGACATAGGATCACCTCAGGCATACCGCAACATCGTGCGGACACCCTTCACCAATTGTTCAAAGCTCTTTTCAGCTTCCTGTAACTGCTTTCGTCCGGCGGGGGTCAACTTGTAATACTTCGCCCGCCGATTGGTCTCTGTCAGCGCCCATTCCGAACTGATCCATCCGCTCTG
>FSXT01000535.1_pt1 | contig 10783 bp, 8 predicted proteins | sample 1638311 | NCBI WGS metagenome assembly FSXT01 (sample SAMEA3914788, study PRJEB12502) | metagenome | biome: forest; material: soil | place: Canada | collected 2011-07-03 | depth 0.1 m | reverse complement strand
GCTCGCGATGATGCGCTCAAAGAGCTCTTCGGTCCAGTGGTAGAAGCGGTTCTGCTGAGCGGGCGGCGTATGACGCAGCAACCGCGAACTCATCATCGGGGTCAACGTCAGTGACACCACAGCCGAAATAAGAATGGTGACGCTCAACGTAACGGCGAACTCTCGGAAGAGCCTGCCGACGATGTCACCCATAAAGAGCAGGGGAATCAGCACCGCGATAAGCGAGATCGTCAGGGAGATGATCGTAAAGCCAATCTCTCCGGCCCCCTTGAGCGCAGCCTCCATCGGCGCCATGCCCTCTTCCAGGTACCGCGAGATGTTCTCGATCATCACGATGGCATCATCGACGACAAATCCCGTTGCAATGGTGAAGGCCATCATCGTCAGGTTGTTGATGCTGTACCCAAGCGAATGCATCACAGCAAGTGTGCCGATAAGCGACAGCGGCACGGCAACACTGGGGATAACGGTCGCATAGAAGTTGCGAAGGAAGAGGAAGATCACCATAATGACGAGCCCTATGGTGAGCATCAACTCAAACTCGACATCCTTCACCGAGGCGCGGATGGTCGTTGTGCGATCCGTCAGAACCTTGAGCTTCACGGATACAGGAAGCGACGCCTGCAGCTTGGGAAGAAGTTCTTTAATCTCATCGACAACGGCAATGGTGTTGGCTCCCGGTTGCCGCTGAACATTCACGATCACGGCCGGAGTCTGGTCCATCCATCCCGCGAGCTTGCCGTTCTCAACACCGTCCGTAATTTTGGCGACATCGGTCAGCATAACCGGCGCACCATTCTTATAAGCGACGACCACATCCTTGTAGCCTGCGCCGGAGATCAACTGATCATTCGCATTGATCTGAAAGTTTTGTACCGGTCCGTCGAAGCTGCCTTTTGCGGTATTGACGCTCGTGTTCGCCAGCGCCGTGCGTAAGTCTTCGAGATTAACCCCATAGGAGGCAAGCGCAACAGGATTCGCCTGAATCCGGACTGCGGGCTTCTGTCCACCGCTGATCGTCACGAGCCCGACTCCGCTCAACTGCGAGATCTTCGGTGCGAGCCGCGTATCGACGAGGTCCTCTACTTTAGAGAGCGGCATCGTCTCCGAGGTCAGTGCAAGCGTGAGCACCGGAGCATCCGCGGGATTCGACTTGCTATAGACAGGCGGTACCGGCAGATCCGATGGCAAATATCCCTGCGCAACATTGATCGCCGCCTGAACCTCCTGCTCGGCAACATCGATATTCAGGCTCAACGAAAACTGAAGCACGATGACGGAGCTGCCATCGGAACTGGTGGAGGTCATCTGCGTCAGCCCAGGGACCTGTCCGAACTGCCGCTCCAACGGAGCGGTGACCGCCGAAGACATAACATCGGGGCTCGCACCAGGGTAGAAGGTCTGCACCTGAATCGTCGGATAATCCGCCTGCGGCAGCGCCGAGACAGGCAGCGACGTATAGGCAGCAAGACCGACTACCAGGATCGCAGCCATCAGCAGCGCAGTTGCGATCGGCCGCTCAATGAAGATGCGAGAGGGATTCATTGAGTCCTCCCGGCGCGCTCCTGTGGCTCTTGATGAGCAGTATTTGCTTGACCGAAAGCTTGCTGGCTCTGAACCTTTACCTTTGCCCCTTGCTGCAGTTTGTCGAACCCTGTAACCGGCACGATCTCGCCGGAATTAAGGCCGTCCACGGCGGAGACGTCGCCATCCGTTGTAAGCTCCGTCACGTTTTGTGTCTTCACTGTGTCGCCATCGACGACATACACAAACGCCTGCGTTCCATTGCGCTGGATCGCAGCCGATGGCACCAGAACTGCATCCGTAAGAGTCTTCACCAGCAGCCTGGCATTGACGAACTGATTCGGATAGAGATTGAGCTCTTTGTTCTCGAACTGACCGCGAAACCGCACAGTGCCAGTCGAGGTGTCGACCTGATTGTCGAGCGTGAGCAGCTTCCCACTCGCCAGCTTCACCTGTTGGCTGCGGTCAAACGCATCGACGGGCAGACCGCTGCGATGCAGGATCTGATCGTGAACCTGACTGAGGTTGTCCTCGGCCACATTGAAGACGACTGTAATGGGCTGCAACTGCGTGATAACGACGATCGGGCTAGCGCTGCCGGAAAAGATAGTGTTCCCTGGATCCACCAGGCGAAGACCCACACGCCCATTGATGGGGGATGTGAGATGGCAATAACTCAGTTGCACCTTTGCGTACTGCACCTGACCCACATCATTCTTGACGGTGCCTTTGTCTTGCTCGACAGTGGCCTGTTGATCTTCAAAGGTCTGCCTGGCAAGTGCTCCGGGCGTAGATGCCTGCTCATAGCGCGCGAGGTCCATCTCTGCTTGCTTCAGAACCGCCTGATCGTGCTCCAGTTGGCCTTCCGACTCCTGAAGCTGTGCCTCATAGGGACGCGGGTCAATATCAAGCAGGGGATCGCCGCGGTGAACGATCTGTCCCTCTGAATAATGCACCGCCATAACCTGGCCATTGACCTGGCTATAGAGATTAACGGTAGCCACAGGCGTTACTGTGCCGAGCGCCTCGACATAGTAGCCGATAGATCCCCGATGCGCTTCGGCCACTTTAATATTGGGGATCTGAGGCGGAGGCGCAACTTCAGAGGCTTCCTGCTGGCTCTTGTGTCTACGCAGCAGGATGAAAATTCCTACTACGATGAGCAGGAAAATCACCCAGCCCAGCCACGGCCTGCGCTTTCTGGAGTAGACTACGACCTCGTCTTTGGTACTGAGAGGATGACCTGTTGTGTCCTCGTGGTTATTTGTCACGTGCTTTACCTCTTTTAAAATTCCTGAAATTTCTGGCCTAGATTAGCGACTCTACGTCACGATAGGGGCCTCGCCGCAAGCCCCCGGTGCCTTATATACTGGTAATGGCAAGGACGGGGGATGTTCTCCTTGCGTTTGTCTTTCTTTGCACAGATAAGATGATCCTCTCGCGCTTTAGATCAATAACTTTTTAGTCGAGTCCTCATCTACGCAGCGTCTCTTGTCTTGCCATGCCCCTGAGGCACTCCCCCAGGAGGGAACTGAAGCTTGGCAGCAAATTCAGCAAGCGACTCCGGGCGGCTGCGTATTTGCGTCCATGTATCCAGCAGAAGAGCCTCGGCATTCTTTCGCGAGAGCCCGCAGTATCGGCAGGCATCCGCAGTTGAGATTCCTTCCCATATCCGCAGTACGAAAAGAATACGTGGAAAGTTCGCACAAAACGGAGCGGGCAGGAAATCACTCCAGTAGTAATCGGTAGCTTTACTGCTGGCCGCCTCCGTGCTCAGCTTACGAATATGTTCGACACTCGCTGAGATCAGGCAATGCTTCACCCAGCGAATATGCCAGTTCGGCTTCACATAAGTAGCCACCCTGGCACGCTCGTAGGTATCTACAAGAATCTTTTCTGCCGACACCGAATCTCCGCATAGCACGAAGGCAAGTCGATAAAACTCCCACAGGTGTTGCCAGAACACTTCATCCACAGTCGCATCCGAGGCTGGCGGTACACGATGGCTCGATTTCGCAGAGATCGTTCCAGAGAGATGCTGTCGCAAACCATGGAGCCTGGAGTCCCAGTCCCGCATGGTTACTTGTCTCCTGTCCACCAAACTGGCGGCAGCGGTATATGCGGTACGTGGATTCTTCTCAGCGCATGGCCGATGTCCGGGGCAAACTCTTGCAGAAGATTCTGGCCCGCTAATCCTCCAAAGGATTCAATACTTCTCTGGCCCGCATGGGTCAGGTTGTCGAAGCCGGGAGGAAGGTATAGGTTCCCGACAAATCCATTGGCGGCCGCTCCGGTAAAGTTTGAAATCGCAGGAGTGAGACTTCCACCATCCGTCCTGTCGACGAACGTGAAGCTGAGTGCATGGGCTATGCGCATAGGAACGAAGGTGCTGGAGGAGCGTCGATAGCGAGGGTCCTCGTGCAGAAGAGTAGAGGACGAAAAGCGTGCAATACTCCCCGCTCCGTTGCGGGCAAAGCTATCTCCGTAGAGACGCCCATACGCTCCCATGCCGGAGTGCCAATCGTGAGGATAACCTTTGGGTGGGTCTGCCATGCGTATTCCGGTACGAAAAGCCGTGCTGAAAACTGCGCGGGGCCCGAATGCTGGCTCAATAAAGAACTTGAACTTGTCTCCAAGGTCCATCGGCTGGTCGATCTGGCCATAGCGGACCATCCCGAACGGATTTGGCTGCTGGGGAGTTTGTGGTGCGGGTGTTGGCGCGTCGGGCAGGCTCTGGCTTTGTGGGTCCGAAGAGGATGTAGATTCTGCGACAGTCTGAACTTGTGCGCGTAGTACAGGGCTTGTTGAAATTGCGATAACCACTGGAAGCAATAGCTTCATAGAAGCTCGTGACCGCTGCTTCGTAAAGAGGGAGGGAAGTATTACTCTGTATCGATCTTTCCAGCCACTCTTCGTCCAACAAGTACTCAATTGCGCCATTCGGGTCATGCCTTTGATCTTTGGAAGTCGTAGTTCGTTCTTGTCGATTTGACTCTCTGGGTTGCAGAAGTTATGTCAAGTTTGGTCAAGTGCGTGTCGAGGATTGTCAAGGGATGGGGTTGACATTTCTCGACGGCGCTGCAGAACGAGAGACCTACAATGAAATGTGCGGCGAGAAGCCTCATGGAAACGGAAAGCTAAGTACCTCATGCCTGTGGCGGAATACAAATCGGAGTCGGTCGCGGGACGCATCTTAGTCGTCGACGACGACGCTGAGCTATGCAAGCTCGTTTCGCGCTTCCTGGGCTCAGCAGGATATTCCGTTCAAACCGTTCAAGCCAGTGGACTGGGTGTTGAACGTGCGCTTTCCGATACGTACGATCTAGTCGTCCTCGATGTAATGCTTCCTGACATGGACGGTTTTGAGGCTCTCCGCCAGATTCGGGCGAAGTCCAGTACGCCGGTCTTGATGCTTACCGCTCGCGGGGATGATCCCGATCGGATCTTAGGGCTGGAGATGGGAGCCGACGACTATCTCTCCAAGCCCTTTATCACGCGTGAACTCCTGGCTCGCATCCGCGCCATCTTGCGCAGAACGAGTTCGACGAAGACCAGTGGCGCATTCTCCGGAGCGGCCTCGATTCAAATCGGCGATATGGAGCTGAACCCTGGCGCGCGAACGGTCCGTTGTGGAAGCATGGCGCTCAATCTAACAACGGTCGAGTTTGATCTCCTCGAAAGACTGCTGCGCTCAGCGGGATCGGTCGTAGGACGCGAAGAGCTCACCAAGGATGTATTAGGGAGAGAGTTTTCACCCTATGACCGAAGCATCGACACCCATGTCTGGAGCCTGCGAAAGAAGGTAGGCAACGCTCCGAACGGCACCGAAAGAATCAAAGGCATTCGTGGCGTCGGCTATCTTTATGCCCTACCGGATAGGACAGGGAGCGAATAGGAGAGATGCGAAACCTGTTCCTCAAGATCTTCGTATGGTTCTGCCTCGCGTTCCTGATGATTGCCGCGACATTGTTCGTCGGCACGCTGGTTACGGGCATGAATGAAACATTGCGCAAAGAAATCCTCTCCAGGATTTCGCTCTATCTGCCTATCGAAGCGAAAATGGACGCGGATATCTATGAGCATGATGGGGCTGCAGCCCTGAAAAATCACTTCCGCCGAGTGAATCAAACCGGGGATGTGGATGCATACGTCTTTGATTCGAGTGGCAAAGAAGTGTTGGGTCGCAGCCCTTCTGTCGAGGCGATAGAGGCCGCGAGAGCCACGAGAGATGATCAACCTTTCGTTGGAAAAATTGGAAATCGAAGCAGCTTCGCGGCTCAGCAGGCGGTTTCAGCGAGCGGGCACAGATACACCATACTGATCGTCATCCCCGCTCCTTCCATGGTTAAGATGGCCGGGAGACTCGGCTTTTCCAGGCTGTTTGGCCTGCTCACGATCCTTCTGGTAGGAGGATGCTTCTGCTTTTTGCTCGCACGTCATATTGCTCTTCCGGTCGTGCAGCTAAGTACCGCCGCGGGCCGAATCGCAGATGGCTGGCTGGATACACGAAGCGATCAAAGCATTCGGTTGCGGCGCGATGAGATTGGACGCCTCGGCAGGAGCTTTGACCGAATGGCCGAGCGAATCGAATCCCTGGTTCAGGGGCAACAACGGCTTTTGGGAGACGTCTCCCATGAGCTGCGCTCCCCGCTTGCCCGTCTCAGCGTTGCAGAGGGCTTGCTGCGGCAATGCCCTCCCGAGGAACGAACAGAGTATCTGGACCGGATCGAGTCGGAGGTGGAACATTTGGATGAGTTAATCGGACAGCTTCTTACTCTTGCTCGCATCAACAGCGGAGCAGACCCCAGCCCTCATGAGACCGTAGATCTGACCAGCCTCGTTCAAGAGATTGCCGTCGATGGAAACTTTGAGGCACAGACCAAACAATGCGCTGTCGTCGTCTACTCGTCCGACCCCTGCGCGACCAGGGGCACGAAGGAGCAGTTGCGACGGGCTATCGAAAATGTGGTTCGCAATGCCATTCGCTACTCGCAACCCAACAGCAAGATAGAGATCACCATCGACAGGCAGATCTCCTCCGGGCACTCCTCGGCAGTCGTGCAGGTGCGCGACTACGGTCCAGGAGTGCCCGATCAACATCTTGAGAAGATCTTCCAGCCTTTCTACCGCGTGCTTACAAACAACGCGCAGCAGACCGGCGGCGCTGGACTAGGCCTGGCTATCACGGACCGCATCATTCGTAGGTATGGCGGCACAGTGAAAGCAACGAACGCTTTGACTGGCGGACTCGTCATTCACTTGGAACTGCCACTCGCGGTGTGACAGCTCCAAGTGAATGAGCCACCTTGAATCGTCATCTCCTCCGCAGCCTGATGACAGTCTCTAGCCCAGTGAGAGCCCTATCTGAGCATTGTCTTCAGGCGAACCCAGCCAATACTCATACCGTGCCGCAGCGCCCATTAACTTCTGCATCTGCTCAACTGGCGCGGGAACAGACTGGCCCGCCTGTACACCTAGTTCCAGAAAGAAATGGTATAGCTGCTCATCCGTAATCGCGACAGAGATTACGCTCTCAGAGGAGCTGTTGCGCAACGCATGTTTCACATTGCCTGCAACGGCTATCACTTCACCGGAGCGCACAAGCTTCCACCCTTGTCCCTCCTGGTAGACCTCCATCGATCCCGAGAGCAGATAGAAGATCTCCACATCCTGGTGGCTATGCAGAGGAACTACCGTTCCCGCTGGCATCTCACACCGCAGTACAGCTTGTTGCTTGCTCGCCTGGCTGGGAGCGAGTAGGAATTCGATATAGACACCGAGCACAAAATACGTATCGCTAGAAACGCTATCCACGTGAAGCTACCTCATTTCCGGATTGGAGAGTCATCTCTCCACTGCCATTCCACGCGAGATCCATGCCTGCAGCGTTTCTATGCCGTCGCAGATGTATAGATTCTGTAGACTTAATACATGCCGTTGAGTCAAAGCTCGAATGCATCGATGATCACCCTCGCCGCCGATCACGAGCTCGCACCCCAATTCCTTCCGCAACAGGTTCTTTTACAGGTGCTCTCTCCTGGTCGAATTGATGTCGGCCTGACTCGCGGCAGCGTTGAAGGCTTTCGTTATCGATCGGGCGAGATGATTGTGTGCCGGCAGGGAATCGAAGAATGGGTGCGTTGGTCAAGGCCGATGCGAATGTTTCGTGTCGATGTGCCACAAGCGTGCCTGGATCTTGCGATTAGCGAAGGGGGCGTTCGCAGAGCCGTCAGCGCTACATCGGAGCTGCGTGATGTGCGAGTAAGTGCATTGGTATCGGCATTGCAGGCCGAACATCTGCAGGACTATCCCTCTGGATCGCTCTTCTCGGATTCGATCTATACGGCGCTCGCAGCGGCGCTGTTGCCCCAGTCGGCGCATGTACGGCGTCCGTTGGCCTCTCCTGGCATGACCTCGCGGCAGGTGCTGCGTGTCGAGCACTTTATGCGAGATAACCTGTATCGAGACCTATCCCTCAGCGACCTCGCGGAGGTCCTCCATTTAAGCCCTGGCCACTTCGGACAAATGTTCAGGCGTGCAACCAGCACAACGCCTCATCGTTTTCTATTGGACCTGCGTCTTCAGGAGTCTCGCCACTTATTAGCCAGGGCAGACTCCCGCGTGATCGACGTTGCAGTCGCCTGCGGCTTTAAGACACCACAGCATTTTGCGACCTGCTTTCGCGCTCGCTACGGCGAAACACCTAGGGCATACCAGAGATCTTCTGGTATGCCATCAAATTGTGGAATGAATCATGAGAAGGAAACCACGAGCGTTTTTGCTCTTGTTTCTGAGATAGGTCCGGACTTTAGTCCGGACCTTAACGGGTAACCACAGAATGGGCTTTAGCCCCTGGGACCTGCCTTCTTTTCCACCAGCACCATGCCCGTGAAAAAAGAGAGCCTATCCCAGGAACTGAAGCCGAATCTATAGGTCTTGACGCAAATCGCACGAATCTGCGGCCTCTTTGAGACCCACTACTCGTCGAGCTCCAAACTCGAATCGACCTCGTCAGAAGCAGGCGAAGACCGTACAGTCCCCGTAGCAAACGTAAAGAAGGCATTGCCGGCGCGTGACAGCGGTATGTCATGCCGCGATATGATCGCGAGGTCTCGTGGAATGTTGATGCCCTCTACATCGATGGCATGCACGAGCCCCTGCTTGATCTCGTCAACGACGTTGATGTGCGGCAAAAAGCTGATCCCCAGGCCCGCAACAATCAGACGTTTCAGCAACTCGCTCGAATCAAGTTCCATGGTGATGCGCCTGGCGGTCTTATTCTGAACGAACAGATGGTCGATCAACTCACGCCGCCGGCCCTCTTTGGGAACAAGAAATCCGTGCTTTGACGCATCGGACAGAGTGACCGATTCAAGCGTCGTAAGCGGGTGTCCCGCCGGCACGACAAGCACCAGCTTGTCCTCATGAACAATCTCAATATGTAGTCGTGGGTCCTTCACGGGCAAAGAGACAATGCCGAACTCCACTTCGCGATCCAGCACCAGCGCAAGAGTCTTGGAGCGCTCGGCACGAATAATATTGAGGGCCACGCGAGGATATTGTTTCTTGAACTTGGAGATTAGAAGAGGCAGAACATAAAGTGCCGTCGAATCGTTTGCGCTGACCGTTAGCGTACCGCGCGGCATACGCTCCATGTCTTCGAGCGTGAGCCGTATATGTTTCAGTTGATTCAGGGACTGTTCCGCGAACGGCTGGAAGACCCTGCCTGCCGCGGTAAGCGTAACTTTGCTGCCGCCGCGATCCAATAGACGATGGCCGAGGTACGTCTCAAGAGATCGGATCTGCGCAGAGATGGAAGGCTGTGTGACGTGCAACCTCTCGCCAGCCCGTGAAAAGCTTTTCTGGCGTGCTACCTCAAGAAAAGTATTTAACCAGTCGAAATCCATTTTTACCCTTTATCAAATATGCGACAAAAACGTTTGGCATCCCCGCAGATATCTCTCAGCAGCGCAAAGGAAAATGAGCGACTAAAGCGGTCTGGTGTGATCGCCCGAGCATTTTTACTGTGGGTGTGAGCCGGAGCGAATGTCGTTTTGCGTGGTTTTCTCCCAAGGAAAACCACACTGCACAATTTTTGCTGGAGCACAGTAACAGTAAAAATGCTCTAACTCGGTTCGGATATTTCGTTATGCCACGTTATAAGTGGCAGTTCATCGCCGGTTTATGGTTCTGCAGGAGATGCCCTTCATCGATAGGGCTCTCTTTTAGGGTTACTTCGGGAAAACACCACGTGCTAGCTGCAATCCCACTTCGTGAGCCTTAAACTCTCATATTCGTCCATCCCGTTTCTCTTCTTTGTGTGCCTGACGCCTCACATGGATGAGCTTCTTGGGTGGCCCTTATCCGTCGAATGATGACTGCTTCCCCAGTAGAGCTGGAGGCCCTCCGTATGGGAATAGACGGGTACAGTTTCTTGGCGAGTGAAGCACTGGCAGGTCCGACCACTCGGATTAACTGCCTGCTTACACGGTAGACGAAAAACAAATACGCAGCATAGGAAATGCCGCATATCGCATTATAACTTATGTGGGCAATAGGAAAATCCCATATGGCATGGCGATTACCCGCTTGATTACTGGGTTCTCCTCAACTGCCATGAGTGCCAGGTTGAACTGTGCAAACACTCCGCTGTGGCAAGAAACGGAAGCGCCCGGTTCAACCGGACCGCAAAGTGCCGGGCCAAAGGCCCGTACCTCGCTGCCGCAGGCTGGAGTGAAGGCGCAGCTGTAACGACTGAATTGCCTTCTTTTGTCGTGGCAAGACAGTCAGCGTCAGCCACAGATATTTCCTTGGTGATTTCTGTACAGCCTTAGCAATATCGAGGAAAGCAATTCAATCAGTCCTGCTATGCCTTCATGCCAGCCTTTAGCAGAGGGGAAGAGGCATCCCCACTCCTGCGGCCCTCTTGAAATCCTTCCCATCCTTGCCACAGGAATCTATTTGCACGGCTCAATCTTTATCTCGCATAGCAACTGGATCGCACACATTCGAATAGCTCCTATCTAAATCCTTTATCCAGGGGATAGGTAAATGCCGGTTTTCTTGATTTGCGGAAGTTGCCTTCTCATAATCGACTCACAGTAACTTCTGAAGCTGCTCTATAACCCTACAAACGCTGACCAGATTCAGCCCAGTGCTTCTATTTCATGCCGAACCCTTGTTCCGCGTGTCCCTTTTGCGTTCGCCCCCGGAGAATGTATATGCAGACTTGCATCACCAGATATGGCACCGCCTTTCT
>FSXT01000464.1_pt1 | contig 10816 bp, 3 predicted proteins | sample 1638311 | NCBI WGS metagenome assembly FSXT01 (sample SAMEA3914788, study PRJEB12502) | metagenome | biome: forest; material: soil | place: Canada | collected 2011-07-03 | depth 0.1 m | reverse complement strand
GTGTTCTTCAACAGCACAATCGATTCGTCCGTGATACGACGCGCCAGTGCTCGCGGAGCTGCGGTATTCCATGGATCGCCTGCCGCCTGGTTGACTTCTCCGATGCGGGAGTAAGGAGAGTCTTCCGCGGGATCGAGCAGGCCAAGATGCAGCATCACGCGGTAGACACCACGCAGATTGCGATCGATCTCCTGCTCCGTGATCAGCTTCTTCGCCAACGCATCGCGCACAGACTGCTGATAATCATCGAGGAATTGGTTGATACCAGCATGGATAGATGCGGCCGCAGCCTCGGGCATCGTGGCGAAGGCATGATGCTCCGTCACCAGATTTGTGAGTGCGCCACCGTCTGTGCAGACGATACCGTCGAGGCCCCACTGCTGCATCACCACATCCCGAACCACGGGGTTGACCGCCATAGCCACGCCATTCCATGCGTTGTAGGAGGTCATCATGGCATCGGCGTGTCCGTCTTCGATCGCCATGCGAAAGGGCACGGCGTAGTACTCGTGGAAGAGCCGTGCGTCGAAGTTAGAAGACGATCCCCCACGGCCATCCTCATTGCTATTGGCGAGGAAGTGTTTGAGTAGCGAAGCTGTCATCCAGACATGCGGGTCATTGCCCTGAAGACCGTGAGAGAACGCGGTGGCAAGAGTGCCTACGAGGAATGGATCTTCTCCATAGCTCTCTTCGCTGCGGCCCCAGCGTGGATCACGGCTCAGATCGGCATTCGGCGCGCGAACTACCAGGCCGCCGCGATGGTACTTTCCATAGGCGAAGCGTGTCTCATAGGCCTCCTGTGCTGCAGCCTTTTGCAGTAACGCCGGGTCCCAGGTCTGCCCCAGCCCGCGAGCCTGCGGAAACTGGGTGGTAGGGATGACGGCCAGATTGTGTCCCTCCCAATGCCCCGGTCCACCGAGCGCGAGTCCGTGGAGCCCTTCGACATGATTGCTGCCAACGATGCCGAGCCGCGGCACGGATGGATCCGTACTAAGCGCATGGATCTTCTCATCGAGCGTCATTGCGGACAGCAGACTGGTGATCCTGCTCTCTGGATCGGCGTGAGGGTTGCTATATACAGGTGTAACCGGCACGCCTTGTGCGACCGCTATGGATGCGGTCAAGAGCACGCACAACACGAACATCGCTGTTCGTGTTGTGCAGATAGACAACGCTTCCCTGGAGTTGCGGTAGAGATAAGACTTCTGGGCCAACATCGAGCAACTCTCCTGATATTCAGAACAAATCAATTCACTAGTCAGCGAAACGCCTTTGTTTCGTTAAGGGTACGGGCTTGCCCGTGCCGTAAAAGTAGGCTCATTAGCCGCTGAGGTAATGATGCCAAACGCGCCACAAATGTTCGTCTCGCGTTCTGCGTCAGAGGTAGGGGCGCTAAGCGAGCTACAAGAGCAATTGAAAACGGAGGGCGGATGATCCCGCCCTCCGTTCGGGCTAGAAGTTGTACTTGGCCATGAGCTCTACTACACGTCGGCCGGTTGAGTAAGGAGCAGTACCGAATCCTAAGGAAGGATTAGGAGCTCCTTGATTGAAGGTTGTGCCACTGGCATTCGTCAGATTGAGCGTGTACTGGTTAGGAAAATCACCGGTAAACGTAGTGAGTGCGTGGTTGATAAAGTTGAATCCCGAGATACGGAACACAACGTTCTGGCTTCCCTTGATCGTGAAGGTCTTCTGCGCGCTCAAGTCAGTATCGAAGTAAGCCGGACCTTTGAGATAGGGATATTGATACGGCCCGTTCTGCAAGAGGTTCGGCGTGCCAAAGCAGTTGCCATTGATGAACTGGCGCTTGCCCAGGCCTGAGCGAGGGTTGCAGGTTAGCGTTGGTTGCAGGCTCACATCCGGTGTGCCCAGATAAACCTTGTTGTTGATGGTGATCTGATTGGTATTCGCCGTACCATCTGCATTCAGTGAAGGCCCAATGGTTCCGTTGATCCCGAAGCCCGGACTACTCGTGGTCGCTACAATGTTGGGCCCGCTCTGAAAGGTCGTGATGCCCGAGACCTCCCACCCATTTACGAACTCCCCAGCAAACCTGTTATGAACCGGTGAGCCGACCTCAAAGGTGTAAGTGGCATTGACGATGTGGCTCCGGTCGAAGCTCTCAGGCCCATAGTTGTCATAAAGGTTGAACGGATTTGCCGGCTCGCCATTGCTGTCGCCGCCCAGAATACCCAGTGCCTTGCTATACGTATAGTTGACGTTGAACATAATGCGCCCGGTCTGGCGCGCAAGCGCAAGTTGTAAGCCGTTGTAGTTGGCAAACAGATTGTGCTTCGGCACCTGAAGCTCACCGTACTGCACAAGCGCCGTATTCAAAGGCCGGTATTGATTGATCTGGGTGGTGCTCGCGCCGTTAACCGTGTCGGCTTGCGTGGCTCCCGTAGGTGTCAGAACCTGACCCGTGATGGGGTTCGGCTTGTATAGCCCACCTATCGGAATGGCGTTTACGTTATCGAGCGCAACCGTCTGGTTGCTGCCGTCGTTCAGAAGGAAGCGGCTGTTGTTTCCAACGTACGCTGCCATCGCGTTCATCTTCCCCGGAAGCGCCTGATTGATTGTCAGGCTATAGGTGTCGACCAGCGGCTGTTCGTTGTCTCCCTTGGTAAGTCCGTAGTAGGTGCCCGGAGCGCTGGTTAGACCAAATGTGTCTGTGTTTGGAGGAGTCGTCGAGGACGTAGGTAAGTTCAGGCCACTAACAGCCTTCAATGAGAGGCCGCCGCCGCCATAGTTCACCGAGTTCACGTACTGTGATACCGATAAGGCGCTGGAAACGTCGTTCCACGAGTCGTGTGCCCGGTACTCGCCCCAGCCGCCGCGGAGTGCCGTCTTGCCGTTTCCGAAGATGTCCCATGCAAAGCCGAGCCGGGGGTCCACAAAAGCCGCCTTGCTGGCGTTGCCGGAGATCGGCAAGCTCTTATCGATACCGTGCCACACGAAACCGGGATAGGGCGAGTTGGCTGCTCCGCTGGCGATTAAGGAAGGGTCAAAGACTGCCAGGCCCTGGCCATAGGCATCGTTCCAGGGGCCAAGGTGTTCGATGCGCAGGCCGTAGTTCAGCGTGAGCCTGGGTACCACCTTCCAGGAATCGTTGACGAAGAAATCGTTGTTCCAGAAGTAAAGGTTTGTCTGCGGCAAAATATTCTGCTGGGTATAGCTGCTGGTGTAACCCTCGAAGTTATTGGCGACCCAGTTTCCGGACATCGTTGCAGTGCTGTTATCTACATCCGTGATCGTCTGGCCGGCTCCCGGGAGGTAATACTCGCTGATAGAGCCGTTTGTCGTCTGAAAAGGCGCTTTCTGGTTATTGGTAATTCTTTCGATGAACACACCAAAACTGACGGTGTGCGTGCCCCATACCTTGGTCACCGTGTCCCCTCCCTGGGGATCGAACTTATGAGAAAAGATCGGGGAGAGAGAGTAGTCCGGAGTCAGTTGACGCGGCAGGCCGCTTTGGTCGTCGTAGTTCCCCAACTGAGGCAGCGGGTGACGGCCGTTGGCATACGCGCCCTGGTAAGGATAGTCGGTCAGAACGCTTGGGTTCGCGCTTGTGTACCCCGAATCCAGATAGGCGAGCGACCCATAGAGCTGGTTCGTGAGCGTCGAGGTAATCACGGTGGTAAGGTTGGCGGCAGCGCTCTGAGAGTTGATGGTATTTAATCCACCCCCCGGCGTATTGAGTTCGCCAGGGTTGTAGTAAATGGTGCCCGGCTCTCCTGAAGCACCCCGCTCCACGGTATAACGGCCGAAGAGATGGTTCTTCGGGGAGATGTCGATGTCGACGCGCCCAATCGCCTGCCACATGTCGTTGTTAATGAAGTCTTGCGACTGCCAGTTATACGGGTTAGCCAGAGTTGGCACGGCATTCGGCAAAGGATAATTTTTGAAGATCGCCTGAAATCCAGGATCCTGATACGTAGTGGGAATCTGGCCGTTTGTGATGGCTGACCCGTCTTTGGCATACGTCGGAACCGCATTGATGTTGCTATACGCCGAGTTTGTGTACAGTTCAGGCCCCAGGTAGCTTTGCAGCTCCGAGGCGCTGAAGTTGCCCGTTCGCATGTTCGCGGTAGGCACCAGTGCATGCACCAGCGCACTGGCAGCGTTTCCGTAGGCATAGATGTTGCGCTGTGCGTAGTCTTCCGCTCCGGCAAAGAAGGTCAGGGCCTTGTTGTGATTGAAGTGAGTGCCCGGAACTAAGATGGGTCCTCCAATATTGAATCCTGGGTAGATCTCGCGGTCTGGATCTTTCGCGACTCCGGTAGCCTTGTCCAGCGAATCTGTGGAGTCGAGCTGGCTGGTCCGGGCATAGGTGTAAAGCTCTCCGTGGTACTGGCTGCCGCCAGCCTTGGTCACGGCACTCACGACAACAGGCCCATTGGCAACATCCGCACCAAAGTTGGAGACCTGTACCTTGACCTCGGCTACCTGGTCATAATTGACGTTCTGGATCGCTGCGCCATAGTTGCCGGGATCGGTGATATCAGCGCCGTCCAGCTTCAGGCTGATGCCATTAAGCGGGTTTCCGTTAGCAGCGTAGCTGCCCAGTGCGCCGTTCACGTTCACCTGAGAAGGATCGTAGGCGGAGTTCGATACACCTTGATTCGCGATGGAAAAACCGGGTAGTGTCTTGAAGAGTTCGGTAACGTCGCGTCCCTCGACCGCAAGGTGCTTAATCTCTTCGGCCGTAATCAGTTGGCTGCTCTCCCCGGTATCGAGTGGAATGGACGACTCAGCTTCAACCGTGACCGTCTCCGTATTCTTTCCCGCGCTCAACTTGAGCGACGACAGACTGCGGCTGTCGCCGGGATCCAGGTGGATCCCAGACTCACTGAGTTGCTGGAAACTGGGAGCGCTGATCGTGACGGTATAGTCGCCCGACGAAACTCCGGCAAACGTGAAGAACCCCGAACCATTGGACTTGATCGAGCGCGTATCGCCGCTAAGGGTATTGCGCAACTCGATCGTTGCGCTTGAGATCACCGCTCCAGTTCCGTCTGTCACGGTTCCCGATAGTGAAGCGGTGATGACTTGCGCATAGGCGGATACCGTGAAAACGTTTACCCCTGCAGGCGCAAGCAGACAGCCTGCCAGCAAGCCTTTGGTGATAAGCCGCTTCGGTAGAGAATATTTTTTGCTTACATCGTTCATGCTGGTCTCCTAAAGTGCTGCATGGGCCTTCTCGTTGGAACTACAGGTCGAAATCTCCTGCTTTCTTCAGCCCGAATCAAAAGACTCCCTGGACCGCATGTCCGGCAAGCAATGTACAGTTCCGTACCTGCCTAACTGATTGATTCTGCATGTTTGACAGGTCAGATTGAAGGGGGGTACTATACCCCCTCATAGGGCATAAAGATTATTTGTGGACCAAAAAGATTAATGGAAACTCTCACCAATTCATCCCTCGCGCCCCATGAACACGAAGACGTGGGATCACGTAGCCCGGAACGCCTGCAACAGGCCCTCGACCAGATCCTGTCCAGCGGACCGTTTCGCAACACCCTGCAGTGCCAGAACCTGTTGCGCTACATCGTCAAGCACAGCCTCGCTGGCGAGGATAACCTTCTGCGCGAACGGGTTATCGGCTCCGAGATCTTTGGCCGCCGGCCAGACTATGAGACCGGCGACGACCCAGTGGTCCGAATCCGGGTCGCAGAGGTGCGGAAACGGCTGGCCCAGTACTATCAATCTCTGCACGAGACCCCAGAAGTCCACATAGAGATTCCTTCAGGGTGCTACCGCGCTACTTTCCGCTGGAACAATAGCTTCCACTCAACTATTAATGAACGAGTTGAAGCACTTGTAACTTTTGTTCAGGAGGCGGAACTTGGGGCCGTTTCTACGCTTGAAGCAAGGCTGCACCCCTTGCCCCAGGCCGCTCCGACACCAGAAACGCCACAGATTGCCACAGTTCCTGATGTTTTGCCTCCCCCGTCTGCCAAAAAGAAAACGTGGAAGATTTGGGCGCTTGCGGGGGCTTCCCTGCTTCTGGCGGGTATCGCTGGGTTCACTTCTCTCAACTGGAATAGCCCTCAGGCCAGACATTTCAAGGAGTTCTGGGGTCCATGGACGAATAGTCCAAAGCCGGTCATCATCGTCATCGGAAGCAATGCCGTATACCGGCTCTCTGACAGCGTCACAGACCAATACGCAAAGGACCATCAACTGGAGGCGCACGGCCAGGAGTTCTTCGTTCCCTTTGCTCCAACAGCCACTCTCCACGGCAGCGACCTGCACCCCTCGGTGGACAGCTTCGTTGCCTTGGGCGACGTTGCTTCCGTCTCGGCTCTGGTAGCCAACGTGACTCGGCAAAAGCAAAGCTTCCAGGAGCGCTTCCCGAACGACATCTCCTTTGCCGAACTGCGCAACAGTCCAACGCTGCTGGTCGGCGGCTTCAACAATCCGATGACGCTAGATCTGACCAAAGGCCTTCGGTTCGTGATGCGTGCCCGCAATGAGATCGATGACATGCAGGATCCCAATCGGCGCTGGCTATTGCACGCCTCAATCGACTCGCGCGACACAGAGGACTATGCCATTGTGAGCCGCTTGATACAAAAGCCGGGCGACGCGCCGATCCTCAGCGTTGCCGGCATGGGCCAGTATGGAACGCTGGCCGCGTCCGACTTTGTCTGCAGCCCATCTGCTATCTCTGAGATGACACGTCTTCTGCCGAAAGATTGGGCAAGCCGGAACCTTCAGTTGATCCTGCACGTCAAGGTTATCGACTTCAAGCCGGCAGCGACGGAAGTGGTCGCCGTACATGTCTGGTAGACAATGGCAAGGTGAGGCAGACATGAACACCCCAAACTCCAGACGTACCGTTCTCATTACCGGCGCATCCCGTGGCCTTGGCGCTGCTATCGCTCTCGAGCAAGGAGCTGTTGGTTCGAACGTTGCTATCAACTACTTCAATAGCGGCGACGCGGCGGAGCAGCTCTGCCAACGCATTCGGCAGAACGATGGCTATGCGCATGCTTTCAAGGCGGATGTGCGCAACGAAGCTGAGGTCGCCCGCCTGATTCATGAGGTAGAGGAAGTCTTTGGCGGGATAGACGTTCTTGTCGTAAACGCGACCGGTCCCCAGCCGTTCCTCTCTATCGAAGAGCAGACATGGGATTCTTACCTCGATCAACTGGAGTTCTTCGTAAAGTCTCCTCTGTTACTGGCGAAACAGGTCTTGCCGGGAATGAAAGAGCGTGGCTTCGGCAGGATCATCAACATTGGCAGCGAAGTATTCGAACTCGGGAATCCCCGGTTTGCGAACTATGTCGCGGCCAAAGGTGCGCAGTTGGGGCTAACTCGCTCCTGGGCACGGGAGCTCGCTCCCACTGGTATTACAGTCAACCTCGTAGCCCCCGGCTGGATTCCAACCGAACGCCATGTAGACGCAGACCAGGAAGAGATGGATAGCTACACGGCGAATGTCCCTATGAAGCGAATGGGCATTCCCAAAGATATTGCGAAGACGGTGGCATTCCTCGCGAGCGATGCTGCGAACTTCATTACCGGGCAGCGCTTCTCGGTAAACGGTGGCAACACTCTGGCTTGAAGGGCATTAAAAAGAACCGGCGTGCCGTGCGGAGATAAGCCTCCACACGGCACGCCGCAGTACATCGATTAGAAAAGCAACTTCACTGCAAACTGAAGCTGTCGTGCGGGGTAAGCCGAGGTAATGGCGCCAAAGCCGCCATCTGTTCTGGTACCGTCAGGTGACTGGTAGTTCACCTGGTTTAGGGCATTGAACGCCTCAGCGCGGAAGTCCAGTTTTATCGCCTCTGTCCATAGGCCGAACGACTTGTGCAGCCCTAGATCCAGTTGGGAAAAGCCAGGACCGCGGGCGGAGTTACGACCTGCAGTACCGAGCGGATGACTAGGATCGGTTGGCAGCGTTACTGTAGCCGAGTTCAGGTATCCATTCAGCGATGTGCTTGTCTTTACCCAGCTTGAACGCGGAGCTTGGGGATTTCCCGTCTGATTAGCCCGTTGAGATAGAAGAGCTCCCGACGAGGCGGCTCCAGCGGTCAAAGCAAAGGCAGTGGAGGACAGAGTCCCCAATTTATAGCTTCCAGCGGAGTACGTGAGGTTAACCGGAAGACCGCTGGTAGCGCTGTTGATCGCGGTAAACTGCCAGTTTCCTATAAGGCCCCGTAGAAGCGGACCTGCGGTGCTGCCAAAGCGCCGATCGCGTCCGAACGGGAGGTCATAGACCACCGATGTGGTGTCATTGATCGGCTGATCGTAGCCCGAATGCCCTCGATCGTAGTTCGGGTTGCTATAGGTAAGGAAGTTGCTATCGCCGTTGTTGTTCTCAAGCGTGCCGGAGGCATTGTCGATGGCATGCTCCCAGGTCAAGGAGTTCAGCAGGTACAGACCAAAGGCGTATCTGTGTTCCAGCTTGACCTGAAGGGCGTGATAGATGCTGTCACCAGCACCAAAGTTGATTTCGATACCGGCAAAGCTCTGTATCGGCCGGCGTTGCTGCACGGTCAAGCAGGTAGCAATCGATCCGTTCTGGCAGGTGGAGGGCTGCGGAAGAGCCTCGTTGTAGTCTCCCAAAACCGGCAGATGCTTGCCAGAGACTCCCACATACGCAATATCCAGTACCGTATTGCGATTCAATTGCTGTTCTACCGTCACATGCCAGGATTCTGCATAGCCAGTAGGATCGTTCTTCGGCTCGTAGTGCGGTTGTGCCAGCAATGGGTTGAAGTTAGCTGCACTCGTAAAGCCGATGGTGTAACCCTGCATGGTGGTGCGGAAGCAGGTCGCCGGATTTTCGGTGTCGCTGGTGCAGAGCGGCTGGCCGTTGGCCGCCGTAGGGGCGAACTGGTTTACCTGTGCGTCAAAGGTAAAAGGAGCGTTATAGACCAGCAGGTTTTCGCCACCCTCACGTACGAAGTGCGTATAGCTGATTCCATAACCAGCACGAATTACAGTGCTGGGCTGCACCTGATAGGCAAAGCCGAGCCGGGGCGCAAAGTTGTTCTTCTGCATGTTCACAAGAGCCCGGTTGTAGATAGAACCCGGCTTGGCCGTGATCAGAGTTCCTGTTGTGGGCGATGTGGCAGGGTCAAAGTTAGCCAGTTGATTGCTGGCCTCCCACTCAGGAGTTCCAAGCTCATAACGCAGCCCGACATTCAGCGTCAGTTTGTGGTTCACGCGCCAGTCGTCCTGGGCATACCACTGATGCAGCCGCTGGTTGATGATAGCGATATGCGTGTTGTTCAGTTCATAGTGATTGCGTGCTCCGAAGAAAAAGTCGGTGAGCGCAACCGCCTCATTGGTTGCCCCTGCACTAGGAGTTACGGCAGGGGCTGGTGTACCTGTTGGCGGGGTGCTGAAAGCCCCGTTGTAAGTATCGTTGCCGTACTTCGGATGAAAGTCATCGTCAGCGATCTGAATATATTGATATTCGTAGCCGAACTTAAAACTGTGGGCTCCGTGTAGCCATGAGTAATTGATTTTTGGGTCAATTACGTAGGGATTCTGCACGTTCGGGCTAGTGGTTTGACGGCCAAAGCTGCTGAAGTTGTTTACAGCCTGAGTGTTCAGACCGCCAGCGATGCGTGGATCCGTCGGAATATTTGGGATACCAGCCTCTGCCAGCAAGCTTGTCTGCCCAATCTGTCCAGGGGCTTTGCTGCCGTTCACCCAACTGAAGCCGATGCGAGCGTCGAGGAGTGAGTTGGCGCTAACCGTGTAGGTGAGGCCGGCTGCCACCTGTCTATCGAAGATCTTAACCACGCTGTTTGAATTTCCACCAGCCAGGCCAGGAATATTCGGTGGATCGAAGATATTTACATTGCGCTCGCTATAGCGACCGAAGGCCGTGAGCTTCGGTGTGAAGTAGCCGTCATAGCGGGCATCTCCCTCATCACTCTGTAAGGAACCGCGTGGAAAGGAGACGTAATTATTGGGAGTTCCCGGAGGCCCTGCGAGGTTAGGCAACGGCAACGCAGCCATAACCAGTGTTGCCAACGGATTTAGGGGAACATTGGTGTATCCAGTAGCGGGATTGACCGCGTAGACAGTCCCCAGATAGGGATCCATCACAGGTGCAGTGAACTGGCCCGCTTTCTGATTCTGGTCCGGAAGCGTCGCTGTAGCGAGAATTCTCGTGACTCGCCTCTCACCTTCGTAATCAAGAAAGAAGAATTGTTTCCCACGTAAAAACGGCGTCTTGATCGGGCCGCCAAACGTGCCGCCAAACTGGTTTTGCTGATAGGTCGGCTTCTGATATTGCCCTGTCAGGGCATTCTTGGGTGGAAGGAAAGGTCCGATAGCGTTGAGCGAGGTGTTGCGGAGATACTCCCAGGCGCTGCCATGAAAGTGGCTCGTGCCGCTACGCGTAGAGACGTTTACAACAGCTCCTGTCACGCGGCCATATTCGGCGCTGTAGTTGTCAGTCACGACTCTGAACTCGTTCAGCGCATCCGGAGAGGGTTGAATTGTCTGGTTCGAGAACCCCTGATTATCCGTACCGTAGGTGTTGTTATCCAGTCCGTCCAGGATGAAGTTATTCATCTCGCTGCGTTGCCCGTTCACGTTAAAAGAGGAATCGCGGCTGGAGAGAGTCTGGTTCTCAAGAGACGACTTGCGGACGCCCGGAACCAGCAGAGCGAGATCCGCATACGAACGGCCATTCAGAGGCAGATTGACGATCTCCTGGTGATCAATGACCTCACCACGATCACTCGAATCGGTTTGCAGAATCTCAGCCGCTCCTGAGACCTCGACGGTCTCGCTAGCTCCACCCACCTGGAGAACCAGATCTACGCGTTGACGGGCGCCTACG
>FSXT01000712.1_pt1 | contig 10974 bp, 8 predicted proteins | sample 1638311 | NCBI WGS metagenome assembly FSXT01 (sample SAMEA3914788, study PRJEB12502) | metagenome | biome: forest; material: soil | place: Canada | collected 2011-07-03 | depth 0.1 m | reverse complement strand
CTTTTGCAAAGGCTCGCTGCCATCTCGGTGATGACACCATGGGACTGCTTCTGCTGCTCCTGGGCGCAGGTTCCATCGTTGCGATGCCGCTTGCGGCGAATCTCAGCGCACGCTTCAGCAGTAGGCCGATCGTGCTTTCAGGGGGAGTAGGCCTGGCGGCAGTACTGCCGCTTTTGAGCATCGTCTCGTCGCCGATCGCACTCGGAGTAGCGCTGTTTGTCTTTGGGGCATCGTTGGGATCGCTGGATGTCGCAATGAACTTGCACGCTGTAGATGTTGAGCACGCCTCTGAGAAGCCGTTGATGTCTGGATTTCACGCACTCTTCAGTGTCGGCGGATTTCTTGGGTCAGGAATCATAACGGCTCTTCTCTCTCGAGGGATCGCACCTCGCTCAAGCACGGTTCTCAGCTCCGTGATTCTTGTTGTGCTGATTGTCGTGGCCATTCCGCGCATGCTCTCGAATCGAGAGCACGAGAAGCAGCCTCTGTTTGCCATCCCAAGAGGTATCGTGCTCGTCATCGCGATCTTCGCGGCAATCTCATTCCTGGTGGAGGGGGCGCTGCTCGACTGGAGCGCGCTTCTGCTGGTCGGCGAACACCTCGTCACGGCTGCGCATGGAGGGCTGGGGTACATGATCTTCTCCATCGCGATGACCTTCAGCCGTTTCACCGGCGATAGCATCGTAGCGCGATTCGGGAACCGTATCGTGATGACGGTTGGTGGGGTGATAGCGCTTCTAGGGTTGTGCGGCGTCCTTCTCGCACCAGTCGCATGGATAGGACTTCTCAGCTTTGTCTTTGTGGGCCTTGGCGCCGCAAACATCGTGCCTATATTGTTCAGACTCGCGGGTACTCAACGCAGGATGCCAAAGGGTTTGGCCGTTGCTGCACTCACTACTGCGGGTTATGCGGGTATGCTGACTGGACCAGCCGCCATTGGCTTCTTGTCCAAGGGAATCGGCTTGCACAACGCGTTCTGGCTTCTGGCAGCTCTTCTGGCGTGTGTGCCGATCTTCTGCAAACACGTGACGGCAGAGGATTCCTAATCGCCGCTTGTAGGAAATAAGTCGGGTCTCAGTTCACGGATGCGGTACAGGAAACCTTTCTCAAAGAGGTAGAACCGCGCCATGTTGCCGATCAATTGGATGAAAGCTACCACCTCCGGATCGGCTTCCTGGAACGCATCTTTGACGTTACTGGAGACTACGATTGCGCAGTGGACGTTGAGGTCGATGCACCAAAGCATCGTGGACCGCAGTTGATTGCGCCGTTCGTCTGAGGAGAAAAAATAGCGGTTCTTCTTGTCCTCTGTGTTCTGGATGATTCTCGGATGCGAGGTTGGCTTATTGAATAGTTTTGTCACTTCGTATTTGTTTTCCAAATACCAATAGGAGTTACGTTCTCTGTGCTGCATGCTTCCGACAGTGCTTTCGTGGTTCGAATCGAAGTATGCAAAGAGGAGTGGCTGGTCGCGATCGACAAAGATAGAGAGTTCAAAGTGCGTTCCAGGTAGCCAGTCGTGGAGAAACTCTTCCGCGAACTTTAAGATCTCAGTAACTATATATTGGCGCGTGGTGTAGTCATCCAGGCCAGCACTTATATCTTTCCCTAACAGGCTGTACCGATCCGACGAAAACCGCTGCAACTTGCTAAAGGAGATGACAGGCTCTGGCTCTCTGGAGACAACGCTTAGAAAGGCCTTCCAGGTGGCGCACATAACTGCTAAATTCAGCACGCCTATAACTGCTTTGCCAGCGGTAAAGCCCACTGCAAACATCGAATAGCAGAGAAACACTTCAAGACCGGCGCAGGCAGTCGTGACAATGCAAAAGAGAACAAAGGCTGTTGATCGCTCGATGGATTTCAGCATGAGGAGATCTCCGAAAAGAATTTCGCCATTGTTCTTTCGCTTAGCCGTGTGGTATCGAGTTCTAGTATCTCTCCGCTTCGATTCTGTAGCCACTCCGTGTATAGAGAGAGCTGTTCTTTGAGGTTGTCGGTAATGAGGGCCGGGCCCCCTAGATGCTGCAGGCGTCTACGGAGAACATCCTGGTCCGCAGTAATGGAGACGATCAAGTCAGGCTCAGGCATTTGGGCCTGGAGACTTCTACCGTAGTGAGCCAGTCTATCGAATTGCTCCGTAGTCAGAAGCCCGGATCGCCTGTGCATCTTGCAGAACACCTCGATATCTTCATCGATACTGCGATCGAATGCGATTCGGGGATGACCTGAGAGTTTACTCCACCCGTCGTATCTAGCTTGCATGATGTGGCGTTGTAACGGCTCGCAATGCACGGTTGGCTCTGAGATAAAGGCGCTGAACAACTCCTCGGGGACATCTTCCGCGACGATCGAATAGCCGCTCGCCTGCAAGGAACGAGCCAGCGAAGTCTTGCCTGCACCTGTAGGTCCTGAGAGCCAAATCATCATTTTGCGGCATCCAAACATCTTTAAGAGTCTGTAATTGCGGTGAGGGACACTCTACATGATACCGAGAGCACAGAGTTAGCCCCCTTCCCACAACGCGCATCCAACTTCTTGCGGGCGACCCTCGTAGACTGGACGCAGTATCCATCAACATCGCGTGGAGAGTAGAGCACAGCATGACTTACCACTTTCATTTTCATCACGACTGGTTCTTCGCGATCTTCCTCTTCTGCACTGCCCTGGTCTGCGTCAACGTCATTCATTTTGTCCTCTTCCGCCTGCTTCGTCGCAAGGAAGCGATGGAGGCCCATCTTGGCTGGGGACTTCAACGCCATCTTGGCGCGCCGTCGCGTGCCGTCTTCGTCATCACCTGCGTGCTCATCGCTCTTCCGGTGGTCCCGCGCGTTCCGGATAAGCTACAGGATCTACTCGACCAGATCTTCGTCATGGCGCTCATTGCTGTGCTTGGCTGGTTTGCCGTGGGATGTGTTTACGTTCTGCAGAACGTCTTCCTGCGCCGCTACGATCTCACCGCCGAGAACAACATCCAGGCCCGGCGTGTTCACACCCAGTTCCAACTCTTCCGTCGCATGATCATTAGTTTTGTCATCGTTGTCGACGTCGGAGCGCTGCTTTGGAGCTTCCACGATCCGCGCATCTGGCACTACGGCACCGGACTGATCGCCTCCGCCGGCGTCGCCTCGCTCATCCTCGCTACCGCTGCCAAATCGACCGCGGCCAACTTTCTCGCCGGCCTCCAGATCGCTATCACCGAGCCCATTCGCATCGACGATGTCGTCGTCGTGCAAGGCGAGTGGGGACGCATCGAGGAGATCACCTCTGCCTACGTCGTCATCAAGATCTGGGACCTGCGCCGCCTGGTCGTTCCGCTCAGCTACTTCATCGAGAACTCCTTCCAGAACTGGAGTCGCGAGCAGACCGACATCATGGGCACTGCGTTTCTCTACGTCGACTACTCCGTCCCCGTGGATGAGCTTCGAGCTGAGCTCGACCGCATCGTCCACGCCTCACCACTCTGGGACCAAAAGGTCTGCGGCCTCCAGGTCACGAATCTCTCCGAGCGCACGATGGAGCTTCGCTGCCTGATGAGCAGTCATAACTCCAGCCAGAACTTCGATCTCCGTTGTGTTGTCCGAGAGAAGATGACCGCCTTTATCCAGAAGAACTATCCGGAAGCCTTCCCCACGACGCGCTTCTCAGAGCTTTCCAATAATCCTGCAGTCTCGCCCGCGGAACCGCATCACTAAGGCGCTCGCGAAAGGGTACGATTAGCCATGACCGCGAGACTGTCATTCATGGCCCTTTCGATAGTTGTATTTCTTGGGGCTCCGCTGTGTGCGCAGAAGTCCAAGACGCCAACGATGGAAGAGATTCTGCAGCGGCAGGAAGCTAATTTGAACCACTACGACACTCGTGTCCCAAGTGTCTTCTGCGATGAGCATGTCATCTCGCAGATCGTGGAGTCTGGCCAGCCCGATGAGAACACGATTACGGACTCGGTCTTTCGCCTCAAACGCATTCCCAGCGCCGACCAGACGACGACAACGCTTGTAGAGTTACGCGAGATCAAGAGCGTCAACGGCAAGCCGCCGACCAAACAGCATATGGAGGGTCCCACGCTGCTCAGTGGAGCGTTTGAGGGCGGCCTCGCCGTCGTCTCCCTCAACCAGACAGCCTGCATGAGCTACACGTTGCAGCGGATCAACAAGAAGCACCCGGACGAGCCTTATGTCGTCCGCTTCTCTACCGTCCTCACTCCCCAGAACACCGAGGACTGTCTTCTTCAGGAGAACAGCAAGGGCCGCGTCTTCATCGATCCTGCGTCCATGCAGATCACGCACCTGGAACTTACAACCCCACACCACGTCATCATCCCTGCGATCTCTTATGTAGCGCCGGTTATTGGCAAGCGGGAGCTTACCGTCGACTATGCGCCTGTCCTGCTCGGTGGCGAGACCTTCTGGATGCCCTCAACGATTAGCATGCATAACACCAACGATTCCGGAACCTTCCATATGACCGCCTGGTTATTCCGGGCCACTTATCGCAACTATCACAAGATGGAAGTCACGACGCGTATCCTTCCTGGCGGCGAAGCACCCGTGCAATGACACTGCGTCGGCCTTGATCGTGTTGATGTATTACGATCAAGGCCGACATTAGCGCTGCTATTGAGCCGTATACCAACGAACGTAGTCCACCGTCATCGGTTGTGGGTTCGACAGGCCGCTGGTCGATCCACCGAGGGTGCCACCGACCGCCACATTCAGGAGTGTGAAGAGGTTGGCATTAAACGGCCAAGTATCTCCTGATTGCAGGCTGCTGGGAGTAACCGTGAAGAACGGTGTAGAGGCGTTATCCACGAAGAACTCCATCAGATTCGGCGACCAAACGATCCCGTAGGTGTGGAAGGCAGTGTCGTTCTGCTGTCCGCTGGGGAACGTAAAGGTTCCTCCGATCCCATCGCCTCCGCTTACAGCCGTGTGGATCGTGGAATGGTTCCCTCCGGGACCAGAGCCGCCATCCAACGAGGGGGACCAAAGTTCCATAATGTCCGATTCACCGCAGCCGGGCCACGGAACGGTATTGATGTCGGCGCCGAGTGTCCAGAAGGCTGGCCACAGACCCTGGTTAGTTGTATTCGGTGCCTGAATGCTGGCTTCGAGAACGCCGTACTGGAAGTTTTGCTTCCCTTCCGTATTCATGCGGCCCGATATCCATGTTCCATTTACATTTCTTGGCTGGATGACGAGATGCCCGTTGCCGTCGATATAGACAGGGCTGGTGGAGGTGCTGAAGGTTGTGGGGCACTGCGACGGATTGTTGGGATATCCCGCAGGCCCGCAATAAACTTCAACCTCGTTGTTGCCCCAGCCGCCGTTATTGCCGAGATCAAAGTTCCACACCGTGGTGTCTGGAGATCCCGCGGCACCATTAAATTCCTGGCACCATTCTGGTGTGTAGGTCGTTCCTCCCACCGAGATATTGGAAACGCCACTGCAATTGCCGGTGCCTGTACCGCCGCCGCTTGACGTAGGCGTGACCAGTTTGAAGGCCTGAGCTGCTGTTCCATTGCAGGTATAAATCTGCAGTTGCACACCGTTCGCGGTGGAGGCACTCGGGGTATCCAGGCAAAGACCGCTGCCCTGGCCCACAAAGTTATAGTAGCCATTGCCCACCGATACGGCTTCCCATTCCTCGTTGGGGTTTCCTGCATAGGTCCAAGTCTGGATGAGGCTGCCATTGGTGGTACCGTTACCGGTCACATTCCAGGTTTCGGCGGGAGCATTGACGTTGGCGACGTAATAGTAGCCACTGGCGGTTCCGTTCTGGAACTCCCACTGTTGGTTGGGTTGGGTGCTGTAAGTGCCTTCACCGCAAGCCCATTGCTGAACGGCGGTTCCATTCGCCGTACCCGAAGCAGTGTCGTCAACGCATGAGCCGCTGTTCTCATTGACGATGTTGTACGGGGTCCCGGTGGTCAAAGTAGCTTGTGCGTGTAGTAACGCGAGCGGCGTTAACAACACAGGTAGACAGAGGGCGAATCGAACGATCGAAGACTTTAGAAATATGCTCTTCACTTTAGTTCTCCTTGTTCATTTCTCTGAAGCTGCAGGTGATTGGTACGATTTGCTCGAACTACCCGTCTTACACGCTGGGCCGGCACATATCTCAGGGGATTTTAATGAACCCTGAATAAGTTCGTCGAGAATCATAGACCGTCAACGCTGTTTGTGTCGCCAACTTATTCTTAAAATTTCCAGAGGTTAAACGCGATAAAACAAACGATTGATTCGACTCCATTTATCTACCGTTCCTTCGTTCCCCGCTTCATGGATTTCAACAGTGTCATGCTTGAAACTCCTATTTCTTTGACTGTCAGACAGGATCGCCATCGTTATGGCTCTTCTCTTCTCGGAGACGTAAGATAACGGCTATGCCACTATTCGAGATTGCAGGACAAGGCATTAAACAATTTGTGGAATTGGGCGCTGCCTTTTTTCTATCGGCTACCATCGGACTGGAGCGTGAGATACGCCATAAGAGTGCTGGATTGCGTACTTACACGGTCGTAGGCACGACTGCAGCCCTCTTTTTACTGATCTCGAAGTACGGCTTCATGGATGTTCTCTCCAGCGGTCGAGTAGTGCTTGATCCCTCTCGCGTTGCGGCACAGATAGTGACAGGCATTGGTTTCATTGGTGCAGGTCTCATCTTTGTTAAAGGAGATCGCGTAACCGGACTTACAACCGCGGCCACTGTCTGGTTAGTTACGGGAGTCGGCATGGCTTGTGGTGCAGGCCTGCTATGGCTCGCCCTGGCTGTTACCGTCGCTTACTTTATAGTGGCGCTGCTATTTCCCATTCTCCTGCGATTTCTTCCAGGTGCTCCTATACCCACGGAACAGGCGAATATTACTGAACACGACTAGGGCTGCTCCAAAGCGAACACTGGACTCATGGGTGGGGCGACGAATTTGCAGCATGCAGGGCGGTCTGCCGCCTGCTTTCTATCCAACCCCAGACCGTCAAATCAGGCCGCTTGAATCCGGAGGAAGACCGCAAGCTGATGGGAATTCCTACAGCTAGAAGTACGAAGTGACCGATCGCTCCGATCATGTATTCATGCCATGGAAAATTGAAACGACCCAGGTTAAGAGTCTTCCCTCCAAGGGTAAGTGTCGCCCAGATAGTAAACGCAAGATTCGCGACAATACCCGCGATTGCACCGGCAGGAGTCGCTCGTTTCATCAGAAAGGCGAGGAGAAAGAGCCCTGCCAAACCTCCAGCGAGGATTCCCGTAAGCGTGTAATAGAGTGAAAGCGCACTGCCATGGGTCTGGGCAACCTTGATTGCCACAATCGCCGCCGCAAGGCCGCTGATACCCACAATCGCTCGCCCCACTCGCAGCCGCTGCCTGTCCGTGCTGTCCGGTCTTGCTAGACGATAAAAATCCTCTGTCCCAATCGTCGCGAGGCAATTCATGTCCTGAGCCAGCATTGCCATTGCAGATCCAAGGATAGCCGCTACAAATAGTCCAGATAGTCCAGAGGGGATATGCGTAAGAAGAAAATACGGGAATATCTGCTCTGTCTTCTGCAGAACGGACGGAAGCTTCTCGCCCGTGAGCCGATAAAAAGACCACAGAAGACTGCCAATCAACATAAAAGCCATCCACACCGGCAAGCATAAAAATGCGCCAAGACTTATGCCGCGTATTGCGCTGCGATCAGTCCTGGCCAGCAGATAACGCTGCACAACCGTTTGATCGGCCGTATATTTTTGCAGATAGAAGAAGAACCCGTAGACAACCAGAACCAAAATGGTCGGTCTATCGAATCTGAGGGCTGTACTGCCGAGGCTCATCTTTCCGTGCCGCCAGGCGTCGGCTAATACAGCGAGCGGTCCCTGTTTCGGAAGAAAGAGTAGAAACGAGATGGACACAAGAATGCCTGCCCATAGGACAAACCCCTGGAAGACGTCGGTCCATATAACAGCCTCAATGCCACCCAGGATCGTATAGAAGATAGTAATCGCAGCCGTGAGCAGAATAACCTGATTTACAGGCCACCCGATGATGCTGGACAGGGTGAGAGCGAGCAGGTAGAAGACGAACCCCATCTTTAAAAAACGACTAAGGGCGAATGCTAACGAAGCATAAAGTCTGACGCCGGTGCCGAAGCGGAGGCCGAAGTACTCATAGGCGCTCATCCGAACAACATGGCGAAAAAATGGGATGATAGCCGCGCCCACGAGGAAGACAACGACAACGAACATGATCCCGGGAACCAGCAACGACCAATCACCGGCGTAGGCCGCGCCGGGATAGGCAATAACGGTCACACTGGTAATAATGCTTGCGAGCAAAGACAATCCCATTGCCCAGGTAGGTATCGATCGGTTGGCAATGAAATAGCTCTCCGTCGTCGTCTGGCGTCTGGAGAAATAAATGCCAATGCCCACCAATCCCGACATATAAAGCGCGATGACGAGTATGTCGAGACTTTTCACCTTTGGTCCCTCTGCGCCATCACTCGATCGAAATAGAGTATGGACACGTAGGCCCTTACCCCTGCCCTCACAGAGTTAAATGGCAGTGATCCCCTGCCTGATGATGATTGTCAATCGATTGTTACACGTAGAGTATGACGGAGCGGGCCGTATGTTCGCTCCCTCTATTTTTCGACAGAGGTACCCTGATAGAGTCCAGTCGTCCCGCCTTCACGGATCCATTGCTCTCGAAACGCGATGGTTTTGATGGTTTCCCGGCGAAAGGTATACGCAACGTGAATCACACCATCCCGCGTCTGCAGTACGGAAGGATAGGAGTATTCCTCGCGTCCGGCGCCCATCATTTTTGACGACTCATCGCCCAACTCCGGACGTCCAGTCTCTACATCGCGAACATAACGCCAGGTATGGCCTTCATCCTCGGAGAGAGCGATGGATACAGGTCTGCGCGGCCCCTTATGTTCATTATCAAAGACCAGGACCAGATGACCATTCTGCAGCCGGAAAGCCTGCACGGATGCATTGTTGTTGGGGAGCACCGTTGCCGTTGGTTCGGTCCATTGGCATCCGTCTGCCGATGAACTCTGGTAGATGAAATCAGATTTGCGGCTACGGAAAAAGCCGAGCAGCCGGCCGGGTGCGAGTTGCACGACGGTTGGTTGAACCCTTGCAAAACTTTGAGGGACTACACACTCCTTCCAGCTCTTGCCTTTGTCCTGGCTAAGTTCCATTGCGGAATAGTTGGTCTCTGAACCTTCGCCAATGCCCTTGCTCGTAACGTACGTCATTGGCAATAGCCATGTGGAATCCGGCAGGATGAGCAGCGGATGACGCGTAAAAGCGCCGGGTTTCCCAAAGATGAGTGCCGGTTGGCTCCAGGTCGCGCCGTTGTCGCGAGAGACCGCCTCAAGCACATGGGCATTCGCCTCTCCCTGATGGGCCTCCTGGGTCGTGTGGTACAGATGGATGGCCCCATCAGGAGCCTGAAAGAGTACAGGGTTTTGAAACGACACACCTTCTTGTTGATCGATGAGTTGGGGCTTGCTCCATCTTTGTGTTCCCTTGCGCAAGCGCGAGAACACGATGCCAACATTGGAGTCACCTTCCCAGTGTCCCGAAAACCAGACACATAGCAGGTCTCCATTTTTCAGTTCGAGCAAGTTGGGCGCGTGGGAACTCGGAAAAAGGATCGGCAGATAAGCCTCTGCCGTTCCTCTTTTGGGGTTGTGTCGCACTTGCCCATCGGCAAGTGCGACAACCTGCGGATCCAACATGTTGGAAGCTTTAGTGTCAGAGTCGCCCTCCAACACTGTGCCTGTAGCATTTTTCAGCGGCAAGCTTTGAGCCGCATTCGATTGGGCGAATGCAGTCGTTATAAAAAGTCCAATCGAGAGCGCCAGACGAGCGACATCCCGCAAAATGCGCATACAGCAGCTCCTACCGCATGCACAAGTACAGATTGCGCATATCGCTTAACCTGAAACCTACTGAAGCTTCCCGAACTTTGCGTCGAGTATGTCACCAACACGCCGCGCCGCTTCCATGACGCCAAGACGGATCGAATCTTCACGGGCTGGGTCGAGTCGCGGAATAGGAGTGGAGACACTCAAAGCCCCGATAACATTGCCGCTACTGACGATCGGCGCTCCATAGCAGACGCCTCCCAGCATGGACTCTTCGCGGTCGACGGCAAAGCCCTGCGTGCGTACATTCTCCAGTTCCCTGCGCAGTGTTCCGCGGTCTGTAATGCTGTTCACGGTCCGAGGATTCAGTCCGTATGTCTCAAGCATGCGATCTGCAGTTTCATTGTCCTGGTAAGCCAGAATGGCCTTTCCCATGGAGCTGCAATGCGGCGGGATAATGCGGCCGATCCGGTTCGTTACCCGGATGGGATGGAAGGTCTCCACCGTATCCAGCACCTGAATGTAATCGGTAAAGAGGTAGGAGAGAGCGACGGTCTCGTCGAAACTCCGTCCGAGATCTTCCAAGACAGGTCGTGCGAATTCGCGCAGCACCTCTGCCATATCTAATGTGCGGCCATACAGTACCTTGCGCGTCAATTGATACGTGCCGTCACGATTTTGCAGCAGATAGTTGCGCTTCTGAAGTGTGGTCAAGACGCGATACAGAGAAGACTCAGGCTGAGAGGTAATAGCGCTAATCTCTTTCAGTGAGCGAGGAGCATTGCTAAAGCCAAAGGCATCGAGCGCATCAAGGGCGCGCTCTATGGTTCTGGAATGATAACGATCTTCCTGGTGGTCTGGTGCACTGGTCTTGCTGTGTTCAGAAAGAGCCCACTGTGGTGTACGTCGGCGTGGCGTTTTGGTGGGTAGTAGTTGTTTTGCCACAATCGTGTTCGCTACAGATGTATTCATGGGTCCCCCGTCGCGTGTGCTCCGCGAATTTATCCACCAGCATAGCCCTAGAAAATGAGAGATAAAAGCGTAAACGTAAATAATGTCAAAAACAGTCACTATAACTTCTGAAGATGTCCGAATAACGAATAACGATGGGG
>FSXT01000459.1_pt1 | contig 10978 bp, 12 predicted proteins | sample 1638311 | NCBI WGS metagenome assembly FSXT01 (sample SAMEA3914788, study PRJEB12502) | metagenome | biome: forest; material: soil | place: Canada | collected 2011-07-03 | depth 0.1 m | reverse complement strand
GTGGTGGTCCAAGGCAAGGCGCAATGAAGTAGGCTCTTCCTGGACGGCGCAGGAGTCTCACTCTGATGGATTTCCCCAGTATGAAAGCGACGGACGGTAGTTCGCGAGTGGGTTCCCGGGACGACGAAGAGGTTGTGTTCGGGAACTACCGTATCTTTCCCGAACTCAGGCTTCTTCTGAAGAACGGGAACAAAGTTGACCTTACCGCTCGCGCTTTCGATGTTCTATGGGCTTTGGTCAAAGCCCGCGGAGAAGTCGTAACCAAAGATGAACTGATCGAACAGGTTTGGGCTGGCTTGATCGTTGAAGAAAACAACCTTCAAACCCATATCTCGGCGATCCGAAGGGCTCTCAAGCAAGACCGTAGTTTTCTCTCTACGGATTTCGGTCGAGGTTATCGCCTGACGCTGCCTGCTCCAGCCGGCGCCAATCTAAGTCCAGCGACAAAAAAGATCGAATCGTCGAATCTGCCAAGCCCACTGACTACGCTTTTAGGGCGGGACAGCGAGCTGCACGATCTCCAGGAGTTAATCACCGCAAACCGACTCACGACGATCACCGGCCCCGGCGGAATCGGCAAAACGCGCTTGGCCGTCGAGGTCGGACGTCGCCTCTTGCCCTCCTTTTCAGGAAGAGTTCACCTTGTCGAGATGGCAATGATCGGAGAACGCGACAATATCTGGCCAGCCATTGCGCGAGCGCTAGGCGTGGAAGCAGCCGATGTGGGCCTCACAGCCGAATCGCGTGTTGCACTTCAGAGCCAGCGTCTTCTACTGATCATCGATAACTGCGAACATCTTACTGAGCCTATCGCCGGAGCGGTTGAGACCCTTCTCCGGATCGGACAGGGATTACATATCTGTATTACGAGCCAGGAGCCTTTTGGCACCCAGGGGGAACAGATTTACCGCATACGCCCGCTGGCGGTTCCTCCGGCGGATGCTTCGACCATGGACGTGGTGCTGACCCATGCGGCGGCTCAATTGTTTGTCGAGCGCTCCCAATCCTATACCCGTGATTCCCAGCTCGACGATGCTACGGCGTTGGAGATTGCGACGATCTGCCGCCAGCTCGACGGGGTGCCGCTGGCCCTCGAACTTGCAGCCGCACGGGTGCCGACCCTTGGAGTTCGCGGCGTACTCGATGGTTTATCCGACAGATTCAGGCTTCTGACCGCAGGCCAGCGCAATGCGCTGCCCCGGCACAAAACGTTAAGGGCGACTGTGGAGTGGAGTCATCGCCTTCTGGATGAGACTGAGCGTACTCTCTTCCGCCGGTTGGCGGTCTTTCCTGCCGGATTTACCGTGGAGGCAGCCCATTGTGTCAGCGGTCCGGACATCGAGGATCAGTGGCGAATCATTGACCTGTTGGGAAATCTTGTTGGCAAATCGCTTCTTCATTTGGATGTGTCCACCTCGACGCCGCGCTATCGCTTTCTCGAAACAATTCGCCTCTATGCGTTGGAGGAGCTTGCTGATAGTGGCGAAACAGACCTGACGGCCCGACGTCACGCCTCCTATTTTCAGAGAATCAGTGAGCAGGCCGTCGCTAACTGGAAACGGCAGGCGACGGACGATTGGCGTCAGGTCCACCGTGGATATGTCGAGGATGCGCGTGCTGCTCTGAAATGGGCCTTCTCCGAACACGGAGATAAAGAGATAGGGATGCGGATGCTCCAGAATTCCATTCCGTTTTGGGTGGGGTTCTCTCTGCTCGATGAATGTCGTCGGTGGGTCTCCCTTGCGCTGGATAAGCACGGAGTCACGGAAACGGCCGGCACGTATGACGAAATGGTTTTGCGTGCAGCGCTCGGCACATCACTGACCTGGGTGCGAGGCCCGGTGGCAGAGACGAGAGCTGCCTGGTCTCGGGCCTTGGACCTTGCACAGGAACTCGGCGATACCGAGATTCAACTTCAGGCTCGGTATGGCCTCTGGCTCTTCAGCTTACGAAGGGGCCATTATTCCGAAGCGCTGCGTTACGCCACGGAGATGATGACGCTAGCAACAGAAGCAAAGGATGATCAGGCAGTCGCAACCGCACAGCGGATCGCGGGAGTTTCCCGTCATTCCCTGGGCAACCACGCTGAGGGACGCGCCCTGATTGAGAGGGCTCTCATCTGGTTTGAGCAAAACCGGCCGCAGCAAACATTTCGATTCGGTCTCGATCAGCACGCGGCTGGCCTCGCGTACCTTGCTCGCATCCTATGGGTCCAGGGCTACACAAACGATGCTGTCAAGATCGCTAATCTGGCGGTCGAACGCGCCCTCGCACTGGATCACGCCTCTACTCTGTGCTGCGCGTTGGCCGAGGGGCTATGTATGGTGTCGGCTTTGAACCAAGACCTCAAGACGCTGGAGAAAGCGACGCAAGATTTAACCCGCACAGCCTCTCGGCATGGTCTGCAATTCTGGAAAGGCTATGGTGAGATATTCGAGTTATGGGCGATGATGCAGCACAAAGAAAAACCGGCGTCTGGACCCATCACCTCGGTCATACGACTGTTAGACGAAATGCAGTTCGCCCTTTGGTACACGCCCTTTGTCGCTGACGTTCTTCGTTCTTGCCCATCACCAGTGGCTTCGTTCCGCCCGCCTTCGGACTGTGAGGACGGCCACTGGGCGATGCCTGAGTTTCTCCGGATCGAAGCGGAGTTCGATTTAGAGCACAACGCTGGACAGTTTGAATCGACAGTTGAGCATCGCCTGGAAAGCGCGCTCGCACTCGCTCACGAACGCGGTGCTCGCTCTTGGGAATTAAAAGTCGCTGCCGACCTCGCTCGGCTGTTGATCAGCGATAACCGCCGTGATAAAGCGCAGATTCTGCTCCGCGGCACGATTTCGTCCTTTCCCAGCGGCAACGAATCCAAGGGTCTGCGAACGGCGAACGCCATATTAGGCGAATTACAGCATTTGCCATCACACGAAACGTCGGCCTAACTTCGTGAACGTTGCCATGATGTCCTTGGCAGGATCGTTACATGAAGCGATCCGCACCGCCGGAGGCTTCGATGGTGTCTCCGGTGACGAAGCCATTGCGAGCTGAGGCCAGAAACGCGGCAAGCGCTGCAATTTCTCGTGGATCACCGACGCGACCGATTGGTGTGCGTTCGGCACCCACTTTGACCAGGATTTGCTCGTCCGAAAGGTCAGCGAGATCAGGCCTTGTCCGGCGCAATGCGGGAATCATGTTCGCGGCCCAGTTATCGGTTGCGACTGCGCCGATGCCGATCGCATTCACAAGAATTCCGTCGGAGGCAACCTCAAGTGCAAGCGACTTGGTGATGTTGTTGATGGCAGCGCTGAGCACATGCGAGATGAGCAGCTTCGGATTTGGATAGATTCCGCCGATGGAGGACATGTTGACGATCCGTCCCCATCTCCGCGCCCGCATCGCAGGTATGGCGGCCTTGCAGAGCCTGCGCATAGCCGCAAGCTTGACTTCAGTCATCTCTTCCCAGGCATCTTCAGTAGAAGACATCAGGCCGCCTGCGTGGGCGCGGCCCGCGTTATTAACCAGAATGTCCAGATGCCCAAATTTGCTGATTGTCTGATCGACAATCGATACGGCTGACAGCGGATCAGCCACATCGGCACCGATCGCCAGAACTCGTTCTGAGCTTACTTTGAGTGTCCGGATGGAGGCGATTAACCGCTCCTCATTGCGCGCCACGACGCACACATGTGCACCATTCTCCAAGAGCTCCTCTACGACTGCCAGGCCGATGCCTGCACTGCCGCCGGTTACAATCGCCACGCGATCCTTAATTCCTAGATTCATTGTTTGCCATCCTTTCTACACTTCACTGCGCGTTGCACTTGCTTAAGCTTTTTGGGAGCCCTTCTTTGTAGTGTCCAGGCCCTTACGGCACATCCTTTGCTCTGCGCCTACTTCCGTTTGTTTACCCCGGAGTGAGCGCATGCGCGCGTTGTAGATGGGGAGTTCAAGACCGAAGAGACGGAAACGAGTCAGTATAAGAAGCAGGAAAGCCGAGGCTCCGCTCTGGTAGAGGCTGACAACGTCGCCGCTGAGGAGGGCATGACGTTCGGTATCGTCCAAGGTGCATTCCTTAAGCGCCAACTCCGGTGTTTCGAGCGCGCGCTGTCGGAAGTCTGGGTCGTGCAGAACACGACGGCAGAAACTATGGATTCGATAGGTGTTCATGCTTCACCTCGTTTCGCGAGGGTCCAGGCTGCGAAAGCGTTGCCGAGCTCTGGCTGATCGATGAGAATCTCCGGCGCCCGCGGGCCTGTGATGCCGAGAAGGGCGATCCAATTAAGGAGTTCACCACCGACGTTGCCGGCTTGTGCCATTCGTTCGGAGGTCGCCGCAGCCACCAATTCGTTATGCTGGCAGGATCGGAGCGTGTCGAGTATCCAGGATGCCCATGCCGGGTCGGGTACTCCAAAGGTCTTGCCAGGCTCGATCAGGGGACCACCGACCTCCAGCGATAGGGAACCGCTCGCGATGACAGCGACCCGATGTGGTTGCGGCCATTGTTCGATCGCTGTCTTGATAGTCGAACCCAGGCGATAACACCGGCGAGCGCTTGGCAGAGGCGGTACCAGGCAATTGATGAAGACGGGAACAATTGGAACAGCCATCGTGGGCGTTAGGAAGTGGAGTGGCACCAGAACAGCATGATCGACGTCGAACTCCTGTGAAGCGGAGAAATCGAAATCGTTCTCGACCAGGCTCGATAGGAGGTGCCGAGCCAGCGGTTGAGCGACTGGCACCTCGTATTGAGGCATCTCCGGCGTCTGATCGCTAGGGCCGTACGTTCTTTCGGCGATGCCGAGGGCGAAGGTTGGCCAATTGTTCAGAAAGAACGTGTTGAAGTGGTCATTCTGAATAAGAATGAGGAGGTCCGGATTTATCTCGTCCAGGTGCGCTTTGATCGTTGCGAAGAAACCCGCCGTGGGAGATGCGACACTGTTCTTTGCCACTTCAGCAATAAAACTCGGCGTATGGGGCACCGCATACGCAGCAACAATTTCCGCCATATAACATCCTCTCCGTAGTTCGCAAATATCGTGTGCTCGTGGTTCTGATTCAGCGTTTCTTTCCGAACACATAACCGAAGGAATAGAAGTTGCACTCGCGGGCCGCAAGCAGCAGCGCGTAGATGAGTGCGTAGAGCAACGGCAATCCCGCCGCTAGACTTAGCACGAGATACAGGCGGAGCCAGGCCATAGGCGAGAGCCCAATCGATGGTGCGGTCATTCTGAGACGCTTCCACAAGGTGCCTCCGAGTACTGAACGAATGTTTTCATCCGTTTGACCCCAGAGTCATTGCCAACGAAATTCAGGAGTCTGAATTCAGCGGCGGCTCACGATCAAGGAGTAGACAGGCAAGACAGTTGGCCCAATCACCCGCAAGTACGCTGAGTATGTGCTCGTCTTCACCAACTGCCCAACCCCGACGCGAGCGTCGAACAGGAACTCGAACGCTGGCTGCGCTCACATCGCAAGACATCTGCGACTTCGAACAGTTACAAGGCTTTCATCTCACATTGCTTCAGCGAAGGCATTCACAATGGAAAAGTATCTTCGAATCCCGCTCGGCAAGTTCGCAGCAAGAGGGAAGGCTCAGGCCGCCTACGATATCTCACGAAGGAAGACTATGACAGTCTCTGCGAAGTGATACGCGGACGCTTCCCCGAGCATCTCGTGGAGTTTGTCGTCTCCGTCAATACGGGGCTGCGCCTCCCGGAACAATATTCGCTCACCTGGGGACAAGTGAATCTCGAACGCAGAACGATCGATCTTCCCAAAAACAAAAACGGTTCTGCTCGAACTGTCCACCTCAACGGCGATGCAGCTGCGGCCTTGGAATCTGTTCGATCCAAAAAAACGAGCGCGAACGATTCGGTCTTTCCGAGACAGGGTGCCACGTTCGACACCCGCTCGTGGTTCCATCCATCGCTAAAGGATGCGGAGATTAGCGGGTATGTCTGGCGCGCGAACCGCGAACCTTTTGCTTATGGCTGGCGATGGCGGGAGCATCGCTCAAAGAGATTCAGGAACTCGCGGGGCACAAGTCCATCATTATGTCAGCGCGATACAGCTATCTGTCCCCTGAACACCGGCTCTCAGTAGTCGATCGCATCACGGGAACAGCCACCGCAGAAACCAACAGCCACCAAGCGAAAACCACATTCAAATCCACTAACGGAAAATCCACATAGATTATTGATTCAATGGTGGCCGGAGGGGAACTTGAATCCCCACGACCGGTTAAGGTCTGCGGATTTTAAGCCTTTTGCGGTTCGTCGTATCGCTGTCTCTCACCTTCCGGCAACCCAGTGCTCTCATGGCACCTAGGATGGTTCAGAGTAACCGAATAGTGACAATACACAAAGAGAGCGAACGATGACATCGCGTGAGGAAGTCGATCAGCGAATGGACTGCCAATAACTCATTGCCGTGTTCCTGTGGAATAGGAGGAGAATACATTCTCCTCCTATCTGGCGCTGGCTCGCTAGGGAGCCAGCAGTCAAGGCCGCGTCAGCGCCGCTTGAGCGGTCAGAGCAAAGCGGAGAGCCTTTACGGATGGCGCAGCTGCGAGTACTCCGTGCATAGCCGGTGCCGGCGTTCCGGTTGGGTTGGATGGTTGCTGCCCTTCATTTGATAACCTTCGGATTGGCAGAGGCTACGGCTTCAAGAGCTCGGGATGTGTCGTCGTCAACCAAGTCTGGACAGCGTCTTGCAGACTCTCCGCAGTCACGAGGATCTGCTTGATATCGTCATTTGAGACGCTTCCAGCGGCGTCGTAGCTCGCGATGTTGCGCTTTTTGGAGAAGGCGAGAATCTTGCGAATGGTTTTGCTATCCGCCTGGATGGTGTATTCCAGCGTCTCAATCGTCCGCATGTGATGGCCCTGCTGATTCGTAGTGCGATATCCGCTAGCACGTAGCGCGGTATTAGCAAGAGCAAGTAATGCGTTGAAGGTCGTGTAGAAGCGGAGATCATCGGAGATGCCTTCAACGCTCGCGTCATTCATACATCGAGCGACAATACCCAACTGGTCCGCGATCTCCTGGGGACTCGCCGCTTCCTTTTTGAGCCAGGCGTTCTCAACGTAGCTGTCTAAACTCATGCTCGTCTCCGATTAGGAAGGTGTTCTTGCCCTTCTGAATGGCCTTCAGAAAATGGTTATCTGCCTGCAGTCTTACTTTCAACTCCTCCTGAGAATAAATGGTCGGATTCACGGGGCGGTGTAAGGTGCGCTCCACCGGGGCGAGCCGTTCCAGCAGATCGTCGAGAGTTACTGAGCCCACAACCATCAGGTCGATGTCGCTCTCCGCGTTTTCTTCTCCGCGCGCAAAGGAGCCGTAGACAAAAGCAAATTGAATTTTTTCCGCTAACGGGGTAAGCGCCTCCGCAAGCTGATGAAACACCCCAGTAGTTTTCGCTAGCAGAGCGTGCAGTTCAATGTATACGGGGTGGTCGCGATTCGCACGGTAGAAGACCTGATTTCCGGTTTGCGCTCGAAGGATGAGACCCGCGCCGGCGAGGGTAGTCAACTCGCGTTGAACGGATCCAACACTGACATCAACACTGCGAGCGATCTGCCGAACGAAGAAAGCCTCATCTGGCGTGCCATACAGAGTGCTCAGAACGCGACCCCGCGTTTGGCCGAAAAGAAGGTTCCCAAGCGATGTATTATCCGTTCTCATTATGAGAACAATTGTACTTAATATGAGAACAAAGCGCCACATATCTGCACCCATGCAGAGGGACGAACATAGCCCCGATCTGGCTATCGTCTACTGCATGTTCCATGCAGTGTCAGGCATCCCGACACCTGCACATACTTGCCATGGCTATCAAACACTCGATGACGCACTGAGTTGCAATATGGGAAGGTGTACCAATCGGTGTACCAACATGTGTCGACTGCAAATCAACCCAACGCATCGCCTTGTAAGTATTTTATTTTCTTGGATATATGGTGGCCCGGGCAGGAGTCCAACCTGCGACCTTCGCGTTAGGAGTGCGCTGCTCTATGCAACTGAGCTACCGGGCCACTTGAAAATTACGGATTGCGAGAAAATCAAGGAGATTTCCCATGCAAGCCGCCTCCGAAAGTGTACCAAAGCCGCAGAGCAGCGCACGAGAATGCGATGCTCTGTCTTGCGGGAGTTTGTGGATCAGCCAAAGAGATAAATTAGCTGTTGCCACAGCCGTGGGAGATGACGATCGCCTTGCGCCATTCTTCCATGGTTGCGAAGGCGATGCAGCTAGAGCCGCTCGCAGTGTCGATGCGCCAGGTGAGGTTGCCCTGGCGATACCACTGAAATTTTCCGGTGCCGCCAAAGGCCATGCCATTGGGAGCGTTTGGCGAGATTGTGTCACGAACGGGCACTGGGCCGGCGGCAGAATCGGCGGCTATTGGAGCGGCAGCCGTGGATGTTTTCATGGCTGCTGGCGGCCGATTGGTGGTGCTGTCGGATACGGCCTCGCCGTTTATGGTTCCGGGTGCATCACTGCGGGAAGGCGTGGGGCCGACTTTGGTCATAGGATGACCGTCGAGGTCGGTGGTGCCATCGGAGCTGTCTTTAGGGCTGGAAGAGTCGTTAGAGAAAACGTCGCCGCTGCCTAAAGCCGCTCTTTGCGAGATGCGGGTATAGAGTTTCCATCCACCTATAAAGATGAGGATAACCAGCGCGATGATCAGAATCCGTTTCAACATCAGTCTCTCCTCGACCGAGAGTGCTTCGAGTGATGGGTGGTCTAAATAGTTTGAAGCACCCGGCGGCAAATTTGATGCCCGTATAGAACCGTACTCCAAACCTTGATCCTAGGATGAACTGTGCGAAGGCTTTACGGTGAGCCAAAAGCGGCAGGATGTACACAGATAGGTTCCACCCGGAGGTTCCGGGGACACGGCGGAGGCTCCAGAGGATGCGAGAGCGGGAGCGGCGGGGGTATCATCGGAGTGTGCCGAAATATTCCATCGTCGTGCCGTTTCATAACGAAGAAGAGAACGTAACGAAGCTCTATGACCGCGTGAAAGAGGTTATGGAGCAGGTTGGTTCGAGCTTCGAGATGGTGTTTGTGGACGATGGGTCGCGCGACCGCACCTATCGGCTACTGGAAGAGATTGCGGCGGTGGATTCGCGGGTGCTGGTGGTGAAGCTGCGAAGAAACTTTGGCCAGACTTCCGCGCTGGCCGCGGGGTTTGATCATTCGTCGAGTGAGTACATCCTGGCGATGGATGGCGATCTGCAGCATGATCCGAACGAGATTCCCGGGTTTCTGGCGAAGCTTGAAGAAGGCTATGACGTGGTGAGCGGATGGCGCGCGCAACGGGCCGACAATATGGTGTTGCGGCGGATTCCTTCGCGTGTGGCCAACTGGCTGATGGCCCGACTTTCGGGCGTAGATATTCACGATTTCGGAACGACGTTTAAGGCATACCGCCGGGAAGTGATTCACAACATTCCGCTGTATGGCGAGATGCACCGGTTTATTCCGGCGTTGGCGAGTTGGTATGGCGCGAGCATCTGCGAGATTCCGATTTCGAATCCAGCTCGCGAATCCGGGCAGAGTCACTATGGACTGTCGCGGACGTTTCGGGTGTTCTTCGACCTGCTGACGATCCGGTTTCTGCTGAAGTACATGACTCGGCCGTTGCATTTCTTTGGGAGCCTGGGCTCGCTGGGAGTGCTTTCTGGCGGCGGCATTGCGATGTGGCTTCTGGTCCATAAGCTGCTTTCGGGGCATGATGTTGCGGGGGAACATGCGCCGTGGTTCATCATTGCAGCCGTGTTGATCCTGGCTGGCATTCAACTGATCGGTGTGGGGCTGCTGGGTGAGTTGCAGGTGCGGCACTTCTTTGCTCAGTCGCAGCGCACGCCGTATGCGGTGGATCGTATTGTGCGGATGAAGTCGTCGGAAGAGAGCCTGCTGCACTAAAAGCAGGGAACAGCCAACAGTTAGCAGCGAACAGCCTAAAGGCATTGGTGATGTTTGCTGGAGGAGAAGCTATGCGTGCGATTCAGGTGAGCAGGGTGGGTGGGCCGGAGGTTTTGGAGCTGGTCGATGTGGTGAGGCCGTCGCCCAAGACTGGGGAAGTGCTGGTAAAAATTGAAGCTGCCGGTGTGAATTTCATTGATACCTATCTGCGTGAGGGCAGATATCCTGCAGAGTTGCCGTTTGTGCCTGGGCAGGAAGCGGCGGGGGTTGTGGCCGGGTTGGGTGGGGACGTCGTGGGGTTCGCGTTAGGGGATCGCGTGGCCTGGGCGGGGACGCGGGGTGCGTATGCCGAATTTGCCTGTGTTCCGGTGGTGGCTTTGGTGAAGGTGCCCGAGGGGATTTCCCTGGAAGATGCTGCCGCGGTAATGCTGCAGGGGATGACGGCACACTATTTGGCGCATGACACGTATGCGATCAAGGCCGCGGATACGGTGTTGATCCATGCAGGTGCGGGTGGAGTGGGGTTGCTGCTGACGCAGATGGCGAAGATGCTGGGATCGCGTGTGGTGACTACGGTTTCGACGGCGGCGAAGGCGGAGCTTTCACGCGCTGCGGGAGCGGACCACGTGATTTTGTACACGCAGACGAATTTTGCGGAGGAAGTTAAGCGGATTACGGACGGTGATGGTCTACCGGTAGTGTACGACTCGGTGGGGAAGACGACGTTTGAAGACTCGCTAAAGTGTTTGCGTCCGCGTGGTTTGATGGTGTTGTTTGGAGCGTCGAGTGGGGCGGTGCCGCCGTTTGATTTGATACGGCTTTCGACGATGGGTTCGCTGTATGTGACGCGACCGACAATGAAGGACTATGTGGCGAGCCGGGAGGAGTTGGAGCGGCGGGCTGCGGATGTATTTGGATGGATGGGGCGAGGGAAGCTGAAGGTGAGGATTGGGCACCGGTATTCCCTGGCAGATGCGGCGCAGGCGCATCGGGATTTGGAAGCCCGGAAGACGACGGGGAAGGTATTACTGACGATGTGAACGGGGATTCATCCTGC
>FSXT01000553.1_pt1 | contig 10992 bp, 8 predicted proteins | sample 1638311 | NCBI WGS metagenome assembly FSXT01 (sample SAMEA3914788, study PRJEB12502) | metagenome | biome: forest; material: soil | place: Canada | collected 2011-07-03 | depth 0.1 m | reverse complement strand
GGCTACGTCTCTGCCGACAAGAACTTCGACAGCGATCTCGGCATCGGCTTCATCCCCGTCGACAGCGTCCACTCGCCCGTCCGCAAGGTCAACTACCTCGTGGAAGCCGCTCGTCTCGGTCAGATCACCGACTACGACAAGCTCACCCTCGAGATCTGGACCAACGGCACCGTCCTCCCCGCAGACGCCCTCGGCCTCTCGGCCAAGCTGCTCAAGGACCACATGACCATCTTCATCAACTTTGAAGAGGAAATGGAAGCCGGCAGCCACGATGGCCTCGACGGTCCCGCGATCCGCAACGAGAACCTCAACCGCTCGGTCGAAGAGCTTGAGCTTTCTGTGCGCAGCTATAACTGCCTCAAGAACGCCAACATCGCGACCATCGGCGAGCTGATCCAGAAGACCGAAGCCGAGATGCTCAAGACCAAGAACTTCGGCCGCAAGAGCCTCAACGAGATCAAGGAAATCCTTGCTCAGATGGGTCTCTCGCTCGGCATGAAGATCGACGAGCAGGGCAACCCTGTCCCGGGACCCACCTCGGTTCTGCCGGCGGCGACACTCGCAGCCAGCTACGGTAACTTCGACGACGAAGACGAGGATGACGACGAAGACCTCGACCTCGACGAGCCAGAGAATTTCTAACCTTTACCTATTATCCGCAGCGCAGCGGAGGGATTTATTTTCCTCCGCTGCACCGCTCTAACCCGCGCCAACCGTAGTTCCGAGCCGGACAGAAGTCCGGGTCGAAGGAGATCATCATGCGCCACCGTAAAGGCGGATTCAAGCTGGGTCGTAACACCAGCCATCGCCGCGCCTTGCTTCGCAACCTCGTCACATCCATCATTCTGAACGATCGCGTTCACACCACCGTCACCAAGGCTAAGGCAACCCGCCCCATTGTCGAGAAGATGATTACCCTCGGCAAGAACGGTAGCGTTCACGCTCGCCGTCAGGCGCTCGCGTACCTCATGGGACCGGACTCTGTCGATCGTCTCTTCAACACTGTTGCTCCGCGTTACGCCACGCGCCCCGGCGGCTACAGCCGCATCGTTCGCACCGGCGTTCGCAAGGGTGATGCTTCCGAGATGGCGTTCATCGAACTCCTCGATGCCGAGCAGGAGCTCAGCGAGAAGGCAGCGAAGCGCGAAGAGAACCGCGCCAAGCGTCGCGAAGAGTTGCAGAAGCAGCTTGAAGAGCGTCAGCCTGGTGAGGACTCGGATCCTTCCGCTACTTCCTAAGTCTCATCCCCGCAAGATAGAAAGGCGCGCCTATAGGCGCGCCTTTGCTTTGGAAGACTTACTTACTGTTGCCTGCGCTAAACTAAAAACACTGCATGTCCATCGTCGAACTCCAGAATATTCGCAAGGTCTATGACACCAAGGTCGCTGTTGAGGGCCTCAGCCTGACTATTGAGCCGGGTACTATGTTTGGCCTGCTTGGCCCCAACGGCTCCGGCAAAACGAGTTCCATTCGCATGATGATTGGTATGACCGTTCCTGATTCTGGAACGGTTCAGCTCTTCAACAAGCCTTTTGCCCGTACTTTGCTCCATAAGGTCGGCTACCTTCCTGAAGAGCGCGGGCTCTACAAGAAGATGAAGGTACTCGACCAACTCATCTTCCTTGGTCAACTTCACGGCCTTGGCGAGTCTACCGCGCGCTCCCGCTCGCTGGCCTGGTGCGAACGCATGGAAATAACTGAGGCCATCGGTAAGAAAACCGAAGAGCTTTCCAAGGGCATGCAACAGAAGATTCAGTTCATCGCGGCTCTGTTGCACGAGCCCGAACTCATCATTATGGATGAGCCTTTCAGCGGCCTTGATCCCGTTAATGCCACGCTGCTCATGGATACTCTGGTTGCGCTCCGTGGCGAAGGCAAGGCCATTCTTTTCTCCACGCATCGCATGGACCAAGTGGAAAAGCTCTGCGACGCTATTGCTCTCATCTCTCGCGGACGCCTCTTGTTGTCCGGCACTATGCGCGAGATCAAATCTCAGTACCCGCGCAACCGCCTGCAAGTTGTTTTCACCGGCGACGATTCATTCCTAGGGCATCCCGGCATCGTTGAAGCCAAGAACTACTCCGGCATCGCCGAAATCAAGTTGCACACCGAAGCCGATGCGCAGCTCGTCCTAGCCGATGCTATCTCTCGTGGCACCGTCATCAATCGCTTCGAGGTCATCGAACCGACCCTCGAAGAAATCTTCATCGAAAACGTTCGCGCCAGCTTCGGCGACGCAGAAGCCGGAGGGAGGGTCGATGCATAACATCTGGCTCATCGCCAAGCGCGAGTATGCTGAGCGCGTCCATACTAAGGGTTTCATTATCGCTACGGTCCTCATCCCGACGCTCATGGGCGGCGGCATCTTTGGCCTGACAGCCCTGACTTCGCATAGCAAATCGGTATCGCACATCGCTATCGTTGCTTCGCAGATGCAGCCTGCTGCAGATCTTAAGCAGGATCTTGAGGCTGGCAAAGACACAAAGATGGCGGTCGATGTTGTTGCATCTACGCCTGAGACCACGGCCACGCTCGACAAGCAGATCGATGGCAAGGTGCTCGATGGTTATCTCGTCATTCACCAATCGTCGCCTTCACAACCAGCTACTTTTGACTTCACTCCGCGATCATCAGCTGACACTGCCACGTCTAACGCTATCAAGGATGGCTTGCACAACGTTCTCGATCGTGAGTATCTCGCACAGCATGGGGCCACTGCTTCTGATATCAAGACCTTCATGAATCCGGTCACGGTCAATATCATCGGCAAGGGTGATCGACCTGGTAATTCCAAAGCTGTTGCCTACGTTCTCTTTTTCCTGATGTACATGGTCGTGTTGATGTACGGCATGAACGTTGCGCGATCCATCATCGAAGAGAAGACTTCCCGCGTCTTTGAAGTCCTACTCGCTACGATCAAGCCGGAAGAATTACTTGCTGGAAAAATTCTCGGAGTTGGTGCGGTCGGACTCACGCAGGTCGCTATTTGGATGGTTGCGGCTGCACTATTCGCCGCACACGCCGGAGCCATGAGCGGTGTCTCAGTAAGTCCAGTGCAGGCAATCTTCTTCATCATTTACTTTGGACTTGGCTATACCCTTTACTCGAGCGTCGCCGCCGCTCTGGGTGCGATGACCAACTCCGAGCAGGAGCTTCAGCAGCTCAATATGTTTCTGATGATGCCGCTCTTCTTTTGCATGTTGATGCTCGTGCCCGTCATCAACGCCCCCAATTCCATGCTTTCCCGCATTGTCTCGCAGATCCCTTTCTGCGGTCCGCTGTTGATGAACCTTCGCATCTCCATTTCAATGCCCCAGCCGTGGGAGATTGGGCTTTCCATCGCGCTCATCCTCATCACAATGCTCGCCATCCTCTGGGTCTCCTCGCGTATCTATCGTGTCGGCATTCTGATGTATGGCAAAAAGCCCAACTTGCCCGAAATCATGCGCTGGCTCAAATACAGCTAATATCACCTCTTCGCGACTAACGCTAAAACCAGCATCTATCGAACAAGCTTTGATAGATGCTGGTAGCTTCTTCCAGCTAAACTCAAGTTGGTGAGTTTATTTTCTCGTAGGCAGCGCTTCTTGCTCGTAACGATCCCGCCCATGGCGGCTATGCTCATCCGTGCTCTTGGTGCGACGCTGCGATACCGAGACATCAATGCTTCGGGCGTTCCGAATGGACACGAAATTCCAGGTCCCACTATCTTTGCCTTCTGGCACTGCTCGCTACTAGCCTGCGCGCACCGTTTCCGGAATTTGGATATTGCGATTCTCATCTCTCAGTCTTTCGACGGCGAGCTTATCGCGCGGACAGTCGAACGCCTGGGCTTTGTTGCGGTGCGAGGCTCCAGCTCTCGTGGTGGCCCGGTGGCGCTGCGCGGCATGCAGCAGGCTTATGCGGAAGGACGTATCTGCGCTTTCACCGCCGATGGGCCTAAAGGTCCTGCTCGCCTTGCAAAAAGCGGCCCTGTGCACCTTGCCGAGTTGACCGGAGCGCGATGGCTTGGAGCTTTCCATGCCCAACCGTCGCGAGCCTGGTATCTCAATTCGTGGGACCGTTTTATGGTTCCGAAGCCATTTTCGACAGTTACTTTCGCTTGGCCAACGCACTCTAGTGTTGACCTCGCTTCAATGCAGCATGCACTTGAAGACGCGGTCGCGTTGACATCGGCTAATGCCAAAACATCAGCCTAAAATAGGTTAGAGATGTTTGTTTCTGACTTCCATTACGATCTTCCCGAAGAACTTATTGCGCAACAGCCTCCGGAGATTCGGGGTGCCAGCCGCATGATGACTCTTGACCGGCACACGGGCACCTTTGCGGATCATCTATTTGCCGAGTTGCCTGACTTTCTGCAGCCGGGGGACTTGCTCGTCGTCAACGATTCGCGAGTCATTCCCGCGCGATTATTCGCGACTCGAGAGGGTCTTACGACTCAGCAAAACTCCCCTGCGCCTTCCGGGCACATCGAAGTCCTGCTTACAGAGCGGCTGGCTTCATCGGAAGGCCACAACGATTGGACGGCTCTTGTACGCCCGGCCAAGAAAGTTCAGCCAGGGGAGCGTCTGTCGTTTTTTGCAAACGAATCGCAACAGGCCAGTCTTCAGGCCACGATCATCGCCGCAGGAGACTTTGGTGAGCGCACGCTACGGTTTGATCCGGTGCCGGATTTTCATGCGGCGCTAGAAAGCATCGGTCATCTCCCTCTGCCTCCCTACATCCATCGGACGAAACAGCAGCCCAACACGCCAGAGGATCGTGAACGGTATCAGACAGTGATGTCGAAGCCGCTGAACAGCAATCAGGATAGTGGGTCGGCTGCTGCGCCCACGGCTGGGCTCCATTTCACCCCGGAAATTTTGGCGAACCTCGAGAGTCGCGGTGTAGAAGTAGCAGCTCTAACGTTGCATGTGGGGCTTGGGACTTTTCAGCCTGTCCGTGTTGAGCGAACCGAGGATATACGTCTTCATGCGGAGCCCTATACGCTCTCGGCTACAACGGCTCAGGCCCTCAACAGGGCCATCCGCGAAAAGCGTCGCATCATCGCGGTGGGTACTACTACAACTCGAACTCTTGAGCACATCGCACGGGAATCAGAACGCACCTTCCAGCCAATCGCGGCGCACTCCGGCAGCACGAGCCTTTTTCTCTCCCCCGGTGTTGACTTCAAGCTGGTGTCCGGATTGATTACGAACTTCCATCTTCCCCAGTCGACATTGCTGATGCTTGTTTCAGCCTTTGCAGGACGCGATCCTGTGATCTCGGCCTATGCGCATGCCGTGGCGGCTCGTTATCGCTTCTTCTCTTACGGCGACTGTATGCTCATTCTTTGATCTTCTGCGCGAGAAATGTGATCAGATGTCTGTTGACTCTCTTCTCCACTGCTTCCTGGCTCTTTGCCAGCATCGAAAGAAATAACGATTATGCCGACCAAAAACGATAAGCCGCCGATCTACCTGCTCGACTCAATGGCTTTCATCTTTCGCGCGTACCATGCGATGCAGCGTTCGCGTCCGATGACGACTCGCACAGGCATACCCACTGCGGCTACCTACGTCTTCGTCAATATGATCAACAAGCTCCGGAAGGACTTTCAACCGTTATACCTTGCGGCTGTATATGACGTTGGCGCTCCTCTTCATCGCAACGAGCAAGCGAAGCAGATGAAGGATGTTCAAAAGTTCAATATCAAGACCCAGAAGTTTGAAACGATTGAGTACGCAGGCTACAAGGCCAATCGCTCCGAAACACCCCCTGACCTGATCCAACAGCAGCCTTACATCCGGCGAGCACTTGAAGCTTTCCGTATTCCTATTCTGTACTACGAAGGGTATGAAGCGGACGACGTTATCGGCACCCTATCCTGCCAACTCTCCGCTCTCGGTCATCATGTCTACGTCGTCTCGTCTGACAAAGACATGATGCAACTCGTCAACGACAGCGTCTCGATCTTGAATCCAACGAAAGACAATCTCATTCTCGATCCAGCCGGCGTCGAAAGCGTGCTTGGCGTTTCCCCGCAGCGGGTTATCGATGTCATGGCTCTCCGCGGCGACGCGATCGACAATATCCCCGGTGCCCCTGGTATTGGGGATAAGGGTTCGGTTGAACTCATCCAAACGTTTGGCACCGTGGAAGCAGCGCTCGATCGCGCCGAAGAGGTAAAGAAAAAGACATACCGCGAGTCACTGCAAAACAACAGAGATAACATCCTTCTGTCGAAGGAGCTTGTGACGATTCACACTTCGGTGCCTATCGAGTTCACGCTCGACGCTATGCGCACGCAGCCGGTCGATAATGCCGCCTGCCGAGCGCTTTTTACCGAACTCGAATTCACAACGCTGCTGAAGGAACTCGCTCCCGATATCGATGCGACGCCGGTTACGTACAACGTAAGGGCTACTCCTGAGGATCTTGCAAAGCTTCTTGGTGAAGCACACGCCGCTGGCCATCTCGCCATAGCTCTCACTGCGAACACGCAGGCGATCTCCGAAGAGGTGAGTGCAGAAGCTGCTGATCCGAACAGTAACCCGGACGTCCAACCAGAAGCAGAACCTGAACCACCTCAAACCATGTCACTGTTCGGTCCATCGGACTCGGCTGAGAATCCCGGCCCGACTCCTCTGAACTCCAGTGAAGTTGAAATCAAGGAAGACCCAGCTTGCCGGCTCGGGTTGGCCGTTACGCCTACTCACGGGATCGAGGTTTCTCTTGACATGCCTGGCGTGCGCGAGGCTCTCGCTGACACTTCGCTGCTGAAGCAGATTCACGACCTCAAAGCTGTGTTGCGTGCCTTGGAGCCGCACAACGCGACGCTCGCCGGGCAAGTGAGCGATGTCATGCTCGAAAGCTATCTGCTTAACCCCACACACAGCTCGCATACGCTCATCGATATTGCAGCACGCAGCACTAGCCGCGCGCTTACACACCAGCCGACGAAAGAAAACCCCAGCGATCCTGCGCGGTTGGCTGAGGCTGCTGTGGCAGTCAGCCGCCTTGCTACCACTCTTGAGGGGCAACTGGCGGAGGCACCAGTCAAATACGAGATTCCAAAGGATGACCCTGCACTCGGTGGTGCCATTACTGAGGAAATGCTTTTTGCCGATTCTTCCAGTAAGAGGCACGCTGCTCCCGATCATCTCGATACAAGAGAGCCGCACGTTGTTAGGGAAGAGTCTTCAAAAGCCGCACTGGGCGAGGATTCAACGCTTGTCGATGTTTATACGCACCTCGACCTTCCACTCGTGTCTGTGCTTCTGAGAATGGAGCAGGCTGGAGTCCGCGTCGATAGCAGTCTTCTGCGTGAGATGTCCTCGCGTCTCGCGGTGACGATTGATGATCTTGCAGAACGTGTCTTTGCAAGCTCTGGCCATCGCTTCAATATCAATTCACCTAAGCAACTGGGTGATGTGCTCTTCAATAAAATGGATCTGCCCAAGCCTCTTAAATATGGCAAGGGAAAGGTTATCTCCACGGCGCAGGACATCCTGGAAGATCTTGCGCAGCATCATGAAGTTCCCGCGCTTGTCCTGGAGCATCGTCAACTGCAAAAGTTGAAGTCCACCTACCTCGATCAACTGCCAGCACTTGCCGACGCAAATGGCCGTATCCATACGACCTTCAATCAAGTTGGTACAGCTACCGGTCGCTTGAGTTCGACGAACCCTAATCTGCAGAACATTCCAATTCGCACAGCGGTCGGTCGTGAGATACGTGCTGCATTCATCGCCGCTCCTGGCAATCTGCTGATGTCCGCTGACTACTCACAGATCGAGCTTCGCCTCATGGCGCACTTTTCACAGGACCCACTCCTGCTCGATGCTTACCGGACTGGCAAAGACATTCATACCCTGACCGCAGCAGAGGTTTTTGAAGTCGATGCTGCCACCATGGACAAAGAGACGCGTGCTCGCGCGAAAGCGGTGAACTTCGGCATTGTTTACGGAATCTCACCCTTTGGGCTGGCTGCACAATTGAATATCGATCAGAAGGTTGCGAGAGAGTACATCGAGCGCTACTTCGCACGTTACAAGGGTGTCGCTACTTTCATCGAGCGAACTCTCGAGACCGTACGTCGTGATCAGGCTGTGCGCACCGCTTTTGGTCGTGTGCGCCCCATCCCCGATATCCAATCGCGCAACCCCAATCAGCGGGGCTTCGCAGAGCGGACCGCAGTCAACACGCCGCTACAAGGAACCGCTGCTGACCTCATCAAGATCGCAATGCTGCGCATTGATGCTGCTATGCGTTCCAGAAAGCTGCGGTCGCTGATGACGCTACAGGTGCATGACGAACTACTCTTCGATGTTGTTCCAGAGGAAGCGGAAGAGCTTGAGCTGCTGGTAAAAACAGAGATGGAGTCCGCTGCGACCTTCTCTGTACCTATTGTTGCGGACGTCGGTATTGGTCATAACTGGCGAGATATCAAGTAGCTCGGACAAGGTCGCTTCAGGAGCATCTCCAAGGCAAACCGTCATCGGTCCTCATACATAAGTGCGTTTGCCAAAGATGGCTGTGCCAACGCGCACAATTGTTGAACCTTCTTCGACAGCTACGCGGAAGTCGTTCGACATTCCCATGGAGAGTTCTGTAAGAGTTGGATAGCGTTCGATGTTTTCATCGCGCAGGCGGCGAAGGTGTTGAAAGTAGGGACGAGCTATCTCAGGATCTTCGCTCCAGGGTGGGACCGTCATCAGCCCACGAACAGTCAGATTTGCCAAAGGAGCCAGACTGTCGAGAAAGAGGGGCAGCGCATCGGGCGGAAGCCCATGCTTGGCTTCCTCGGGCGACAGCTTTACCTCGATTAGAATTGGCAGCATCTTGCCTAGAGACTTGGCGGCGGCATCAAGCCGCTCCGCAGTCTTCAACGAGTCGACCGTTTCGATCGTATGAAAAATTTCGGCAGCTTTTGAAGTCTTGTTATTCTGCAGCGGACCAATGAGATGCAGAACAAGCCCCTCAAGCATGGCTACGCTCTCGGACTTGGCCTGTGCTTCCTGCACCCGGTTTTCACCGAATAGCCGCTGGCCAGCCGCGTGCGCTTCGAGGATAGCCTCAACAGGCTGTGTCTTGCTGACCGCCATCAAAGATACTCCGGCGGCATTGCGGTGGGCACGAGCGCAGGCCTGGGCGACTTCGTTGCGCAAACGCTCCAGGTTTTCGGTAATGGAGTGGGTAGCCTTAGACATTCCCTGTCAGTGTAGTTCTTTGAGATGACTGCGTGGAAGCGGAAACCAGCGACAGATTCAGGCAGTTGCAAGCCGCATACCTGCCGGAAACCGACGTGTCACTTGTTATGCGATGATGAATCGTGCAGAGGTCTGGACCAGCAAAACAGCCTCAAGGAACCCGATAGGGATGACTGGAATCCGGCAAATGCCTGGAGGCTGGATCGTCCTGTAGGTGGATGTTGGCACGTGCATTGTCTGCGAGGTGGGGTGCGAAGATTTGTGGAACCAAGAGGGTAAACGAATCCGTTGGTCTGTTGCATCCAGTTGGCTCAATTCCTCGTCCTATGCCTTAGGTGTCTCCGACTGGATAGTTGGAGACGCACAACTATTCCAATCAATTAGGGTTTGAATCGTCGACGAACCCGTCAATCGTTAAGGAGTTGAAAACAAAGATGCTTATTCTAAATCGAACTTCAGGCTTTGTGCGTCGCAGTATTACACTTTCGGCGGCGTTGTCGGCGGTCTTTGGCGCAGGCGTTGCTATGATGAACGCACAAACAAGCGTACCCAGCACCTCTGCGGGAACACAACCGGTAGCCTTGACGGCGGGAATTTTTGCGCCGACGTTGAACCTCAAGTTCGTTTCAGATGACCCGATCGCGAACGCGATTTCCTCGAGTAGCTCAGAGAGTGGTTCCAGTGATGTGGCTACTGTGAACGCTGACCCGCTTCACCTGAACGCGATGCAGTACGGTGGTCGGCAGCGTTATGGACAGCCGCGTTATCGCGGTGGCAATACCAATGCCGATGGGTCGAACAAATATACGTTCGAAGCCGGAGCAGGCTTTACCCAGCCGCTTGGTAATACGTATCACTACCTGACTCCGAGCTATGGCATTCAGGTCGGTGGCGGACGCCAGTTCAGCAAGAAGCTTGCATTGCTGCTTCAGTTCGATTGGGACAACTTTGGTTTCAATGGAAGAACGTTAGCTGGACAGCAGTACATTTACAACACCTATATCAACGACTACAACGTGGCGAACGGGTATGTTCCCAGCAATCCGAATTACGTCGCGCCTCTGGCCAGCCTAGATGGCAACAGCCACATTTGGTCGTTTACCTTGAATCCAACATATACGATTTATTCGGGTGAAGGGCTTGGCGCTTATGTCGTAGTAGGTGTGGGCTTTTATCACAAGGTCGCTACCTTTACGACGCCTGGACTCGCCGAGTACTGCGATCCTTACTATGGGTGCTATCAGTACGAAGCGAACCAAGTCATCGATCATTACACGTCCAATGCCCCCGGCTTCAATGGCGGGTTCGGAATTACCTATAAGTTCTCTCGCTTCTCCAATGAGCGGTTTTTCGGTGAAGTTCGTTATGTATTCGTAGATAACTCGCAGCGTTCCGGTGTAACTCCTGCAAACGTTTCAATCGCGAACATCAATGAGACGAATGATTATCCGGCAAATAGCAACCGTACGACCTATCTTCCCGTGAAGTTCGGCATCCGGTTCTAGCTGCCCTTTCCTTAAGCACAAAGGCCCGCAATCGCGGGCCTTTTGTTTTGGCACTAGAGCATTTCCTTGCAGGTGTAGCTTCATGCCCCAGCAGATGCAAAACGCAGGTTAGCTCCACTCCAGCCGGCAAAGAACATTAGGTGGTGCCCCCCTTCTGTTTGGTCTTTGGGGGTAAGTTATTTGAAATGAGTAGGTTGCGAGATGGATGCGACTGCAAGTTCTTGCATCGAAAGAAGATAGGCGCAAAGTCTTTGGTTTGAGTAAGTTACGGAATGGCTTGCTTTGCGGTGATC
>FSXT01000041.1_pt1 | contig 11000 bp, 3 predicted proteins | sample 1638311 | NCBI WGS metagenome assembly FSXT01 (sample SAMEA3914788, study PRJEB12502) | metagenome | biome: forest; material: soil | place: Canada | collected 2011-07-03 | depth 0.1 m | reverse complement strand
GGTAACTTCGATAGCGGTGAGGCCATGACGTGCGGTGGCCCTGGTTGCGCCACGGAGTTGTCACTGTACGAGAAGTACCAAATCATGGGCCACAACTACTACATGGATGTACAGATGGATGCGGACTCACCCACCATCAACGGCTGTTATCCCACCACCGGCGGCTGTACCAGCTTTACAACGAACGGCACAACGAGTTCGCTGGATTGGACCAACTACGACGCGTACGAAGGCCCCGCACTTACTCCGGGAGGTCTGTTTGCTGACGGCACGGCGATGCGGGTATTCGACACCCCACTCTCAAGTGCAGGTTCCGGTGCATGGCCCGGCGGAACCGGAAACTATGGCTACACCTGGTACGACAACGAGGCCGATGGATACTCCGGAAGTTTAGTGCCCAGCGGATTGACGCAGTTATACGGCAATCTCGCAACGCAGACATCACAGCACTTTGCGGCTAACCACACCAGTAAGAGTTGGGTGATACCAGAACTCATCGCCTACGACTACGACGAGACCGCCAATGACGGCAAGGGAAAGCTGGGATACGACCCGCAGGTCTATCAGAATATTTCGCGGTTCAACGCAGCGGTCAACAACTCGAACACGGCGTTGTCCTCGACGTGGGCGGCCTCCACCGCTCCCATTCATACCTTCCTGACTGACATGCCGGCTTGCGAAGAGGCTCCGGACGATACGGACAACAACGGCGTGGTGTGGTACGGCAACCCGCAATGCGCGGACCACATCAATCTTTCCTATCCTGGCGGAACGAACGCGACCGCTGGCTACAGTAACTCTTGGGAAGTCGTCTGGTCGCCGAACCCGGTAATCTTCATGCCTGGACGCCCTGGTCCAGCATTTCATTCCGATACAACTCCGACATTGGTGGATGGGACCGGCTACCAATACACCTTCGATCTGACGGATGGAGTTCCGGTTCTTTCAACCGCACCCGCGCCGATTGAACGCTGGTTCTATCAGGGTGGTGATCCCGCCTCACTGGGCGACGCGTTGAGCAATACAGGTGTCGGCTGGCGCGCCAATTACTGGATTGCGTACAAGTACAGTCTCGATGTGACAGTCGGCAGCTCGGGTGTTCCGACTCCAGCCGCGCCGGCTCCCGGCGGTGTGTGGGATTGGGTCGGTAACTTCTGGGGCGGCTATAACGGACCAGCTTCTCCTGGCAACTGCGCCAGCAGCAGCACACCGTCTCCGTTTGTTAGCGCAGCCACGAATGGAGATGGCGTGCTTTTCTATCCAGGCAACGAAGTCGGTTGCTACTACACGGCGAATCCTGTCGGCGAAGCTGCCTTGACTGCGTCGCCGGTCGTGAACACGAGTTGCTCTTCCAACGGCTATAGTCTCTGCGATGGCATCAGCGGCCCGGTCGCGTCCATGCGTTTGGAAACGGTACGTCGCGGCTATGAAGACTACGAGTACATGTATCTGCTCGGCAAACAGAGTGGACGTGCAGCACCGTTAGCCATCATCAATGCGATGGGCGGCGCCGGCATGACAGCCGGTGGCCAGGGAACCACATCATGGAACGCATTGGATTGGGAAAATGTGACTGGCACCTGGTACGAAATGGGTGTTGAGCCCGAATCCGCGGCGTACACCGGCAATTGCACCGATAGCACACCCGGAATAGGTGGACTGCCGAACGGCTTGCCAAACGGGCCAACAGGCGCGGCCTCGAGTTATCTTGGAGAGCCAAACCACTACTACAACTGCCCCGGTGAGTGGACAAACAATCCTTATCGCTACGAAGAAGCCAGAGTCCAGATGGCACAGCAACTCGGCTTCGCTCCGGCAAGCACGATACCATCCGTCACCAGCCTTAGCGCCACAAGCGGAAGCAACACGGGCGGCACTTCCATCACCATCACCGGCACAAACTTCACAGGTGTGAATGCGGTTGAGTTTGGCGGCGTTGCAGCCACCAGTTACACCGTGAACTCCGTGACCAGCATCACAGCGATCACCCCTGCCGGCACCGGCACGGTCGACGTGCAGGTCTTCAACGCGAGCGGCGTGAGCCAATACAACAGCGCCGATCTGTACACCTATGTCTCGCCGGTCACGGTCACGGGCTTGAGCCCAACTCAGGGCGTAGCTGCGGGCGGTAACTCGGTCACGATCACCGGCACCGACTTCTCAACCGGTGCGACAGTCATGTTCGGCAGTACTGCAGCGACGAGTGTTGTGGTCAACTCCTCCACCAGCATCACCGCGGTCGCTCCTGCAGGAAGCGGCACGGTCAACGTCACCGTAACGACCTACCAGGGCACGAGCGCAATCAACAGCTCCGACCTATACACATACGAACCGCCGCCCACAGTCACCGGCGTCAGCCCGGCAACTGGCTCCGTAACCGGAGGCACATCCGTCACTCTGACTGGAACAGGCTTCGCCAGTGGAATGACGGTGAAGTTCGGCAGCACGGCAGCCACAAGCGTTACCGTCAGCTCGTCCACAAGCGCAACGGCCACCTCGCCGTCTAACTCGTCACCCGATGGCGGAGTCGTCATCGTAAGCGCCACAACCGTGGATGGCACAAGTCCCATCAACCCCGGATCAGGCAACAGCGATACATTCACCTACACATCACCCGTCACAATCACCGGTCTCAATGTGCATACCGGTGCTCCCGGAGGCGGTACGTCGGTGGTCATCACAGGGACGGACTTCACCGGCGCGTCCGCAGTGAAGTTCGGATCGGACACCGCAACCTTCACGGTAAATTCAGCCACACAAATCACCGCAACCTCGCCAGCCGGCGGCGGAACAGTGGATGTCACCGTGACCAATGGAAGCTATGCAAGCGCGCCGGTTTCGGCCGATCAATTCTCTTATACCGCGGCTGTAGCCAACGGCACATTTGCAACACTGCCGACAACCGCTGTTGGTTCCAGCTCGACAGCAACAACCGTCTCGGTCACGCTGGCGGCAGCCACAGCAATCAGCAGCATCACCGTCCCAACGGCACAGAACGGCGTGCAGGAGTTCGTCGTCGGTACGGTCACCGGCTGCACCATCGGAACCACGGTCAACGCCGCGGGAACTGTTTGCCACATCCCCATCACCTTCAAACCGCAGTACCCGGGAATCCGTTCCGCTCCGGTGATGCTCAATAACAACGGGGACGTCGTGGGCGTCGCAGGTCTGACCGGCATCGGCCAGGGCCCGGAAATCGGCGTCTCACCCGGCTCGCTGTATATCGCGATCGGAGGTGGCGCCAATGGTGTTACGGCTACGCCACAATCAGTCAGCACGGCAGCCATTGCCGTATCCAACAATGGCTCCGGTCTTGCCATGGACGGCGAAGGCAATCTTTACATCGCCGACAACCAGAACTGTCTCGTCTATAAGGAGAATCCTCAGACCAACCAGATCGTCGTCGTAGCTGGTAACTACGCCAACCCGGGAGGGAATGGTCCTACACCCACCACGACACCGTCGCCTGCGCTCGGCTCCGGCACATGCCCACAAGGCATTGCCGTTGACGGAGCGGGAAACATCTACCTCGTCGACGCACACACCAACGATGGCAGTTACCCCAACACGGTTGAAATGGTTTCCGCTACCACAGGGGAAATCGCAATCATCGCAGGTGGCGGCTCTGTCACTCCCACAACTACGGCAGAGTCCGCGCTCAGCGCCAAATTCAACGCCGTCAACAGCCTCGCAACCGACACGGCCGGAAATGTCTACATCTCCGACTTCTATAACAACCAGATTGAGAAGCTCACACCCGCAGGCCAGATCGTCGTAGTCGTCGGTAGCGGAGGCAACTCCGTCACCACCACAGCACAATCGGCAACCAGTGTGGCTCTGCAGGGACCGACGGGCATGATCTTCGATGCTTCCGGAAACCTGTACCTCTCTGACCAGAACATCAGCCAGATCGATAAGGTCAACACGTCAGGCCAGATCACTTTGGTGGCAGGAGGCGGCAGCAATGCTCCGACCACCACACCGCAATCAGCTCTGACCGTCGGTCTCAACGCCCCTGCGGAACTAGCGGTCGATGGAGCCGGCGATCTCTATATCGGAGACGTCAGTAGCCAGATCGTCGAAGAGTTGAACCTTGCTGGCCAACTGATGATCGTTGCCGGCAATGGTGGAACCGCACCCTCCACAACACCGGTGTATTCGACAAACGCTGCGCTCGGGCTCGTCCAGGGTATCGCTGTCGATGGTGTCGGCAACCTCTACATCGCCGATGGAACGAACATCGGCAACGGCGACAACATGATTGAAAAAGTCGCTGTATCGGGAGCTACGTTGAGCTTCGCCTACACCAACGTTGGATCAACCAGCGCGTCGCAGGCGTTTACTCTCGCGAACATCGGCAACGAAACACTCACGCTTTCGAGCGTGACCACGCCGACCGACTACGTGCGGGAGACAGGCGGCACCTGTGCCACTGGCACCGTGACTCTGACCACCAGCACAAACTGCAGCATCGATTTTGCATTCCAGCCGACAACCGGTGGCGTGCTCAGCGAATCAGCCACTGTGACTGATAACAACCTGAATGGAAGCAGCGTTACCCAGCCGCTCCACTTTACCGGAACCGGTATTGGTGGAACGACCGTAGCGACGCCTGCCTTCAGCCCGGTTGCCGGAGCGTATGTCTCTTCGCAAACAGTAACGATAAGCTCGTCCACCGCCGGTGCGACGATCTACTACACGACGAACGGAACCACGCCAACCACGAGCTCCACGGTGTACTCCGCTCCGATCACAGTCTCAACCAGTGAAACCGTCGAAGCGCTTGCCGTGAAGTCGGGTGATACCAACAGTGCTGTTGGTTCGGCCGCCTACATCATCAACGCAACGGTTGCCACGCCAACGTTCAGCCCTGCGGCAGGAAGCTACGGTCCTGCACAAACGGTAACGATTAGCTCGTCCACCTCTGGCGCGACGATCTACTACACCACCAACGGAACGACACCCACCACCAGCTCCACGGTGTACTCATCTCCAATCACCGTTTCAGCAAACGAGACGGTGGAAGCACTTGCTGTGAAGTCCGGCTATAACAACAGCACAGTTGGCTCTGCGGCGTACGTCATCAACGGAACGGTGGCTACTCCAACGTTCAGCCCTGCGGCAGGAAGCTATGGTCCGGCGCAGACGGTGACGATCACTTCGTCCACCTCTGGCACGACGATCTACTACACCACCAACGGCACGACACCAACAACCAGCTCCACGGTGTACTCCTCCGCAATCACTGTTTCAGCAAGTGAGACGGTGAAGGCATTGGCAGTCAAGACCGGCTATACGAACAGTGCAGTCGGCTCTGCGGCTTACGTCATCAACGGCACCGTCGCAACCCCGACGTTCAGCCCGGTAGCAGGAACGTACGCCACATCGCAGACGGTGACAATCACTTCGGCAACGTCTGGTGCAACGATCTACTACACGACGAACGGCACAACACCCACCACCAGCTCCACGGTGTACTCGTCTGCAATCACCGTTGCAGCAAGCGAGACGGTGGAAGCACTTGCTGTGAAGTCCGGCTATACCAACAGCGCAGTCGGAAGCGCAGCCTATGTCATCAGTGGAACGGTAGCGACGCCGACGTTCAGCCCTGCGGCAGGCAGCTATGGTCCAGCACAGACGGTGACGATCACTTCCGCAACGTCCGGCGCAACGATCTACTACACCACCAACGGCACCACACCAACGACTAGCTCCACGGTCTACTCTTCTGCGATCACAGTTTCCGCAAACGAAACGGTGAAAGCACTTGCCGCAAAGTCCGGCTACACCAACAGCGCAGTCGGATCCGCGGCGTATGTCATCAACGGCACCGTCGCAACCCCGGCGTTCAGCCCTGCGGCGGGTAGCTATGGCCCCGCACAGACAGTAACGATCACTTCCGCAACGTCCGGCGCAACGATCTACTACACCACCAACGGCACCACACCAACCACGAGCTCCACGGTGTACTCCTCCGCGATTACGGTTTCCGCAAGCGAAACGGTGAAAGCATTGGCCGTGAAGACCGGCTACACCAACAGCGCCATCGGATCTGCGGCGTATGTCATCAATGGCACCGTCGCAACCCCGACGTTCAGCCCTGCGGCCGGCTCTTACACTTCGGCCCAGTCGGTGGCCATCACGTCGGCCACCGCTGGTACGACCATCTACTACACCACCAACGGCACCACGCCGACAACCAGTTCCACGCTCTACTCGTCGGCTATCAGCGTTGCTGCAACCGAGACGGTAAAAGCACTTGCCGTAAAAACGGGCTATACCAATAGCGCGATCGGTTCGGCTGCATACACCATCACCCTGCCGCCCGACATCACCACGTTGGCTGGCGTACAGGGATCAACGACCGCTCCTGCCAGCGGTATGGTCGCTCATGGCAATAGCATCGGTGCTCCGGTCGGCCTGGCGGTAGCTCCCATCATTGGTGGCGCCGGCGGAGATATCTACTTCGATATCTGCAGTACCGCCTGGAACTGCTCCTACAACTACAACCTCTACGTGCTCTACAAGGGCGGCGCCGCGGCAAAGGCCATTCTGGTTGCGAGCGGTGTGACGTCTCCGGTCATTGGGGACACCTATCCGGTTCCAAGCCCCAATGAAACCGGCCCTGCTTCACTCTCCGGCCTCTTTGTCGACTCCTACGGCAACCTGCTCGTGGCGGACTGGAGTTATAGCCGCGTCTATATGTTCTACGCAGGTACGGTCACGGGGCAGGGAACCAATCCCGCAGATGCTCTCCTCCTCGCCGATGGTGCAGCGTACGAAAGCTCGTATGGTCTGCATGCCGGATACGCCTACCATATCGCTGACGGATCCAATACCGTCGGTTCCGCACCGACAAGCATTGGTCCGCGCGGCGTATGGGTAGACAGTGCCGAGAACGTCTTCTTCGCGGACTACAACTCGAATGCGATCGAAGTCGTCTACAACGCTACCGGCACCTCTGCCGGCACCATTCTTACGGCCGAAGGCTACACCAGCCTGCAACAAGGCAAGACCTACATCATCGCAGGCGGACAAAGCGTGACCACCTACCCGAACGACAACGATAGTGGAACCTCCGTGGCCTTCAACGGCGGCACATCGACGGCAAACTCCGCCGTCAATGGTCCCTTTGGCATCTACGGCGATTCGTCGGGCAATCTCTACTTCACGGACTACACCTCCAACAAGATCAAGAAGCTGACGGCAAGCACGGCGGTTCTCTCCACAATCGGAGGACCGGCCGCCGGAACAGCCACCACAGTCGGCCACAGCGGCGATGGAGGTCTGGCCACCGCGGCACAAATGAATGGTCCAATCGGCATCGTCGTCGGCTCCACCGGGGCCGTGTACTTTGCGGATAGTGCCAACGCTGCAGTGCGCACAATCAGCACAACTGGCTATATCAGCACAGTTGCCGGCACCAACGGCACCAGCGGAACCTACAGCGGAGAGGGTGGTGCCGCAACCTCGGCAACCATGAGCACGCTCTACCACTTGGCCCTGGATGCGAGCGGCAATATCTACGTCGCGGACGAAGGAGATGACTTGATCCACGTCTTCTGACAGGGATGAAAGCGATGCATCACACGGTAAAGCCTCCGCGCGGAGGCTTTACCGTTTAAACGCGTAAATCGACGCCAGGAAAAGGGCCCATAACAGAGCAGGAGATAAAATAGAAAATTCCGGATCAACTGGAACGAAGAAACTATGGCAACGATCACTGAAGTCGCGAAGTTGGCGGATGTCTCCATTGCAACCGTATCCAACGTCATTCGTGGAACACGAACCGTAAGCCCCGAGCTTGGCGACCGCGTGCGTGCTGCAATCAAAAAGCTAAACTACTCTCCGAACGAGTTGGCGCGCAGCTTGAAGCTCAGGCAGACGCGCATGCTGGCAGTCGTCATCCCGGATATCACCAATCCATTCTTCCCGGAAACGATTCGCGGCGCCGAAGACGCCGCTCTGGAACGCGGCTACTTCCTCCTCACTGCAAACACCAACGAAGAAGTCCACCGAGAGAAACGCATCATCGAGGCGCTCCGGGCCTATCGCGTGGACGGTATCCTGCTGGCGCCCACAAGCGGTACAGACATTCGTCATCTGCAACAAGCCCGGCGCGCCGGCCTGCCAATCGTTTGTGTCGACCGCTCGGTTCCCGGCCTCGGTGCTGACGCAGTGCTGCTCGATAACGTTGGCGGCGCCCGCGAATGTGTACTCCATCTGATCCGCAAAGGCCATCGACGCATCGCCACAGTAACCGGCCCATTATCCGTACAAACAGGCGGCGAACGCTTCCAGGGCTACGAACAGGCCTTGCGCGAAGAGGGCATTCCAATCAAGCGGAACCTGATCGTTGAGGGAAACTTTCACTTTGCTTCTGGATACGAAGCCGCAAAGCGCCTGATGACAATGAAGCAACGGCCCACAGCAATCTTCAGCAGTAACGGAGTGATGGCGCTCGGGCTACTCAGTTGGCTGGAAGAAGCCGGCATGACCTGCCCGGGAGATGTCGAGCTGGCGACGTTCTCTCATCTCACCGCCGAGGCTTCCTCGCAGCCACCCATGACCACCGTGGTGCAGCCAAGCTATGAGATTGGCACACAAGCTGCCACAGTTTTGATCGACAGGATCGAAGGCCGCTTGCCGCAGAAGCGTGTCGTGGTCCGCGTCTCACCAACGCTCGTCATCCGCGACCCCGCGCACTAGAAGAAGCGAAGCACGCACGTGCCCGACGCCTCTTCAGGAGCGCGCCGTACTGCGCGACAGAACGATCGGCTGCACCGCCGCAGCTTTCTTCCTTCGCTTCCGGGCGACATCGAGGAACGAATGAATCAGCGGGCGCTCATGCGCAGGCGACCACGCAACCACCAGCTCCACACTCGCTCCACAGTCTGCGAGTGGAACGAAAACCAGCTCATTGTTGCTCAAAACCCGCGATCCCTGCGGCAGAATCGCGATGCCTTCGCCTGCATGAACCAGCGCAAGCGCTCCCGAAGCGTCCGTGGCGTTGGCTCCCAGCGTCGGAGAAAATCCTGCTTCCGAACACAGCGTAATGATCTTGTCGAAGATCACAGGAGAATACTTCCGGTCGTTCACGATGAAGCGCTCATCCGCCAGTTCGCGAATCATCAGATTGCTTCGCTTCGCCAGTGGATGGTCGGCCAGCAGGACAGCATAAATCTGCTCCGTTTGAAAATACTCCGACGAAAGCTTCTTCGTATCGGCAGGCTGAATAGTGCGCGTAAATCCAATATCGATCTGCCCGTTTTCCAGCGCGCGAAGCTGAAGCCCCGGAGGCATTTCGACCAGTTGCACTTTCACCCCCGGGAACTGCTTGCGAAAGTCTTTGATCAAAGCAGGGAAGAAGGACCCCGTCCCTCCGATGAAGAAAGCGATCCGCAGCGCGCCAATCTCGCCGCGAACCATGCGCTTCAAATTTTCAATCGCCTGTTGAGAACGACTGAGGATGTCCTTCGCGTCTTCCAGAAACTGTTCTCCCTCAACGGTCAAAGCGATGCTCCGATTGGAGCGGTCGATCAGGGTGATGCCAAGTTCGTTTTCAAGATCTCGGACCTGCTCGCTGATCGCGGACTGGGCCACGTTCATCAGCCGCGCGGCCCTGCCAAAACCAGCATTATCAGCAACCGCAACGAAGTATCGCAGATGGCGAAGTTCCATAAAAATAGCCTATCACTGCCCGTCGGATTTTCCGATGACCATCTTCGAAACAAACTACGATTCGTCCTCCACACTCAAAACTCTAATAGGTAAGGCGCGGTTTTTCCGATGGCACATGCGGAGACCCGACGCGAAGGAGCTTGTCGCCCGTGTGGATTGTTAAACTAGCGCTGAACCGGCCGTACACATTCATCATTCTCGCCCTCTTGATTTTGATCATGGGGCCGATCGTCATCCTTCGCACGCCCACTGACATCTTTCCGAACATCAATATCCCTGTGATCGCCGTCGCATGGCAGTACACAGGTCTTAATCCTGAGGAGATGGAAGGCCGCCTCACCACTCCGTACGAAAAATCGCTCACCACCCTCGTCGATAACATCGAGCACACGGAGTCGACGACCTATAACGGTGTCGCCGTGGTGAAGGTCTTCCTGCAGTCCGGCGCGAGCCTCGATACAGCCAACGCACAGATCACCGCCGCATCGCAGTACCTTCTGCGCCAACTGCCTCCTGGAACGCTGCCGCCTGAGATCATCAACTTCAGCGCCTCGAGCGTGCCGATCTTGCAGCTCGGCATCTCAGGCAAGGGGCTCAACGAACAGCAGCTCGCCGACCTCAGCCAGAACTTCGTTCGTCCTCCTCTCGTGACGGTGCCCGGTGCGGTGCTGCCTCTTCCATATGGCGGCAAAACGCCACAGATTACAGTCAGCATGGACCAGGACCGCATGCAGTCCAAGGGAGTCTCTCCGGCTGACATTCTCGACGCGATGAACGCGCAGAACGTGGTCCTTCCGGGAGGCACAGCCAAGCTTGGAACGGCGGAGTATGACGTCCGCAGCAACGCGGCGCCTCACTCTTTGGATGAGTTGAGCATGTTGCCCATCAAGCAGGTAAACGGTGCGATGGTCTATCTTCGCGACGTCGCCACAGTCAGCAGCGGCTCGGCCTTCCAGACAAACATCGTTCGCCAGGATGGTCACCGCGGCGTTCTCATCTCTGTGCTGAAGGCCGGCAACGCGTCAACGCTCAGCGTCGTGGAAGGCATTCGAAAGATGATTCCGCGCGTGCTGCAGACGGTGCCTCCATCGTTGAGCATCAAGCCGCTCGGAGATCAGAGTGTCTTCGTTCGGGCCGCCGTCAGCGGCGTGGTGCGTGAAGCCATCATCGCTGCCTGCCTCACCGGCGTGATGATCCTTCTATTCCTCGGAAGCTGGCGCTCGACGCTCATCATCGCTGTCTCGATCCCGCTTTCGATTCTCTCGTCGGTCATCGCGCTCGGTTTCATCGGCGAAACGATCAATACGATGACCCTTGGC
>FSXT01000551.1_pt1 | contig 11026 bp, 4 predicted proteins | sample 1638311 | NCBI WGS metagenome assembly FSXT01 (sample SAMEA3914788, study PRJEB12502) | metagenome | biome: forest; material: soil | place: Canada | collected 2011-07-03 | depth 0.1 m | reverse complement strand
GTCCCACGTTTGTTTCTGCGCCTGCTACACGATTGGCGCAACGACTGTGCCTAACAAAATATGGGCCGGTGAAGGGCCAACTTGTTGTTCCGCCTTAGCTTCTCAATTTCAAGGACTTTCAGCGGTTACCTGCTGACATCAGATGTGCTCAACGGAGGCAACATGGCATTGAAGGAAGTATTGCTCGATGAACTTCGCGATATGTACAGCGCGGAGAATCAATTAGTGAAGGCTTTGCCGAAGCTCGCGAAAGGCGCAAGAGATGGCGTCCTAAAGCAACTGTTCAAGGAACATCTCGAAGAGACAGAGGGTCAGGTGCTACGGCTCAAAGAAGTGTTCCAAATTCTGGAAGAAAAGCCGACGGGGCAACACTGCAGCGGAATGGAAGGCGTAGTCGAAGAAGGCGCGGACGCGCTCGAAAAGGATCAAGAGGGCGCCTCCTTTGACTCCGGTCTCATCGGAGCTGCACTCCGGACGGAGCATTATGAGATTGCTGGGTATCACGCGTGCATAGCAATGGCAAAGGCACTTGGCGAGGCGCAGATCGTGTCGCTCCTCCAGGAGAATCTCGCTGAAGAGATTGCAGCCGCAAAGAAGATTTCGGCAGCTGCTGCCCCGATTCTGAAGCAGTCTTCGAAAGAGCCAGACTTCGAAACGGAGCCCAAGTCCGGCAAGGAAAAGTATTCCGCAAAGAAGAGCAAAGAAGACGAGAAGGCTGCCGCCCCGAGTTTGAAAAAGTTGGCGACACATAGTATGTCGCCTGTACGGTGGCGTAGGCGCGTGGCGCGAAAACGCAGAATAATGCAACAGATAGGCTGACGAGGTTTAGAAGTTTCCGGCATTTCAAAGAGACTTTCATGGAAGTCCTCATTTCAGGTTGTAGCTGCACAGGAGCTATCTGTGTCATACAGGTAGTTCGCTTGAGTTCATTTGCGGCTGTCGACACGCAGAGCCGCGAAGTCGGTGCATTGTGATGTTTCATTTCAGTGCGATGTGGAGTTCGCCGCCTTGATACTTCACGATCTGTTGCCCTGCGGGAGAACCTATCAACTGAATCCGAAATTCACGGTTTGTGAGCATCCCAAAGAAGCTGCCTTCTCTCTTGCCGATGGTTAGTTCATGCCTGGCGTTATCCCATCGGAGCTTGATCAAGCTGGAGACCCCATGCTCGTAGTTGTAGTTCGTTCCTTCATCCTCGTATAAATCGAAGGTGGCGTCTGCGCCCGGGTACACTCGCAGCTCCAGCGACGATGCCGGTTTCTGCGAGATGTACTGCTCCGTTGGGCCGAGCGGAAGGATGGACCCCGCAGAAATAAACACGGGAATGCGATCGAGCTTTGCTTCTGTAACCAGGCTTGAGCCTCCTGCAACATGCTCGCCCGTCCAGAAGTTGAACCAGCCATGCGGTGTTCGTGGAAGGTATACGGTCATCTGCTCGGTGGAGGGAGTGGTGACCGGAGCTACCAGCATCTCGTGCCCGAACATGAACTCGTAGTTCTGCGCGAGCGCCTTCTGCTCATCGGCAAAGTCCATGACTAAGGGACGGAGCAGAGTGGAGCCCTTCCCTGTTACCGCGGCCGCCTCCGAGTATAGATACGGAAACATTCGATAACGCAGATCCAGATACGTGCGCGCTATGTTTTCGACCTGGGGACCAAAGCGCCAGAACTCGGTGTCGGTCTGGTACCCGTGGACACGCATCAGCGGCGTAAAGGTCGAGAACTCCAGCCAACGGATAAAGCGTTCGTGGTAGGAGGGGTCTGTATATTGGCTCGGGCCGGGCCGAAAGAAGCCGCCGGTATCGGTGGTCCAGTACGGCAGGCCTGAGGCTGAGAAGTCCAGCCCCGCGGCGATCTCTCGCTTCAGCGTGTCCCATCCATTGCCGACATCGCCGGACCAGGTGGCCGAGGCGTAACGCTGCTGACCCGAGAATGCGCTCCTGGTGAGGATGAACACACGTTTCTCCGGAACATCCTTACGCTGGCCCTCGTAAACCGTCTTATTGACGAACAGTGGATAAAGCAGGCGAACTGCGTCGCCGCTTCCTGTCGCGACCGTTCGGCCATGCAGGTCGTCGTTTTCAGGCTCGGTCGCGTCCTGCCACCAAGCATCTATGCCGAGTGACAGCAGCCGGGCACTCATGTCTTTCCAGTAAAGGTTCGCCGCTGCGGGATTGAAAAAGTCGACCCAATCGGTTTCCGGAACGTAGTAGTGCTTGTCCGTGAACTCCTTGCCGATGGCTGATGTTGGATCGATGCGAGACCATACCGAGACCATCAGCCGCGCATGCATGTCATGGATGGAGTCGATCATCACGCGAGCGTCCGGATAATCTTTCTCATCAAACTGCATCGCGTTCCAACCGTATCGACCCCAGTACTGCCAGTCCTGCACGATCACATCCAACGGAAGCTGCTTTTCGCGAAACTCTTTTAGTGTGCTTAGCAGCTCGTCCTGAGAATGAAATCGTTCTCGGCAATGAATGTAGCCGTAGGCCCAGTCCGGCATCATGGGCGCGGCTCCGGTAAGGTCGCGGTAGCGGCGGATCACGTCGTCGCTTTTGGGCCCCGCAAATACGACGAAGTCGAGATACTTCGCATTCGCCGATCGCAAGGTTGTCAGGTTGTTGGCTGGGCGCAGGAAGACAACGGGCTTGTCAGTGGTTTCGCCGACGATCCGGAGGGTGTGCCTGCCGGTTGAAAGGGTTGAGAGCCAACTGGTTGTCGGGGGCAGCCAGTAGTTAGCGAAATCCACCTCCGGCTTCCCGTCAATTTCGACGTGGTACCGCTTCGCCATCTTCTGCCCTACGTCGAGCATGAGGGCGTAGGGGCCGCCATGCTCTATTTCGAACTCACCGGTGAAGACTGCTTCCTGCGTCTTCTCAGTCTGGGTTCCACTGGATGTGGTGACCTCAGCTTGCTGAGCAGTGCCGACGGAGGTTTGGGTCAGGCTCACGGCAGTATCGGCCGGGTTCAGATCCGTCAGGCCGTAGTTGTGCCAGAGCAGCCCGTAGCCTCTGCTAGAGAGCAGAAACGGAATCGCGATCTGAGTATTTACCTGCGTCAGCCGCCGCGGCAGACCGCGGACATTCAGGTAGCCATCCTGGAACTGTCCCGTCCCAAACAGATACTCATCGCTCGGAGACACAAAGGAATCCTCCGCCCTGGTTCCCTCGGAAGGCGCAGACGTCGTGGGAAGAGTGCGACTACCGGCGTTCTCTTCGAGCAGTACCTTGCCAGCTGCGTCTGTAAAGCGAAGGACTCCGGTCTGCCGGTTCACCACTGCCAGCAGAGCGCCCGCATCCACCGTGATCGCCTCGCTCGTCTGACGGACACGAAAACGAGCGGCCGCCGCTCCGTTCACCAGGACGACGCTCTCTGGAGTTACCGTCACGCCCGGCGCGGCGATCTGCACCCGGATTGCTCCATCTTCCATCGGCCGCAGAACAATATCGGCGCCGTTCAGCGCGATCTTCACTTCCGTCGTATTGCTCTGGTAGGCAGGCATTTCTGCCGCCACAGCCTGCCGACCGGTGCCAAATAGGCTGATAACACAAGAAGCAAACCCAAAAAACCAAGGGGAAGGTCGATGAGACAGCAAGGCAAACTCCGCGAAAACGAGTAATTTTTTGACCCACAATGAGTATGTTTCCCTTACCCCTGTGTCTAGGCTGGCTACGGTAGACAACCGCGATACTACCCGTTCGTCTTTTCTGCGCGTTACAATCCTCTGGCTCAAGCGAGTGGAGATTTGTGGCAATGTTGACGGACAGTAACCTGGATCACGATGTAGAAGCCGGCAAGTTTCAGCCTTCTATCTCCCCCACCAACGTGATGCGCGCAGTCCAGGAGATCGTCAACAGCCGCTTCTTCCGCACCAGTCCCCAATGCCAGAAGCTGCTCCGTTATGTTGTCGTCCACACCCTGGAGGGCAAAGAAGAAGAGTTAAAGGAGAGGGTGATCGGCATCGAGGTTTTTGGCCGGCCGCAAGACTACAACACCTCCGATGATCCCGTCGTCCGCACACGTGCGGCGGATGTGCGCAAGCGGCTGGCCGTCTACTATCAGGATGAAGGCACAAAATCCACGATCCGCATCACCATGCCTTCCGGGTCGTACCGCGTGCTACTCACGAGCCTGGGCTCTGCCAGTGGCGGTGCGGCTCCGGCCATGACCGGCCCGGTCGCTCCCTGGCGGCCAGCAGGAACAGCTGAGACAGGTTTACCGAGCCCGGCAGGTGCGGTTATGGAGCACGGGGTCGAGCCGGATTCAGCCGATCTCCCTCCATCACGGGCAAGATCCGGTCCTGCCATGATCGCGGTAGCGTCCATTGTTTTGCTTATCCTGTTGGCCGTTACCGGTGCCTATCGTGCCCGTCATCCTCAGCACTCAGCTTTCGCTACTTTCTGGGCGCCCCTGGGCGTTGGCTCGCGACCGCCGGTTATCTATATCGGCAGCAGTGCGGTCTACCGTCTTACTCCGGACTACATCAGCCGATACCAAGCCACGCATCCCATCTTTAGACCAGATGAGACCGGCCGCGAATTTACCGTTCCCCTCTCGCCCCATGACGATCTCGAAGCAAAGGACTTGGTGCCGGACGAAAAGTCATTCGTCACCGTTGGTGACGTGGCAGCGGCTGTCTCGATTACTTCCATGCTCGCCGAGCGAAAGCAGCCGTATGATCTGCGGGTTGGGCGGGATGTTGTCTTCGGAGACTTGCGCTCAGCCCCGGTTATTTTGATTGGGGCCTTCAATAACTCCTGGACGATCGAATTGAACGACACGCTGTGCTTCTTCTTCGGGGCCGACAACTCCATTCGCGAGGCGCAGGGGCAGAAGCGCGTCTGGCGCACCGTGCGCGATGCTCAGGGCGTCCCTCATGAAGACTTTGCCCTCATCTCACGCCAGCTTAGTCCGAAGAGCGGCAAATTCGTCTTCACCGTCGCCGGCCTCGACCTTACCGGAACACGAGCGGCCGCGGAGGTTGTTCGCGACCCTGTTGCGCTGGATACGGCTCTCCGCAAACTGCCTGCAGGTTGGCAGGATAAGAATCTCCAACTCGTTCTGCACACCAACGTGCTCGACGACATTCCCAGCGGAACCCAGGTCATTGCATCCTGCGTTCAGTAGGCTACGGGGACGTAGACCCTTCATTCTCTACGACATAAGCAAGTACCTCCGCGGACTACCGTAGGGCACCTTCACAGGGGGCACCTCGCAGGAGTCCTGTGTTTCCGACAATGAAAAACGGCTTTCAAGAGTTCCAGCCCGACTTCAACAGAGAACTTCTGGTCACTTCTTTTCCCGGAGGCAGTCAATGCGCAGCACGTTTCAAACTTTCGAATTCAATTTGTCGGTTTGTCGATACCATCTAATCGCGGTCTTGGTAGCATTCGCGCTATTGGTCAGGGGAGGTCAGGCGTTTGCTCAGAATGTCAATGCGGGCGAGATCCGTGGAACCGTCACGGACAGTTCCGGAGCCATCATCCCCAAGGTTCAGGTCACATTGAACAACCAGGACACCGGTGTCGTCAGCCACACGACGACCGACAACGGAGGGATCTATGACGTTCCCCAATTGACACCCGGCGTATACACCATCACTTTTACTGGGAGCACGTTCAAGACTGCCGTGGAGAACAATGTGCTTCTTCAAAACGGACCCATCACGGTGAACGGAACCCTGCAGGCCGGCAGCGCGACGGAGCAAGTCGTGGTGAACGCCAACACCACTGTCGAGCTGCAGACCGAAGACTCGCAGCAGAACCTGACGATCGACGCGCAAACCATTCAGGGGCTGCCGAACGCCTCCAACGGCGGCCAAGGTTGGTTCAACGAAACTGCGCTGATCCCGGGCGTCAGCGGCGGCGGCAGCCAGTCCACCAATGGGGCGGGCATCGGCATCAATGGCGGCGAATCCTACCAAGAGAGCTTTTTGCTGAACGGCGGCACTGTCACTCTTATCGGAAGTCAAAACCCCGACTGGATCGTCAATCCGACGGACTTTATCGCGGAAAATGAATTTGACACGCACACCTTCAGCGCCGCATCGGGAAACGGTGCAGCGATCTTCAACGTTATTACGAAGAGCGGAACGAATCATTTCCACGGCTCGGCGTACGATTACAACGTCAACTCCCGCTTCGGGGCGCGCAACTACTTCTCAACGACCGTTCCTCCGCTCTCCTCCAACATGTTTGGCGGGACCATTGGCGGTCCTGTCAAAAGAGACCGGCTGTTTTTCTTCGCGGGATTCCAGCGGCTCAACTCCACTTCCGGCAGCACTGGCTTCGCTACAGTGCCTACGGTCGCGGAAGAGGGCGGCAACTTCGCCGGTTTTCCCACCATTTTCGATCCAGCCACTACGACGAAGGTCGGCACAAAAACGGTGAGAACAGCGTTCAGCCAAAACCAGATCCAGCCCTCGCGCTTCAGTCCGCAGGCCGTTGCGATTCAGAAATACTTTCCTGCACCCAACCTGCCCGGCCTTGCCAACAACTACTCCTACTCGCAGCAGGTGAATGACATTACTTACTGGGAAACCGGCAAAGTCGACTACAACCTGAACGCGAAAGATCATATCAACGTTTCGGGTTCGGGTGGAACCATCAACTATCCTTCCACAACGCCCTACAATCCGATTGGGGAGTACGCGGAGCTTGGGACGGAGCAGGCGTATCAAATCTCGGAGACTCATACGCTCTCTCCTACCGCGATCAATGAAGCCCGCTTCTCGATGATCCGGTTCAACGGCAACTGGGTCGGTGGCGATTACAACAAGAACTATCCTGCGGCCATTGGAATTCCCAACCCCACTTCGAATGTCTTTCCCAACATTGGCATCACGAATATCACCGGCTTTTCAACGGGTCTCGACGCTGTGCTCGCGGAAGATTCCTTTGTCCCGTCTGACGTCTTTACCCTCATTCGCGGCAAGCACATCATCAAGTTTGGCGGCGAGTTCGACGATTACGAAGTGAACATCAACTTTGGCGGGCAATCGGATGGCAGCTTCAACTTCAACGGCATCGCAACTCTTGATCCACAAGGGACAAGCCCCGGTGTAGCCTACGCCGACTTCTTACTCGGGGACGTCGCAAGCTATAGCAATACCATCAGTCCGGAGACCGGATCGCGTCTCAAATCGACGCAGGTCTTCGTGCAGGATGACTACAAGTTCCGGTCGAACCTGACGCTGAACCTCGGCATCCGCTATGAAATCCAGCCCGGCTGGAAGGAGTCCGAAAATCGCGTGGGCGACTTCGATCCCACGCTCTTCAACCAGGGTTCAGGCTCGCTCGGCGCCATCTGGTATGCGGGAGATGCAAATCGGACTTCGGTAGAGCAGACGCAGTACGGTCTGGTACAACCGCGCGTGGGCTTCTCGTGGTCGCCTATGAATCACTGGGTGTTTCGCGGTGGCTTCGGTCTCTACAACGAACTATTCGGCTATAACACCTATGCGGGTTCTACCGGACTCGGAGAAAACTCACAGGTGAGCGTGAGCTCTACGGACGGATTAACGCCGGTATTTACGCTGGCTCAGGGCCCCCCGCCGCTCATCGTTCCGACTGCGGCGACGCTTACACCGTATCTGTTCAACGGCCAAGGCATCTCTTACATTCCGTACAACACGAAGGACCCCTACATCGAGCAGTATCAGTTCGACATCCAACATGATCTGCCGGGAGGCATTCTGCTGGAGGCGGCTTACGTCGGCAGCCGTGGCCTGCACATCGCCCTGGCGGCAGACTCGAACCAGATTCCGCAGAATATGCTGTATCACTTCACCGGGCCGGGCGTGAATATGCAGCCCTACCGGCCCTACACGCAGTACCAGGGCATTTCGACCACGATCGGCGGCGGCACTTCACACTATGACTCGCTGCAGCTTCGTGCCCAGAAGCAGTACACCCATGGACTGCAGTTCATCGCAAACTTCACCTATTCGCATACGCTGGATGACGGTACCGGCAGCGGATACGGTGGAGCGGGAGCCGACGGATCGCTTTGGCAGAATGGCTATAACCCCGCCAGCAGCTATGGGAACTCGCTGCTCGACATTCCGATCACCTTCAACGGCGACTTCATCTACGATCTACCGATAGGCCGTGGTCACGCGCTCTTCGGTCGTGGAGGAATTCTCAATGACATCGTTGGCGGATGGCAGGTATCCGGGCTATTCCAGGTTCACTCGGGAACTCCCTTCACTCCTTACCTTCCTGTGAACAACAGCGGATCGCTCGCCGGAACCTGGTTCCCGAATCGTTTGGGCAGCGGCCGGCTTGCGAAGCCTACGATCAATGATTGGTTCAATGCCGCGGACTTCGTGCAACCTGCCTTCGGGACGTATGGGAACTCCGGACGGGACATCCTGTTTGGACCCTCGTGGCGGCAACTCGATGCCAGCGCCTCCAAGCACTTCAAGCTGACAAAGCTCGGAGAGCTGGCAGACTTTCAGGTCCGGGTAGACGCTTCCGATGTGTTGAACAATCCCAACTTTTCCAATCCCGATTCTGCCATCGGAACGCCGGGGGTAGGAATTATTACCGGCGCAAATACGAGCCGCTCACTGCAGTTTGCGGGCAAGTTCACGTTCTGACCGCTTGAACTCGGGGCGCTTCCATAGAGGCGTCCCACCTTTTTGCCCTAACCCGCAATCCTGGAGTTTTGTAATCCCCATGAACCGACGTCAATTTCTTGCCCGCGCCGGCATGACCACGCTTGCTTCGCAGATGGTGCGCCACTCGCGGAACGCTCTTGCTTGGGCATCGCAGACTGCCTCACCGCAGCCTTCTGCGTTACACCTTTGGTACAACAAGCCCGCCAGCGTATGGAACGAGGCTCTTCCGCTCGGCAACGGCCGCATTGGAGCGATGGTATTCGGAGGCGTCGCCTCGGAGCGAATTCAACTGAACGAAGCCACGTTGTGGACCGGTAAACCACACGACTACACGAACCCGGACGCTCGAAAAAATTTGGACGAGATCCGCAGGCTCATCTTTAACGAGGACGTAGCTGGTGCGGAGAAGCTGGCGGATTCGCTGCTTGGAATTCCATCACAAGTGCAGGCCTACCAACCGTTCTGCGATCTTAAGCTCGACTTCTATACCGATATCCACACCGATAGCTACCGCCGAACGCTCGACCTGCGCACGGCGGTTACGACCGTTACGTACCGCTGCGGCGATGTAACTTTTGAGCGCCAAGCGTTCGCCTCTTACCCCGACCAGATCTTCGTTCTGCACCTTTCAGCCAATAAGCCCGCACAACAGGCCTTCAAGATCTCTTTGACCTCACCCCACGACCATGTGGACGTCAAAGCTTTCAGCGGAGCTTCCCTGCTTCTCACCGGGCAGATGATGCCGCACACGCCGCCGGCGGGTTCCTGGATCACCACTTGGGAAGGTCCCGGTCTTTCTTTCGCCGGACAGGTCCAGATTCTTCAGAAAGGCGGCACACATTCCAGCGATGGAAACGCCATTATGGTGGAAGACGCAGATGAGGTCACCATCCTGGTCGCGCTTGGAACTGGGTTTGTAAACTATCGAGACATCAGCGGTGACCCTGTTGCCATGGTCGGTCGGCATATTGCGGCAGCTTCGTCGCGGTCGTTCGCCGACCTACAATCACGCCACATCGCCGATCACGGTGCCCTCTTCAATCGGATCGAGCTTCATCTTGAAAGTGGGGACGCCTACGCGGAAATCGCCACCGACAAGCAGCTCTCAAGCGCCGCATCTTCCGTTTCGCCCAGTTTGATGACCCTCTTTTACCAGGTCGGACGCTATCTACTGATCGCAGCCTCGCGGCCGGGGAGCCAACCCGCCAATCTACAAGGGATTTGGAACGAAAGCCTTTGGCCGTGGTGGGGTGGCAAGTGGACCACTAACATCAACCTACAGATGAACTACTGGGCGGCCGAAATCGGCGCTTTGCCCGAGTGCGTGCAGCCATTCTATGCGTTGCTCGAGGACCTTCGCGTTACCGGTGCTGAAGTGGCACGCGTTCATTACCAATGCGATGGGTTTGTTTTCCATCACAATGCCGATCTATGGCGCTGCGCCGCTCCGGTCGATGGGTCATGGGGACTGTGGCCGGTCGGCGGCGCGTGGCTTGCGCTGCAGACGTGGGAGCATTACGCGTTCAGTCTCGACAAAGACTTCCTGCGCGAAGTTGCATATCCCTCATTGCGCCAGGGAGCGGAGTTCATGCTTTCGTTTCTTGTCGAGATACCGGCGGGCCGTCCGTTCGCAGGATGCCTCGCCACGAATCCCAGTTCTTCGCCCGAGAACGCGTTTATCCTGCCCAACGGAGTTAAGGGACGACTCACCTATGCTCCGACGATGGATATCGAGATTGTCGGCGAACTCTTCGATAAGTGCGCGTCCTCCGCGCGAGTCCTGGGGGTGGATGCCGAGTTCGTGAAGGCGGTCGAGGATGCGCGCAAGCGTCTGCCACCGCTCCAGGTTTCCCCCAGCGGTGAACTTCAGGAGTGGATTGGCGACTATAAAAAGACCGAGAGTGAGCACCGTCATCTGTCGCCGCTTTACGGACTTTATCCTGGCGATAGCATCAGGCTCGAAGGCTCGGGAAAGATTGCGGACGCTGCTCGCCGAACCCTGCGGATGCGTGGCGATGGCGATGGCCCGGGAAGCTGTTTCAAAGCCTGGCGAGCCGCATGCTGGGCGCGCCTGGGGAACGGCGACGCTGCTCATCGAATCCTGGCAAAGTTGATCTCGCAGAGCACTTCGCCGGATATGTTGAACGATGCCTATGATCAAGTTGACGGCCACCTTGGAGGACCTGCAGCGATGGCAGAGATGCTATTGCAGAGCCAGAACGGCTATGTTCGTCTTCTGCCCGCTCTACCCGAGGCGTGGGCCACCGGATCCGTACGAGGTATGAGGGCTCGCGGAGCTATCGCGGTCGATCTCGATTGGCGGAATGGCTCCCTCACCTCCGCAGTCGTGCACGCCAAAGTTCCCGGAAACATTCAACTGCGCTACAGGAACTTTTCGGCT
>FSXT01000873.1_pt1 | contig 11876 bp, 6 predicted proteins | sample 1638311 | NCBI WGS metagenome assembly FSXT01 (sample SAMEA3914788, study PRJEB12502) | metagenome | biome: forest; material: soil | place: Canada | collected 2011-07-03 | depth 0.1 m | reverse complement strand
TTTGTGGACGCCGTCGTAGTTGCAGGTGATGGCTCCCGCGCCGACGTTGACCCCCTCGCCGATTACGGCGTCGCCAAGATAGCTGAGGTGGTTAGCCTTGGAGCCGCGTCCGATGCGAACCTTCTTGGTTTCCACGAAATTGCCGAGATGCGCAGCCTCGCCGATCTCGCTGCCTGGCCGCAGGTGCGAGTAGGGACCGAGCAGCGCCGCGTTGCCGACGGTGGCCTCGTCGAGAATGCAGCCGTTTCGAACCAGGATATTGTCGCCAAGTACTGAATTCTGGATGACGGAATAAGAGCGGATCCGGCAGTCCTCACCGATGCGTGTATTGCCGAGCAACTGCACGAACGGCTCGATGATCGTGTCCGGGCCTACCTCTACGCCGGAGTCGATCACGCTGGTCTCTGGCCGGAAGATGGTCACGCCCTGGGCCATCAGTTTCTGCGCTGTGGCGAGCCGCATTACCTCGTCGAGATGCATCATCTCGGCGATGGTGTTGGCGCCTAATACTTCATCCACGTTCTCAGCCACTGTGGCGACGACGTGCTGGCCCTCAGAGACGAGAAGGGAAGCAATGTCGGTAAGGTAGAACTCGCCACTGGCGTTCTGGCTGGAGAGACGATCGAGGTTGGAGAACAGCGCGGCGGTTTGAAAGCAGTAGATGCCGGAGTTGATCTCGTTGGAAGCTGGGTCGCCGGGTTTGAGGTCCTTCTGCTCTACGATGCTGGCGACTTCAACCGCTAAGGTGTTCGTGCGATTCACGCGGCCATAGCCTGTGGGATCGGACGGAATAGCGGTGAGGATGGTCATTGCCGCTTTCTCTTTCAAATGGAACTTCTCGAGTGCGGAGAGTGTTTCCGTGCGGATGAGTGGCACATCTCCGGAGAGTACAAGCAGATGTTCTGGCGGGACCTCGCCACTTGCCGTGAAATGCGCTTTCACTTGTTGCAGGGCATGGCCGGTACCACGCTGGTCGGCCTGCAGGACGAAGCTGACGCCGGTAGATTCAACCGCTGAGCGCACACGCTCCGCCTCGTGGCCGATGATGCAATAGATGTGTTCCGGCGTAGTGATGGTCTTTGCTGCCGCGATGACATGCAGCAACAGTGAGCGGCCACCGATCTCGTGGAGGACCTTGGGATGTTTAGACTTCAGCCGCGTTCCTTTGCCTGCGGCCATGATGACGATACCGAATGAGCTTCTATCCATACGCGGCTTATCATCTCACGCAGAGCGGTGGGAAGGCTCTATTCCTACCCCCGGCAAAGCTCGACCACGGCGGCGCCGAAGCGTTCCAGCTTCTCCGTATCGATGCCGCGGACCGTGCGAAGGTCGGTGAGAGAGCGCGGCTCGGCTACGACGATATTGCGTAGAACCGTGTCGCTGAAGATGAAGAACGAGGGTAGGCCTGTCTGGGTGGCCTGTTGTTTTCGCCAGTCGCGGAGTTTCGTGTCGAGGGCTTGTTGGCTAGGGGTTAGATCTGCCGGTGGTGGTGTCGGCGGTGCTGGTTTCGGGGCAGGACGGACTGCCGAGGTGGCGGCTGGCCGCGAGGACTGCGACTCGGAGTTGCGCTGGACAGACTGCGTGTTCGACGAGGGCTGCAAGGTCAGGCTGCGCTGGACGGAGGGGATGGGCTCTTTTACCTTTGGTGCGGAGATGGAGGGAATCGCTTCGCCGCGGCAGACCGCGAGGATTGCTGCGCCGTAGCGGTCGACCTTGGCAGGTCCCATGCCGGGGACTGCGCTGAGAGCAGAGAGGTTCTTAGGCGCATGGTTGGAGATTGCGCGCATAACGGCATCCGCGAGGATCATGAACGCCGGGGTCTTGGTCGGCTTGGCTACCTCGGTGCGCCAGTTGCGGAGGCGTTCGAAGAGTTGTTCGGCTTCGGGATTGAGCGGCTGCTTATCGGCTGACGGTGTGGTGCTCCGAGGCCTGCTGCTGGACTTCTTCTTTGCGGAAGGAGCTTCGGAGAGACTACCGCGAATCCAGACGGTGTCGAGGGTCGCGTCGTCTGGTTCGCGTCCCTCATGCGTGATGCTGGCTTTCTTGTAGGTAATGTCGCGACCTTCTGGGTTCCGGAAGGTGTCGTTTGCAAGGCTGATGAGGCCGGCGCGAGCCAGGGCATCCAGCAAGGTATCGAAATCCTTGCGGTCCTTCATCAGGTGCAGGTCGGTGAAGAGCTTGCCGGTAGATGTGCTGCGCTTGTCGAGTGCAGAAAGGATCTCGCGGAGCCATTCGCGTTCCTGCTGGCTTGGCTGATGGGCGGCATTCGCGGAGTTTCCGCTGGGATTGCAGACGTCGCAGAGTCCGCAGCTTTGGGTCTTGTCGCTGGTGTCGCCGAAGTGCTGAACGAGAGCGGCCATACGGCAGGTGTTGGACTCAGCGAAGGCGATCATACGGTCGATCTGAGCGCGGCGCATGGCGACCTGTGATTCATAGCCTTTCTGCCATGTCGTCTCACCGGTTGAGCGCACATCGCCTGCCATATCCATCAGAGCAACACCCGCGGCGAGTAGTTTTTCAATGGTGCGGTCGAGGGTTTCGCGATCGATCTTGAGCTTGCGCTGAAGCGATTCAACCTGAGCGTACTCATCGGTCAGAGCCAGTGCGACGCGTTCGAGATCGGAGGTTGGCGGGTAGTTCTTTTCGAGGAAAAACTCCTGCAGGCGGCGGTCGGCAAAGCCGTGCAGGAGGATCGTGCGGGAGGGCAGACCATCGCGGCCGGCGCGGCCAATCTCCTGGTAGTAGGCCTCCACGGAGCCAGGTAGAGCCACGTGGATGACGGTGCGGACGTCGGCCTTATCGATGCCCATACCGAAGGCAACCGTGGCGACGACGACGTCGAGTTTGCCAGAGAGAAAGGCACGCTGGACACGGTCACGTGTAGTAGCGTCGAGGCCGGCATGATAGGTGGCAGTAGGAAAGTGTTTGTGCAGCTTGCCAGCAAGCTCTTCGGCCGATTTGCGCGATGCCGCATAGATGATGGCGGGTCGAGCGGAAGATTCCTTGAGCAGCTTCAGGGCAAAGTCGTCCCGTTGCGGCTTGGAGAGTTCGACAACCTCGACGGCGAGGTTGCTGCGGCGAAAGCCGGTGATGAACGTTGCAGGATTTTGCAGGTTGAGCTGGTGGGCGATGTCCTGCTGGACGGTCGGTGTTGCGGTTGCCGTTAGCGCGATGATGGGCGATGGCCGAAGCGCCGGCAGGTGCTGGCCCAGCGTTCTGTAATCAGGCCGGAAATCATGGCCCCACTGCGAGATGCAATGAGCTTCGTCGATGGCAATCAGTGCAGGCTTACGCTTGGCCAGCATCTCGGGAAAGCCGGGAACCCGCATACGCTCGGGAGCAATGAATAGAAAGTCCAGCTCGCCGGCGAGGTAGTCGCGGCAGGCCTGGCGAGAGTGGTCGCGGGAGAGGCCTGAGTGGATGCGCGCGACCCGCAGGCCTAGCTCGGTTAGCTTGGAGGACTGATCGTCCATCAGGGCGATCAATGGGGAGATGACCAGGGCTGTTCCGCCGAGAGCCAGGGCTGGGAGCTGATAGCAGAGACTCTTACCGGCTCCAGTGGGCATGACCAGCAGAACATCGTGGCCGGAAGCAGCGGCTTCGCAGACCTGGCGCTGATGAGCGCGAAACTCGCGATGTCCGAAGACGCTATGAAGGAGTTCCGAGAGATCGCGAGTTGGCGAAGGAGTGGCCATGTGCCTCGGCTATCTTCGCATATTCTTTGCCTGAGTAAAATACATCGCCTTCTCCAGAAGCGATGGGCTATTCCGTACGTAGAGCTTGCATCGGCTCGACTGAGGCGGCTCTGCGGGCAGGAAGAACTGCTGCCAGCGCCACCATCACTGCGGAGAGGACCACGGCTCCGCTTAGAGTCAGACCGTCATATGTGGCAACTCCATATAGTTGGCTGCGAAAGAGCCGTGCAAGCGCGACGATGGAAGGCAGCGCGATCGTCGTGGCAATCGCCGCGATGATGGTCATCTCGCGCAGTACCAGGACCACGACGTTGCTTCGCTGCGCTCCGAGCGCCAACCGTACGCCGATCTCTCGTGTGCGCTGTTCTATGGAATAGGCCAGCACACCATAAAGGCCAACGGCTGCTAACACCAGGGCCAGAGCCGAGAAGCCGATGGCGAGAAACGCGAGGGCTCGTTCATCCGAGGTGATTCTATCTACCTGGGCGTCCATGCTGCGCAGACCGTCGATGACCAGAGTTGGATCAAGCTGATGAAGGCTTTGCCGGATCTCACCTTCAACCTTTTCGGGAGCCTGCGCCGTACGTGCATAGACCACGACGCCTCTCGGATGATCGATCTGCAGGTACGGTTGGTAGACCGTGGGTTTCGGCGTACCGCGCAAATCCTCGTGCTTGATGTCACCAACGACGCCCACGATAGCTGCGGCACGGGAAGAGGGATTGTCTGGCTCCCCTGTTACGCTGTGGCCAAGTGCGTTCTGTGCGGAGCCGTAGAACTGCTTGGCAAATGCCAGGTTGACCACTGCTACTTTAGGAGTTCCTGCCGCATCGGCTGTGGTGAACTCCCTTCCTGCCAGCAACGGTTGCTTGAGTGTCGCGAAGTAACTGGGCGTGATCCAGGGAGCTTCGAAGTCCATATTTTCACCTTCCGCCGCCTTGTGACCTTCGATAGCAAAGCCGTTAATCGTGCTGTCTCCGGCGAGTTCGGGGTCGGTGGTAGCCGCGACGGAGAGGACGCCGGGAATTCGTTGTACTGTCCCCAGCGCGTTGGTAATTATTGGCACCGCCCGATCCTCTCCATACCCGGAGTCAGTGGGGTCGAGGCTGAAGGTGGAGAGATGTCCTGTTTCGAATCCGACTTGCTGATGGCGAAGGTTGTCGAGTGTTCGCACGAAGAGGCCTGCGCCTCCCAGCAGAAGTACACTGAGCGCGATCTGCGCGCCAACGGCCAGCTTGCGGAAGCGCTGAGCGCCCCGCGAGGCCGTTCCAGAACTCTGCCGCAGTGCCTGGATAAGATCGGGACGGATGAAGTGAAGCACAGGCGCCAGGCTGAACAGCAGACTAGCCAGGAGCGCTACTGCCAGCGTGAATAGAAAGACATGGGCGTCGATGGCTGAAGAGTAGGGCTCGGTGCCGGGATCGGCATTCGTTAGCAGACGTACCAATGTCTTGGCTACGAGAGGAGCCAGTGCGAGTCCCGCAACCGCACCTACAGCGCCTAGCAGGAGGCCTTCTGTCAGCAACTGGGAGACGATCCGGCTGCGTTTCGCGCCCAGCGCATAGCGCATCGACATCTCTCGTGCGCGGCCCGCTGCACGGAGCAACAACAGGGTGGCTACGTTGATGGCGCACATGGCTACCAGCAAACCCGCCATGCTCATCAGGATGATAAGAGGCGTCTTCATGTCCAGGCGGTTGGGGGAGAAGCCCTTGGAATCGTCGACGACGTTGAGCTGTGAGTCATCGAGAAATTGCTTTTTGAACCGGTCCGAAGTTGATTTATACAGCGTTAGTTCATAGGCACGGAGGTTATGCCAGAGTGGTCCCAACTGGTTCTGCGCCTGGATGCCGGTGACTCCCGGCTTCAGCCGCCCGACCATGGTCAGCCAGATGGACTGGTGGTTATCGAGGTTATGATCGGGAACTACTGAAGGGAGGGCGATCTCTATCATGCTGATGGGCAGAAAGACGCCGGGCTTATAGCCGCCGATCGCCGAATGAAAGTTCTCCGGAGCCACGCCCAGGATCGTAAAAGGGTGACCTTCGATCAGCACGGTCTGGCCCACTACATCACGCGATGCGGCAAAGCGTGTCTTCCAATAGTCGTAGCTGAGCACCAGTACTGGGTTGGCGTTCTTGGAGGTGTCGTCCGAGGGGGTGAGTAGTCTTCCCAGCGACGGTTTGAGGCCAAGAAGGGCAAAGTAGTTGCCGCTTACCAGTTCGGCATCCTCGTCTTCGGCCTGACCTTGCCAGGAGAGGCCGACCCCGATGCGATCGGCAGCCAGCATGCCTGAGAAGACCTTGTTCTGGTCGCGCAGGTCTTTGTACATTGGATAGGAGAAGAAGTCTTTTGAGTCCCCGCCGAAGACGCTTATATGTCCGGAAAATTTGCCCGTCGAGGTGAAGCGCACCAGTTCTTCGGGATGATCGACCGGCAGCATGCGCAGTAGAACCTGATCGAAGAGGGTGAAGACGGCCGTGTTTGCGCCGATGCCCAAGGCCAGGGTGAGGATTACCGTCAAAGTGAATCCTGGCGACCTTAGTAGTTGGCGGAACGCATAGCGCAGGTTCTGAAGGATCGTCTGCAAGGGAACTCTCCGGGCACACAGCCGTGCGAGGTCTTTGGGAGCACTTCTGCGGCCAAACTACTCCGCAGGGAAGTCTTTTGTTTGCAGGGGAATGTGCTTATTTCTTGGACGGTTCGCGGCGCTATTTGTCCGAAATCGGGAAATAGGTGTCCGTAACCGGACAGCAGTGCTTCGCCCATCCATGTTGAGATCTTCAGCGGAGAGCTGCAAATTGGAGCTGAATGGCTATCCACAGGTTGCTTGAAGGAGTGTTTCGGAGGCTTAGTCGCTAATGCGTTTGCAGTAGGGTAATGCCAGCAGCTTTTGTACCAATTCCGATAACTTTTCCAGGTCCGCTGATGCGTGCTGTACGGCAGTCTGGACGTCCTCCACCTTCTGGCTTTCTGCTGCCAGGTACAGGAGGTTGGTCAGGCGCTGGAGAGGGTTGTTGATCTTGTGGGCCAGATCGTTGGCCATCGCCGCGGCTGCAGCGGCGGCCTCCTGTTCCAGTAGCCTTTTTTGCTGTCCTTGCTGCCTTACGCCCATGGCGGCAAAGTCGGCCAGCACCTGCATCATGCGGCAGTCGGACTGGTCGAAGGCCTCTGTGCGACCATGGGCCATGATGAAGATGGTTCCGCGCGTCCCATCTACCTCCCAGGGAAGCAGAATGCCGTCCGTGACCAGGGGAGCTTCAATGCCCATGATGTCGAAGAAGCGCTGCGAAACGCGAAAGAGCTGTGGCCGTCCACGCTCGAGGCAGACGCCGCAGGCACTGGGATAGCGGGGAAGAACCGCATTCAAGAAGCCGGTGTACTGACCGGCTGTGGCTACCCAATGGTAGAAGTCTTTGTCTGTCCGGTCTTCTTTCTCGATGCTGATACCGGCGCTGTCGGCCTCGCAGAGTTCGATGGCGGCGTTGACCAGCTCCTGCAGAATCGTGTCCGGATTTTCGACGAAGGCATGAGCGATACGCCGCATTCCTTCCATCTGAAGGGCGACATCGCGGATATGCACCCGCCTGGCGGCAAACGCAGCGTCGTTCTGTATGTCGATGACTTCCAGGCCGGTGTCAGCCGACAGTACGGCAGATGTGCTCATATCTTTTCTTTCGAAGATCGTACTCCATGCCATCGAAAGTGTCTGTCAGTCGTCACACGTAACGCTTCGCTGCCGCTATCCGATCATGCCTGCATGATCTTGTCCGGCGTTATTGGGTAGTTCCTGACCCGCTTGCCGGTAGCGTTATAGATGGCGTTGGCTACTGCGGCAGCCGTGCCTGTGATGCCGATTTCACCGATGCCGCGTGAGCCTAACGGATTGAACCTGGTGTCGGGGATGTTGAGGACACTCACGTCGATGTCTCCGATATCGGCGTTGACAGGGACGTGGTAGTCGGCAAAGTTCTCGTTCACGGTACGTCCGTAGACCGGATCGATGACTGTCTCTTCATGCAGCGCGAACCCGACGCCCCAGACGATGCCGCCCACCAGTTGATTGAGGCCGGTCTTGTTGTTCACGAGCGTGCCGATGTCGTAGGTCCCGACGACGCGTCGCACCTGCACCATGTGGGTGTCCTTATCGACCGCGACCTCGGCGAAGACGGCACCGAAGGATTGAGTCGTCATCGAAGCTCTGTCTGCAGCCGGCTGTGCCGAGCCTTCCGCTTCGATGGATTGCGACCCGTTGCGTGTGAGCAGGGCCGTGAAGCTCTCACCGGTCGATGGGTTGGATTTCAGGAAGACTCGTCCATCTTTGGTGTCGAGGTCTGTGTCTTTGGCGTTGAAGAGTGGCGATCGCGAGTCCTGAACGGCGAGCTGGGACAGCTTGAGCTTTGCCTGTTTCGCCGCAACGTCAACCGCCGGAAGGACGGAGGCTGTCGATTGCGATCCTCCGGAGACAGGAGCTTTGGGCAGCATTGAGTCTCCAAGCCTGGCTTCGACCAGTGTGGGATCCAGCCCCAGTGCTGCTGCCGCGGTTTGCGCCATGATGGTGTACATGCCGGTGCCGATGTCCTGCGTTCCGCAGCCAACGAAGGCATGTCCATTAGGCAGAATTCGAACGATGGCTGTTGCGGCAGAGCGGTTCGCCGGATACGTGGCCGTCGCCATGCCGTAGCCGATCAACTTGTGGCCATCGCTGGTCTGGCGTGGTTGTGAGTTACGCTTTGACCAACCGAAGCGGTCAGCCGCCTGCGTGTAGCACTCGCGAAGATGCTTGGAGCTGAAAGGACGGTTGCGCGAAGGGTCAGTCTCGGCATAGTTCACCAGCCGGAGTTGAACGGGATCCATATTCAGCTTGTGCGCGAGTTCGTCCATTGCAATTTCAAGCACTGCCGTTCCGGGTGCTTCGCCGGGAGCGCGCATGTAGGTTCCCATGCCGAGGTTCATCTCCACCATCTTTTCCGTGGCAGAGTTGGCCTCGCTGTTATAAAGCATGCGGCTGGGCCCTGCAGAGCGCTCGACGAACTCGTCCATTACCGAGGTGTGCATGACCGCGTCGTGCTGGATGCCGACGATCCTGCCGCTGGCATCCGCGCCGATCTTGATCTTGTTGACGGTGGTGGGGCGTGCTCCGACCGGGCCAAACATCTGGTCGCGTTCGAGAACGAGCTTTACCGGCTTCTGCACGATCTTCGCTGCCATCGCCGCGAGCACCACATGCGACCACGCTGTGCCTTTGCAGCCGAAGCCGCCGCCGGTGTAGGGGCACTGTACGCGCACGTTCTCCAGAGGAAGGTTGAGGATGCGGGATAGCGACATCTTTACGCCGGAGATGTACTGGGTTGCGTCGTAGACGTTGAGCTTCTCGCCCTCCCACCAGGCGATTGTGGCGTGTGGCTCCATCGGATTGTGATTCTGGATGGGTGTGATGTAGGTCTCGTCAACTGTGACGGTGGCCTTTGTCATCGAGGCCGCGAGGTCTCCACGCACCGTGCCGGGTTGCTCTTTGCCGCCCTGCCTGGGAAGACGTGCTTCATCGAGACGTCCCATGAAGTTGAGCTTCGCCGGTTGCGGGTTGTATTGGATCTTCAATAGCCGCGAGGCATGTCTTGCAAAGGGCAAAGAGGTCGCCAGCACGACGGCGATCGGCTGTCCGTTGTAATGGACGTCCGTGTCCTGAAGGATGCTCAGGTTATGTGGTTTTGCAGAGGTCAGTTGAGGAGCGTTGAACGGTGTGAGCACTGCAATTACGCCGAAGGCGCGCTCCGCCTCTTTTTGATCGATGGAGGCGATGGAGCCGCTGGGAATCGTGGATTGCACGATATAGGCGTAGACGAGGTCCTTCTTCGCAAAGGGTTCGGTGAACTCAGCGGCATACTTCGCTTTGCCCGTGACTTTGGCGATGCCGTCGTAGCGGTGTTCGAGCTGTCCCTTGGGTGTGGGAGATGTCTGGTTCTGCATCATGCTTCTACTCCTTTGCGGGCTTGTGTCAATGCGCGGACGATGCTCTGTTTCGCAAGCTCGACCTTGAACGCGTTGTGTTCGTGGGGTTTCGCTCCGGCAAGGGCGAGCTCTGCGGCTTTGCGGAAGGTCTCTGCCGTCGCGGGTTTGCCGGTGAGTGCGTGTTCGGCTTCGAGTGAGCGCCAGGGCTTGTGCGCCACACCGCCCAGGGCGAGTCCAGCAGACTTGATGGTGTCGCCGTCCATCTCCAGCCCCGCAGCTACCGATACCAGCGCGAAGGCATAGGACTGGCGATCACGCACTTTGAGGTACCAGGAGTTCTTCGCAAACTTTGACGGAGGCAGCGTGACCGCAACGATCAACTCGCCGGGGTGCAGGTTGGTATCCTGCTCTGGAGTTTTGCCGGGCAGACGATGAAATTCGGAAAAGGGAAGCGTTCGTTTGCCTACAGGGCCCTGGATCTCAACCGTTGCATTCAGGGCGCTGAGTGCGACGTTCATATCCGAGGGGTTGGTGGCGATGCAGGTGTGGGCCGAAGTTGCACCCTCGTCGGTCTGGCCCAGGATGGCGTGGATTCTATGGAAGCCCTGAATGGCGGCGCATCCGCTGCCCGGCACGCGCTTGTTGCAGGCAGGGAAGGCTGTGTCCATGAAGTAGAAGCAGCGTGTGCGCTGCATCAGGTTGCCGCCGGTCGTTGCCATGTTGCGGAGTTGCGGGCTCGCGCCGGAGAGCAGCGCGTGTGAGAGCAATGGGTAGTGCGTGATGATGTTGGGATCGTTGGCAAGATCGGAGTTGCGAACCAAGGCACCGATGGTTGCGCCGTTGGAATTGGCTGAAACTCTATTCAAGCCGATGTGGTTGATGTCGATGATCAAGGAGGGATTCTCGACGCCATCCTTCATCAGATCGACGAGATTGGTGCCGCCGCCGAGGAATTTGGCGTTTTGCGCTGCGATTGCGTGGAGGGCTGCATCAGGAGCTTCGACGCGTTGATAGGCGAAGGGATTCATGCTGCACCTCCTGTGCTGGTGAGGGCTCGGACTGCGGCCACAATGTTGGGATAGGCGCCACAGCGGCAGATGTTGCCGGACATACGCTCTCGAATCTCGTCATCCGTCATCTCGGGGTGTGAGATCTTTCCGGTCTCGAAGCTTGTTCGCGAGAGAGCCCCGCGCCGGGTCTCTTCGATCAGGGCTGTTGCCGAACAGATCTGACCGGGTGTGCAGTAACCGCACTGGAAGCCGTCGTGATCGAGGAACGACTTCTGCATCGGGCTCAGGTTCTGTTCGTCGCCGAGGCCCTCGATGGTTGTGATCTCAGCTCCCTGCGCGGTCACCGCAAGTGTCAGGCAGGAGTTTACGCGGCGACCGTCGATCAATACCGTGCAGGCTCCGCACTGGCCGTGATCGCAACCCTTTTTGCTTCCCGTCAGATCCAGGTTCTCACGCAATAGATCGAGCAGCGTGGTGCGCGTGTCGACCGTTAGCTGGTGTGTCTGCTTGTTGATCGAGAGGCTTACCGGAAACGTCTGTGGTGTGGACTTGGACGTCTGGGCCACGGCGACGCGGGGCAGGCCTGCAACAAGGCCGGCGGTGACGACTCCAGAGACAGCCAGGAACTCGCGGCGGCTGAGTTCGGACTCGGGGATGGGTACATCTTCGATGTCCAGCGTTTCAGGAAAGGCGGATTCGGTGCATGGTGTCATGGCAACCTCGTTTGTAGTTCGATGCAATTGGGTGAACCTGCAGCTTTGTTTCGGAAGAAGATGGCCGTTGGGGGCTCTTAGGAATGTTTGAACGGGCGCCTGGGGCGCGCCATTTTGTTGCTGCGGGTTAGACGTTGCGTCCTGGGTCTTAGTCTGTGCGTCTATGCTCAGTACATTCTGTTATTTTTTGTCCGAGGAGAGTTGTGTGAAGTTTACGGGTAAAGGCTTGTCCGCAACTGTATTGCTTGCCGTATTGTCGGCCGCTTCCATTGCTGGGGCGCAGGATGCACGACCGCGCCATGCAGCCGAGCAAGGGGCAGACGCCAAGCCGGCGGCTGACGCCGATGCTAATACGTTGCCTATTCCGCCCGAGACCACGTCTGTGACTAAGCACGACTGGAGCGCAGGCAGCCGCACTGTTCACTACAGCGCAACGGCCGGAAACCTGCTCATCAAGGACGAGAATGACAAGGTCAACGGCAGCATCTTCTATGTGGCATATA
>FSXT01000506.1_pt1 | contig 12069 bp, 10 predicted proteins | sample 1638311 | NCBI WGS metagenome assembly FSXT01 (sample SAMEA3914788, study PRJEB12502) | metagenome | biome: forest; material: soil | place: Canada | collected 2011-07-03 | depth 0.1 m | reverse complement strand
GTGGCTTATGTTTCGTGCAATACCAGCGGGAAGGTGGCTGCGATTGATCTCGCAACGTGGAAGACGGACGTGATCGCGGCGGGGCCGCAGGCGGATGGCTTGGTCTGGGTGCCCTGAAGGACGGCGCAGGCACCGCGAAACTAGTTCGCTGCGCCTGCCGGTGCCAGGTAGGCAATCCCGGCAAGATTGCCTAACGCGACCAATAACACCTTCCGGTTCGATCCATCGAGGTTCGCGCTGTAAACCGAGCCGGCCAGGTCGGTTACGAACATGCGGTTGCCTTTCAGGTCCAACGCAAGACCAATACCCTCCATCAGGTGTGTGATGAGAATTTCAGGTTCTGTCCGGATTCCGGGCGAAGGATCCATCGGGGCGCGGTTCACTGTGTTGCCACGAGGCGGGTCGCCTCGATCCGTCCAGTAGAGCATCCGGTTTCCGAGGTCGAGATCCAGGTCGATCGGTTCCGGGAGGTCCTCGAAGAGGGTTTCGATGTCCGTGCGGTTCGCCGGGTTCTGGCCCGCGGGGATCTTGATGCCGGCGCGAAAGATGCGACCTTCGCCGGCGTTATCGCCACCTTTTTGCGTCCAGTAGAACTTACCGCCATCGGGATCGACGGCGATCCCAACACACCATCGTGTTGGTTCAAGCCGGTCTGCGTCGGTAACGCCCGTCTGCACGAGTGTTTCAATGTCCGAACCGTCGAGGTTGCTGCGCATGACGCGCATACCCTCACGGTCGCACCAATACAGCTTCGATGTCTTTAGTTCGAGTTGTAGCTGCTTCGGGGTAAAGGTCGCTCCAGGAGGAACGAGTACCGTGATATTGCTCCCGTCGAGATCTGAACGCAGGATAGAGCCGTCGTTCGCCGATGGATTTCCCATATTCGTCCAGTACAGATGACGGTTTATCGCATCGATAGCCAAGCCATCGGGAAGTTTGCGACCCTCCTCCAGAATGGTCTTGAGATCTGAACCGTCTGGATTGGCCGACAGAATACGGCCTGCGCCGAGATCGAGAAAGAAGATGCGTCCGTTAACACTCTCATTCATACTGCGAGTCTCCTTGTTGGGTTAGCGAAACCGGTTGTCTATTTCCCGGAGTTGTTGCGCAATGCGAGCAGACCGACGAGAACTTTGTTCTCCTCCTGTGCGAGCGAGTCAACAGATTTGTTACCGGCTTCACCGACCACACCATCGATGATCGTCTGCTTAAGTTCCTCGGTAACGTCTGGAGTGCCAAGCACCGACATCATCCCAGTGAGAGGTCCCATCAGGTGTTCCATGAAATGATGGATTCCGCCTGCTCCACCGCCAACATGCCATTGCAGGCTTGGCCCCATGACGCCCCAGCGAAGCCCTGGGCCGTAGCACACCGCGATATCGGCGTCCTCAACGCTTAGCACTCCCTCTTGAACCAGATAGAGGATCTCTTTGTAGAGCGCGGCCTGAAGCCGGTTGGCGACATGTCCGATAAGAGACTTGTAGAGTCGAATCGGCTTCTTTCCGATGGATCCATAGAACTCCATGGCTCGATTGATCGTTTCTTCGGAGGTCTTAGCTCCCCCGACGATCTCGACCAGCGGAATAATATGCGGAGGGTTGAAGGGATGCCCGATGATGCAACGTTCTGGGCGCTTGCACAACGACTGGATTACATCCATCGTGAGCCCGGATGAGCTGGAGGCGAGAATCGAATCGGGAGGCGTTGCATCGTCCATGTCGGCAAAGAGCTTCGCCTTGAAGTCAGGACGTTCAGGCCCGTTCTCTTGAACGAAGTCCGCGTCCGCCAAGGCCTCTTGCATGCTTGAGGTAAACTCCAGCCGATCTCTGGAAGCACCGGTTGAGAGTCCAGCCACAGTCAGTAGTTCCCAGGCCTCGTCCACATATTTGCGAAGGCTAGCCTCTGCGTTTGGGGCGGGGTCAGTGGCGACTACGTCGAAGCCACGCGCGAGATAGTACGCCGCCCAACTTGCGCCAATGAGTCCAGTACCTACAATCGCGATTCGATGGATCGGTTTGTGTGATGCCATGGTGTATCTCCTTTTGATTTGATAGCGGCTGGCGAATCCATTGGCGATCGATGCTTCAGCAGACTGCATCAACAGCTCGACTCGATTGACCATTCCAGATTCGGGGTCATGATGGAAGGTGAGGAGTGGTCATCTCACGGTGGGGATAGATTTGCCGGAGCCGTCTCGATGGTGCACGATGAGGCGGGAACCGCGCTGGCCTGTGCAGTAGGTCCAGCCCCATTGCATCAATACGCTGACGCGAAGGCTTGACTGAGCAAGAAACTGTAGATGAATCGCCGCCCAGACCAGCCATGCGGTAAATCCGCTCATCTGAACCTTGCCGCTCTGCAAGACTGCAAAGCCTTTCCCGGCGACGGCGAGATTTCCTTTGTCGAAGTAACGGAACGGCGGGAGCGCAGCCTTGCCTGTGGTCCGTCGCTTGATAAGCTGACCAGCGTAGCGGCCCTGCTGCATGGCGACCTGCGCTACACCTGGAAGTGGCTTGCCGTCTTGTTCGAGGCTTGCTGTATCTCCCACGACAAAGACTTCTGGGTGATCCTGTACGGATAAGTCGGGTCTGATCTTGACACGCCCAGCGCGGTCCGTTTCAGCATTCAACCATTTTCCTGCCTGCGATGGGGCTACCCCCGCGGTCCAAATGACGGTCTTGCTCGCGATGCGCTCTCCTGCAACGACGACACCCTCAGCGTCGATCAACTCGACAGCCTTTCCGAGCATCACTTCTATGCCCAATTGCCAGAGACGATTGAGGACGGCTTGCGAGAGCTTCGGTGCAAATGTGCCGAGAGGGCGTTGGCCCGCGTCGACAAGAATGATTCGCGCCAAGCTCGGATCGATCCGGCGAAAGTCCCGTTTCAGCGTGCTTTCGATCATGACCGCGATTGCGCTGGCCATTTCTACACCTGTCGGTCCGGCGCCAACGAGGACAAACGTCAACAGGTCGCGATGTTGTGTCGGGTCATCTTGTGCCTCTGCCATCTCAAAGGCGGTGAGTATCTTGTTTCTAATGGCTACCGCGTCCGCCAGGTTCTTCAATCCGGGAGCATACTTCTCGTATTCATTGTGGCCAAAATAACTGTGGGTTTGTCCCGTTGCCAGAATGAGGTAGTCGTACGTGACCGGGATGCCTGTCCGGTCCTGTGTTTCGACGATGACCTGTCTCGATGCAGTATCGACTGCCGTAACAGTCCCGAGCACAACCGTTGTGTTGCGGCTCTTTCGTAAAATGCTGCGGATGGGGGAAGCGATTTGCCCCGGTGCAAGTACCGAGGTAGCAACCTGATACAACAGAGGCTGGAAGAGGTGGTGATTGACACGATCAATCAGGACTACGTCGACTGGAGCGTGTTTAAGAGCGCGCGCGGCGGCCAGCCCCCCAAAGCCTCCGCCAACGATCACCACTACGCTTCTCTTGTCGGACATGCTTTTCTCACCCAGCGTCGAGAATTGGTCATCGACGGCTGGTGTGAGAATTCCAGAGTTGGAGTCCAGATGATAGGTGTGCAGGTGTCATCTAACAGTGAGGATGGCCGCTCGACCCTCGAAGCGGATGGCGGATGCCGTCATCACCGTGACATCACCGACGCTCACATTCGAAGTCCGGGACTGGGATGGGATACTAATAATGCCAGTTCTTAAAGTTGAGCGCGATCATCGATCGTTGTTGCCGTCGCCTGGAGCAGAAGGTGGCGGCAACGAGAGACTGGGCGTGGAGCGAACGTGAGTTACTATTTGGTCCACACAACCTATCTAATCCTGTTCGTCGCAGTCCTCGCGCGCCAACTCTGCCTTCCGATTCCCGCAGTGCTATTTCTTCTATCTGGCGGCGCGCTGGCTGGCACTGGGAAGCTCAGTTATACGGGAATCGTATTGGCCGCCGTGCTTGGGTGCGTGCTGGCTGACCTGGCGTGGTTTGAGGCAGGCCGCTTGCGTGGCAAGCGTGTATTGCGGTTGCTCTGTGCGCTGGCCGCCGATCCCAGCCGATGCATCCGCAATGCAAAAACTACCTTTGCGAAGAAGGGGGTGCGTGCCCTGGTGGTTGCCAAGTTCATTCCGGGGTTGGACGGGATCTGTCCCCCACTGGCTGGGATGACGGGAGCATCACATGTTGATTTCATCTTCTACGATGCCGTGGGGTCCGCACTCTGGGCCGGCGCCTACATTACATGCGGAGTTTTCTTTGCAAAAGAGCTGGACAAGGTCGTCCGCTACACAGCGGTCTTTGCAAATGTGCTTATCTTGACGCTGGGAGTTCCGCTGCTGATTCTGTTTGCGTGGAAGCTGATTCAACTGGTGCATATGATCAGGCTGCTTGTTCCGTTGCAGATCACGCCAGAAGAACTGAAAGCTCGTTTGGATTCGGGCGAAGCGATAGGGATTGTCGATCTGCTTCGATTCGAGGGTGACCCGGATGGGATGGCTGTCATTCCCGGTGCTGTTCGTCTCGATCCGTTGCAGATTCGGGGCAAGAGACGGATCTCAATGCCTGACAGCGTCGAGTTGGTGCTCTATTGCGGATCGAAAAACAGCTTCGTCAGTGCGCGCGTGGCGGCGACAATGCGAAAACATGGGATTGTCCGCATCCGTATTCTGACAGGAGGATTGGCTGCGTGGAGAGCGCTACAGTTTCCACTGAGCCTTGAATCTCTCGATCCCGAAGTTGAAATAACACGGCTAGGTATTGAGATGATCCCGCCTTGGCGTAGCCTCAAATCTTAGCTGCCATGATGGAAGACCGTGCTGTTCATGTTGACCAAAGCTCGTTGATTTCAGCGAGGGATCTGGCCGATGGTGCGTTTGAGTTCAGTTTGTGCCAGCGTCAACCCAGGCGTAGCTGCCAGAAGCGAAGCCTTCACCGCCGCCACCTTGACGCCGGTCTCTGTCGGGGTGGAGACGAGCACGGCACTCTGCTCGAACTAACGATCTGTCAGCCGAGTGGCTTCCGTTCGAGGGGCGAGCGGCTCTTCCGCAACTTCCACCATGTCGCTCTTCCACAGCGCCAGTAGAGGGCGCGACAATTTGCGTGTAACCAACATTGACCTGCGCGATACCTGTCTCGGCATTCTGAATTCTGGGGTCCTGAGCCCGCTTCGCCGACTCGTTGTCTCCGGGCGCCGCCTCCGCGCCAGCTAACCCGGCGCGCGCATGAGCCAAGCCAGTTTGATAAGCTTCGTCGTTCCGTTGCACGAGGAGCTGGACAGGTTTCACCGTGGCAAAATCTTCAACCTCAACCTTGCGGACGGTCCCTGAGACACGAGTGCTAAGGGGTGTCATGTCTGCCCGAACATGCGCATCGTCCGTCTGCTGCTCACCGCTGCCTCCCGTCCAGGAAGTCCAACAGCCCTCAATGGTGAATAGTAGGATCGCTGCAACGCCCAACGTGATCACCGGTACAACTACTGCTCGCCTTGACATCGCTTCCGTGGCTCCTTACATCAAAAAACTGCGCTTTGGTCTCAAATCCGTTAGGTTCAATGAACCTGTGGCACGCGGCAATGCGCCTTCCGCGCGAGCTTGCATACTGTGTTCCAGAGGTACGTAAGAGTTCTCTCGACGTGTACATGGAGTCTTGTTTTCTTTCCGTATGCATCTCTGCGCTGCTCGTTCCAGCAACTTGTACTCGCAAGCTTGTCAGATTGTTGCGAGAAATACAGCGCTGGTGACGGTGAGCTAACGGTGGTCAACGGTGAGATGGGCGCGGGCTTCCCCTGCTACTCCTGGTCGTGGAAGTTCTCATCGCTGCCCAATTCGCGCTTCTGATCGAAGCTCCAGGCGGCGCGTAGCACGGCATCTCTCAGCATCTCGCGGGTAAAAGGTTCCGCAACGACGTCGTAGCCTCCCGCATCCAGAACTTCCGCCCACAGATGAAAGTTCGCGGACTGGGCATAGACCAGGATTGCGGGTTTCTGGGTGAGGTGAGCCAGCTCTCCCCAGATCGTCCACCAGTCGATGCCTTCCGGAAGTGCCGCCGGCAGGAGGGCTACTTCATAAACCTCGCCATTCCTGACCAAATGTCCAAGTTCTTCGGCGCGACTGACAAAGACTGCAGATATATCCGGCGAGCTCAAATGCCGCTGCATTTGCCCCTCAAAATCCGAGGACATAACGGCAAGTATCCGGACGTTGTCGTGATTTTGCCTCACGTTCCCTCTCCGACTTCGTTTCAGCGAGAGTGACAGAAGTTTGCTGAAACCGAAGCGTAAGCAACGGTGAGCTAACAGTTGCGACGCAGACGCCCTGGTTGAACCAGATAAGATAGCGATAGCAAGCATTGAATCGCATCGCCAGGGGACGTGTTCTGAAAATGGTTCTTCTGAGGCGATTTTTCTCGCTCCAGATCATTCCACCCCGGATGCGAAAATAGTATTGTCATCCCGTATATGGAGCTGAATCGAAGCATGAACAAGGCGAATGGAAGCGCTTTTCCGGAGGATTTGATTCGCGAGGAGCTTGCGCGCCTATTGGAGAGTCCGATCTTTGCGCAATCGGAGAGGCTGGGCCGATTTCTCCGGTTCGCGGTGGAACATGCGATCAGCGGTTCGGAAGATGGGCTTAAGGAATATGTCATCGGCACAGAGGTCTATGACCGCAAGCCCCCTTACCATCCGAGCCAGGACTCGATCGTTCGTACCGAGGCCCGCCGTCTGCGGACCAAACTGAAGGAGTACTACGAGTCCCAGGGCAAGGACAACCCGATCTTCATTTATTTTCGGCCTGGCAGTTACATCCCCGTTTTCCGGCCGAAGGCATCCTCCCAGGAAATCGCACTCGGCAGCCCAGAAGAACAGGTTTTCGTCGAGGGAGCAGGGGTCCCTGTGGCGGTCATTCCTTTTCTCGATGCATCGGGACAGCCGCTTTCCTCTGAATTCGCCCGTGGCGTTACAGATGAGCTGGTTCACGAGCTCATGCAGTGTGAAGGGGTCCGTGTTATCGCGACAAGCTCGATTGCGCAATCGGGTTCACAAGCTCAAGATATTTCCGCATTGGCGCAAAGGCTCGGAGTTCGAATTATCTTCGAGGGATCCGTTCGCCTTGAGGGCGCCAGGGTTCGCGTTACTTCGAGAATGGTAAGCGCGGATGGTTTTCAACTCTGGTCGCAGCGCTTCGATGCTGAGGCTGTTCCTTCGAGCTTCTTCGACGTGCAGGAACAATTTGCTTCCGCGCTTGTGAATCGCGTGCGGCCTCGGCAATCGATTATTCGCAATGGGGAAGCGTCGGCTGGACCTGTCGTGCTATCGCTATATCCTGCGCTGTTGAAGGCCGAAGTGTGGCTCGAGGAAGGCAAGGAGTCCGACGTTCAGAGCGCCCTTGCGAAGTTTCAGGAAATCGTACAAGCAACAAAGGTTTACGCGCGTCCTCTCTATGGCGTCGCGCAGTGTTACTGTTGGATGATTCTTTGCGGCGCGCCGCCTTCAGCAGGCATGATCGGCCTTGCTAAAAACGCCTCGGAGCAGGCTGTGGAACTCGATCCGGAATCGAGCGAAGCCCTCGCGACCAAAGGCATCGTCTTGGCTCTTGAATGGGATTGGAGCGGGTCGGAAGAGGCTTTCCGGCAAGCTGCGAAACTAGGCTTTAGTGCCGGCAGCGCTCGCCAGTTCGCCATGTTTCTAACTCTCCTGGGACGCTTCGACGAGGCTTGGCCTTACCTTGATAAAGCGCACCTGACTGATCCCTTTTCCTATTTGCAGAAAGTGGCTAGCGCGAAGTTTTTTTATATGTGCGGCCGTTACCAGGAGGCTTTCGAAGTATTCTCGGAGCCGCTCAAGTATGGACCGTTGCCTCTCGAAGTCCACTTGTACGTGGCTTTGATCCATGTGAATCTGGGACAGTTCGATGAAGCAAGAAGGCTCGCACAACTGATTCTCCGCAATGGAGGGTCTCAAATGCCACTGAGGGCAGGGGCGATCGAAATTCTTGCTCGATGCGGTGACGATGTGGTGTCACTGGCGCACGAACACAAACTCCTGTCCTCGGACGCGCCACTGAGCCGATATAGGCAGGCATTGCTCTCGATCGCCCTTGGTGATTCGGAAGGCGCATTGTCATTGCTGTCTTGCGCGCTTGATGACAAAGAGGCTGAGCTCCCGTGGCTCGCCGTGGATCCTAGATTCGATGCTATCCGGCAAAATTCCAGGTTTGCAGAGATCGTCAACAAAGTGAAGTCGTAAATCCTCTCCCCAGCCGGTGAGGCACTTCCTGCTCACCGTTAGCTAGCCTCTCCTCACTTCATTCTCCGCCCGTCCCCCGATAGCATCCGTAAAAGTGAAGCCTTCCACAATGTCTGCGTCCCATGCCGATGACGGTGTGAGGGCGGGGTTTTGACTCGGAGTGGATTGCGCGAGCCGACGGCTGCTCTGGCGCGATTCTCAATCTGTTTGTGATGAAAATGCGGTAGTGCGATCTCTTGGTTGAATCCAACCGGGCGCATGAAAGGTATATCTGTTGATCAAACTGATCGAATTTATTGGGAAGGTCAGCCAGTTTGGATTCAGGGTGGTTTTCGATCTCTTTCACCCTCCGTTTGAGGCTGGCCAAATCGGGCGGCAACTTGCTGAAATCGGCGCAAGGTCTCTGCCGCTGGTGCTCGCCTCCGGATTTGCTCTGGGAACGGTGATGACGTTTCACACCCGCAGCACCATGGTCATGTTTGGGGCCGGAGCGATGATTCCCACTGTTCAGGCAATCGCGTTCTTCATCGAGATCGGCCCATTGGTTGCGGCCCTGCTGCTTGCCGGTCGCGTCGGCTCGGGAATCGGTGCTGTGCTCGCCAATATGCGAGCCACGGAACAGATTGATGGGATCGAGTCACTCTCCATCGACTCCTTCAAATTCCTCGTTGTTCCGCGCGTCGTAGCGTGCGTTATTGCGCTGCCTATCCTCACCGTGTTCATGGATTTTTCCGGTCTCCTCGGCGGATTTCTTTCCGAGTATGCCGCGTCAAGAATCTCACCTCAGCTCTACCTGGTGCGCGCATTCGCCGAAATGGCATGGTCGAACTTCATCCCTCCTACGCTCAAGACGGCTGTCTTTGGCTTCATCATCGGAACCGTTTCCGCGTTCTTCGGCTACACCACCAACAAGGGCGCCAAAGGCGTTGGTGAAGCTGCGACGAACAGCGTGGTGGTGTCTTCGCTGCTGATTATCCTGGCCGACGTTGTGCTGATCAAGTTCATCTTCTTCGTGTTCCCGGAGAACGCCCTATGAGCTCTGAAACCAAGGCAGCGGTGATCTTCGATCATGTGTCGAAGTCGTTCGGTCCAAAGCAGGTGCTGCGCGATGTCTCCTTCGAAGTGCCCGCCGGGCAGATTCTTTGTATTCTCGGCCGCAGCGGGACTGGTAAGAGCGTCACGCTCAAGCTTCTGATTTCACTTCTCAAGCCGGACCACGGAAAGATCTGGGTCGATCAACAGGAGATCACCCGGATGAAAGAGGTCGATCTTTCTAAAGTGCGCCGCAAGATGGGATTTCTCTTTCAGGATGCGGCACTCTTCGATTCACTGACGCTCTACGAGAATCTGGCTCTGCCGTTACAACGACTGACCAAGAAAACGCAGGAAGAGATCGACTTGATCGTGGACAAAGTTCTAGGCCAAGTGGGATTGGGGAACGACAAACGGAAGATGCCCTCTACGCTCTCCGGTGGAATGCGCAAGCGCGCCGGATTAGCCCGCGCCCTTGTCCTTGAGCCAAAGATCCTGCTCGCGGATGAACCGAGCAGTGGGCTCGATCGCATTACTGCCTCAGAGATTGACGAGCTTCTGATTCAGCAGAAGTCCGAATACCAGACGACAGTGATTGTTGTTACCCATGACGTGCATGGCGCGAGACGAGTTGGAGATCTATTTGCCGTCTTTGACAAAGGCGATTTGGTGGCCTTTGGGACCGCCGCTGAAGTTGAGCAAAGTGAAAATGAAACCGCGCGCAAGCTAATTTCGGAGAGCTAGAAAATGCAGAACAAGAATTTGATGGTTGGAAGCTTCGTGTTGGCTGGACTTGTGCTGTTCATGGCCGGTCTCTTTCTCATCGGCAATCGCCACGAGGCCTTCGCCCGCCACGTTGACTACTATGCCGACTTCACTAACCTTGCCGGACTTTCCAAAGGTTCCAAAGTGCAGGTCGCCGGGATGGATGCCGGTCAGGTGCTCGATATCGCTGTACCGACGTCACCGCAGGCGCGTTTCCGCGTGAAGCTGCGCATCAGCGAGAACCTGCAGGGACTCGTTCGCGCGGATTCATTGGCGACGATTGGTACACAGGGTGTTGTTGGGGAGACCTTTCTTCTCATTCATCCGGGAAGCTCGCACGCACCTGCAGCAACTCCGCTTTTTGTGCTTCCGAGCAAGGAGCCATTCGACATCTCCAACCTGCTGGATCAGGGACAGGGCCTGGTCAGCGATGTGGATGGCGCCGTCAAGGACGCGGATGGGCTTCTAAAAACGACTGGCAGCCAACTCGGCACGACTCTCGCAAACGCCAATACCTCGCTCGCAAATGTCAACGATGTCGTTGTGGGTCTCAAGCAGGGACGTGGTGCCGCGGGAATGCTTCTCCAGGACCCGGCCCTGGCCACACAAATCCGCCAGACAATGACTAACGTCCAGCAGGCAAGCGCGGACTTGGGACAACTTACCAACAAGGCCAATGGGTTGATGACTGATGTTCAGTCTCGTAACTTCCCACAGAAGGTCGATGAGACCCTCACAGTGGTCAAGAGCGCGGCAACGAATGTCGATGCAAGCACCCGGCAAATCCGCCAGACCGTTGAGGAAGCATCTGTCCCTGACGAAAATGGTGCGACGCCGGGGATGAATATCAGAGCGTCCCTTTCGAATGCAAGTACTGCAAGTGCGAATGTAGCGGATGGAACGGAAGCGCTGAAGCATAACTTCCTCTTGCGTAGCTTTTTCCTTCACCGCGGCTACTACGACTTGACCGGCATCTCCGCCGACAAATACCGGCAAGATCGTCTCTTCACGAACCAGGCGAACTACCGAGTATGGCTTCCTGGCGCCGAACTCTTTCAGCGAAATGCGAGCGGCGAAGAAGAACTCTCCGCGCATGGCAAAACGTTATTGGCAAATGCTCTTGCGGAATACGGCGAGTCGGTAGTCGGGAGCGCCATCGTCATTGAGGGATATTCGCAAGCCGATGGCCCCGCGAATCAACTCGCGCTCTCACGTAGCCGTGCCGTTATGGCTAGCCAATATCTCCTCAATCACTTTCGGCTCAACTCCAGCAACGTGGGTGCGGTGCCTCTCATGAATCTTCCACCAAGTGGATTAGGTCATCCTACGTGGGATGGAATTTGCATTGTGGTTTTGAAACCGAAGCACTAGGAGTGGGTTGTGCAGAGCAATCCGGGACTCCATCCATGTATGGATGGAGTCCCGGCTCTGCAGGATCGAATCGCATCTCGCGTTGCGAAGTAGGTTCTCGATTCCACGGGCTCTCTCGTCTCGACCATATTTCCGACGGTTTATTTCTAGCTTTTCGAGCGCCGTGCAGATGCGGTAGTTATCGGCGTGGCTATGTGCCGCGATTCTCTCACTGTTATCTAGCCGTTACTCACTTCAGCGCTGCCGCTAACTCTGTAACTCTGGTGACAGTAAGTGCTCTCGCTCCTTGCTCGGTTCAGCTTGAACCCGAGCGCACCCAATCACTGGAGGTTCCATGTCTGACGCCGCAATAGCCACGAACGCACATCAAGCCGCAAAGCCCAAAGTACTGCCCAAACCCAATAGCGACTTCTACCAGATATTCCAGCTACTCAATGACAAAGAGCAAGAGAAGGTCAAGCAGGTTCGGGAGTTCATGGAGACCGCTGTAGCTCCTGTGATTAACAAGTACTGGGCGGAAGATGCTTTTCCTTTCGAGTTGCTTCCAGGCATCCGTGATTTGGGAATTGGCGGTCTTGGCTACGAAGGATATGGTTGCGCGGGTGGCAGTAATCTACTGGCCTGCTATGTGGCGATGGAGATTGCGCGTATCGATTGTTCGTGCGCAACGTTCTTCGGTGTTCACAGCGGACTTGCCATGGG
>FSXT01000465.1_pt1 | contig 12589 bp, 11 predicted proteins | sample 1638311 | NCBI WGS metagenome assembly FSXT01 (sample SAMEA3914788, study PRJEB12502) | metagenome | biome: forest; material: soil | place: Canada | collected 2011-07-03 | depth 0.1 m | reverse complement strand
CATTACGGGAAACTTCTTCATGGTGTGTCCTTCTACTGCTGAATTTTTACTTCATAGGTAGAACGGCACCAGATTGGAGATGGATTCATCTCCATCGAAAAAGTTGTACGTGTTTTCCATTTATTTACCAGGAGCGCTCCTCACGGTAATCAGAATCGCCCTCTCTCCAGGCATATTTATGCAATATGTCGGACGCCCAAAATATTTTAAATTTTCCTCCAATCCAATCCTTCACGTCTCGCGTTCCTACAACATGACGGGAATCCTATTGCATACCCGTCCTTGAGTTATCTGAGCCAGATTCACACTCAAACGTATGCCGTCTGAGTGCTACCTATATTTACGTCTCAACTGACTTCGGCCGCGCGTTTATGCCTGTCAACTCTTTCGTCGCCAGACATAAGCAGATGTTTATTACCAAAATACTTCGAGCGAGCGATGTCGCAAGCACTATCAACATCAATGCACACAGGAGATGTACCGTGAAAACACTCGATTCACTTGTTGATAAAGCCCTCTCGCGGCGATCGTTCCTCGCCGGCGCTGGAGCTGTAGCTGCTACAGCGACCGTTGCTGGTTGCAGTAGTGGTGGCAGCACTACGACAGTTACAACCCCACCGCCCTCAGCTCCTACTGATCTGGACGTTCTCAACTTTGCCCTCAACCTTGAATATCTGGAGGCACAGTTTTATCTGTACGCGGCGACCGGCCAGGGACTCGCCACTTCCAATACGTCTACACCCTCTGGATACACTGGGACGTACACGCAAGGTACGGTTACCGTGGGCAGCGCCGCTGCAGTTCCGGGCCTTACATCAGCACAGCAGGAGATCTTGAACGAGATCGCTTTCGAGGAGCAAGCGCATGTTGAATTCCTTCGCAGCGCGCTCGGTTCGGCTGCAGTCCCTATGCCGAGTATTGATCTCTCCTTCTTCGGTCCTCTGGCTGTTGCTGCCACTATCACCACCGCCGCCACGGGCACAGGCTCCTTCAATCCCTTCTCCAGCTTTGACTATTTCCTGGTCGGCGCCTTCATCTTCGAAGACGTTGGTGTAACCGCCTACTCTGGGGCAGCTACGTTGATCAGTGCAGCGGGTGTTACAGCCGGCTATCTCACCGCAGCCGCCGGCATTCTCGCTGTCGAGGCCTACCACGCCGGCTATGTCCGCACCTCACTCACAGGCCGAGCGATCGCCGCAGCCGCTGCCTCAACTCCGTACCCCTATCTCGCCGCTGCCAACCTGGTAGAAAAACTGCGAGACACGCTCACTGTAGCTGAAACGAACGGTTCCGTAGAGACGGCTCTTGTATTGCCTACCAGCCTGACCACGCCGAGTGCAATCGTTGCAGCCAGTGCCAGCGATGCCGTCGGTTTTTCCCGTAACGTAAACCAAGTCCTTCACATCGTCTACGGTTCGCCAACGGTCGGTGTTGCCAAGGGAGGATTCTTCCCCAATGGCATGAACAGCATCTTCGCCACCACTACAGCCTAAGCAGCACTCAGCACCCAAAGGACGGGAAAATTCCATGGCAAATCAAGAGACTCAACTTCTGGATGACATCATTGTTACGAGCCGGCGCAAGATGCTGACGCTCGGAGCATCGTCGCTCGCTGGTCTGGTACTGGGCGCGAGTGCTCCCGCAGCACAGGCCGCAACTGCATCCTACACAGACGCAGACATTCTCAACTTCGCTCTCAACCTCGAGTATCTGGAGGCGAACTTCTACTACCTGGCCGCCTTCGGCACGACTATCGACAAAGCCAACGCAGCTTCGACGGCTGCAAAAGCCCCGTTGATCGCACTCACAGGCACTGTCGGGACACCCGGCACTGTATCCGGTGGCAGCCTTGTTCCCTTCACTACGATTCCGGTGGCCTCTTATGCCATCGAGACGGCTGTGGAAGAGGGCAAGCACGTTCAGTTGCTCCTCAGCGCGCTAAGCACTTCGGCGGTTGCGCAGCCTGCCATCAACCTGGGTACGTCCTTCCAGACGCTCGCTACAGCAGCAAAGATCCCCGGTGGTGGTGGCTTCAGCCCCTATGCCAACGATCAGACCTTCCTGGTCGGTGCGTATGTCTTCGAAGATGTGGGCGTCACGGCCTACCACGGGGCCGCACACCTGCTCACCACTCCCGCGAACCTAGTGACCGCCGCCGGTATTCTTGCGGTTGAGGCCTACCATGCGGGTCTCATCCGCACGACCATCAACTACCTCGATCCAACGGGTACAAGCATTGGTGGCTATACCAATCTGATCTCGGCACTGCGTGCATCGCTATCCCAGGCCGGTCTGCTGGGCGTTGCACCGACCGCAGCTCAGTACGATAGCAATCCCGATGATGTTGGTTTGGCAACCGTATCTGTTGCACTCCCAACCGGAACCGTCACGGCAACCCAAATTACCGATGCAGATCCAAAGTCCGTCGTTGCTTTTGCCCGCAATACCACACAGGTGCTGAATATCGTGACCGGTGGCGGAGCTGTCAGCGGCAGCACAGCAGTCAGCCCTGCGACGGGAGTCTTCTTCCCCGCAGGCATGAATGCAGGCCCCAACGGTTTCAAATAAAAGCACTGCAATTCGCAAGAAAATGGACCGCCTCTTCGAAGAGGCGGCCCTTTTTCTGTGTTTCCAACAGCAATGCAGTCCAGAGAGTGACTATTGCGCGAACACTTGGCATCTAAGCTTTGTATGATGGACGGGCAGCTCTGCATGTTCGTAGAATCAACGCTGACCTTTACTCGATGACAGAAAAATTCTCCAATCCGATAAAGGCTTCTGCGCGTTCCTATAATGATGGAAACGCGGGAGAGGCAATATCCGAGGTCAGTGCAATCCCCTCAGTCAACGATGAGTTTTTGCTGGATCGCGTTCGGGCCAATGATCCAAAAGCTATGGCGGACGTCTTTGATCGCTACGGAAGTACGGTGTATTCGGTAGCTTTGCGTATCTTGAAAGATCCCGGACAGGCAGAAGACGTCATGCAGGAGATCTTCTTCCAGGTATGGCAAAACCCGAATACGTTTGTACAGGGGCGAGGGTCGCTGGGTGCCTGGCTCGCGGTCGTTACAAGAAATCGCGCGATCGATTTTCTGCGTCGCCGAAAGCCAACCGACTCCGTCGACGAGGTCATATTGACTTCATCGACTAATCTGGCTTCGGAGATTGAGCGGAATATGATGATGGAAAGGGTCCGCGAATTGCTGGGAGGCCTGCCATTTGAGCAGCAGAAGTCGGTGGAGCTATCTTTTTTTGAAGGATTGAGTCACGCAGAGATCGCAGCAAAAACGGGTGACCCTCTGGGAACCGTGAAGACAAGAATCAGATTGGCATTAATCAGCATACGAAAGGCCATCCAGGCATGACGGACCGCAATCACATCCCGCAGGAGGACTTAGCTCTCTATGCGATGCAGACACTCTCTCAGGAAGAGTCTGTAGCGATCCGTACGCATTTGGCGACGTGTGCCTTGTGCCGCGATGAGTTGGCCGAGCTCTCCGGTGATCTGGCCCTGGTAGCTCTGAGCGTTGAACAACATCCTGTGCCCGAAGGTGCAAGGCAGCGCTTTCTCGACAAAGTAGCGGCCTCTCCAAAAGCACAGCCTGCTCCCTTGATGGCAGAACAAATAAGAAAGCAACAGTCGCACTCCCCCATTGCATGGCTCCCCTGGGCGGCTGTAGCTGCGTTGGTCATAGCCGTGCTCTATCTCGGTGTGAAGAACAGTTCCCTTCACGAGCAACTCCGCGATCAAGCCAGCGTCGTGGAGCAGCTAGTCACCAAGACATCGCACGCACAGCAGGTGCTCGAAGTCCTTACGGCCCCTTCAGCACAACGGGCAACACTGACAGCCAGCAAGGCGCCAGTCGCGCCTACCGGACGCGCCGCCTATCTTGCGGATCGTGGCGGCCTGATCTTCCAGGCGAATAATCTCGAGCCTCTGCCGGAGGGCAAGACCTATGAGCTCTGGGTGGTTCCTGTAAATGGCCCCGCACCCATCCCCGCAGGGCTCTTCCGGCCAGACGCGGCAGGCACTGCAAGCGTGGTGTTGCCGCCTCTGCCCAAAGGTGTTCCTGCAAAGGCCTTCGCCATCACCATCGAGAGGGCTGAAGGTTCTTCCACCCCCACAGCGCCAATTATCCTGTCCGGCGCTGCGTCCGGCGTATAAGATCTTCCGCTAGTCTCAGTGAGGCAAAAAGCTTGCATGCACACCCAGTGCGCTGGCGTCGAATCGTTCTGCGCCGCCGCTGGGATGATTTACCGTCTCTACATTTCCCTGCGCATCCGCCTTCACCATCGTTGTCGATCCGCCGCCATCCAGATTCAATGCCGTGTACGCACCCAGAGCAATCATGACTTCCGCAGTCTCGCTGTTTGACGTTCCCATGCTGTAACCCGGCTTCCGGCCGTCGATGACGACGAGATAGAGATACCGTCCATCCTTCGAGACCCCGACGGCAGTCCGTGGGTTCGCATAAGCAGCTTTATTCAGTTGATTAACGTTGCCGGTATTTTCACCCTTTTGAACGATGATGGCCGAACCCGTGACCGCAGTGAACACCCTGGAAAGATCCGTATCAGGGGACACCGTTGCAATTGAGGCTTCGTTCTGTTGAGTAATCAGCAAGGCCGCGTTGTACTCATCCTTCGCCGAAGGTGGAGATACGATCTTCCCTTCCGAGATGGAGACTCCAAGAATGCTTTTATCCTCCTCATGCTCCAGGCAGCAAGGAGAAAAGAACCCCGCATTGATGGCTACCTGCGCATGGGTCTTTTTTGCGAAGTCCGATACGGTGTCGGAGACCGTCGCCTTCGTTCCCGAGTGCGCCGAGCTGACAAAGCTAATCCCCTGCACCTTCAGATCCACACGCATCGCATAGACGACGCTCACATACTTCGCGTGAATGGAGCCGCTCGCCTGATCGATGCCCACATAGGCTGGCGACCAGTCCTTCATCTTCACCTGTGCCTGCACAGAAGCGCAGGCAAGCAGAGCCAATACGACCAGCCAACTCCAATTTCGTGTCATCATCTTTCGCATGCAGGTAGAACCTCAAGTTGAATGTAGGGTGAGCTGGTGTAATTGGGACCTGTACCTTTGGTCGCAGCTTACAATTCAACCACATGCCACTTCAACCATGCGACAAACTCGGGGCATCCAAATTGATGAGACTCCACCTGAAGGCCATCCTCTTCGCTACGCTCGGATCACTGGCATCTTCAGGGCTAACCCAGACCAGCGCACCCTCCGCTCGCTCGGCAGAGCCGATAGAGGCCAAGAGATTTTCAGACGCAGCCAAGGCTTCGCTGTCGAGCCAGCTAAGCAGCGCCGTCCGTCGCGGAGACACGCCAGGAGTCGTCGCCCTTATCGTTGGTCGTGACATCGTGCTCTACGAAGGCGCCGCTGGCAAGCTCGATGTCGCGCAGGATACGGCGATGCCCGTGAATGCCATCTTCTCGATCGCCTCCATGACCAAGCCTGTGACGTCGGTGGCCATCATGATGTTGCTCGATGAAGGCAAGCTCAAGCTCGACGATCCTGTCTCGAAATATCTGCCAGGCTTCGACAACCTGCAGGTCATCACGAAGTTCAATGAGAAGGATGCAACCTACGAAACGCGGCCGGCGAAACGGCCCATAACGATTCGCCATCTGCTGACGCACACCTCTGGCATCGGCTACGCGTTTGCAAACCCGATCGAGTACCGGCTTACAGAGGCGACGAAGAAGAATGAGTGGGAGCTGCCACTGCTGAACGATCCAGGCGACAAATGGAACTACGGCCCCAGCACCAATCTGCTGGGCATGATCGTTGAGAAGATCACCGGCGAGCCGCTCGAGACCTACTTCCAGCAGCACATCTTCGGCCCGCTGGGCATGGTGGATACGTCTTACGCCGTGCCACTCTCCAAGCAGTCGCGCGTGGTCACCAAGTACAGACGCAGCGATGGCCTATTGCAGGAACAGCCGAGAAGCCCCATCCCGGCAACGCCGACGCCTCCATTCCGGGGAGAAGGCGGTCTCTACTCCACGGCACAGGACTACGGCAGATTCATACAGATGCTGCTCAACGGCGGCCATCTGGGTACGGCGAAGGTCCTGAGTGAGAGTTCCGTAAAGAGGATGGGTGAAAACAACATCGGGCCCATCTTTGTAGAGCAGCAACCTGTCACCGACCTGTCGTACGCCAAGCCGTTTCCGCTCGGCGCCGGCCACGATAAATTCGGCTTGGGTTTTGAGATCGCATCCGGAGACCCGCAGTACGCAAAGTTCCGCAGCGCGGGCAGTATGAGCTGGGCCGGCATTTACAACACCGAGTTCTGGATCGACCCCGCGCAGCATATCGGCAGCGTCATGATGATGCAGGTATCGCCCTTCTACGACGACGGTGCTCTCCGAACCCTGCGCGACTTCGAAGAGTTGATCTACCAGAACCTCCGGTCGGCAGAAGCTCTTCCACCCACTAAGCCGTGATTCCGCTCTCAAACTCCGCGTAGTTGTCGAGATGATCTTTGATCGTGCGATAGCACTCGCAGGCCTCTTCTTCGAGCCCCGCGGGATCGAGTATGCGGATCAGTCCTCGGCTGTAGTCGATCAGCCCCCGCTCTTTCAGTCGTCCGGCTGCTAAAGAGACCGTGGGGCGAGTCGTGCCGAGCATATCGGCGAGAAATTCCTGCGGCATCTTAAAGCTATTCGTCTGGGTCCGATCGGCGCAGAGTAGCAGCCAGCGGGCAAGTCGTCTCTCGAGAGTATGTCTTGCATTGCAACCCGCCGACTGGGCTGCCTGGACCAGTTGTGTCTGGACATACCGCAACGCGAGTAACTGGAAATCAGCGCAGCGATCAAATTCCTCTCTCGCTGCATCCACCGGTGAGGAATAACCGTGACCGGCAATCTGCGTGTACACGCGATTGAGACTTCGCTTGGTCCCCATCAGGGCAGAGGCCCCGACTACACCTTCGTGGCCGAACATGCCCACCTCCACCTGAGACCCGTCGTTGAAGGTCGTCGTCATGGAAGCCATCCCTTCTTCAATGAAGTAAAGATGGTCGATAGGGCTACCCGGAAATTCAATCTCATAGCCTGCGTCAAGCGTGACTGGACGCAGGGAGAGACGATCGATCGTCTCTGCGTCTAGATTTCGCAAGATAGAGTTTTTGAAGGCAGGAGAGCGCATTCGAGATCCTCCTCGCAGGATGTGTCCGTCCAGTCAGTATTCGTCTCGGACCCGCCCAAAGATGGAAGCACAAGTTCAGGGGTCGCCATGAGAAAGCGTGAATCGAGAGAGATCATGCCTAGCTTTTCTGTATAGGCCGAAACAATGGCTTGCAGGAATCTCTCGCCAGACTGTTTCCGTACCCAAACAACCTGCCCTTTGCCAATCACTCCTCCATCTGACGTCATGCCGATAGGTGAGTCCCCCTCTATCTCGTAGGGGGCATTTTCCATGACGGTGTAGCTTTCTCCATGCTCCTGTGGCTTCATCAAATTAGGCACGTTCGCTCATCCTCTTTACAACCTAGATGTAGAGAAACGTGCTTGAAGATGTCCGATCAGGTGGTTGCAACCGAGGGAGTTACTAACGAAAAAGAAAAGCTGCTTTTGTCATTCCAATGTTGTCCATCGAACAGACGTTGCCGTTATCAAGTTGATATTTTGATGCACAAGGCGCGAGCCGGAACCCATGCCTGTTAGGCCATAAGCACTCATCATACGATGAGGAAGAGCTGGTAGGAGCTTCCGCTCTCTCTTGAACGTTTGGTAGTGTTTCTGAACTTTAAAACGCCTGTGCTCGGGATTGAGAGATTCCCGAGCACAGACACAAACTGAAAATGTGATGACAGCCAACGGTCTCCCGTGCATCCTCAGAAGATCGGTCCTATTCTTGGTCGGACTTCCAGACGTAGAGGAACTCGTCATCGCTTGAGGTGGCGATGCCGATCTCACTGAGTCGTGCTGCCCTGCTCAACGCGGAGCGAATGTTTTCTTTCGTGTCTGGTAGTTGTGAGAGCGGAACTTTCAAGGCCGCGCCCACCTCCAATTGCGCAATGTCACTCAATAATTGGGTGGTGATTGCCCGATGCTTGCCGTCTCTCCCCTTAGGAACGTCGGTCTGAAGCATGGATTCAAACTTCATCGGTTCTACAATTTCATCGTTCGTCACTGTTCCTCCAAGTTGACGCAGTCTTGGCGCTAATCTGGCGTTAACGTGATGATAAATTGACGCACCGCTCGGTTGTCAAGATGCTCTGTTTAGCGAACTCTAAACCTCTACTTAACTCACAGAAATAAAAGAGTTAACCCGTATCCATGAAATGGGCCTACGGTCGTAATAGAGGTAGCCCCAATGTCTCAGAAGTTGAACATTCAAGTCGTTCCCATCGCCGAAGTACCCCTGTCAGACGCCGTTGTTTATAACGTGAAACAACAGCCAGTCGTGCTCATCGTCGATGACGAACGAGTGATTGCTGATACGCTCTCGATCATTCTGAAGAAGAACGGATTCTCAACACTGACGGCTTACGACGGGGAAAGTGCATTGGAGCTCGCCAGGACTACATCACCGGCACTCCTTATCTCGGATGTCGTCATGCCGGGAATGACCGGGGTAGAGTTGGCCATTACCTTGACTCAAATGATCCCAGCCTGCAAAGTGTTGCTCTTCTCCGGGCAGGCGGCGACCGTCGACCTGCTGGAAAAGGCGCGCAATGTGGGGTACAATTTCACGACATTGACCAAGCCCGTGCATCCGACAGACATGCTGCGACGCATCTCGGAGTGCCTGACGATGCGAGGAACTCTCTCCGAGACTGTTCCGGAGTTTGCCTTTAGCAGCAACTCGTATCGATAAAGACAGTCAGGCAATCGCGCCCAAAGAACCATTCGATCAGTCCCATTAAAGAATGAGAGGCAGCTCTTGCATCGCTGCCCCTCATCTGCTCTTTGTCACTTTCCTGTCGTCTTGCCCATAACCTTTACAAGGTCGCTGTCTGAAGCGTTCCATGCAGCAGCGCCGCTGTGCTCCAGCTTGCCCGCAGCATCGGACCAATGCAGATGAGTGATCTCACTCTTGCCGGATTCATAGGCATAGGTCTTGCCATCATCGCTGTAGAGTGTAAAGTCACCATCGGTGCCCGGATAGACACGCACGCTGGCGATGGCCTGCTTCTGCTCTGTGCTTTCAATAGGCGCTCCGAGTGGCAGAATGGAACCCGCGCGCACGAAGATCGGAAGCGTGTCGATGGGGGCCGCAACCCGCACGCGCTGCCCGCCATGCAACCGCTCGTTCGTCCAGAAGTTGTACCAGTCATTCCCCGCGGGAAGATAGACAGACCGAGTGGTGGCTCCCTGCTCGGTGACCGGTGCAATCAAGAGCGCCGGGCCAAACATAAACTCGTCGCCGATAGACGCTGTGTTCGGGTCGTTGCCGAAATCCATGAACAGGCCGCGCATAAACGGAGCTCCCGTCTGATGGGAGAAGTAACCGAGCGAATAGATATAAGGCATGAGCTGATAGCGCAGCCGCAGGTACTTCTCCAGGATCGGCTCCGCCTGTTTGCCATAGGACCAGACCTCGTTGAAGTTGCGGCTCCCGTGCGCGCGCATCGTAGGCTGAAACGTCGCGTACTGGAACCAGCGCACATAGAGCTCGGGATAGTCATCGTAGTGATTGACGTTATCGCGTGCATCGCTGGGATCGATCAATGGGGCATGCTCGGGAGTATGCGAATAGGGCAGATACTGCCACCCGCCGATGTCCGTGCTCCAGTACGGCATGCCGGAGGCCACAAAGTTCAGCCCCGTAGGCACCTGCCGTCGCAGCGTGTCCCACGTAGGAGCGATATCCGACGACCAGAAGATAGCGCCGTTGTGCTGCGCGCCGAGATACGCATCGCGAGAGAGGATGAGCGCACGTGTCTCCGGCAGGTCGCGCCGGAACCCATCATAGAGAGCCTTGGTATGGAAGTACGGATAGACGTTGAAGTATTGCGTTCCGGGCCCAACGTGGAGATAGCTTCCATTAGGAGGCAGGTCGGGTTCTGTCTCATCAGACCAGAAGGAATCGAAGCCCTTGCTCACAAAGTTTTCGCGGATCGTATTCCAGTACCATTGCGCGGCTTCAGGATTCGTCGTATCGATGTCGGAGCCGGCGCGATCGTACGGTAATCCGTTGGTCGGTGTTCCATCGGCCAGATGCTCGAACCAGCCATTCTTCAGCAGTAGATCGTAGTAGCGGTCCTCGGGCACAAAACGCGGCCACACGCTGATCATGCTGTGAAAACCAAGCTTGTGCAGCTCTGCATTCATGGCCGTTGGGTCCGGCCAGAACTTTGGGTCCATATCCATCTGGCCCATCTTTGTGAAGTAGAACCAGTCCACAACCATCACGTCAGCCGGCAGATGCCGGTCGCGATACCCGTGCGCCACATCGAGCAGTTCTTTCTGCGAGCTATAGCGTTGCTTGCACTGGATATAGCCGTAGGCGGATTTGGGCAGCATCGGAACGCTGCCGGTAAGGCTGCGATAGCCCTCATAGAGTTGATCGTAGGTATCGCCGACGATCACGAAGAAGGAGACGCGCTGCCCCACCTGCGAGGTCCAACGAGTCTGCTCGTTGAAGGCGAAATCAACCCGCGTCTTCGAGGGGTTGTCCCATAGAATCGCATAGCCTTTGTTGGTCACGACGAATGGCACGCAGATACTCGGGCCACCGGCAGCCGTATAGTCATGGGCGCACTCCAGCGAATGGCCCCGCAGATCCAGAAAGCCCTGCTGGTTCTGCCCAAGCCCGTAGTAGTGCTCATCGTCTCCAGCCGCGAACGTTGCACCTACTTCGAAGTACGGATCATCTCCGGGACGGCGGTCACTAAGAACATCGGCGTTGCCGTCCTTATGATTTGGGATAGCCATCTCCCAATCGTTCATGCGCAGGATGGGCTTGCCATCAGGAGTGTCGATACGCAAGCCTACGTGGGGTGTCGAACCGTTGAAGTACTTGGCGATGTCGCCAGTAGCCTTGCCGTGGTTCTCCGGTGAGATATGCACCACCATGCGCTCGGAACGGAAGCTGTCACCGTCGGCTCCGTTGTTTCGAGTCCACCCGCTCGTCTCAGGAGTAGCCGTAATTCCCACGCCTGGCGACTTCGTGGCGTAGGCATTGTCCAGGCTCATTGTGACGCGGACGATGTTAGGGGCATAACCCTCCAGCACTACTGTCGCATTATTGCGCGTAAGTACAGCCTGTTGTGCCATGGCTGTACCGCAGAAGAAAAATGCGGCAAGAATTTTACAGTTCGTGTATCCACGAAAGAACGACATGTTCAGCAATCTCCGGAAACTAGTGTGGTGAGTCTAAAGTTCGATTCATATTGGGTGCTGTCTTTGCCTTTGCTTCTGAGATAGGTCCGGACTAAAGTCCGGACCTATCTCAGAAACAAAAACGCTCACGGTCTCTCTCATCATTTGTTATGTACTTGGATTTAGCATTCCTATACCTCATGGCTTCACCACAAGCGCCTGTTTGAGACGGATATCTGCAGAGGAAGCAGCCGCGCGAAGTTCCACTCGATCGCCTTCTACAACAAAGCGGTGGGAGTGATCATCCCAGTAGGCAAGACTGCTTACTGGAATATCGAAGGCCACGATTCGCTTCTCTCCCGCGTGTAACGAGACTCTCTGAAATGCCTTCAACTCTTCTATCGGGCGCGGCACAGTTGAGTTCTGATGCGCTGCATAGATCTGCACGACCTCGTCTCCATCGCGAGATCCTGTATTGGCCACAGTGACCTGCACGGCAATCGACTTGCCCTGTTGCGTTGCGGATAGATGGCTATAAGCGAAGCTGGTATAGCTGAGGCCGAAGCCGAAGGGATAGAGCGGTGTCTTCGGCGTGTACAGATAGGTGCGTCCATGGCGGAGGTCGTAATCCATCATGGGCGGCAACTGCTCGAGCGAGGCTGGCCACGTCTGCGTCAAACGGCCTGCGGGGTTGTAGTCGCCGAAGAGAACATCGGCCAGCGCCGTTCCCTGCTCTTCGCTGTTATGCGTCATCTCTAGAATTGCCGGCGCATGCTCCTGTGTCCAGTTCGTGGTGTACGGGAAGCTCGTCTGCAAGACGACCACGGTGTGCGGATTGGCCGCCAGCACCGCCTTCACTAAGGCCTCCTCCGGCAGCGTCAGGCTCGTGCGGTCGATAGCTTCTTTGCCCTCGCTGGGCTCCGCGCACTTGTTCCAACCGGCATCGCATGTGGGATGGTTGCCAACAATAACGATGGCGACCTGCGCCTGCGCAGCCAGAGCCACGGCTGCCGCTTCATCCTTGCCGTCGTTGAACGTGACCGAAGCCCCTGCAGCCCGGCGTCGAATGCCTTCGACTGGCGTAACGGATAACGGTGGCGTTCCGCTATACCAATCCAGAGCTACCGTGTCCGCCCAGGGCCCGATGACAGCGATGGACTTCAGCTTCGCGACATCGAGCGGCAGCGCACTGCCCGTGTTCTTCAACAGCACAATCGATTCGTCCGTGATACGACGCGCCAGTGCTCGCGGAGCTGCGGTATTCCATGGATCGCCTGCCGCCTGGTTGACTTCT
>FSXT01000640.1_pt1 | contig 13344 bp, 8 predicted proteins | sample 1638311 | NCBI WGS metagenome assembly FSXT01 (sample SAMEA3914788, study PRJEB12502) | metagenome | biome: forest; material: soil | place: Canada | collected 2011-07-03 | depth 0.1 m | reverse complement strand
TAAACGACACGATCAACTCTCTCGTTGAAATCGCCGACCTGAGCGGCAGAGGATATCTGGAGCGGTGGGAGATCATGAACGCCTACAGCGGTTGCATGGACGGCGATCCTGCCATCGCAGTCATCGCCGATGCCTACGCCAAAGGAATCCGCAAGTTCGATGTGACCAAGGCATATGCCGCCTGTAACCAGACGGCTAGCGGAACCGGAGATAAAACGAATCGCCCAGAGAATGCGTTTTACCTGGAGCACGGCTATGTGCCCGATCAGGTCTCATGGACCCTCGACAATGCGTACTTCGATTGGTGCGTGGGGTCTTTAGCGGATCACCTCGGCAAGACGCAGGATGCGGCAGACTATAAGACGCGGTCGAAAAACTACGCGAAGATCTTCGATCCGTCTCTCAAGAGCATGCGAGCACGCGCAAAGAGCGGCGACTGGATTCCCTGGGAAGGCGCGACCGCCTTTGGGCAGGGCTGCACGGAGAGCAACCCGCTCCAACAGTCATGGTTCGTGCCTCACGATGTCTACGGGTTGATCGCACTGATGGGTGAGAATAATTTCGCTTCGAGCCTCGAAGAATTTTTCGAGAAGACGCCTCCCTCGTTCGGATGGAACCCCTACTACAACCATTCGAACGAGCCCGTGCATCACATCGCCTACTTATTCACCTACGTCGGCAAACCCTGGCTCACGCAGAAGTGGGTGCGGCGAATCCTGGACAACGCCTATGGCGCAGGCGTCAATGGCATTTGTGGCAACGACGACGTCGGACAGATGTCAGCCTGGTATGTGATGAGCGCGCTGGGCTTCTATCCCGTGTGCCCTGGTACGGATGTCTATGTCTTAGGATCGCCGCTCTTTGAACGTCTGACAATCACACTGGATCATGTCTGGTACGGCAACAAATCGTTCACGGTCATTGGCCGCAACAACTCGCCTGAAAACATGTTTGTCCAATCGGTAACACTGAATGGCAAGCCACTGGAACGCTCATGGATTCGACATCATGAAATCGTCACAGGAGGAGTGCTCGAGTTCCAGATGGGGCCACAGCCAAATCTGCATAGAGGGACATCGAAGGAAGCGCTCCCACCGGATCTATTTGCCGGCGCCCAATCTGTGCCGTAAGGATGCTGGTGCCCCACTCGTATCATTGAAGGATGAATGACCCGTCCAATCCATTCTCCAATGCCCAAGCGGTCGCTCGGTACGCAGAAAATCCACCGCGTGTGGTGCCTGGCTTTGCTGATTTACACCGCATGTCAACTCTTCTCCTCGAGGAGCGCGCGCCCGAAGATGCCAACATATTGGTTCTCGGCGCCGGCGGCGGACTGGAACTGAAGGCATTCGCACAGGCTCACCAGAAGTGGCGGTTCGAGGGAGTAGATCCGTCCGCCGAGATGCTTGCCTTGGCCGAACAAACGCTGGGCCCTCTCCGAGATCGCGTCAAACTGCAGCAAGGCTATATCGACTCCACCTCAGAGGGCCCGTTCGATGGAGCGTCCTGCCTGTTGACGCTGCATTTCATTGGAGCAGAGGAACGGCGCCGCACCGTAGCCGAAGTACGCCGCCGCCTAAAGCCCGGCGCGGCCTTCGTCGTGGCGCATCTCAGCTTTCCTCAGGAAGGAGGCGAACGGGCACTGTGGTTATCCCGGTACGCAGCATTTGCTGCAGCCTCTGGAATAGACGTTGAGAAAGCGAAGAGCGCGAGTGCTGCCATCGACAAGCATCTGAACATCCTCACACCTGAACAGGACGAAAGCATATTGCGCGAAGCAGGCTTCTCCCACATCAGCCAGTTCTATGCGGGTTTCGCGTTTCGAGGATGGGTCGCCTACGCCTGATGTCTTTGGCGATTATTGCGAGCTGGGAGCTGCTTTCAATGCCATTGGCTTCACCGCCCTGTAACCACTGGGGCTAAGGCATCTGGCGGATAAAAAACAGTCCCGCACTGTCGGCACATAAAGCGGAGTTGCCAGTCACGCAACAATTCCGGATAGATTTGTCGATTAAATCGGATAGTTCGTACCATCCACCAGAGTGTCAGCGCCTCAAGAGTCGCCCCAAATGCGAGCACGATAAGAACACTCTGCACGTTCTCGGCGACTGAAGGCATCTGTCGGGCCTGAGTTTGCTGCCCGCGGTGTTCCCTCCTGCTATCTCCAATTGACGTGGGAACATGCGATGGTCCACTCCCCACCATTTGTTCCCACGCGAACACGTAGAAAGGTGCGAACCAGAGAGTTACCAACAACAAACAAAGGAGAGGTTTCCAGAGTTTGCGTTTGCTTGGTGGGCTTGCGAGGTTCCCTATGAGGCTCTGCGATGTGGTGGTCCCGCGATAGCCACTTCGGGAACGCCAATTCCGCACGTAAGTACCGCTGCCATAGGCCATCGGCAGACTCTGGGTGTATCGGTCTCCACAACGCGGGCAAGGAAATGCCATGCAAGAATCCTTTACATAATTTGAGGGTAACAAGTCCCCTTGCGCATGTCATCGCCTTATTGGAACTACCGTCTCGATTGCGGAATGCGCCCTAACCGCGGGTCGCGAACCCGAATCAGCTCACAGGCATCAAGCGCTTCCTTTTCGAAATCGGCACTGTCGCTGGGAATCAGAAGCCAATGATTGATCTTGCTCCCCAGCATTCGAATAGCACGGATCGATGGGAAGTCTCGACGAAGGCTCACGTCCGCAGGATCGACGTCTTCCGAAAGAACGAGCCAGACACCATTGTCTTCAGGATACTTGGTGTGATCTCGCAGCATAAAGACGAGCCGGTCACCGATGTACACTGCGAATCCTGAGAACATCCGGCGCACTTCCGGATTCAAAGAAGCCAGCGCTTCCAGCACAAATGTATGCGGAGGTTTCAGTTTCGGTTTAGGAAAGTGTGCCATCGCGATTAAAGGATGCTGCACACCAGTCGTGGTTGCAACATTTTCAGGCTTAATGTGAGCTTCCGTTTGGGCGTTCTATCTATGCGACATAAATGCATGATGGCACGATTCCCGTTAGTCACCTCTGATTGTTCGGTTTGGTTAGGAACGTTGGACAAAGAACGGACAAAGTCGGCTCCAAGCTTGGAGCCGACGATGCTCTAAGCTGTTGTATTGATGGCGCCCAGAGGGGGCGCCCCCCGAGGTTGCCCTTCGGCGGATTGGTGAACCCCTGATGGAGGCACAAGCGATTCCTGGCGTCGCATTTTGTTGCTTTCCTTGCTCGTGTTCGACCGTGCCACCTGAGCACTGGTCACACAAGGTGACCAGTGCTCAAATGATCAGTTGCATTCAAAGCTCCCGAAGTGTGCGATGACTCCGCCGTCGGGCACTGAGCTATCTTTTACGAACACTTCAAACGAATTGCCGTCAGGAGGAACTCTAAAAATCACGTGGCCGTTTTGACTTGCCATTTCGCTCATTTGGCGGATCGCAATGTCGGCCTCTGGCTTGGTAGCCGTCGAGAACACGAGATGAGGTCCAGGGTCTAGCTCCTGGCTGAGCATATTGGCGAGAGAAAGTATGGTTGGATGCGCCGAGTCCCAGGCGTTTATCACAAACGCCTTCGGCTGCAGCGCTCGAACCCATTCCGGACCGCATGCGTCCTTGTATCCGTGGTGATTCGCCACAGCCACCTGGACCTTTCCGGATGACCGAGCGACTGCGGTTTCGATGTCTCCCCAAGGCCATCGCCCATATCTCTCCTCATGGTCTTCATCGCCGGCTGAGAAGTAGCTGAACTTGCCGTACCTCAGACGGATGGCGAGTGCGCATTTATTTTCGGTCGGGTAGTCTTCCTGCTTGAGTTCCTTCAATGGCGGGAAGTGCGCTCGGCTTTGTTCACCAACGCCTGTCCAAACATCTCCGTTAGAAGCAAGATTGCGAATGTCGAAGTTCGCATATCGTTCCGGAGCGCGCCTAAGCGTAATCTGCCTATCCGCGCCTGGAACAAACCGTTCCGCAGTTCCTCCGCGGTCAGGCAAGCTCTTGATGAATGCACGGTAGTTCGCAAACTGTGGACCGGGGATTGGAGCGGGATACGCATAGTCGGGATAGCAACGATCGATAACCTTGCGAACGGGGATAGTCTCCGCCACGTCCGTTATGCCACCAAGCTGATAGGGCCCAAACTGGGAGCGTGGAGAGATGTCATACCTTCCCGGCCAAATTGTGCCGAAGTGATCTTCATGGAAGTGAGTAAGAAGGAAGTAATCGATCTCATCGCGACCTGCTTGTGCGAGACATTCTTGCGTATATTTGGCCATCCATTGTCCAGGACGCAGACTGGCGTTGGGGCGCGGATCGATCAAAAACTTGTCGACACGCGGATCGAGACCCGTGATCGTCGAACCAGCGTCAATCATCATGGTGGTCGCATCAGGAAGGATAAGCAACGCGCAACTTCCGCGGCCTGTTGAGATGTGGTGGATATAGAGATAGCCCGGCTCCCAAGGGGGCAGAGTCAAGCGAGCGGCGATATCGGATTGGCTTAGAAGTATAGGAGAGATATGTGTCGCGATAAGCGAAGCAGCGGCATTGCTGAGAAATGTTCGTCTGTTGAGTACCATTTATTTTCACCTGATATTGGGAATGAGCGCGGCCAACTCAGGAATGAGTTGGCCGCGCTTTGGTTAGAAGCTGAGTTTTCCAGTGAATCGCAGGAGGCGTGAATCGGCCGCACTGCCAAAGGTAGATGTGATCTCACCGAAGTTGCTGGTGGAGGCATTGTTAGCTGGGATGGCGAAGTTAGGCGTGTTCGTAGCGTTGAAAGCCTCGGCACGTAGCTCGAAGTGAAACCGATTCGTGATTGGAAACAGCCTCGATATGCCTAGGTCCAAATCAGAGTCGCCGGGGCCTCGCAATGAGTTTCGGCTTGCTGTACCGAAGCTCGCGGTGGTGACTGGAGCGAAAGCCGAGGTATCAAACCAAGTTGCGAATTTGCCGATTCCTTTCGGATAAGCGACAGACGACTTCACCTGATTCGCAACCTGAGTATTGAAGGCAGCGTTGAGAGAGGTAGCTGAGGCGATCGCAGTGAACGGAAGACCAGAGTACTTCGACACAACTCCGTTGATCTTCCATCCGCCGGCAATCGCACTCACCACACCTGGAGAGTTTAGGAAGGCATGATCCTTACCGAAAGGTAGCTCCGCGGTGAAACCAGCATCGAAGACGTTCGTTCGGTTGAAATCGCTGACAGCCCGGTTGCGCGAGAGATACGGGATCGCATTGAACAATGGCACGCTGTCGTCGTCCGTCGCTAAGTCGATCGATTTACTGTAGGTGTACGACGCAGTCAACAAGACGCCGTGCTTGAAGGGATGCTTTATATTGAGCTGCAGCCCGTTGTAACTCGCCGTAGCGAACGGAAGAATCGTCTGGGTTTCAGCGTTCCTTCCGAACGCTGTGTATAGAGGCTGACCGGCTGCGCCCAATCCCGGAGTCTGGCCGGCATTCGCTTCGAAGTAAATTGTCTGCCGAATCGTCTGTGTAAGCACATAGCTTGCTGTCAGATCGAATCCTGCGGGCAAAGCTCGTTCGATAGTGGCATTCGCGGATTCCACGTAGCCACGGCGGAATGTTCCTGAAGGCAGGGTTTTGGTATAAGCCGCGAGAGGTAGTACAGCCGTTCCGTTCGTATTGATAACCGGAGCAACCGTCGCGTAACCCGGAATGCCCGTCGTAAAGTTGCCAGCGGCGACATAGGAATTATTTGCATTGACCGTTTGCGCAATGGTGATCGGATAAGGGTCTCGCATGGCCCGCGTGAAGGGATAAGGGTCATTGCTAATGCCGTAGCCCGCGCGCAGGACAGTCTTGTCATTCAGCCGGTAGGAGACTCCTAAACGCGGAGCAAACTCCAGTTTGCCGGCACTCGAACCTGCTCCATTTCGCTGTCCGTCAATACCGCCAAGGATGACAGTATTTGTAGCAAAGTCGTATCGCTGTATACCTTCGCCGCTGCGACTAAAGATTGGAAAATACTCCCATCGAACTCCATAGCTCAAGGTCAGTTTGCTCGATACCTGCCATTCGTCCTGGGCATACGTTCCGTACTGCCACTCGTCTCCAGTCATCGGGTTTTCGAATTGATAGCTCTTGCCTAACGAGTCAGGCAGGCCAAGGAGGAATTGCGCAAAGGCGTTGGCGGAAGTCGAAGACGCTCCTCCGTTCAGAGCGGTTACACCACCCGTGAAGGTGAAACCGCCACGAGGTCCGAACCCTCTCTGAGGTTGATATTCATTCATGCGGTTATTCAGCATTTGAACGCCAAACCGTAGAGTGTGCGAACCGATCGCCCAACTGAGGTTTGCAACATAGGTGAAGGTAAAGTCGTTCTTGAGTTCGGGAGTATAGGCGTCAGGATTACCAAACGTCTCAAATCCCGTTACAGCAAACGAAGGGAGGCCGGCCTGGTTGGGATCAGCACCATAAGCGCCGTTACCATCGCTGTTAGTACCCGGAATTCCTAACGTTGGCCCAAGGTTGCGAGCAAAGTCTGACTCGTACCATGTCAGATGATTGCGGCCAATACCGAAGTTCGCATCGAAGAGCAGCTTCGGGGTCAACGTGCGTGTATACCCCACGCCTCCAACGGTCACACGAGTCTGGCTGTAGCCCGAGCCTGAATTGCTGCCTCCTGGGCTGAGACCTGTGCCTCCACCGATACCTAATGTACTCGGCGAAAATACATCCGCAGACAAGTAGCTCAGTTTGGCGAACATCGAGGATTTGGGGTTGATCTGCCAGTTCACTTTTTCGTCGTACGAGTAGCGATCAAGGCTGTAGGTCCCAGCCACCGAGTAGTTGTTCGAAGTGCCGGAGAGATTCGGCAATGGAATCAAGGCCAACAGCCTGGTCGCGGCAGGAGCAATGCCTGTCTCGATCGCATTGCGCCCGTCAGCATTCTCGCTTGCAACGGTAACGCGCCCGGCCCCATTCGTGTTGCCGGAATTGGGATCGTAAAGTGTTGAGAGCCCTGTAAAATCTCCAGCCCTCTCCGCTGCTGTGGGCAGCGAGATGATCTCCGGATAGAGCTGCCGCTGGGACAGGCCCTCAAAGCCGGAGAAGAAGAAGAGCTTGTCATGAAGGATGGGCCCACCGATGTTTGCGCCAAATTGATTGAGGATATTCTTTGGGGCTGAGTTTCCGGCCTGCGAGAAATATGTCTTGTTGTAGAAGTAGTTCTTCGCTGCTAAGGCGGAGTTGGTATTTTCCTCCCAGAGCGTACCGTGGAACTCATTTGTCCCGGACTTGGTTAGAACCGAGACGACGGCACCCCCCGCCAGGCCCTGCTCCGCAGTAAAGGAGTTTGTCACAACATCGACGGATTGGATGTCTTCCGTTGGCGGGTTATAGAGCGTGTGGTGCGGCAGGTACACCTGCTGAATGGCCGCGCCATCCACTGAGGTCACATTACCGTTGCGAGAAGACCCATTGATATTCGTAGTCAGGGATCGAGATGGCGTATCCATCACGGAGTTCTGGAACCGAGACGGCGTTGCGCCTGGAAGCAGGCTGAGTAGGCTCTGGTAATTATTAAATCCGCCGATTGGCATATTGGCCAGTTGCGTGGCTGTCAGCTCGCCATGGATCGTTGCGCTGTCAGTCTGCAACGCAGAAGAAGATGCGTTGACTTGGATCGTCTCAACGCTTGACGCGATGCTAAGGTGTTCATCCGCGCGCGCGGTGATATTCGCTCGAACATCCAAGCCGCCCACAGCGACGGTGGCAAACCCCGGCGCGGAGATCTGGATACGATAGATTCCCGGCGTCAGGTTCCGAACCTCGTAGTCTCCTGCTGAGTTGGAACTCACAGTAGTCGACACGCTCGTTTGGGTATTCGTTGCGACGACCGTTGCGTTCAGGATAGTTTGATTTGAAGCATCTGTTACATTGCCGACGATGGTGCCATACAGGACTTGGCTGTAGGCGCCGCATACTGACAGATGAAGCGCTGCCAGGGTTAAGCCGAATCTCAGGAACCGTTTGATCTGAATGTGCATGCGTTGCCTCTCAATTTTTCAGTGCAGTCTGCGCCCGGCCTCATGAAAAAGCGAATGCACGAATCGCATTCGTTTCTGAATCTGTGGGCGGAACCACCATCGCTCACCGTGGAAGGACTTCAAAGTGGGGAAAGAGGTGGGAAGCCTAAGAAAGCAGGGGGTGAGTAAAGCTCCTCACCCCAAACAACTCTTTTCATATGAGATATTTGGAAAGCTCGATGTACGAAAAGAAAATTACGTGAATACGTCTTTGAAGCAGCATTGAGAACGCCGAGGCTCATCGCAGACGCGATATCCTTAGCAATGGAAGCCACCGTGATCGTCTTGGATCAGACAAAATTGCGTGCGCAAGTCGGGAGGCTTGCAGCCAGCGCTGAATTTGCGCGGGCGGATCGGATGGTTCAGTTCCTGCGATATGTTGTCGACAAGACTCTGGATGGCGATACCGTAGCTTTGAGAGAACGCCAGATTGGCATTGCGGTGTTCGAGCGCCCTTCAGACTGGGACCCCAAAATAGACAACATCGTCCGCAGCGAAGCGCGACGCCTCCGCAGCAAACTGGAAGCATATGCAGCAAGCGATGATCCTGACGAGACCATACGAATCACCATGCCCACAGGCGGGTACGGTGTGCATTTCGAAGAACTCGTGCCTAACGTTCACCCATCTGAACAAACCATCGCATTTCCAACTGCGCTAGCAGCTATATCCCCAGCGCAAGCGTCTGCGGACAATCCGATTCTCCCACCGCGTCCGAGCGAACGCATGGCTGGGCACCGAGTTTGGCTATTCGCCGTCGGCATTGTAGGTCTTCTATCTGTTTTGTTCGCCTCTTTGCACTACTGGTCGGGGACGCGGAGTCGCGACGATGAGTACGAGATAGAACCGTTCTCCGCGGAGGCAGGCCTGCAGTTTAGTCCAGCTATTTCTCCTGACAATAAGACGATTGCTTTTGTTTGGAACGGCGGCGGAAATCAATTCGATATCTACACCAAGGCGCTTGGCTCAGCGGAACTGCAACGACTCACTCACGATTCCCTGCCGAGTATCCATCCGGCGTGGTCACCGGATGGCACGCAGTTGGCCTTTGTCCGCGAAGCTGGAACTGAGCTTCCGCAGAGTCAAGCTGGAGGAGATGCTCAACTGCTCGTGCTGGACACAGTCACGCATCGAGAACGCTTGATCCGTCGGATGCAGGATTCGCTGGGGATGTGGGGCTCAAGTAATCCGCTGGCCGGCTGCGAGACACTATCTTGGAGCCCACATGGTGATCAGATAATTCTGACTGATCCTTCCGGAGAAGAACACGGGCTAATCTCCATATCGACTCTTACAGGAGAGAAGAAGACAATTTCCAGGCCTGGAGGTTCCGATCAGGATTGCTATGCCCGGCTTTCTCCAGATGGCAAAACGATTGCTTTTGTTCGTTTGATCAGCCACGCGGTTGGATATCTCTATACCGTCGACGTCACTGGCAACCATCTGAATCGGCTGACACGAGAAGTCAAAGATCTACGTGGCCTTGATTGGACCCCTGACGCATCGCATCTGGTGCTCGCCGCGAAAGAGGGCGGTGTCTATCAATTGCGGATGATTTCATTACAAAGTGGCGAATCGAGATCCTTGCCTGCGGCTACCGCATCGGCGGCAGATCCCTCTGTATCGCCGAACGGCAAGTTTGTTGTTTTCGTCGAGAATCGCGAGAACTGGAACATCTGGCGATTACCTCTTAAGGGCGATGCGATTGGTACGCCACAGAGGTTTATTGCATCAACGGGGCAAAATCATTCTCCGAGCTTTTCACCAGACGGACGCACGATTGCGTTTGTTTCAGATCGATCGGGCAGTCCTGAAATCTGGCTGTGCGATAGCAACGGCCAACATTTGCGCCAACTCACCCATTTCGGTGGGCCGTGGCTCGGGACAATACGCTGGTCTCCTGACAGCAGGTCCATCGTATTCGATGCCCGCCCCAACGGGCACGCCGCCATATATAGAATGGCCGTCGATCAGGGAAAGCCAGAACTGGTTGAGGACCAACCACCATTCGAAGTTAGACGTCCATCCTGGTCGCGCGACGGCAGATACATTTATTTCGATACAACACGTGGCGGAGCACCAGAGATTTGGAAACGCGATCTGAAATCCGGTCAGGATCAAGTGATCGCTCCAGCAGGGTTCATGATCGGAACCGAGTCGCCCGACGGAAACCGGCTTTTCTACCAGGAGAACGAGCATCGTCATATCTGGGCCTCTGATCCAGATGGAAGCAGCCCGAAACAGCTTTTGCAGGTCAATCCCACGCCAGATTTGGACTGGACTCCCGTAGGAACGTCGATCTACTTCGCTTCATCGACGTCGGCCGGGGGAGCCGACATTCTCGCCTTCGATGTCAGCACTGGCAAACTGAGAACGCTAGGTCACGTGAGTCAGAATTTATCTCTAGGAACACCTAGCTTCGTGGTCAGTCCGGACGGAAAAACTATCCTTTACGCTGCCATTGACGACAGCCACAGTGAGATCAAGCTGCGTCGCGGTGCATTGCCACGGTAACATTCCAACTCGCATCAGGTGTTTCAGCAGCGACGGGCATATCGCGACGGTAGCCTTATGGAAGCTGGAGAGCGGTCAACATCTCTGTTGCCTGTCGTGATGGCCTCGGCAGATTCAGCAAGTCAAGTTGAGCCGCAGCTCGTTGGCCGCCAGTTGTCAGCTCCCTCGGACACGATCCTCATTGAACTACGTGGTCGGGCCCTTTCTTGCGCTATCTTTCAGTTCCCCGTACAGCCAAGCTTTTGCCATTTGAAATTCCCTCTTCACGGTGGCCGTGGAGAGAGACATCACCTCGGCAGTTTCTTCCACATTCAAACCCGCAAAGAAGCGCAACTCCACAATCCGACACTGTCGTTTATCCCATTTCTCCAGCTTATTTAATGCCTGGTGCACAGCTACGACCTGCCATAACTGTGCATCTTTGTAGACAAAAGCATCTTCCAAAGACACCATCTCGAATGATTCGCCGCGCTTCTGCGTATTGCGCGTGCGCGCGTAATCGACCAGGACACGCCGCATGACTTGAGCCGCCGTGCCGAAGAAGTGAGCGCGGTTTTTCCAGTCAATATCAGAGCCACCAACCAACCGTATATAGGCTTCATTGACCAGCGCACTAGTTTGGAGAGTATGGTCTCTCCGTTCTCTCCTCATATAGTTTCGCGAGATACGGTGCAACTCGCGATAAATGATAGGCATCAATTGGCCTTCTACCTGATGGTTTCCTCTATTCAATTCAGCTAAGAGGGCAGTGATGCAAGGAGCGGTTTCGCTTTCGGCTCTTGGATCAATCGACGCTTCCATATCAACACCTGCTCTGTAATTCGTGTTAGGAGGGTCAACGAAACACCCAGCCGCAAGACGTTCAAATCAACCACCGGCCTTGCGTTGGGGATATGCCAGTGGGTCCTGATTCTTCGATCCCAAACGGTGAGCGAAAAACAAAATGGGAAAAGAGATCGGCTTTTGCGCTGCACCAATGCCTGAAACTACCAGTTATAGCTCCTTGGTCATCACTGTGGTTGCAATGATAACCAAGGAACCTAGGTCAATCCTGCGGCGACGTTCCCTAATCCCGCCCGGAAGATTTGTGAAGCGAGGAGCTCATTTCACTTCCCGCTGGATACGACGATTTCCGGGTTTGTCAGAGTCACTGATGCGCACGTCGAGACCGAGTAGGGATAGGTTCCTGAATGAATTACCAAACAGTGCTCATGTCGATCTGCCGGAATCGTATAGGGACCAGTTCCAGCCCACGGCCAATGATCCGTGCCAATCCCGTCCAGAACAACTGGACTTCCGTACTCATTGATCCAATGAATCCATTGATTCAATTGAACGAAAATAGAGGGGTTATCTACGCAGCCATCTTTGTTAATTGTGATTTTTATCGAATCTGACACAACTAGTCTCCTTTGTTATTTGTCGTTTCTGTGGATTGGGACCAACCTTGAAGAGGAAAATAGATCGATTCATTTTCACTCGAAAGCCTTGAGAGTTTTTGCGTAGCGAGGATCAGCACGAAGGTTCTTGAGATCGGCATCGGACTCAATCTCGCTCTTCGAATAGTTGTCACGAAGTACTGAGCGCAGCGTCAACAAAGCCTGCTCCCTCTGGTCGGTCAACTCATAAAGGCGCATGGCGTTAAACAGAAATTCCGCACTGTCTGCAGGGTGACTCATCGCCTCGTTTAGGCGAAGGCGAGCATCTTGTTTCTTTCCCAACTTAGCGTAGTTCAGCGCCAGTCTTTCCAAGAGCATCCCGTCGTTTGGGAGAACGAGGAGAGCTTGAGACAGTTCCTGAACGGCCCGCTCGTAGGCTTGCTCGGCCTTGGCATGTTCGCCTGCCATGTCATAGGCATCGGCCAGATTGGTCCAGTTAACATAACCTTTAGGGGATAGATCTGTGGCCTTCAGAAAGGCAGCGGCTGCGCTGGCGTACTGTCCCAGATGAAATCGTGCTGTTCCCAGGTTGGAGTAGGCGCCGGCTAAAGGACTTATAGCGACGGCTCTATCAAGCGTGCTCTCTGCTTCGTTGTATTTGCCTTGCGCCAGATATACGCCCCCCAGCGAAAAGATCGCCGGCACATTGTCTGGCGCCAGTTCCGTGACAATGTGATAGCACTGTTCAGCCTGGTCATACTGCGCATGGTGAAAATAAAGGGCTCCCAGCGACAAATAGTTTACCCAGTCGGAGGGATTGCGCCGGATGCTGTCCTTGAGCAGGCTCTCAGCCTTCAAGATGGTTCCGGCGGCATCGTAGGCCAGCGCCAGGCGCCGGATAATCTCATCGTCGGTTGGGTCTAGCCGTAGGGCGCGATTGAATTCGGAGATTGCGCTATCCAGGTCGCCGCTTTCCTGCATGATCATTGCCTGCGCTAGGTGCGCCGGCGCCAAACTTTCATTCAAGGAGAGGGCGCGGGAGGAGAATTGCCTCGCGGAGTCAAGCCAGTGTTTGTCTTTCGTATTGCGATATTTGAAAACATAGGCAGTGCCAAGATCGGCGTTAGCAGCAGCAAAACGCGCATCAAGCGAGATTGCCTTCTGCAATAGTGGGATGGCCCGATCCACATTTTCACTGCTGTCATGCCTCAGATATCCATGGCCTTGCTGGTAGAACTCGTATGCATCAGGCTCCAGTTTCTGGTCGACCGGGAGATGATCAAGTATCCCCTCCGGCATCCCTATCTTCAACATTGCCGAGATCCGTTCAAGCGCCGAGTCTTCAACGGTAGCCATCTCCTCTGCGGGAATCGTAACAACCTGCGACCGCAAGACCCTGAGGGT
>FSXT01000491.1_pt1 | contig 14136 bp, 6 predicted proteins | sample 1638311 | NCBI WGS metagenome assembly FSXT01 (sample SAMEA3914788, study PRJEB12502) | metagenome | biome: forest; material: soil | place: Canada | collected 2011-07-03 | depth 0.1 m | reverse complement strand
TGCACGCTCGGCACAGGCAGCCCCTCCGCCAGCGTCGTAGTGTTGAAGACCGATTGATAGTTGAAGACATAGGGCGCGTTGCCAAGCGCCGTCTTCGCGCCACTGCTGATCGGGATATAGGTAAGCCCAAAGCCGCCGCGCAGTACCGTCTTCGGCTGCGCCAGAAAAGCGAAGCCCAGGCGCGGCGCAAGATTTGAGTAGTCCGTATTAACTCCCGCCGTGGCTCCTGCATTCACCCCAGGGACAAGCAGTGTAGAGGTGTAGGGATCGAAGTTGGAGATAGCGTTATGCGCTTCCGTGAATGGAGTAAACAAGTCGTACCGAATCCCGAGGTTCAAGGTCAGCCGCTGCTGCACCCGCCAATCGTCCTGGATATACCCGCTCGGCTCCCAGGTGCGAAAGCCAGGCTGCACCAGTTGATTGGAGCGCTGCGCTTCATACACCAGTCCGCGCAACAGGCATCCCAGCGGAGCACACGAAACACTCCCAAACGCTCCGCCACCGGTATACGTGCCCATCGTCAATAGCCCTGCGCCATACGAGCTCTGCGCGCTGGTAGCATGGCGACGAATCAACGACGCGCCCCATTTGATGCTCTGCTTGCCATGCTGTAGCGTGAACTGCACATTGCCCTGGACCGTGTTGTCGCGATTGTCGAGCGGAAGAAAAATACCATCGCCCACTGCCGAATATCCCTGAGGAGACACCGGCGTCAACGCAGAGGTATGAATGTCTCCTGTGTTCGCTCCCTTAAGTCCCAATTGGGTTGCAAAATTCTTGCCATAGTTCAGCGGCAGCGATTGATTGTCAATGTACGTGTATCCCACTCGAAACTCACCCAGGAGATTCTGCGTGAATAGATGGACGTAGTCGATCTGCGAGTTCTGCGCCATCTGTTGGGACGATCCGGCGAACGCATACAGATTGCCCCCAGGTGCAATACCGCTCACCGGAGTTCCGCCCGTGATCACTCCATTCGCCACCGAAGCGCCCGCCAGCGTGCTGGTTACCGGCAGCGAGCCGGGCACCGAGGCATACCCCTGGTTGATTGTGTAGCGCACAAACGCACGGTCACCGTTGCTGAGCGCATAATCCACACGCCCATCACCGACCTGTGAGTTGCGAATTTGATTGGGACTATAAACGAAGTTTCGCGCAGCATTGGTATTACCACTGGCGCAGCTTTGATACTGGCTGCCAGCGTTGTAGTTCGGCTGCGGATATAGCTGGAAATACGCCAGGCCTATCGAATCGATAGAGGCACTCGGCACGCTGGTATGGCCTATGTCAGAGAAGTTGCCAATGTTGCCCGACCGCTCCTCAAAGCATGTCGGCACAGTGCTTACGGATGTACTTGCATACACCTGGCGATAGCCTTCATAGTCGCTGAAGAAGAAGAGCTTGTTATGAAGCAAAGGCCCACCCAGCGAGGCTCCGTACTGGTTCTGCCGCAGTTCGGTATGCGAGGTAGCAAAATAGTTGGTGGCATCGAAGATGTCGTTGCGAAAAAACTCATAGACCGAGCCGTGATACGCATTTGTGCCGGCCTTCGTGATGATGTTGATGATCGCACCCGCCGAACGGCCAACCTCCGCTGTGTATAGGTTGGTCTGCACTCGAAACTCCGCAATCGCGTCAATCGACGGACGTACGCCGATCGCGCCGATGATGCGCTCATTATTGTCCAACCCATCAATCAACTGATTATTGGCGTTCTCGTCCTGCCCATTCGCGGAAACTGAAGAAGTAAGCCGCCGGTCATCGGGGCGAGTGCCGCTCGAAAGCGCATTGGGCGGTCCTTCGTTGGTTCCTGCCAAAATCTGCGCGAGTTCCATGAAGTTGCGCCCGTCCAAAGGCAGATCTTCCACCTGCCGCTCAGTAACCACCGTGCTCACGACCGAACTGTCGGTCTGTAGCTGTGGTTCAGCCGCGCCAACCTCCACAGTCACAGACGTCCCAATCAGCAACGTTGCATCAACACGCACGCGGTCGCCCTGCGACAGCAACATCTCCGGCACGCTATACGTCTCAAAGCCAGGACTCTCGATCTTGACCGAGTAGCGTCCAATCGAGACTCCCGGCACCACAAATTCGCCAACGCCGTTCGACTTCTGTTGACGAGAAACACCCGTGTCCAGATTGGTGACCGTCACCACCGCGCCAGGAATGACGGCATGCGAGGCATCGGCGACTCTGCCGAGAATATCCGCGGTCTCCACCTGCGCCCGCAGCAACGGACAGAACGCAAGACACGCGAGAAGGCAGAGCAGTACCGCAGGAAGCCGCTCCGCTCTGCGACTGCCGCTAGAAAGAAATCCTTCAGGGCCTTCTGCACGATGCAGTGGGTAGCAGTGTTCCATCGTCAAACTCACCTCGAATCTTTTCGGAGAAAGAAAACGCCTCAAGCATTTCCGGAAGCCACTCTAGAGGTTTGAACAATGATTTGTAAAATGCATACTTTATATGATTATGATGAGTATTTCTTATCACATAATTACCACGTCAACGGCGCAACAAGGTACAGCAGATCCGTTGCACCTAAGCCCGTAGATGAACCCGTAGTCATCACGCAGGCCGGCTGCGGCCCCGGAGCAAGACACACCCCATCTGCCTGTGGATGCAGAAAAAGTGGCACGACATGGCCGCCATCCACAGCAGCAGAGGTGAGCATTCCGCCTGCGGCAATCCCAAGAGATTGCGCCGTGCCTACATTGCGGATCTCAAAGCGTCCATCGGCAAGCCGATGAACTGTCCAGAGTTGGCGAACGCTTATAACCGGCCCCGGAGCAGCTTCGCGAGGCTCAGGCGCGCTTGAGCCTGGGACCGCTTCCAGACAGCGTTCTCCGCTTGATGCGGCGCAGATGCGATACACCCCATCCTCGACAACAGGTACCGGTGCTCCCCAGCGAAAGGTCATCAGCGAACGCCCCGGAGCGGCGTAAGCCGCATATTGTCCATGCCATTGCACGTTTAGCCGCATCTCGCGTGGAGCGGTATTCAGAACTAGCAGAACCAGCGTTCCATCCGGATTCTGAAAGGCAACCGTTTCGAGTTCCGCTGCCTCACCCGTTCTTGCCGAAACTCGCACCGCACCCGAATGCACGAACGGCGCGGCGTGGGCCAACTCGTAGTACTCCACATTGCGATGCACCAGCCAGCGTCCATCATGGGACTCGACGGTAAACACTGCACGGCAATCACCGCAGCCACCGTTGTGTGGGCCTCCATGTGGATTGAGAACGAGGTTCCAAAACATCACGCTTCGTGCGCCATTCAGTGGAGCGCCCAGCAACAGATGTTGGGCCTGCCAAAGCAGATCGTCGGCAAAGTTCGTGCGGTTTGTTCCGGAACACTCCGTAAACCACACGCCGTTGTTCGGATGGTCGCGCAGGAAAGCAAGCTGCGCCGACTCATTGCCCGCATAGCAATGGAACGAGATGCCGGCAAAGAGCGGCGCTGCGCCCTTCGGCGTCAGTTGCGCAGCTTCACCAAGCAGCTTCGCAGGATAGTCCAGGTTGTTCCAGTTGTGTTCATACCCCAGCAACAAGGGATTGCGCCCAGCCTGCCAAAGCAGCGGCCGCAAAGCGACCGCCAGCCGCGCCTCCTGCTCCGGGTCCATGTGCTGCGTCGGATAAGAAGGATTTTCATTCAGTGGTTCGTTCTGCAAGGCCACTGCAAAGACAGGCAAGCCCTCGGCAGCATAGGCTTCGACCGTCCGCGCCAGGTAGTGGGCGTACACCGGCAGATAGCTGTTCTCCAGCGAACCGCCACGCATGGTGTGAGAATCCTTCATCCAAGCCGGAGCGCTCCAGGGAAGCACCATGAAACGGAGCTGCGGATTCAGGTGGAGCGCCTCGCGCAACAGCGGAAAGAGCGTCGGGCCGTCAGTCGCTGTGCCAAAATTCGACAGCAAGGGATCGGACTTCGCATCCCGTGGATCGTCGTAACTGTAGTCGCCGTGTGCAGAGAAATCACTGGCTCCAATGGGTTGGCGTAGCAGCGTAAGCCCCAGCGGTCCAGAGGGGGCAAAGATCTCTTGCATCAACTCATCCCGTTGCGCGCCAGGAAGCTGCAGGAGCAACGACGCCGAACTGTCCGTTAGCGAAGCGCCGAAGCCATCCATCCGCTGTAAGCGCAGCGTGTCGTCTACATTGACCGTCGCGGCACCAACGGCTGGAGCAACAGAGCTGAACGCTATCTGTCGATGCCCAAGAAGGACGCTTCCATCGGCACGGGTTTCCAGCACCTGAACATCCTGTGCATAAAGAAAACTCGCTCCACTGAAAGCGAAAGACATTGCAACCAGGCAGTAACAGACAAAGCGCATAAGGTTTTGCGTCCAGGGAGGATCCACCGATGCGGAGAAGGATTGGATACGATTCATGCCTGCCACCTAATCGATAAAACAAGTAAAAACTTCCCTGACTTCTGATAACTTTCCCCTATCAGTGATTGGAGTGCCACATGGGACCGAGACAGTTGCGATCGTTCATTGCCGTTGCGGAAGAGTTGCATTTTGGCCGTGCCGCCAAACGCGTGAACCTCAGCCAGCCTGCGCTCAGCCTGCAAATCAGCGCCATCGAGGAAGAACTGCAGGTAAAGTTGTTTGAGCGTAACCGCCGCAAAACAGTGTTGACCCAAGCCGGTCAGATATTTCTGCAGGAAGCGCGCGACGTCGTGCAGCGTACCGAGCAAGCAATCACGACGGTCCGTCGCGCGGCCCTCGGACAAGTGGGGACGCTGAGCATCGGCTTTATCTCCACGGCAGCCGCGATCATCACACCGCCGCTGATCAAACGTTTCCGCGAACTCTACACTCATGTCGAGCTCGATCTGCGCAACGTGCTCACCCGCGACCAACTGACCCAGTTGCAGGACCGCAAGCTCGACGTTGGATTTCTGCGTCTTCCCTTGCAGACTCCTCCGGAGATTCGTACGCGTGTGGTGCACCGTGAACCTTTCGTGTTGCTTCTACCCGCGAACCATCCCCTGGCCCATCAAAAAGACCTGAGGCTTTCCGATTGCGGCCAGTCCGATTTTGTCATGTACTCCCGCAAGATGGCGCCAGGATTTCACGACGTCATCATGAACATGCTCCATCGCAACGGGCTTACGCCGCACGTGGTGCAAGAAGCGGCTGAGATGTACACCCTGATCTCGCTGGTTGCGGCGGGGCTTGGCATCGCGATCGCGCCAGCTTCGATCGCGCTGCACCATACGGAAAACGTCGTCGTCCGCGAGCTACCGGATGAAGCCGCTCGCTCCGAGATTGCTATTGCGTGGAACCTCAACCATGTTTCGATGACGACCCAACTATTCCTCCAGATGGTATTTGAAACGTCCGCGACCAGAAAAAAAGCAAAGGCCAAAGCGAAACAACCCTAACGGCACTAGAAATCACGTGCCGTCTTTCCGCTCCACAACTAGTACAACTGAAGTACCGTCACTGATGGTGTCGTCGTTGCAGTTGCCGAGATGGCCACCGCGAGCCCACTATTGATGCCGTAAATAATCGCCTGCGTGCTTGTGCCTCCAGATAACGTCACCACATGGCGGCTGCTTGCGCTCTCTGTATACAGCAACGAGCTGGATTGGTCGTACTCCAGGCTGCCTGCGGTTGAACTGCTGTCGAGCACGGGGCTCAGGTCACCACTAATGCCTCCATCGACGCCACCGCTGTTGAGCACGAAGGTGTAAAGACCCGACACATCCGTAGCCGGCGCGGGAGAAGCCACCGTCCCAGCCGCGAAGCTGCCGGACAACAGCACCGGATAAGGCGCCGTCGCCACCTGCTGTTGATACTGCACCAGCGCTGGATACCCGGTAGTTGCCGCCTCGTCCAAGGCAAAGCCCGTATCCGTGTTGTAAAGGTAGAGCACCTGATTCGAGGCACCTCCGGTCGCGATTGCTGTGCGCCCATTTGTCGCGGTCGTATAGGCGATCGCAACCGGACTGCCCGCCGTCGAACTGAACGTGCCAGCACGGTTCGCATCTAGCGCGAGCGTCGCTGTGCCGCTGCCCGTAATCACAAGATCAGTAAGAATCGCGTTCAATGCCGAGGGGTAAACAGTAGCGCCATTGCCACCATTGCCTTGCGACTCATATCCGATCATCGCGCCACTGAGACTGGACGCGCTATAGCTTGCCTGCTTTTGTAGCTGCGCATCACCGGCCAGCAACGCAGTCGTTGTGTGCGTATCGCTGGACATCAGCAGCATCTCGCTGGCACTCACCATCGCATACGTAAAGTCCGCTGGCGACGCCCCGAACAAAGTGCCTGCCGTCACGAGGTGCAGCGTCCCAATACCCGTTGTCGAGGAAGGAGCAGTGAAGCTCCCCGTCAGCATCACACCTGTATAGTTTGCGCCGAATGCAGCCGCGTCCTCCTGTCCTCCGCTGATTGTAGAAACACCATTTGCGGTGAACAGTCCAACTGCGGCGATCGGCCCGTAGAGTGGCGCCGGGCTCACGCAACTGCTGCACGGCGATTCGCCGCTTAGCCCAAACACAAACGTCCCGTGCACCGCGCTCGCTGCAAACGCTGCTGTATTTTGCAGCTTTGCGATGCCAGTCGCATTCATCGATCCGGCCGCGCCAGAGCTGTTGTCGAACTCCGAGATCGCAAATGACTGTGCAACACCTCCGGAGAGCTCTGCTGCGGCAATCGTGTAGACATTCGTGTTACTGCCGGCCGTGAGTACCATAAATCCGCGGCCATCCGAGCCCAGGGTGTAACTGCCACTAACGGATACCGCACTCTGCACGCCGCTGGGCTCGTTGCCATACTCCACACCCGATAGGGCCCCCGCGCCATTCGCACTTAGGCTCCCGAGAGTGGCAAAGCCGTAGACCGCCCCACTGCTATTGCCTACACTGAATCCATTCAGTAGAAACGCATATTGGCCCGAGAGCTGCGCGTCGTTCACACCGGTAGGCAGGCTCGTGCCGACCGAGAAGGTGAACTGGCGACTCGCCGTCGCCGGTGTCGTCTGCGAATCCTTTACCTGCGCTGTAAACGTGTAGGAGCCAGCAGCCAACGGTGTCCCTGAAAGAACCCCTGTGGTCGAAAGCACAAGCCCCTGCGGCAGTGCGCCGCTCGCCACCGACCACGTATAGGGCACCGCACCGCCCGTCGCCGCAAGCGTTGTGGAGTAAGCCGATCCAATGTTGCCAGAAGGAATGCTGGTAGTTGAAACCGCCAGCGTCGTCAACGCCACCACATTCATGCTGAGTAGCTGAGTCACCGAGGCCGGCGTTGCATCCGTCGCCTGCACGGTGATGGGGTACGTGCCTGGAACTGTCGGAGTACCGCTGATCACACCCGCTGCGGAAAGAGATAACCCGTTCGGTAGCGCCGCACTGCCTGCAGCCAGCGCCCACGTCACCGGAGGATTACCGCCGCTGGATTGCAGCGTGGAGCTGTACGGCACGCTGGCAGTCCCCTGCGGCAACGTCGTCGACGTAATTGCCAGCGTACTCAGCACAACATTGATCGAAAGCGATGCGGTCGCAACCTGTTGCGGAGTGCTACCGTCAGCCAACTGCACCGTGAAGGTGCTGTTCCCTCCTGCCGTAGGCGTCCCACTGATCACACCTGCAGAGGAAAGCGAAAGCCCCGCTGGCAGCGACCCACTCGCCACGCTCCAGGTTACTGGCACTGTGCCCCCCGTATATTGCAGCGTTGCAGAGTAGGCATGATGCAACGAACCGCCCGTCAGGCTCGTCGTCGTAATTGCCAGAGCGTTATAGACCGTGAACGTGAAGCTCTTCTGCGCGCTCTGCGGAGCAGGCTCCGTATCCTTTACCAGCGCCGTGAAACTGTAGATGCCCGCCGCCGCTGGTGCACCGCTAAGCAACCCGCCACTTGAAAGCGTGACCCCGCCCGGTAGTGCCCCACTCGCCACCGACCACGTATAGGGCGCGATGCCACCGCTAAGTGACAGTTGCGTCGACAGAGCCTTGCCCACAACACCGTTACCAATGCTGGCCGTCGTGATCGAGAGAGTCGGTGCTGTGATGTTGAGCGTCAATGCTTTCGAAGAAGAGAGCGGAGTGGTGGCTGCATCCGTAACCGCCACCGTAAAGCTCGAACTCCCCACTGTCGTCGCCGTTCCCGAAATCACTCCAGAGGCAGACAAGGTCAGACCACTCGGCAACGATCCGCTCGCTAGTGCCCAGACAAGAGGAGCTTTTCCACCTGAAGCCACCAACTGCATGCTATAGGCTGTGTCCACCAGGCCAGAAGTCAACGTCGAACTGGTAATGACCGGCGCGGGATTAAGAAGGATCTCCGTCGCTGCTGCAAAGAGACTGTTCTTCGCGGGCACTGCGGTCACGCTTGCTGTAGCGGCCGAGGCTACGCTCGCTGGCGCCGTATAGACTACGCTCGTCGTTGTCTGGCTGCTGAGTGTGCCTGCGCCATTGAGGCTCCAGACCACACCCGCATTACTCGGATCATTGAGTACGGTCGCTGTAAGCGTCACACTCTGGCCGGAGTCTAATGACTGCGTTACCGAAGGCGCGACCGTCACATAGATCAGGGTCGTATTTCCGCATCCAGTGAGCGCAAGGAGGGAGAACAAAAAGACCCGAACGAACTTTGGCATGGCGGAATACCTTCCTTGGAAGCGAAAGAATCTTGAAAAACGCGACCGTGAGCGCTGTCATACGCCCACGGTCGCAAGGGAGCCTAAGGTTTGGAGGCCAGCGTACCGTTCTCGATACCGACTGCAAGCGGCGTCACTGTCGGTGTCGCCGCCCCAACCAGCACCGTCACATAGGTCGCACTGGTGTTAGCTACCCACACATTGCCTGAGCCATCCACGGCAACACCGCGCGCTCCGCTGTAGGCTCTCTGATAAGTCGTGGTGCCGCTCGTGTACGTACCACCGGAGAAGCCGGTCGAAGGCGAAATCGCTGCCCCCGCATTGGTGAATGCGCTCACACCCGCACCGACTGAGTTCGCTACCCACGCAGCTCCTGCACCATCCATCGCCAGATAGAACGGAGCATTCAACCCGCCACCCGTGACGCTTGTGAACGTGAAGTTTGCCGCAGCGGCTGCCCCGGTGAACGCAGTGTCACTCCCATAGTTCTGCGCCGCCAGCTTGCTCAGGGAATACTTTCCACTCGTGTTGTCCGTGGTGCTGGTGTAGTTCTGGTTCACTACCCACATCTGGTTGCTGTTGTCGAACGCGATGCCGTACGGCGTCGACATAAACACACGTGGAGTGCCGTAGCTGCTGTTATTAGGCACGTTCGTCGTGTTGCTGCAGGCCGCGTCTACGATGTAGTTCAGTGGTGTCGCCGCCCCCGCCGTATTGCTGCCACCCGCCACCGTGTAGTCCATGGGTATTGACCCGCCGGTCTGCCCGGTCAAGCCATTCACGGTGATGTTGGTGCTGCAGCCACCAGAATTGACGGCATATAGAAATGACCCACCATTGGAAAGCGTGTGGTTTCCGAACTTGGATTGATTACTCAAGTCCACGGCCAGACCAAAGGGATTCGTCGTGACGGCGCCACCCGTCACCAGGGTTGTATAAGCCCCGTTGAGCAAGCCAACAACATGGCTTCCACTGATCGTCGCCCAGACATTATTGCTGCCATCCACGACGATCGCCTCCAGGCTGCCGGTGGAGACGCTGCTCGTGGAGACAGCCGTGCCCGCGCCGCCGTTCGCGCCTCCTGCGGAGGTCGAACCGACGACCTCAAAGATCGCTGGTTTGGTCTCGTCCGTAAACCAGGCATTGTTCGCCGTATCCACCGCAACCTCGTACGAAGTTCCGATAGTCGTGCTGCTGCCGCCGCTCGGCGTATAGCTGGTCGGAGTGGAGATAACATTGCCTGTCGGATCAAGCTCGAAGACCGCGCTGGAGCTGGTCGTGATCCACGCGTTACCAAACTGGTCGAAGGCAATCCAGCGCGAATCTTTGCTGCCCGTGCTATAGCTAAGCCCGACGGTGAAATCATTGGTCGAGATATCCGTCGGCTGAAACGGAGGCGTCGATCCGATCAACGCCGTGAGTACAGAAACATTGGCCGTTGGGTTCTTCGCCATATACAGCGCGGCCTGGAACGTGTCTGTCGCGTTGCCCGTATTCGAAAACAGCGTGTAACACGTTGTCGGGTTCGTTGGCCCGGTGGCCGCGCCATTCGTGTTCACGCACGCCGCCAGGATATCGGCAACCGTATTGATCTGCCAGGCCTCCACGTTGTACTGATTGTTGGAGGTGTTACTTCCCGGCGAGAGCCCCGTTGCCGTACTCGCCAGCACCCTGGCCAGGCTCATCGCATTGGCCAAACCCTGGATATTGGTCGCGCTTGTTCCGATATTGTCCGATGCAGTGGTCGAGTTCGCGGAAAGGGCCGCGCCGGTCGAGCTGGCAAACTGCTGCAACGCCCAGATCGCCGCTACCGTTGTCACCTCATTCACTGAAATGAAATTGGCTGCAACGTTAGCCTTCAAGGCGGAGCAGGATCCAAGTGCCGCCATCAACGTGATCGCGCCATTTGTATTGCCAGCGCTCAGACCGGGATTGCCGCCCGCCGCGGTCAGATACACGAGGTCAGATGCTGGGCAGGTGAAGTCACCCACAATGTTGAACCCGCCGTTCTGGTCCGTCGTCACAGAAGTGCTGAGGAGTGGCGTTGCCGCGGAGCCATACCCCGTCGTGCCCACGCCGTAGAGCTGAATAGTCGCGCCTGAAACCGGCTGTTGGCCGCCATGAATTTGCCCCTGCAGTCCGGCACCGGTTGCCGTCGTCGGCGCCGGGCCGCTCTTCGCGATATCTCCAAAGTTGGCAGTGCAACCGCTAAGACCGAAGGCGCATGCCAACATCGCCGCAGCGCTCCATCGCTGCAGGGAAAGAAAACGGGCAGAACGAGAAAGTGGCATAACTAGCTTCTCCTTAGTGGGCACCAGACGAGCTGCCAGGGGCCGTTTGAGAAAACAGCGAAAGGTCGATCGAGTCCGCCATCGCCTTATAACCCGCGTCGTTCGGATGCAGATGATCGCCGCTGTCATAGGCGGGAAGCAATCGTGCCGGATGCTTGGGATCACAGATGGCGGCGTCAAAGTCTGCCACACCATCGATCTCCTTCGTCGAGCGCACCCAGCGGTTGAACGCCACCTGCGTTTGCGCCCATGAACCGTCCTCTGGCTCATGCGGACTGTTGTGCTCGAACGAGGTAATCGTCCCAACAATTACTTTGAGCCCGTGGGCATGGGCCATCCGCGCCATCATGGTGAAACCCGCAATCAACTGCTGCGCAGAAGCGGCATCGCTGCCGAACTGCCGAATATCATTGCCGCCCTCGAAGATCAGCACGCTCATCACGCCCGGTTGCCCCAGCACGTCGCGCTGAAACCGCGCCACCGCGCTCTGCCCCCACACAGGACCCCAGGAACCGCGCCCATCGGTCAGTACATGGTTGCCCGAAATGCCTGCATTCAGCACCGCCGGCGCATCGACGCCGCTTGCAGCCATCAGCCGTGCAAATAGGTCGTCCGTCCAGCGTCGATTTTCATTCGGTGTAGAGTGCGCTCCATCGGTCGTCGAAGACCCCAGCGCCACTATCGCACCTGGCGCTGTGCGCGTTGCCACATCCACCCCGGTAAGAATCAGCCACATCGTTGTTGTCTTAGGTTTGCCCAGCGATGCTGCTCCAGCCTCATCGCCATGCACCTCATACGAAGTCTGCAGTGCTGTGTAGTGGATCGCCGGCGCGGTCACTTTCTCCGGAACGAAGAAGCTCACCGCCAAATCACTGGAAACCGTCACAGGAAGATTCACCGTGTCCGAATAGACCGATCTTCCCGGCTCGATCGCGACCTCTGCACTTCCGGCAAAGGTCACAGTCTTGTCTGTTGCCAGGTCAATCGCATCGCCTGTCTTGCGCTGCGCCACATGCACGGATCGCAACACCAGCGGCGCAGTGCCGAAGGTATTCGCAAACCGTAAACGAACTCCCAGCCCACCGATCGAAAGATGCACGATCTGGCGCACCGTATCCCCATCCAACTGAAACTGTTCGCTGCGCGGCTCCGCAGAGGCCGGGGCACAGGACGCGGCCATCCACGACTCCACCCACTTCGGCGCGTTCTCCGCCTCGCACAAAGGCGTAAGTATGCCCAGGCACAACAGAATTATGGCAACGGCAAAAGCGCGTTGATTCGCGCGCGAAGGCCGCTCTGCCGGTTCACTTATAGAAAGCTGATGAGATCGACGCGTCATAAAGGGTAGTTGTAGAAGCGAGATCACAATATGGATGCTCAAACACATTTGTAAAGCTGATTTTTACAATCAGTTTGTTTTGGTTTTCTTATTACAAGAGAGACACGAAAAGAACTAGAGCCGCCGCTTCACTTTTGGGCGTGTAACTATCGGCCAGAGATGAAGCAGCGGCTGTTTCTACATATGGATCGAAGTATTGACGGTGAAATCGGGAGAAGTTGTCCACTGGCTCCAGTCAGAAGAGATCGTCGCAGACGAGTCGCTTCCGATGCTTGGGATCGGAGCCTGTGTACTCGCGGGCACGTACCAGCCCCAGAGGTCATACGCAGAGGTCGTGTTGGCCTTGTACGCCCACATAGTGCGGCTCAAGCCGGCGTTGGCAAAGGCGCTTTGAGTGCTCTGCCACTGACTGTAGCCTGTGTTATACGCCGTGTATTCACCGATGTAGCCGGGAACGTTGTAGCCGGAACTGATGATGGAGTTGTATCCATTCACGGTACTCGTGGTCTGGTTCGCTACGTCCGTCGCCGTGCACGTAGTGGGATCGCTGCTGCAGGCATACATATGCGTGGAGTAAACAACGTTGGTCCAGTTATTAGCTGACGGCGCCGGCAGGTTGCTCCAACTCCACGACGACGACGAGATCGTCTCCAAGAAGATCATCCGAGTGGAGTCGACGCTGCGGATGCCGTTGTATAAGCTGTTGTACTGCGCGATGACCTGCGCGGTCGTGCCTCCGGTCGGCTCGTTCAGCAGATCAAAGCCGGCGATAGCCGATGCGTTGGCAAAGTTCGCAGCGCTGTAGTGCGAGGCAATCTGCTCCCACAGCCACAGCGTCATGCTCTGATCGTAGCTGGACGAAAAGTACGAGCCGTTCGATCCTCCATCGTTGGCGTGACCGGTATCCTCCGAACCGCTCTGGCTACCTAGCGCGCCGTGCATATCGAGAATGACATAGATGCCCCGCGATGCGCAGGCATCAATGATCGAGTCCAACGTCGTGAAAGAGTCGGAGCGGAAGCTCGACTCGGTCTGGCTTGAAAGCGGAAAAAACATTCCCCACCAGATCGGGATCCGAACCACATTCAGACCTGCGTTCTGGATGTTATCCAGGTCCCCGCTGGTGATCCAGTTTTGCTGGTACGTCGTCAGGAGAGACTGTTCGGTCGAGACACCGAAGCGCGAGTCGAGTTCGCTCATCATGCCGTGCATGTCCGTATAGGTTCCCGCGCTGTCGATCGGCGTCATGTAGCTCTCCATGATGAACCATCCGCCCAGGTTAGCGCCTTTGAGCTGCACAGTCGCTCCTGAAGCGTTCACGATGTTCGTTCCGCTGGATTGCAGTGCGCTGAGCGTTTGGGCCTTCGTACCTACAGCGCCAAGCAACAGGGGCAACGCGAGCATGAATACCCCTACGCGCCGTCCGCACAATGATGGTGTTCTTACATAATTGCGATGCATTGATTCACTCCGGAAGTTCTGAGATAGCCCGCATCTTCATCGTCGAAGCGCGCTGCGCAGTTGCCTGCATTGGGGTCGCAGAAAACAGCACAGTTCAGGCAGCCGGAACCATAGCCCCCGAAGCAACATAAGGTCTAACGCGTAGTTTCAATCGACGCGATCGCTTTTATAAATGACAGAAATTCTTATGAGAGTGATTAGGTTTTAGCTCGGGGTGAAACCTGAAGCGCGTGTACCTTGATCGTATGGACGCCTATCAACAGCACGCTCCCGACAACAAGAACAACAACTTCCAACCAGATCCAATCGAAGACGCGCCGCTGGCTGCTTTTAGTGGCGTGGAGCGGGTATCGATATAACCGGGTTCCTGATCAAATCCAGATAACGCCGCCAACGTTCAGCATCGGTCGGATGTCCAGCCTCGATGAATGCTCGCACG
>FSXT01000662.1_pt1 | contig 16616 bp, 8 predicted proteins | sample 1638311 | NCBI WGS metagenome assembly FSXT01 (sample SAMEA3914788, study PRJEB12502) | metagenome | biome: forest; material: soil | place: Canada | collected 2011-07-03 | depth 0.1 m | reverse complement strand
GTGCTGGTTAGAAAGCCTTATGCACCTCACTTGAATCCATCGACAGATCAATTCTCCTATGTCATTCCGGGCAATTGGAAGATGGATCTCAGATACCCTTTTCCGCTCCCATGGTCTCCGGCAGTCACTCATAAGGGATTCGAGGACCTTTCCTTTGCTCCCGGATTCTCTGATGTCGAGTCACCTGAATATCACAGCTACCTTATTCTGTGGTGGCTTGATGGCCGCAAGGAGATCTCCGCCACCGAGCTACAGACCGACATGGTTTTGTACTTTAAAGGGCTCGCAGAGCAAGAGGCCGAAACAACAACTTCAAACCAGATCTCTCCCGAGTAACTGCGCAGTATGCAACATCCGACATAGGCCCTGCTCAATTTGGCGGAGCACCAGCTACGAACTTCACTGGGCTTGTGGTTCTGTATGACAGTCGCGGAAATGTCATTTCATTGCATTCAGAGGTTATTGCTTCGCAATGCTTCTCTGACCACACTGCTGTCTTCTTTTCCATGTCGAAAGAGCCCAGGCCAGCACCATTGTGGAGACAGCTTGATGCCGCCAGAGATAGTTTCAAATGCGGAAGATAAAAACTCTGGTGCCCAGGGAAATCCGGAAGCATCGTTGGAGATTTAGGGCGACGGAAATCCAGGTCGATTCGAGAAAGACAGAGGAAGCGATTCCAGAATCCAGTGCAGGCACAGAACTTTCTCCCTATCTTCCAATCCATCGATGCGATCTTCCGCTTCTGCCGTCACCTCCTCTCGCCAGCTCGTCATCGAACCAGGTCACATATGCACTTCAACTCTGGCGTACTACCGCATTTGCCGTGGCACTTCCATAGAACATTGACTCGCAATGAGCACTTCCCGCGAGCGTAATTCGCATCAACCCATTAAGTTGACGATGCCCGTGAGAGTAGATGTACTACAAATGAATGTCCGCAAAATCGAGCCCATTCTAGGTTCTCCGATGCCCCTAGTCTCAGGCACGCCTCTATAGCCATTCCCTAACTTGGACCGTGGAAGGTGCTATTAACATCCTGCCCAGTATTTCCATTGAAGGATTGCGGGTCGGAAGGGTTGTTATCCAGGTTTGTGTAGTAGTCGAGTGGCACAGGTACGGCAGGATCGGTATCGTTTTCTCCTGAGGCCCAGACCGGAGTCGCGCCAGTTTCCGATAGGACATATTGGTTGTCGTCCAGAATCAGCGTGGGAGAAGCGGTTTTCGTTGTTGTCCAAACCATATTTGGATTGGTCTCAGCGTAGACTGTGTTGTTTTCAATGGTGGTGTCTGCGCCGCTGTATTTGCCATGAATGGTAAGGATCGCAAAGCGGCTTGACTGAGCAGTATTGGGACTCCAATAGAGGGTATTCCCATAGATCTGACCTCCGTCGATCGAACTGCCTGCGTCCGAATCCACGTAAATTTCACCCTCATTGTAGGACTTGCTCTTCTGCTCGTTGTGAGTGCAGGTGTTGTTTCGAATAATGTCGTTTGCGTTGACATTCCCGTTCGAGCTAAAAAGCATAACGCAATAGCCACCCGCATCGTGTCCGTAGTTGTCCTGAATGATGTTATTGCTGTTGGAGGCATCGAGGTCGTAATCCCCTCCGTCTCCAGAGCCGTACGTCTGATTCGCGTAGGATTCATTGTCCTCCACGGTGCAGTTCAGGCAATTCCATTCCCAGAGTCCTCCCGGCGTGCTAGTTCCGCAGTTGGAAGGACACACACCGCTGTTATAGACAACATTGTTCTGCAAAAGAGCGCCATTGGCACCAACCACCAGAATCCCGTCGCCATAGACGTCATGTGCTACGGAATTTTCGACTACGACATTCAATCCACCCGTTTGGTTAGTAGTAGTTTGATACCCAACACCGGCCTGAACAAAGATGCCCTCGGACACAGTAGTGCTAGCGCCACCAGCCTGCACATGAGAAACTAGCACATCGTTGAGCGTTCCACCTGTTACGGAGCTCGTGATATACACCTCACCTGAATCTGTTCTTTGTTTCATCGTCCAGGTGGCACCCTCTACAACCAGTCCGGAGAAGTGCAGGTGTGTCAGCGATGCCGCCGTCGTATTGGCAACATACAGGCCATAATGCACGCCTCCTTCCAGGTCCAGGTTGTTCACTTCCCAGTACTGCTGATTCTGCAGCTTAAACACTACGTTTGCCGTCGAGCCCACGGCGCTGATGACCGGAAGTGCCGTAGCTGTGCTGCCTGCCGGTGTGTAGGCATCCACGCTGATTGGCCCAGTAGTTGCATCTCCTGATCCCGCAGGACTAAAGAGCGTCGTGATCGAACAGGTGGCGCCGCGCGCAAAGTAAATGTAATCGCCGCCTGCAAACGTAATCTTTCTTAGCGGATCGAGAGTATTCCATGGGTTCGTCTGCGAGCCGTCGGCATTTGTCGAGGAAGCCGCTCCGCAGTTGACGTAGTAGTCCTCGGCATGGATAGCAGGCGAAAGGAGTCCGAGGAAAAACATTAGACTCAGCAGGCGTTTTACGCTGCAAGCCATAGAAAGACCGGTCAGAAAAAAGTTTTTCATAGTGTTCTCCTTACCTGCTGCTCGGGGGCAAATCGGGGATGCGAGACAAGGGGCCACCCAGCTCTCGTTCTATGGCCTGCGCCAGATATGCCGGACGCGTGAAACCATGCCAGACGCTCAGGATTCTTCCGGAACCGTTCACGAGAAGCAGAGTGGGAGAATCGTCTGTCCTTCCGAAACGTCCCAGCAGCACCCTGTTCGCACCATCGAGGACTGAAAAATTCATGTGCCAGTTTGTAGCCACCCTCGCGATCTCCTCTCTGTCGAAGCTGTGGTGAACAAGCATCGACGATGTATCAATAGCAGTAACGGACAGACCTCGCGCGGAGTATTGACGCTCCATGCTGGAAAGAACGACGCTCTGTCGCAGCGAAGGGGAATCCGTGCGTTCGGACATGACAGGGAGAAACGCTACAAGCATTAGCTGTGGATGCTGGTTGGCTGCCTGGAATGTTCCACCACGAACATCCGGAAGGTTGAGCTCCTGAGGAAGGAGCATTTGCCCGGCCGCTGTCCCCGCGATAACCGCGAAGCAGATCGACAGAAGCGCAATACGTATCGCAGAGAAAGACACGCAGTTTACACATGAGGATGGAAGCATAGAAGACCTCGCGCCTGCCGGAGAGTTCCCTCGCAAGCGGCTGCCATACTCCGCATACAGAGTAAAGATGGTCCAGTATCTTGGGGTAACGTTACAAAGTAACGATAGAGAACGAAGAAACACCGGAGTTTTGATCAGTGGTATCGCGTCTGTATCGCTGCGCGCCGTTTTATTGTCGAGCCTCCTTTTTCTGATGACCGCTCGCTGCTCCCACGCCTATTTAGCGTTCTCCGTCACGTCAGGCCACGTATCTGTCCGGAAGGGCTCCGCAGGCAACCCTGTCGCATTGATTAAATTGCATATAGGATTTCCAGCCCAGGCGTAACGAACCGCTACCGGGTGAGGTACCAACGGACTTGCTACGGTTACGACTGTGCCTGAAATCTTCGCAATAGCCGGTAAAAATTTCTGGTCGACTCCTGCAACTGAAAGACCTTGCACGTCTGTTCCGCCGCGAGCACGAAGTCCCGCTGCATGAGAAAACTCGAGATGCACCTCTGCTCCCTCAAACTGAGACCGTTCAAGGACGGGTCCAGAAAACTCGAGATTTGCGCGATATACTTTGCCCAGCGCAAGGAGTGTCAGCCGCTCGCCGATCTCAGCCTTGCGAGGAGGATGAAGATTGTGCGCCTCACCGAGATCGAGCGTGACGACTAAGCCTGTATTCGGTATCTGCCTGCTGGCGAGAGATTGAGCCTCTCGAAGTTCCGCCCATCCACTTTTTTCGACGTTCAGCGTAGGCGTACCGAGATTGGGCAACTGTACGATCAGGAATGGAAAATCACCTTCTCGCCAAACAGCCCTCCAATCGTGAATAAGCGCAGGCAACAGAGAACGATACTGGAAGGCACGGCCGCTGTTTCCCTCGCCCTGATACCAAAGCACTCCGCAAATGGTGTAGCCCGTGATCGGAGCAATCATGCCATCGTAGATCCCTGCTGGTGGCCTATCGTTCGCGTGCAAAGCACTCGTTTCCTCATCAATTACGAACGCCTGGATATCCTGGAGATGCAGTGGATTGACCACGCCCCAGCCCTCCTGCTTGTAGTTCTTAAACGGGATGGCCACTCGTGTCCATTCGTCGCTCGCGCACATCCGGGGCGATGAGTAGTAGTCGCCGTCGGAGATAGCGGGCTCTTCCAGGTGAGTATGAAAGCAACCACTTCCACGTACCTGAAAGCGAATCCCTGAGTAGGCGCTTAAATCTTCATCTTTCAACCGGGGAAAGCTAGCTCTAAGAGAAGGAGAACTCTTGAGGTTCAGGATTCCAGAGAAGTCCGCGGCATAGACAGAGCGTCCCGCACCAGGAGCTATAAGCGAAAGCTGTCCCGGAGAGGATGTGGACCAGACCCCGCCACCGCGGGTCTCCGCTAGCCGTCGATCAAAGTTAGAGAAGCTTACAGGCGCAACAGCATCAGAAGCAGGCAGCAACTCGAACGAGTCGAATTGAAGGCTAAATGGCTCCCCGTCCTTCGCGAACGTCTTTGTTGCCGCGGGTGCAGCCAGCCATCGATCAACGATTGGCCGCAGGTCGGGCATATGCTCCAACGTGTCGTAGCTCGTCCATTCTTCCCCGGTTGACCCGGGCCATGAAGATTGTATGATTCCCACCGGGACGTTGAGTCGACGACTGAGGTCCCGCGCAAAGTAGTAAGCGACGGCAGAAAAATCATGCGCGGTGACTGGAGTACAGAGCGTCCATTGAGCCTCCATACTGTCTTTCACCATGAGCGCAGATTCTTTGGGCACCTTAAGCAGGCGGACCCATGGAAGATCGGAGCGCGGCAACTCCGCCGCCGAACCCTCAGACCTGGCGAGGATGTAATCCATGTTCGATTGCCCTGAAGCGACCCAAACCTCGCCGATCAGCACATCGTGAAAGACGATGGAGTTATTTCCCTTCACGATCAGGTCAAAAGGACCACCCGCCTTCATCGGCTTCAGAAAGACGCTCCAATATCCCGTAGCGGCCGTTTTAGTAGAAGCAGTTTGCTCCGCCAGACTTACGGAAATAGCTTCGCCCGGTTCACCTCTACCAAAGATGTGAACCGGCTTATCGCGTTGAAGCACCATGTGGTCGCTGAATAAGCCACCCAACACTGGGGCGGCAAACGCACACGGGAACGTGCAGAAACAAATTGCAAGAACACTCACCAGCGGCCATCGCTCGCGAAGCAAAAATTTGCGGATTTTCTTTTTCATTCTTCTGGATGCTCTTCGCTTCCCCACTAGCTGACTTATGTCTCAAAAAAAGCGGAAAGAGCGGTTCGCTGACTCCTCTCCCCGGAGCCACGGAATAGATTGTCCCTGAATAAACAAGACGATCGATGGCTCTCACTTCATCTTCGAAAAGAAACTAAGGCTCCAGCTCGGCTGCCATGGAATAGTGAACCCGTCACCCACGAATTGAATAGGAAGCCACACGTAGCGTCCGTCGATGGCATTCTTTGGATTCCAACGGTCCGCCATAAAAATAAATTCGTCTCGCTTACCTGCAACGGGAAGCACATAGGTACTTTGAGAGCCAAACGTTATCTCGGCCCCTGGACCGCGAGCAGGATTTCCGAGCATCGTCCAGGGACCCGTGGGCGAATCCGCTACAGCAGATACAGCGGGGTTCGGTGCCCAACCTGTGCAATGAGAGCCAACGAAATAGTACTTACCGGCACGTTTGAAGATGGCCGGTGCTTCCAAAACCTGGTCAACAAAAACTCTGTGATACTCGCCCGTAGTTTCCAGAAAATCGTCCTTCAATCGGGAGACGTGCATCGTCTTGTTGTCTTCAGAAGACGTCACAAGATAGGCAGCACCATCGTCATCCTGAAACAACGTCATATCGCGCGACATCTGCTTGTCAGGTCTGAAGTTATGCAGATACGTGTAAGGACCAGCCGGATCGTCGCTTGTTGCAACCCCAACGCGCGCCGCCTTGTAGCCTTGCCCTTTCAGTTCCAGATGAAACCACATGACGTACTTATGCGTGGGCGCGTTGTAAAGAACCTTAGGGCGCTCGATGATCGATCCATCGGCTATATCGCTGTTCGGATCACTTGAAACCTTCAGAACAATACCCTGGTTCTTCCAGTGATAGAGATCTTTGGACGTGTAACAAGAGATCCCAACGTGTGCATTATTTCCTGCGGCTCCTTCAATCTTGAATTCACCGTACCAGTAGTACGTGCCGTGGTCGTAGAGAAACCCTCCACCATGGGCATTGATCGGTTTTCCATTGGTGTCATTCCATATCTCCCCCGGGGCGAATGCCTCTGAAGCAGCAGCTACCGCGGCCAGCGGCATGGCCACGGCAAACAGACCGATCGCTACTGCAAACAAATATTCAATGCGCTTCATAGGGAAGACCTTTCCACTGCAATTCGTTCTTCAGCGACGCACGCGATTCGAATTCCAAGGTCGCTGACTTTAACCCGAATGCGGAGACTTGCACCGTGATGTGGCCGGGTGTAGCTGATGCCTGGATAAGCGCTGTAGCAATCCCAGCCTCAGCGCGCATCGGGTTAGCGCCGATTGCAGAATTGCCGATCACTCTTCCCTCTCCGGAGACCGCGAATGTCACCTCATCTTCTCCGTGGGGATATGTAGTGCCGCGTGCATCGCAGATGTGCGCATAGACTCGTATCCAGTCTGCGCCGTCAGCGATCAAGTCGATGCCACAGCCATCAAGGTGAAGTTCGATGTGAGTTGGGACACCAGGCGCACGAAGTTCATGAGTAGCAAGTACTTTTCCGCCGATCAACGCCTCTGCGCGGACTTCCCCGATTGGCGTACCTGGCCTCGCCACTCCGGTCGAAAAGAGCATGGATTGCGAATCACTGAATTGCGACAGATTGAAGGTAAACGGAGGGTGAGGAAGATGATATCCAGCATCCGGTTTCTGGGTCGCCACCTCTTTGTCGTTCTGGAAGAGTCTCACCTCTTCGCAGTTGCTGAAGACCGTTACGGTCGTGGGTGATTGCAAAGAAGCGAAGTTCGCGATGAAGACCATCGGACCACTCTCCGCGCCCGCGATCTTGAGAGCGGGCTCGCGCTGGCTCTGAAACATGAAGTAATCGAACTTCGGAAACCGAAAGAGATCGAGTGGCCCTCCGTAAAACGGCTGATGATGATAGCCACGATACGCATCGATACCCGCCCACAGGTCAGCCCCGGACGGTCGAGATGTTCCTTCTGCAAGAGTTCCGTTCACGCGAGAAAATATCTCATCCAAGACCTGAACATGCCTCGCCGCCTGTATCAGCATGGGAGTCTCTCCCCACTCTCTCGGCGTTCGTGCGCTGCCCTGCTGATCGGTCCAGTTATCAACGTGATCGCCCCACTCTCGAATCCAGAGGGGGCGTGAACCATCGTTATTCGAATATTCAACGTCCCATCCTGAAAACCCCGCAACCGGCTTTCGAAGGCGATCCCCTGCCGCGTAGCAGTCTCTTCCAGGAAACTCTTCATGCACGATTCCGTATAGCTTCGCCGCTAGCGAAGAATTATCCGACTCATTCAGTTGAGCCTCCCAAAGAACCACGCAGGGATGGTTCCGGTCGCGACGGATCATCTCCCGCGCACCTTGATAGACGCGTTCCTTGAAAACATCGTCTCCCACGTACTGCCATCCTGGATTGGAAACGATCGCCAGTATCCCAAGTTCATCGCATGCATCCATGAATGCCGGGTCCTGCGGATAGTGGCTTCGATACGAGGTGAAGCCAGCGGCCCGAAGCCTTTTCGCATCTCTGACATGAGCTGACGGCGGAAGCGCATAACCAACATATGGATGATCCTGATGCCGGTTTGCTCCAACGGAGAAGAACTTCTTTCCGTTAATCGTCAGGCCAGTCTCCTTATCGAATTGAACCGTGCGAATGCCGATGCGGGTATATTGATCGTCCACAATCGCACCATCGGCGAGGACCGTTGTGTGCAGGACATACAGGTTCGGCTCCTCTGGATGCCAGAGTCTGGGTTCGCGCACTTGCATCTGCTGCGTAAACCTTGTGATCCCAACCTCGGCCAGCTCCGACTGCTCAGACATAGCAACGATGTGCGATTGACCATCAAGCAACTCCTGACGCACGGTGACCCTATAGCGGCTGCTCGCTTCGTTTTGAAGATCCGTCTGCACGCTGACCGTCGCAGCTTCAGTGCTCACACTGGGCGTGGTAACAAAGACGCCACCACCTGCTGTGCGATCTGCCAGAATCGGATCGCTTATGTGGATCGGATGTAACACCTCCAGCGTGACACCACGATAGAGGCCGCCAAAATACACAAAGTCGAGATCGCTTTGCGGCTTTCCTGGAGGGACTTCTGGATTGTCTGCGTTATTTAGGCGCAGCGTCAAAATGTTTTCGCCTTGCGGCCCCTCAGCCAGATGCTCCGTAATGTCAACCGTGAATGGAAGGTATCCGCCGTAATGGGTCATCAAATGGTGACCATTCAACCAGACGTCAGCCACCTGCATTGCAGCCTGAAACACGAGGTGCACTCTTCGTGCCTTCCACGTGCGATCGGACGCAAAGCTCCTACGGTACCAACACAAACCCTGATAATTACGTCCACCACTCGCGTTCAATGGCTCCAGGCGAACAGTATGAGGTAGATTCACGTCTTCCCATGCCACCTGATCGAGAGCAGATCCAATGGACAACGTGTCTTGAGAAGAATAGGAAACCGGAGCATCCGGGCGAAAGAATCGCCAGCCCTGGTTGAGATTGTGCTCAACTCGAACTAAAGGAGTGAGGGGCCACTTGCCCAGTGGCTTTCCTTCGCCCACCGGCTTCGGTTCTGCGAACACACCACCCGGCAGCAGACGAGCCATCGTAGAAGCACCGCTCGCTTCGAGAAAATCCCTTCGAGTCCAAATAGGCAACGACCACTCCTTCGAGAAAGTAGGAGGCCAACGGCTTGTTCCCGCTGGCCTCTTGCTACGGATGAGAAGCTCTTACAGCTACCAGGAGAGGTGCGCGCCAAACTGCACATTGCGTGGAGAGAGCGCGGTCGTTATTGTGCCGAAGAGCGAATTTGTATTCACTCCCGCGGCGTTAGGAGAGAAGGTGGCATTGGGTCCACCAAGGTTGGGATGATTAAAGGCGTTGAAGGCCTCTGCGCGCAACTGCAGTTTGTACTCCCGCCATAAACCAAAGTTCTTTGTCATCGACAGATCCGTATTGACGTACCCAGGAGTCCGCGTAGACGGAAGAATGAAAGGTGCATCTCCAATGACGTAGGGCTGCGGATTTTGAAATGCCTTGATGTTGAACCACTCCTGGATGCCTCGCTGAGAGGACGGGAGATTCGGATTGCCCACCAGGTCCGGGATGCTGATGCTCGTAAAGTTATTGGCTCCAGTCACTCGAATCGGAAAACCTGTCGACCACGTGATGATGCCGTTCGGCTGCCAGCCATCTAGCGCGATCCGCCGCCAGCCAGTCATGTGCTTTGCATATTGAATATTCCAACTGCCGCTAATCACAAGGCGTTGTGAGACATCGTACGGATCGAGCGAGCGATCGAGATGAGGGTTATAGATGCCCAAACGGGAGTTGATGCCATTCGTGCTTTCGCCCGCATCTTCATTACTGGAATCGTCGAGCAGCTTGGCTTTCGTATATCCAACAAGGACAGTAGCCCCGCTTGAATAACGATGCTCGGCGGTGGCTTCGAGTGACTGATACACACTTCCAGCTCCATGGCGAGCAATGGTGGTCACGCCACCGTAGTCCGGGAATGGAAGCAAGGCCTGCGTCTGAGAGATTTGTGTGCCGGATAACCCGCCAGTCGTGATCTGTCCATAGAAAGGGTTCGGAACCTGGTTCTGTAACTTCGATCCGTAGCTCGAATAATAGGCAGGATTAAGCTGATTGAGATTCAGATTCCCACCGATCAGATGGACACCATGATTGCCCACATAGCTCGCGGTTGCCGTCCAGCCTTTGCCGAGGTCCTGCTGCACACTCACGTTCCATTGCTGACTGTAAGGCGCCGGTGCATAACGGCTTTGCACATAGACACTCTGGCCGCGATATGCCGTCGGACCTCCGGCAGCGCCGGTAGGCTGAAGCAGCGCTGAGGGGCCCTGCGAAAAAGGAAAGGCTTCAAAAGGACCCGTGCTGCCGAATGTAGTCTGTGCCGCGAATCCGAGAGCATCGTTGGTGTTGGCATGGATATCTGCTGACTCGACGGGATTGAAGATGACGCCGTACGCACCACGCAGCACAGTCCTTTGCAGCGGAGTCCATGCGACACCAAAGCGTGGGGCGAAGTTGTTCGTATCGTAGTCAACGAAGGTAGCAGGCGTCTTTCCTGCACCGGCGTAGGTCATCACACCCAGCATCGACGTTTGCGGATTGATGATGTTGGGGTTGAAGGTCGAGAAGTAGTTGTGCCGTTCGGTCGGCGGTCCGGTAATGTCATACCGCAAACCGACGTTGAAGGTGAGATTGCGTCCGGCTTTGTAGTCATCCTGGATGTAAAGCCCCAAGGACCACGCCCGCGTTTCGAAGGCCTCTGAGTAATTCTGTTGCCCACCCGCTACCTGCCCCAATAAGAAATCAGCGAAAGCAATCCCGGTGCCAGACGGTGCTTGAGGTTTATTCGTGAGGCTACCATTGAAGGTAAACTCGCCGGAAGGATATATCTGGGCATTCGTGTTGAATTCTGTCTTCTGCCCCTCTCCGCCAAGTTGAATGGTGTGATTTCCTCGAATCCAGGTGAGAGAGTCTGCAGCCTGAATGATCGTGCTGATGCGATCTCCGTTCGATGGGGAGGCAGATACCGAATAACCAAGGCTCATATCGCCGGTGATTTGCACCGAGGGAAATTCTGTAGCCGGAAAGATCGAAGGAAGGCCAAGCTGTTGCGGCCAGTTTCCGTTCACACTCGGTGCGCGATAGGTGAGGTATTGCCGCAGGATGCTGAAGCGGAACTGATTGAGCAAGTTGGGAGTCAGTATGTGAGTTTCGCCGAGCGCCACATTGTGGTTGGCCCGGTAATCGTTGCGCGCCTGAGAGTCCGCCGCACCGAGGCCGAAGCCTGCGGTGAGTGTGCTGCTCAGATTGCCCGCGTAACGCGCCCAGATGGAGTCGCTTGCATTGATCTTGTGATCAATCCGAACGGCGATCGTATCCTGATTAACGCTGGTTGGAGCCTGGCCGAGATAGTTGTTCGTATTTGTAAGCCTATTTGCGGCCGTGGTAGGTACGGTATTGGGATGAGGCATGTACCTTAAAATCGCAAGAGCCAGAGGGTCCATGCCAGCGGTAATCTTATTTCCGGCAAATTGCTGCCGTACATACCCATTCCCGGAAGGATTTGCGACGGTTGTCGAAGGATCGTAGATCGGGATGACGGCGCCCTGCGCGTTGAGGGTCTGGGAGAAATCTCCTGTTCGTTGCAGATCTGTCGGGACCGTCGAAAATTGCAACGTCGACGTAATGTAACGGTATTGCTCGTATCCAAAGTAGAAAAATGTCCGCGCGTGCCCGTTATAGACATGCGGGATCCAGACCGGGCCACCAATCGTACCGCCGAACTGGTTGTAACGAAGCTTTGCTTTGGGCGTCCCTGGAACAAAAAAGCGATTGAGGGCGTCAAAGGCGTCGTTGCGGACGAACTCGTACGCCGAGCCATGCACCTGATTTTCTCCGGATTTGGTAGCAAGACTAATCACGCCACCGGTTGTCTGGCCAAACTCAGCTTTAGGGACATTCGTCTCCACGCGGAATTCGGCAATCGAATCCGCCATGGGTACAACCGAGATTTCATTGATATTGGGGATCGTGTCCCCCGTTCCATCGATCAGGAACTGATTGCCCAGATAGGAGCCACCATTGATGCGCAGCCGCGAAAACCCTTGATTGCTGTTGTCAACGAAGCCACTCGAATCGTTCGTGATGTTTTGAACACCAGGCACGAGCTTGCTTAGGGTAAAGGGCTGGCGGCCGTTCAGTGGAAGCTCCTCAATGCGCTTTGCCTCAATGACCGTCCCGAGGGAAGAATCTTCCGACTGGAGACGGGGTACGTCTTCGGTGACGGTAACCACCTGGTTCGCAGAGCCTACCTTCAGTTGCACGTCCACCCGGAGCCGTTGACCAACATCAAGCGTCAGGGGGCCACGAATAAACGTGTCGAACCCAGCCGCCGTAGCGTCGATCTCATAGCTTCCCACCGCCAGGGATGGGATGACGAACACTCCATCCCCATTGCTGCGTGCATCGAAGGTCAGCCCCGTGGCGATCTGTCGCACCACTATCTGGGCGTTGCTGACGACGGCACCTTGCGTATCGGTAATCGTACCGGTAATGGTTCCATCAGTCGATTGAGACCATGCCCCCGGCGTGCTGAATAGAGCGACTGCAAGCGCGATCAGTACACTGAATCTCCGGCGAAGTGGCCGTCCAAAAGGTCGAGCGTTCATCCTTACTCCTCGTTGTATGTGTTCGTCTCCAGGTTGTCCAAAGGCAGCGCCAACAGTTCGGAGCATGACTGCTGGACGGCGACCGGTTCAGCACATGAACAACCTGCTTTTCATGACGGCCCAATCAAACGCCCTGGGAATAACAACTGAGAAGTTTCTAGGGGTGTGTTACATCTGTTACGTTACTTTCTTATCAACGACTTGGCTAGGACATTTCCCTTTTGAGTATGTTTGAAATAGACTTTGCGGCGATGTCTACCATGCTTGAAGCACCGCTCGAAACAGAATTAACGTCTGAGGATCTTCGTCCAATCCTGGAGAGCCACTGCTTCGACCGGGCGGAAACCCAGAAGAAAGTCCTTATCTATCTCTGGGAGCAACGGGGAAAAGAGATCAGCGAGTACGCCATCGCGATTGACGCCCTCGGGCGCAGAGCCGACTTCGATCCGAAGATCGATGCTTCTGTCCGCGTTCAGGTCTCGCGGCTCCGCCGGAAGCTCAAGGATTTTTATGAGACCGAGGGACGAAACTGCCCGCTCAAACTGAGAATTCCCATCGGGTCTCACAGCCTCGAAGTAGTCGAGCCTGCCTTCGCGCTCACTCCGGCTCCCGTACCCTATGTTCCACCCGCTTCTACGTCGCCTCGATGGCTCCTGCAAACTGTGACCGGAGCCTGCGTCTTCTTTGCGGTCCTCTCGATTTGGCTTCTTTCGTCAAGAATGGCCGCAGTGCACATGGCAAATCAACGCCAGGCAGAACCGCCTATACGCTTCTGGAGCGATTTTCTCGGAGGCGCAAAGAAAACCCAGATCGTTCTGCCCACTCCTGTCTTCCTGGAGTATCCCGCGAAGAAAGGTCTGCGGGTTCGGGACATCTTCATGAATGATTTTCAGAACTGGCGTTCCTCGCCAGACCTGATTGCTGTGTCCAAGTACGCCGGGGATCCGCATATCGAGCAGTCTTATACCGTAACTACCGACACCTTCGCAGCGATCACTCTCGCTCGATATCTCGATGCCGCAGGTCTCGGGAGCACGGTCGTCTTCAGCAATAACTCGAACACGTCCATGAACGATCTTGAGTCCTCCAGCGAAATAGCATTTGGAACGGAGGGATCGCTTCAGCCCTTCCAGTTCTATGTGGACCGAATGAGATTTTTTCTGACGGCGAACGAAAGCTCCGTAGAAGCCCGAACCACGTCTCCCTCCGAACCGAAGAAAATATATAAGGCAGTCGATGAAGGTAACAGCCACGTGGTCCTGCCTGGCATCATCGCAGTTCTGCCCGGAAAAAAAACCAACACCAAGCTGCTGATTCTACAGTCGCGCCACACAGCGGCACTCGTAGAAATGCTTACGTCGACGACCGGTTCTGAGTTGATTGAAAAGCTGAGAGCGCAGCATGGTTCGCCGATGTACTATGAGGTTGCCGTACTCACTGAAATGAATGGTGACCACATGATCCGGGCGTGGCCGGTTGATTTCCATGCAGCTACAGTCGCGAACTTCGCTCCGTAACAGATGTAACGCACAGTCAGTAACTTCATTCCTGCCCCATAGGCAGCGATACTGTGATCGATGAAGATCCATCGATCGATTTATTGCTATGCCCTTGTTGTATGCGGGTTTTTGCCTTGTGTATCGTCGGCTGCTGCCAAACCGCCGGTAAAGTCCTACGATCTAGTCGTCTATGGTGGAACCGCCGCCGGAGCGATGACCGCCGTGGTCGCGGCCCGGCATGGCCTACACGTAGTCTTGCTGGAACCTGGGAACCATATCGGCGGCATGTTGACGGGCGGACTCTCTGCCACCGATCTTGGTAACTCCGAGGTTATCGGCGGCATCGCTCGGGAGTTCTTCACTAGAACGGCTCGCATCGACCACGTCACGTCTCTATCTCACGCGTCCGATTGGAGGTTTGAGCCTCACGTTGGTGAAGCTGTCCTGACGGATATGCTGCGAGAAGCGGGCGTTGAGGTGCGCCTGCATGAGACTCTTTTGGAGACTCATGCTGTCACAAAGCGCGACCGCAAAATCGTCAGCATCGTCTCTATCGGCGGAAAATTATGGCGCGCCAAGGTATTTGCCGACTGTAGTTATGAGGGCGATCTGATGGCGCAGGCAGGTGTCGACTACGCTTGGGGACGCGAATCGATCGGTCAATATAACGAAAGCTTGGCAGGCGTTCGCGCACAGACTCCAAAGCATCAGTTCGCCTTTCCGTTGTCGCCCTTCACTACGGATGGGAAGCTTCTGCCGGAGGTCGACCCCGGTCCTCTTGCACCGGCCGGAACTGCCGACCAAAAGATTCAGGCTTATAACTTCCGAGTAATTCTGACTCAGAATCAGAACGACATGGTTCCGTTTCCTCGGCCTACTCACTACGATCCGCAAGAGTTTGAACTGCTTGCCAGATACTTGGAGGCGTTCGAACAGAAATATGGCCGCAGCCCCCGCTTGAACGAGGTCAGCATGCCAACTGCAATCCCTGGGAACAAGGCGGACTTTAACAACAACGGCCCATTCTCAACGGACTATATCGGCAAGGGGTGGAACTATCCCAATGCATCATATGCCGATCGCAAAAAGATCTGGGACGAGCACCTGACATACACGCAAGGATTTTTCTACTTCCTCGCGAATGATCCCAGAGTTCCCTCTTCACTGCAACATGAGATGAACTCCTGGGGCCTTCCACTGGATGAATTCTCAGATACAGGACATTGGCCGTTTCAACTCTACATTCGCGAGGGACGCCGCATGCTTGGAGAATACGTCATGCGCCAGGCAGATCTGCAAACCGATCGCATCAAGGTCGATTCGATCGGGATGGGCTCATATAACAGTGATTCACACAACGTAGAGCGCATTGCTACTCCCGATGGCCGAGTGGAAAATGAAGGCAATGTCGAAGTCCACGTCTCGCCATATCAGATTCCCTATCGAAGCATCCTTCCAAAACGAACAGAAGTGAGGAATTTACTGGTCCCGGTTTGCTTTTCTGCCAGTCATGTAGCGTACTCGTCCTTACGGATGGAACCCCAATACATGATCCTCGGAGAAGCCGCCGGACTGAGTGCATCACTGGCCGCGGAAGAGCACAAGGATGTTCAAGATATAGATATATCGGAACTACAAAACATCCTACTCAAAGATGGGGCTGTATTGAGTTTATCTTCCCATTGAATCAATGCGTCTTACTGCGGTACTCGCGGACTGGACGCCGGCGATCAAGAACCTGGGGCTGAAGAGTCAGAACCTCAAGAAGCTGCCCATGGAGGCGTGAGCCTCGTGAGCAATTTGGTGAAGTTCCTGAGAGGGAGTATTGCAAATTCTTGATAACTATGGGTCCTGAGGTAGGACTCGAACCTACAACCCTTCGGTTAACGGGTGTTGGGTAAGGAGCAGAGTCCGTGTAGTTTCTACGGAGTAGAGAGGAGCCCACAGGAGTATTTGGAGTCCCTGGGACGCACAATTCGGTGAAGTTCTGTTCTAGCTCCAAGGACGTGGACGAACAGATCTGATCTCCGAATTCTCGACCTCGTTTCAGCTTCCGGTGCTTCAAATTAGCCCTCCCCCGAGCACGGAATCATACCCGGTTTCGAACGCGTGTCTCTACGAAGAGACTGACTCCACATCGAAGATCTTTTGATGGCTCTCCTGCTTCACGCCCTTGCCGTCGAGATCCGCGGAGAATACGTTCATCACTCCACCCCGGTCCGACACAAACAGCAGCCGGCCATTCATCACCATGGGGTCCCGCGACGTGCCGAGGTAATCAGCAGTGAGCGAAGCCGCTTCACCGCTGCCATCCCAGCGCCAGATATTCTGAGTAAACCCACCCTGGTAACGCTTCGTGTGGCTCCCTTGGTCTCCAAGCCGCGTGAAGAACAGCGACTTGCCATCCGCGCTATAAGCAGCGTCTGATGCTGTAGCCAGCGGGATCCGTTCCCGCTCTCTATGGCTCCCAAGCAACACTAGACTCGCATCGCGCAGGGCTGCATACCGTGTCGTGCTGACTACTAGTCTCCCGTCCGGAGC
>FSXT01000236.1_pt1 | contig 17014 bp, 4 predicted proteins | sample 1638311 | NCBI WGS metagenome assembly FSXT01 (sample SAMEA3914788, study PRJEB12502) | metagenome | biome: forest; material: soil | place: Canada | collected 2011-07-03 | depth 0.1 m | reverse complement strand
GTCCAAGTCTGACGCTGCACTTCCATGGCGGATGCTTGCCGGCCCCTACCTCTTTCATGACGACGAGGGAAATACCTGGCTTCCAGAGCGTTTTTTTCAAGGGGGGAGACGGGCATTTCATTCGGATAATCTGCCTCGCGTTGAACACTCGAAACTGTTCGAATGGGAGCGATATGGGCATTTTCGCTACCTCATCCCTGTAGTCACAGGAAAAGAGTATAAAGTTCAGCTTTATTTTTCTGAGGGATGGTTCGGCAAGAGTAATGGTGGCCCCGGTGGCGTTGGAAGCAGAATATTTGATGTCTACTGCAACGGCACGACATTACTGAAAGACTTCGATATCGCGAGAAGCCAGAAGGACGGAGCGGTTGTCGCAACATTTGGTCATATAAAACCCAATTCACACGGCATGCTGGAACTATCTTTCACTCCCGGCACAAACTATCCACTTATCAATGCGATTCAGGTAGATCCTGAAAATTAACGCTCTCTTTTTCCTCCAAGCCCTTATCACAGCTAATTCTTATTTTCGACGAGCAAGAATCGCCCGGTAGAACCGGCGACTCCTTTTGGACTAGAACGCAGTTCTTCTAACAGGGGGGAAGTCTTTGCGCGTTAACGACTGCGTTAAGACACCCCTTAACGCAATATCCAATATTGGGCTACCCGCTAGATTCTTAAGGGCTCGGTTTATAGAGTCGATTGGCAATGTGCTTGCGTTTTAGCGGCATAACTACTTGCATGCAGGTTTCGATCTGCCAGTTCTCGCCTCCCCTGCCAACGCATTATCGGTAAATGAACATAGACTCACTTGTCAGATCCTCCCATGAAGCCTAAGAACGTTACACCTGCATCTCTTGCAAGCGGTGCAAATTCAGCTAACACACAGAGAGCGTCATGCGGCCCCCATTCATCACTCTCCACCCTTCGATCTATGCTCGTAACCTTAAGTCCCGGCCTGTACAAGTCGCTTCTGAGTCCACTTGGAACGGATACAGCAGCTACAGCCTTCGAAGAGAGATAAAGCTCTGGCTTGCCTTACTCATGCTTCTGTCACTGATCGCCCCCATTTGGCCAACCACTGCGAAGGCACAGGCGACGCCCCCAACATCTGATCGAATCACGATCAACCTTTCTCAGGGAGTGCCTAACTTCGTCGGAAATGCATCTGCGACGGATTCGATCGCAGCCCAGCCTCAAAGTAATTGGTGGTACGAGAACAATCAGGATTCGGCGTCCTTCGCCGTTCCGAGTTATGTCGAAAACGCTGCCCCCACCACTGACACTGGAGCCTCTTGCGGCAGTACTCTCTCTTCGCCCGATTGGATGCAGGTTGGCATACCAACCGATGCGAACATCTGGCGAAGCTTTATCAATCAGTCCTCAGGCGGCGGTGAAGGGTCTCTGTGTGGACAAAACAACTGGTATCGCCTGCACTTCAAGGTCGACCCCGCTTATGCAAACAGCAAGATCATGGTTGAGTTCGAGGGCGCCCACACAGGCGCACAGGTTTACATCAATGGCACGCTGCTGACCGGTGTCAGCGCCATCGCCGCAAATGCGCAGGCTTCCCACGTAGTGGGTTTCATCCCATTCATCGTTGACCTTACCCCCTACATCACTGCGGACGGGGCCACAGAGAATGTGCTCGCAGTAAGCGTGTCCAGAGGCAATAGTTGGTTTGAAGACCCCCAATTCTCCGAGGTCTTCCGCTTCGGTCAGGCTATGGCTGGGCTCTTTCGTCCGGTAAAAATGTTCATTACCAATAAGGTGCACATTCCAGTGAATGTGTATTCCAACCAAAAGACCTGGGGCACCTATGTTGCAACCGTATCGGAGGTCCCTTCTTCGACCAGCGCAGCGCAAGCGGCCTCGGCTGTCATTCAGGTTGAGACAAACGTAGTTAACGAAACTACAGCTTCCCAGCAAGTAACCCTGGCAACACAGGTCGTCGATGCGAATGGAAACGTAGTAGCCACGGGATCGCCACTTACTCAGACCGTGCCTCCGATGACTCCGGGCACCTTCCCCTCGACTGCATCTCCCATGTTTAGCCAACAGATTACGATCACTAATCCGACGTTGTGGTATCCAAACAGTTCCATCTACGGCACGCCGTACCTATACACGGTTAACCACATCGTTAGTGTGAATGGCGTGGTGGTCGATGTTGCACAGAGTCCGCTCGGCATCCGCACCATTACATGGAACACGAATTACCCGATCATCAATGGCTATCCAATGAATCTATGGGGAGGCTCCGGGCGCTACGACTATCCGGGCTTGGGATCGTCCGTTCCCGAAGAGCAACAGTGGCGCGACCTCTCACTGTTGGCTGCGGAAGGCGGAAACATCTATCGTCCAGGCCACTCAACCTCCAGCGAAGAGTTCGTGAACGCGGCCGATGCTTACGGCATCATGATCGACCAACCCAGCGGAGATAATGAAGAAGCGTTTGCTGGCCCAACCGCCGATATGGTGACGCTGAAAGAAGAGTTGCATCGCGACATGATTATTCGCGATCGCAGCCATCCGTCGGTCCTCGATTGGGAATCGAATAACGGCACCATGACGGAATCTGTCGGCAAACCCCTTCTGGCTATAAATTCGCAGTGGGATCCCATCAATACGCGCATCGCCGCAGACCGAACGCCTGACCCCGTAAATGGCTATCTGCTGGGTTGCACCACGGAAGGCTGCGAGATCGGTATCAAGGAAGACTTCGAGAGCAATCCAGCCTGGGGAGCGGAATATTGGGGTACTGGCACAGCACGCGGCCTAGCTTGGAACTATGAGCTAGCCTTTGTTGCGCCATTTTTAGACAACTGGCGCATGGGCAGAGCCGCAGACACTATGGGAATGGCCCAATGGTACCTTGCGGATACTCCTGGCGAAACAGGCCAGTATGTGGAAGCTGGTGCCAGCACCACGGCCCCTGGAAGCTCGAACAACGTTCGATCGCTGGGCGCTTCCTCGATGGACCAGAACCGCTTTCCCAAATTGCTGTATTACGTCTATGAAGCAGCGTGGACACCCTTCAGCATCAAGCCGGTTGTTCGCTTAGCCGGCCACTGGAACCTTTCTAACGGGAACGTCCAGGTCAACACCTTCAGTAACTGCCCCTCGGTAGAACTGCTGGTGAACAGCGTACAACAGGGTACGATCAAGACTCCCAACCCCTGGGACTCGAATGACGAAGGGAATCAAACACAAACTGCTACCCTGATTCCCTTTCAGACATCCTGGGTTGTGCCGTGGGTCTCCGGCACGGTGACGGCGGAGTGCCTGAACGCAGCCGGAAGTGTAGTGGCAAGCGACAGCCGGACGACAGCCGGAACAGAGAGCAAAATCGTACTTACTGTTGTGCCTGAGCTGACCAAGCCAAATGGCACAGCATTTCAGGTTACGGCAAATGGTTCAGATGCAGCCTTTGTTACCGCAACGATCGAAGACGCAAATGGAAATTGGGAGCCCCTTGCCTCTGACCTCGTCACGTTCTCCGTCAACGGTCCTGCAACGTACCAAGGTGGAACCCAACAGTACGTGTCCACGAACACAGACGCTTACTCAACGGCAACCTCGTCGTATATAGGCGGAGTTCCCGACGCTTTCTATCACTCGCCCGGCGACCCTGAGTTGCAAGTTGAGGGCGGCATGACCAGAATCGCTCTCCGCAGCCAGTTCACCCCAGGAACAGTAACTGTTACCGCCACAGCACCAGGGCTGACGAGCGGGTCTGTTTCCTTTCCAATTGTTGCCGTGCCGGATCCTCGTCAATCGACCAGCAATTGCACTGCGACTACGTCTGCGCCAACGGGTCTAACGGCGACAGCCACGTCCTCCAGCGTGATTACTTTGAATTGGACAACCGTAACCCCTCCGGCCAACTGCACTGTCACTTTCTACAACGTTTACAGCAGTACCACCAGCGGGTTCACTCCATCTCCAAGCAACATGCTCGCGAGCGGAATCAACAGTGCTAGCTATGCCGCGACTGGCCTGGCTGATCTGACAACCTACTATTTCGTTGTCGAAGCAGTAGATGGGGACGGTACATCGGCAGCCTCGGCGCAGAAATCCGCCACCACGCCGGTCACGCCTCCCTGCAGCAGCGTTCCCTCCGCGCCCACCGGGCTTACAGCGACGGCCACTTCCCCAAGCACGATTGGTCTGTCCTGGACGACTGTAACGCCTCCGGCCAATTGCACCATCAGCTCCTACAGCATCTACCGCAGCACCAGCAGCGGATTCACTCCAAGTTCTGGCAATCTGATTGCGAGCGGAATAACAACACCGGCATACTCCGACAGTGGCCTCGCATCGTCTACGGCTTATTACTACGTCGTAGAAGCTCTGGATGCAAAAGGCGCTTCGGCAGCCTCGGTGCAGCAATCTACCGCCACACCGCCTGCGGACCTGATATCCATCGACGCTGGCAGCACTACAGCCGCAAGCAACTCAAGTGGCGGCGACAATTCTTTTGTTGCCGACCAAGACTACACCGGCGGATCCACCTATGCAGTGCCTAACCCCATCACTATACCCGCCAGTATCGATACCATCGCAGCACCCGTGGCGGTCTACCAGTCGGCACGTCAAGGAGCCACAACCTATACGATTCCCGGTCTTACCGCTGGAGCCAATTACACAGTACGTTTGCACTTTGCGGAGTTGTATTTTCCCGCAGCCGGTGACCGTCAATTCAACGTCGCCATCAACGGCACACCAGTGCTCAACAACTTCGACATCTACGCGACCGCCGGGGCGCAATACACGGCTGTTGTTCAGCAGTACATAGCAACCGCTAACAATATCGGCGATATCGTGATCACCTTTACCAACGGGACTCTCGATCAACCCATGATCAATGGCATCGAGGTACTGGGCGATTCCACTATATGTTCCGCGGTCCCCTCGGCCCCAACTGGTTTGACGCCGACAGCATCTTCCTCCAGCATCATCGGACTGACATGGAATGCCGTCCCCCCTCCGGCCAACTGCTCCATCAGTTCCTATAACATCTATAGCAGCACCACTAGCGGATTTACTCCCTCCGCGAGCACTTTGGTTGCGAGCGAAGTTACAAGCCCCAGTTACTCCAACACAGGCCTTACACCTTCGACGACATACTATTACGCCGTACAAGCAGTCGACTTATATGGCGCATCGCCAGCATCGGCACAAGCCAGCACGGAAACATTAGCTGCGGCAACATGTGGATCGGTTCCACCCACAGGCCCATCCAATCTGGCGGCGACTGCATCCTCTTCGAACACCATCGCCTTGAGTTGGACAGCAGCTCCCGTGAACCCTCCCTGTACCATAACTTCGTACAAAGTCTACCGCAGCACTACCAATGATTTCACGCCGTCGTCAAGCAACCTCGTCGCCAGCGGAGTAACAAGCACAACCTACACAGACACGGGTCTTGCAGCGACGACAACCTATTACTACCTCGTGGAAGGACTCGACTCCTTCGGTGCGTCCGCAGCTTCCAATCAGGCCAGCACCATTACACTGAGCAGCGGCGGCAGTTGCACTGCGGTGCCATCGCCGCCAACAGGGCTGACAGCAACAGCATCGTCATCCAGAACTATCGGCCTAAGTTGGTCCGCGGATACTCCACCTGCCAATTGCACCATCAGTTCCTACTCTGTCTACGGAAGCACTACTAGCGGATTCACACCGTCATCCAGCAACTTGATCACCACTACCACCGGCACCACCTACTCCAACAGCGGCCTTGCTGCATCTACTACCTACTACTACGTTGTAGAAGCCGCAGACGCAGATGGCTCTTCGTTACCCTCAATCCAGGCCAGCACAGAGACGCCAGCCACAGGTGGCAGTACAGAGGTTATCGCCATCGCCGCAGGCGGACCGGCAGAAAGCAACTCCGGCGGTGGAGACTACTCCTTTTTTGCCGATCAGGACTATACAGGTGGCGGGGATAACAGCCCCACGACTACCACCATCAACCTTACCCAACCCGGCGCCAATGCAGCACCCATGGGCGTCTATCAATACGGCCGCGCCGGAGCCTTCACCTACACCATCCCAGGTCTGCCTGCGGGCGGTAGCTACACGGTCCTGCTCCACTTCGCAGAAACCTACTTCTCCGCAGCCGGAGATCGCCAGTTCAACGTCGCCATCAACGGCACACCCGTGCTCACCAACTTCGATATCTATGCCACCGCCGGTAAAGACGCGGCGCTCATCGAGACCTTCAATGCCACTGCTAACAGCACCGGCCAAATCGTTATCGCCTTCACTGCAGGTGCCGCCGACCAACCTCTCCTCATGGGGATCGAGTTGCGCTCCAACTGAAAATTAACAAGTCAGAACGAGAACGCCAGAACTGTCTTTATAGCGCAAGCGACCGCAAGAACAGGAGAATGGTATGTCAGTCAGAAATTCGATACTTCGGGCTAGGTTTCTTCTTCGCACTCTTCTAGTAATCACTGCAGTTTGCGCCTTTGGTCTTGTCAGTGCGAAAGAGGGCATTGCCCAGGAAGTTATTGCCATCGCAGCCGGCGGCCTGGCACAGAGCAATGCAAGCGGTGGAGATTACTCCTTTGCCGCCGACGAAGACTTCACCGGCGGCGGTGACAATGCGGTGACCTCAGCTACCATCAATCTGCTACAGCCGGGCATCAATGCAGCGCCCATGGCGGTTTATCAACACGCACGAGCCGGAGCCTTCACCTACACAATCCCCGGCCTTACGGCTGGCGATGCGTACACATTGCTGCTGCACTTCGCCGAGACTTACTTCACGGCACCCGGCGCCCGCGAATTCAACGTAGCCATCAACGGCGTTCCCGTGCTTACCAACTTCGATATATACGGCACTGTTGGGGCCAACACCGCCTTACTCGAAACCTTTACAGCGACCGCCAATTCGAGCGGGAATATCGTGATCACCTTCACCGCTGGCGCCGCTGACCAACCGGTCGTGAGCGGCCTTGAAATCCGGAACAGTTCCGCCGGCAGTTGCAACATTGTTCCTGCCGCACCTACCGGATTAGCCGTTACAGCGACTTCGTCGAGCTCCACCGCATTGAGTTGGACAGCCGTCACCCCACCGGCGAATTGCACCATCAGTTCGTACAGCGTGTATCGCAGTACAACCAGTGGGTTCACTCCTTCATCAAGCACGCTGGTCGCGAGTGGGGTATCAGGGATTACTTATTCCGACACCGGTCTCGCGGCCTCAACCACGTACTACTACGTGGTCGAGGCAGTGGATACGGAAGGCACATCCGCAGCCTCGGGACAGGCTCATGCGACAACATCGGCCGTCTCGTCTTCAACTGAGATTGTCGCCATTGCCGCCGGAGGACCGGCACAGAGCAACGTCAATGGCGGCGATGCCTCTTTCGTCGCGGATGAATACTTCAGCGGCGGTGGACCTGATGGAACGGTAACGGCTGCCATCAACCTGACTCAACCCGGAGCGAATGCGGCACCCATGGGTGTGTATCAGAACGGGCGCGTCGGAAACGCCACGTACACGATTCCCGGCTTGGCTCCTGGAGCTCAATACACAGTCCTGCTGCACTTTGCCGAAACCTACTTTACCGCCGCGGGCGCGCGGGAGTTCAATGTAGCCATCAACGGCACTCCTGTGATCACCAACCTTGATGTCTATGCCACGGTTGGATTAGACGCGGCTCTAGCCGAAAGCTTCACGGCGACCGCTAACAGCAGCGGCCAAATCGTAATCGCCTTCACGAATGGCTCGGAGAATCAGCCGCTCATCATGGGGATCGAAATCCGCGGAGCGTCCAGCGCTTGCACGCTTCTGCCTTCGGCCGCCCCTACTGGGCTAACGGCTACTACTTCCTCCCCCAGTATCATTGGGTTGACGTGGACCGGCGTTACGGGTCCGCCGAATTGCCAAAACACTTACAACCTGTACGCCAGCACAGTCAGTGGCTTCACACCGTCTGCATCGACGTTGATTGCGGGCGGCCTGACAAGTACCAGTTACTCGAGCACAGGCCTTACACCTTCCACAACTTATTACTACGTAGTCACGGCTGTAGACGCAGATGGTGCCTCGGTTCCTTCGACACAAGCCAGCGCCGAGACAAACTCTGCGACATCCTGCATCTCCATTCCAACTACAGCACCAACAGGTCTGCGCGCAACGCCTTCCAGTTCTTCCGCGATTGGCTTGAGTTGGACACCCATCACCGCACCGGAATACTGCACCGGCATCACGTACAACGTCTACGCAAGCACAACCACTGGGTTCACACCGTCTCCCAGCAACGAAATTGCGGTAGGTCTTACGGGTATTGAATTCTTCAATACTGGGCTGCAGCCTACCTCAACCTATTACTACGTCGTACAGGCGTCTGACGCAGATGGTCCATCGACAGAATACTCGGCACAGGAAACGGCCATCACGCTGGCTCCTCCCACAGCATTGACGGCGGCGGCGTCTTCTCCCAACGAGATTGACCTGGCCTTCCCTGTAAGCGCGGCGGAGGCGCCGGTAATCTACAACGTGTTCCGCAGCACAGCATCGCCTTTTACGCCATCCAACAGCAATCAGATTGGCAGCACCAAATCGAACTTCTACAACGATGTAGTGCTCACAGCAGCGACTACGTATTACTACATCGTTCAGGCCGCCAGCCCATCCGGGACAACGATCGTGGGCGGCCCAGTCAATGCGACCACGCTATCGCTTTCTCCCAACACTCCTCCTTTCTGGGATGCAAGCAACATACCGGCCACTCCAGCCGGAGATCGCATTACGGTCAAATTCCTTAATCGCACCAACGGACAATATCCCGATAGCCAGGTCTACTGGAGCGTCACCATCGGCGGTGTCACGACCACCAATACGGTCGCTGCGCAACCTACTCTTTCGATGCCTGCCAATGCTTCAGGACGAATCTACTTCTATCTTGGTGCTGTCAACCTGAACGCGAACAATTACTGGGACTTCCTCGAATACACCCTGGGGACAACCTTCATCAATATGAACTCAACCAGGGTAGACGCATTTGGGCTGAAGTATTCATTCCAATTGACCTGCAGTGACGGAACAGATATCGCGATCGGAGAAACTGGCGGAGCTTTTGCGGAAAGCCGCGAAAGCTTCTTCCAACGCTATATCAACGCTGTTCCAACGGACTTCCAGACACTTGCACAACTACAAGCACCGTATCGAATTGTGTCCCCCTCCGCCGGGGGCTTTGATACCGGTGGAGCGTATCAGACCTACTACAACAACTGGATAGAGCAGCTCTGGTCAGTCAACGGTATTACCATTCCCCTCGCAATACCCAATGGAGATGGACTAGGAAGCTATCCGGATCTATCTGCCGCCATCTATCGGCATGTTGGTGGTGTTGCAGGAACCTTCAGCGCAGCCGGCACGCTGAATAACCAGGCACTATGGGGAAATCCGAGCACGTTTTATCAGGATGCTCCAGCAAGCTACTACGCCCAGTTCCTGCACGCCAACGCTATCAATGCCCAGCAATATGCCTTTCCCTATGACGATGCGGGCGGCTACTCGGGCGACGTTAGTTGCACAAATCCTCAGACGCTAATCGTAGCAATCGGTTGGTGACAAGTTAAGGAAAACGCCGAGCCCTCCGAAATCAATACGAAGGACTCTGTGCGTCATGGAACACGAAGTATCACACCTATGCAGCCGCCGGATTAATTGCGAAAGACGCGAATCCGGAGGCAAACGAATGGAGCTCACATGCATTGCCTGAATCCTTCTCCGATACTGCCATCTCACGCGTCTGCATCAGCGCGTCCAAACATCTCTCCAGAGTCTATCTCTAGCCCCAATCCGGATGCCCATGAAGAGACCTTCTTTGGCAGATCTATGCGCTGGCTGCGATATGGCATCGGAATCGCCGGACTGCTCCTCGGGCCTGGAAGCGCCTACGCTCAGAACAACACCATCTTCAGTCCTAACGTTTATGTCTTCACACCCAGCGATTCCGTCTCGTCGATCAACTCCACCCTGAACACGTTGAACACCAATACCCAATTCAGCGCCAATCGCTATGCGGTTCTATTCGAACCGGGGACGTACACCGGCGTCGAAGCCGAGGTTGGTTACTACGAATCCGTTGCCGGACTTGGTGAAACCCCCACGGCTACCACCATCAGCAATGGCTATCTAACTTCGAACCAGACAGACTCAAATGGAAATCTGACAACGAACTTCTGGCGATCCATTGAGAACATGTCGATCAACGCGATTCCTTCAGGAGACACCTATCTGCAATGGGGCGTCTCTCAGGGAGCGGCATTCCGTCGCATGTACGTGAATGGCTCCGTGGAACTGACCAATACGACTTGTGGTGAAGCCAGTGGAGGTTTTATCGCCGACAGCCAAGTCACTGGAACAATCCAATCCTGTTCGCAACAGCAGTGGTACACGCGCAACAGTTCGATAGGCAGTTGGGCTGGGAATCTTTGGAACATGGTTTTTTCTGGTGTATCGGGAGCACCCGCACAGAGCGTCCCCCTCGGCTCAAGCGATTCGTACACTACGCTCGCAACTACCCCAGTCAGCCGGGAGAAACCGTTCCTCTACATGGACGGTAGCGGAAACTACTGGGTCTTTTCGCCAGCTTTGCGTACCAACTCCTCAGGAACTAGTTGGTCTGGAGGAGGAGTTGGCAGCGGAGATTCCGGAACTTCCCTTCCCATCAGCACCTTCTATATCGCAACCCCATCAAGCACCCTGGCACAGATCAATGCGGCGCTGGCATCCGGCGAGAATCTCATCCTGACGCCGGGCATTTACCAATACAGTGGGGCGATCAATGTCACCAATGCAAATACAGTGGTGCTCGGATTGGGCTATGCAAATCTCGTGCCGCAGTCAGGAACAGCCGCCATCACAGTTGCGGACGTGGGCGGTGTGCAGATCGCCGGATTGCTCATAGATGCCGGCCCCACAAATTCGCCAATGTTGTTTCAGATGGGCACTGCAGGCGCGTCCAGAGTAAGTCATGCAAGCAATCCAGCTTCGATTAGCGATGTGTACTTTCGCATTGGCGGAGCCGTTCAGGGGTCCGCTACCGAAAGCATGGAGATCGACAGCGATAACGTCATTCTCGACAACATATGGGCATGGCGCGCTGATCATGGGCAGGTGCCTGTGGGCTGGACAGTCAACGTTGGAATCAACGGACTGGTCGTGAATGGCGACAATGTCACGGCACTGGGGCTTGCAGTCGAACACTACGAAGCCGCGCAGGTGCAGTGGAACGGCGAAGGCGGCGAAACCATCTTTTATCAAAGCGAGATGCCGTATGACGTTCCCAGCCAGAGCGCGTGGATGGATGGAAGTATCGACGGCTGGGCATCCTACAATGTCTCGCCTACGGTAACAACTCACCAGGCCTATGGCCTCGGTGTGTATTCCTTCTTCAATCAGGGCGTGAATATCATTGCGAACAGCGGAATCCTCTCGCCGGTGGCAAGCGGGGTTACGTTTAGCGATTCAGTGTCCGTATTCCTCGCCGGAAACGGACAGATCAACTACAACATCGCTTCAAACAGCCCCACAGCCGACAATGCAGGAACAACGGCAGAATCATCTTCCTACATCAGTTATGTGACCTCGTGGGGTGGAACGGGTGGCAATTGCACTGCTGTTCCCACGATTCCCGGAGCTCCATCTGCGACTGCAGAATCAACGAGCACGATCAACCTTTCCTGGACCGCCAGCACAGCAGGATCAGCCTGCACGGTGACTTACAACCTGTTCCGAAGCACCGCCTCAGGGTTCACGCCCTCTGCCAGTAATCGAATTGCCTCAAACCTGCCGTCAGCGTCTTATGAAGATACGGGCTTGGCTGCGTCGACAACGTACTACTACATCGTGGAAGCTTCCGACGGAGACGGGGCCTCATCCGCTTCGGCACAGGGTTCCGCATTGACGACGGGTAGTAGTGCAAGTTGCAGCGCGGCTCCCTCAGCGCCAACAGGGCTGACAGCAACAGCATCGTCCTCCAGCACCATCGCTCTAAGCTGGACCGCGGATACTCCACCTGCCAATTGCACCATTAGTTCCTACTCCGTCTACCGGAGCACCATCAGCGGTTTCACACCGTCATCCAGCAACCTAATCACCACCACAACCGGTACCACTTACTCCAATTCCGGTCTTGCTGCATCTACTACCTACTACTACGTCGTGGAAGCCGCAGACACGGATGGCTCTTCGTTACCCTCAACTCAGGCCAGCACAGAGACACTGGCCGCAGGCGGCAGCACAGAGGTTATAGCCATCGCTGCTGGAGGCCCTGCAGAGAGTAACTCTGGTGGCGGAGACTACTCCTTTGTTGTCGACGAGGACTATACCGGCGGTGGGGATAACAGTCCCACGACTGCCACCATCAACCTTACCCAGCCCGGCGCTAACGCAGCACCCATGGGTGTCTATCAATACGGCCGTGCCGGAGTCTTCACTTACACCATCCCTGGCTTGACCGTGGGCGGTAGCTACACCGTCCTGCTCCACTTCGCAGAGACCTACTTCTCTGCTGCTGGAGATCGTCAGTTCGATGTCGCTATCAACGGCACACCCGTGCTCACCAACTTCGACATCTATGCCACCGCTGGTAAAGACGCTGCACTGCTCGAGACCTTCAATGCCACTGCCAACAGCAGTGGCCAGATCGTTATCGCCTTTACCGCCGGTGCCGCCAATCAACCCGTCCTCATGGGTATTGAACTACGCTCCAATTGAATCGGCTGCTCTCTAACAAAGAGAGCCTGACATGAAATCGCTGAACAAACGATCCCCAACACCTCACTCCAAGGAGTAAGTCATGAAACATCCGATGCGTTCCAATGGTGCCGCTTCTTTTTTGAGCTGCGTGGCAATCCGGTTGGCCAGTAGATCCAGCATCATTAGCGCATCCAGATGCGCCCTGTTTTTGGGGGCAGTCCTTTGTCTGCTGTTCACACCTTCGCTCCGTGCGCAATGGACCCAGGTGTCAGGAGGGACATTCACCGGTACTGCCAACACCACGTATAACCACACAGACTGGTGGAACAACGTCCGGGACAATACTGGCAACATCTGGGGTGATGGAACCATGCAATCCACCAGCGATAGCTTACAGAACGTATACCTGGATGGAAACGGCGACCTGGTCATTGCGATGACCTATAACCCCAATCCCGGTACCGGCCAGACGAATTACACTTCGGCAAGATTAACTAGCACGTATACAGTGGGCCCCTATGGGCGAATGGATGCCCGCATTCAGAATCCGGGGGCGACAGGAATGGGAGCAGCCTTCTGGGCCTTGGGTGCCAATGCTTATCCCGCAGCCACTTCCCCAGAAACAGCCAACCCCAGCACAAACGGTGGCGTCCCCTGGCCCTGGTGCGGCGAATTGGACATGATGGAGATCCAGGCCGCAACAAATCAACACAACGGATCTACAGTTCATGGAGGTGAGACCGATTCGCAAACGTATTACGAGTACACCGGACTGAGTTCGACCGTAAACCTGACAGGCAGTGCGACCTTCGATAACGGGTTCCACGTCTTCAGCACAGAGTGGGGACCATACGAGATGGCATACCTTCTCGATGGAGTGCAGTATGGCGCTATCAACCTGTCCTATCTGGGAGTGACCGACCAATGGGAGATGAACCAGCCGATTAACTTCATCCTCAGTTCGGGAATAGGCGGTAACGGTGGGACGCCAAACGGCCAGGGCTTTCCATCGAACATGGTCATCAACTACGTCAATTATTCTCGATGGTCTGCTGGTGCTCCAACTCCGGTTCCCAATCTCACAGCCACAGCAACCAACAGCAACGCGGTCACCCTCTCCTGGACAGCCAGCACAACCGCAGATGTCACCTATGACATCTATGCCAGCACCACACCCGGCACGGCGCCCACCCAAGCCACACTAGTCGCGCAGCAGGTAACGGGCACATCCTATGTGAACACTGGTCTGCAACCGAATACGACCTACTACTACACGGTAGAAGCTGCTAATTTTGGTGGCGAATCGAACGCGGCCAACGCAACCGTTACCACTCAAGCTCCTGGGAACAGCACCGGCATGCAGTTAAGTGCGGGCGGTTATGCCGTCGGCACCTATATGAATGCAAACCCTCCAGGTCCGTCAGTAGCGGGCGCTGCGGGCCCCGCACCCTTTGTTCTCGGCGGCAATTCAAATTACCACTACAATATTGGACCGCCCGCCGGCCTCTCGGCGGTGAACACTTCGCAGGTTACAAATCCAGCCCCCCTGGCCGTCTACAACACTGAGCGCTGGGGACCAGCAGCATGGACAATCACTGGCTTGAATCCTCTGGCTGGATACAATGTCCGCCTGCATTTTGTGGAGTGGGCTCACACTGCCGCAGGCCAGCGAAATTTTAACGTCTCCATTAACAGCGATCAGGTTCTCACGAACTTTGACATCTTCGCCACTGCAGGTGGTGCGGCAGCGGCCACCACGCAGCAGTTCTATACCACCGCAAATGAGAATGGCGTCATCGAGATTGAAACCAACCTCGGCACCTCGGCGGCTGCGGATCTGAATCCCACCATCAACGCCATCGAAATTATTCCAGCCACTGGCAGCAATCCCGTCGGATCTGCCCCCGGCACAACGACGGATCTCGCCATCAACTCCGGAGGACCAGCACTCAACAACTTCCTGGCGGACGAAGACTACAACGGCGGCGATGTTGCCACAACCACCAATACCATCACCTTGAATGCCAACTCAGCTCCAGAGGCTGTTTACCAGGATCAACGCTACGTACCCTTTACTTACGTTCTGACTGGCCTCATTGCGGATGCTACCTACACGGTCAAGATGCACTTTGCTGAAACTTACTGGACGGGAGATGGGGACCGGCTATTTAGCGTCTCACTCAACGGAAAGTACGTCTTGAACGATCTCGATGTATTCAAGACGACCGGCGGACAGAACATTGCGTACGATCCCCAGTTCACCACAACTGCCGACAAGTACGGTCAGATCATCGCTCAATTCATCTACGGCGGAGTGGACCAGCCCTTTATCAATGGAATCGAGGCGGTCCAAAGCAGCAGTCCTTCCTGCAGTGCGGTGCCCTCGGCGCCAACAGGACTGACAGCAACAGCATCGTCATCCAGCACCATCGGCCTAAGTTGGTCCGCGGATACTCCACCTGCCAATTGCACTATCAGTTCCTACTCCGTCTACAGAAGTACAACTAGCGGTTTTAAACCGTCATCCAGCAACCTGATTACTACTACCACCGGCACTACGTACTCCAACACCGGTCTTGCTGCATCTACTAACTACTATTACGTTGTGGAAGCCACAGACACGGATGGCTCTTCAGTACCCTCAAACCAGGCCGGCACAGAAACACTGGCCGCAGGCGGCAGCACAGAGGTTATAGCCATCGCCGCAGGTGGACCAGCAGAGAGCAACTCTGGTGGCGGAGACTACGGGTTCGTGGCCGATCAGGACTACACAGGTGGCGGGGATAACAGTCCCACGACCGCCGCAATCAACCTTACCCAGCCCGGTGCCAACGCAGCACCCATGGGGGTCTATCAATACGGTCGAGCCGGAGCCTTCACCTATACCATCCCCGGCTTGACTGCGGGCGCTAACTACACGGTCCTGCTCCACTTCGCCGAGACCTACTTCTCTGCAGCCGGAGACCGCCAGTTCAACGTCGCCATCAACGGCACACCCGTGCTCACCAACTTCGACATCTATGCCACCGCTGGTAAAGACGCTGCACTGCTGGAAACTTTCACCGCCACCGCCAACAGTAGCAGCCAGATCGTCATCGCCTTCACTGCAGGTGCCGCCGACCAACCTCTCCTCATGGGGATCGAGTTGCGCTCCAACTGAAAGGCATGGAAATCCGAAGATACCATCAGCGAGGTTGTCAAAATGGTTGAGGATACGACGCACGCGCTGGGCACTTCGAGGAGTTGGCCCCCTTAGCCTATTCCAGACCCGCTTGAAAGGGGAGTTCGCTCATTTGATAGTCCTTCCATTCCAAGCGGGTCGGCGCGAGGAAGCGGTTGTTGCAGCGTGGAGCAGTAGCAGCCCGCAAACAATGAGCATAGCAAGGTTCATTTCACGTCGAAGCTTGCCACAAAACCTTTATATCCCCGAGCCAGATTGATCCGCTCTATGGCTTCGAACAGCTAACTCGTAGCCAGATGCCACGTGCGGTTCAACGTCCATTGCAAAGATGCAATGGAACTACTCGTCTGCCTGGTATCCCACCGAGGGGGACGGGCTGCTCTTCGGGGCTGTCACCCTATATAAGTTAGTCCAGCGTCAGGTCCGTGCCGATGCTACAAATGCCTTCAACCATCCGAGCTTCGGCCCCCCAAATCAGACATTAACTACCGGGAGTACGCCCAATCCTTCCGGCATCACGACCTTTGCTGGAACAGGAACGAGTATCTCTCAAGTGACTGTTGGTGGACGCACCATGCAGTTGAACGCAAGGTTGACGTTCTAACTTACATATTAAACATAAGTAATATTTAGACAATCGTTTTACTAGAACCAAACTGTATTGACACGAGGATTCCTCACCTGTTAGTGTTCCGGCTTACTAGACACGGTGCGTGGTATTTCGTAGCGAAAAGACCTGAAAATTAGTCTTACCTGCGAGATACCCGCGCGCTGAATGTCTCTTATGTACGTTTAGCAATCTTGACTCCACACTCGAAGGAGCAACAAAGATGCATATCCCACTCGTCTCCCCAAGTCTCAACCGAAGTACCGTCAGTTGAGGCTCGCTCCCACAAGACCGGGGAGATAATCTCCGTTTAAACCCGAACAAAAACCAGGCCCCGAACTCTTCTCGACTCGGGCTATAGAGAGCTGTGCGCTCGAAGACTCCCTCTCTTCCCTGTCCACCACAACGCACATCCACCTACAGCAAAAGGAGGCAACATGTCACGCACCTGCAACTTCGCTAAGCTGGTCGGTCAAAAGCGCTCCATCCTTCGGTGTTC
>FSXT01000771.1_pt1 | contig 17788 bp, 16 predicted proteins | sample 1638311 | NCBI WGS metagenome assembly FSXT01 (sample SAMEA3914788, study PRJEB12502) | metagenome | biome: forest; material: soil | place: Canada | collected 2011-07-03 | depth 0.1 m | reverse complement strand
CCCCATCGTAGTAGTGCTCTGGTAGTTTCCCTTCTTGTTGATCGACCCCCTCTCTTCCGCGCCGCGAACCTCAATCACAAACGTGGTCTTGTCGGGCCAGGTCCCCGTCTTTACAAAAGCCTTATACGACTCAGGATTCACAAACACGTTGTCGAACATATGGTGCTCGCCACCCTGCGCACCTGGAAAGTAACTCATATCGAACCCGGAGGTCAGGTACACCCATTCCCGATAATGCTCGGGAAACTTAAGTTGAGAGTCGCTGGTATATTCCGGACTCGAACCTGAAGCCACGGTATCTTCCTGGAAGGCAGCCACGGAAAATAGAAACATCGCAACAAACATTAGGGTCTTCACTGTGATAAGCATGTACGCAGTATCCACCCGGATTCGGTCGAGAGCCAGACCGTCTACTGCACAGCTCCGTCGATTCGCTGCATTTTGCCCTTTCGCGTAAAGCCATAGACTACGATCTCCATATGGACTCCAACGACATCCCCACGAACTCGCACTCATGGCGATGGATTGCATCGATATGGCTCGGCTTCGGACTGATCGACGCATCGCAGACAGTCTTTGCCATGCGCTCGGAGGGCATGCACCACGCCTGGGTAACACTGTTTGTGACAACGGTTATTTCGTGGCTGCCCTGGGCTCTGGCAACACCGCTCGTCCTGCACCTCGGGCGTCGGTTTCCACCCTTGAAACTGAGGCCTTTAATAACATGGCCGGTGCACGCCACCACCTGCGCTGCTATCGGGCTAATCTATGCAGCCTGGACGACGCGCCTGATCGGTCTGTTCAACCCCTATGCCGACCCATCCGGCCCCGGACCGTTTTTGCATCCTTGGCTCGACAAGTTCTGTAATGGCATTCTCTCCTCCGTGTTCCTATACGCCGCCGTCCTCACGACTGGCCACATGTTGGAGGCCAAAGCACGCCTGGCTCTTCAACAGACCGAGACCGCGCGTCTGAACGAACTGCTCTCGAAGGCCCAGCTCAATGCGCTTCGACAACAGATAGAGCCGCACTTTCTCTTCAATACACTCAACGCCGTCGCCGGGCTGGTGCGCGAGAAGAGGAACGATGCCGCCGTAAGCATGATTGCGGGGCTAAGCGACTTCTTGCGACGCGTCCTCGAAGACTCCACCCGACACCAGGTGCCCCTGAGTGAAGAGTTGGAATTCACCCAAAAATATCTGGACATTCAGAAGGTACGATTTGCCGAGCGCCTTCAGTTCAACGTCAATGTCCCCAGAGAGCTCTACCCCGCTCAGGTTCCCAGCCTGATACTGCAGCCGATGGTCGAAAATGCAATCAAGCATGGCATTGCAAAACGAGCGCAGGGAGGAACGATCCGGATTGAAGCCTCACACGGCAATGGCAGACTGACCCTCAGCATCTGCAATGATGGCCCCAGCCTGCCCGCCAATGGAGAGATCGCTCGCTCCGGCATCGGCATCGCTAACGTTCGAACCCGCCTGCAGAGCCTCTACGGCGATGCCTTCGAGCTGAGCCTGCGCAATCAGGAAACAGGAGGCGTAGAAGTATCGGTCTCGCTTCCCTTCCAGGTCATCCCGTCCTCAGGGAGAAACAGCTCGTGAACGCAGAAGAATCTCGCTCAAAGATCCACGTGCTGATCGTAGACGATGAGCCTCTCGCTCGCAGCAACCTTACCGTGCTCTTGCGGCTCGATCCAGAGGTCGGAACGATCCGCGAATGCGGCTCGGGCGCAGAGGCGCTCGCAGAGATTCGCAACTCCAAACCGGATTTGCTCTTCCTTGACGTTCAGATGCCAGAGTGTGACGGGTTTGATGTCCTCGAAATGCTGGGCGGAGCTCTGCCTCCTGCAGTCGTCTTCGTCACAGCTTACGATCAATACGCACTGCGGGCCTTCGAAGTCGGGGCACTCGACTACCTATTGAAGCCCTTCGACAACATCAGATTTGAGCGTGCTCTCGTTCGTGCTAAAGCAACAGTCGCGCAGAGTAGAAACTCTCCGTCAACAACAGATTGGTTGGCCGTAAAGAGCGTCGGGCAAGTCGCCTTTCTAAAGACCTCTGAGATTGATTGGATAGAAGCCGCAGACTACTACTCCTGCCTGCACGTAGGCCCCAAAACCCATCTCTTACGCCGTAGCTTGTCGGAGCTCGATCAAGAGTTGGATCAGGCGGTCTTCTGTAGAATTCACCGTTCGACCATTGTGAATCTCGATCGCGTCCGCGGCCTGAAACTCAACGAGAATGGCGAATATGAGGTGCTACTCGACGACAACACCCGTCTCCGGTTGAGCCGGCGTTATCGCAAGCAACTGCAATCTTGTCTGCGCCTTCACGGCTCGGACGAGCTTTAATCTTGGCGCGGGTTTCGCCCATCGTATTGCCGTAGAAGAATCGTAGCCAACCGTCTTCAAAATCTGTCTAAATCATCAACGCTAGTGCGGTGAGTCAGTTCGCGGACGGCTGACTAAGCTGGTCGATGACGAGGTTTTCAACAGATCCTTTTGCAGACTGGAGTTTGAGCCCGAGTTGTTCCTTAAGCACGGTAAAGAGAGAGGGGTCAGTTGAATCGGGAGTCTCTTCGGGTGTCCATTCGATCTGAAAGTCAAAGTTGCCTTTGAGATCGGTGTGATCTTCGACAGGGCGGCCGACCTGACGGCGAAGCGCGGCGGCAATGTCGGCCATGGACATCTTCGACACCTTCATAGCGGCCCTTGAACCGTTGGAATTGGTGCTCATGTTGGGCTGTGAGTCGGGAGCGCTCAGCTTGAGAGCTGGGCCGAACCTTCCAGGCTTATTGAGTTCTAACCAGTAAACAGGCCCTTCCTTTTGCTCACGATGAAACTTGAGCTGGAAGCGGTCTTCAAGCAGCGAGAGAATAAGTTGCTGAAACTGCTGCGGTGTGGTGACTTCTCTGTGATCGACGATGGTCGCATCGATATCGAAGGTCTCGTTGTCGATCCAACCGGGAGTGCCGGACATGCGGTTATCGTCAATGCCGAAAGCAATGCGGATGAGCGTGCGAACGGTAGTAGCAGTGGCAACAAAACGTCCACCGGGAAGGACGCGACGGTTGGAGGGCTCATCACCGGCCGATTGATGCGGACGAATGGAGGCGACTTCAAATCGCAGTAGCAGTTGCTCTGCTGGCGGCAATACGGTCGAAGACTGAATTGGGGCCGCTGATTGCGATTGGGCTGTGAGACTCGATGAAGCGATGACAAGCGGAAGCAGAAGAAGCAGGAAACCGACTACGTGAACAGGCTTTGTCAGTGACATTATTATGCTTCCTACGCACAGACGCGTCCAAAGGTTCCGCAACCCGCAGTGCATCGCGATACCACGCCACCGTCTTAACGCAGAAGGCAGGCTTGAACCGCATCCTTATATTGTCTTCCGGAAGTAAGACGGGCACCGCTGCGTAGCTCGATCTCGTAGGTACTGCTCAGCATCGCGCGAACCGTGAGCACACGCGCCGAATTTATGATTCGGCAGCGGTGTATACGGATAAATCTGGCAGGATTGAGCCTCTCCCCAAGATGTGAGAGGCTTTCCGTAAGAAGATAACTTTTCGCCCCACAATGCAATTGAACATAGTTATTCGCCGATTCCACCCATTCGATGGAATCCACGGGCACGAGATCGAACCGCTCCCCATCTCGCACCACCAGCCGTTCCGGCCATTTACACCTCTGTGGCTCGAGCAGAGCCTGTAATCTCTCCACAAAGAACGCATGCTTTTGCAAAGAGATGCGTTCTCGTGCCCGGCCTATGCTCTGTTGCAGCCTTATGTCATCAAAGGGTTTGAGCAAATAGTCCACGGCGTTCAGCTCAAATGCTTTCACAGCATATTCGTCATAAGCCGTCACAAAGATCACCGGCGGCATATGTTCCGGGCCAATCTGCTCCACGACCTCAAGCCCCGTAGAGTCGCGCATCTGCACGTCCAGCAACACCAGATCGGGCTTTTGCGAAAGGATGGCGCTGATGGCCTCTTTACCTGAACCGCACTCGCCAATGACTTCGATGCCGTCCAATGTCGATAGGCCATGACGAATACTGTCTCGTACGAGAGGTTCATCATCCACGATCAGCAACTGCAATGAGTTCACGTCTTGTCTCCTGCAAAATATTTTGCTGCCATCGGAGAGGGAGAACGATGATCACCTCAGTACCACCCTCTCTTAGTGGACGAATCGAGAACCGGTGCTGGCCAGGATACATCCGTTCCAGCCGTCCGCTTGTCGAACCAAGACCTATGCCCATCTCCAGATCTGCAAACTTCTCTTTTGGAAACCCGGAGCCATTGTCACGAACCGTCAGAACAAGTTGGTTCGCTTGATGGATGCCGTGTATCACAATACATCCAATCCCCTGTTCTCCATCCAAACCGTGCTTGACCGCATTTTCGACCAAAGGTTGCAGTAGAAAACTGGGAACCAGAGATCGCTCCAGCCCCGGCTCGATCTCAAATAATACAGAGAGCCGCCCCTGAAAGCGCATCTGTTCAATAGCCGCATACGCCTTAGTCAGTTCGATCTCTGCTTCGAAGGTTGTCTCTGCCTCGGTTCCTTGGCCAATGGCCGAACGCAACAGATCGCCCAGACGCGCCAGCATCCTGCTTGCAGTATCCGGGTCCCGGCGCGTCAGTCCTGATATGTTTTGCAGGCAATTGAAAAGAAAATGAGGGTTCAGGCGCATCCGCATCGTTTCAAGCTCGGCCTGACGCAAGCTATTCTCAAGTTCCGATTTTTCCAGAGCGATCTGGGCGGTTCTTATCTCATTCTCCTCATGCTCTCTCAAGTTACGAATGATGCAAGCGCCCCCATAAGAGAGCCAATAAAGAGCCTGCTGTAAAAGGAACTCGCAAGGAAGTACCGACCACCAGTGCGATGGCAGGGATAGCGATTCCTTCAACGCCAGACGCAACACGACAGACATCGCGAGAGCAATCTTGCAGCTAAGATACGTTAGCGGGAGTCCAGTTAAGACCAGCCATGCCAGATGTTTCAGCCAATGTGGATGAGGTATAGGAAGCTTCTGTTCCAGGCGGAATACGACGGGTGATAAAAGTACCCATGGATAAAAGCTCGTCAACCACCCTGCAAAATCACTCCAAACATTGCCTTGCGGAGCCTCAATCAAGAGCAGATGACGCGCATACGCGGCAGCGCCAAGAAGCGTCAAAATCAACAACAGGGCTCCAAAGCCAGGATACCGCGCTGTTCGTAGCTGTATCGGGGGCCAGCTAACCATGATCATGGCTTCCTTTAGTCCTCAATTCTGTCACAAATCTATCCAAAGAAAACAGCGACATGGCAGAATGCACTTCACGCAAGGTGAACGTTCTTTGTGGTGCTGCGGGCAGCACAGGCAGTTGGATGACCACTTCATAACGTCTACAAATGTTAGAGAACTGGCTTGTTGCCTCTAGAGTATGTCATTCAATTGCGCGAAGCGCATTCCCTGACGCTTCAGCGTCACGGAGGCGGAGGGAGCCGTAGCCTTTAGGTTACGGAATAAGGGCCACGCAAGAATCGGGCTTTATCCCCAAGCCGCTTGTCGACACGGGCAAGAGGCCCAGAGCCAGAGCCCTCTCAGTTTGCACCCTGTGCGCCTGGCCACACCCCACAATGCGTTCGCCAGAACGCAGCATGACGTGACGCAAAAACTGTTGAGTCTCCGCTCTCGCTCACGCAAGATGAGCGACATGAAACGACTGACCAACAGCTTGCAAACACTCGCCGCCTCAAAGTTAGGCTTCTGTCTTGTCCTGTTGACAGCAACCGCATCGTTTTCGACCATCACCGCACAGCAGGCGCATCGAAGCACAAAAGCTGCCGGAGGAAGCAAATCTTCAGCCGTTGCGGAACTCGATGGATGCGTACTTACTGAAACAGCCGCGCCTATCAGTGGCACCATCATCTCTATCGAAAATCTGGAGACACATCAACACCAAACAACGAAGAGCACCGCTGAAGGACTCTTCCGATTTTCTCTGGTTCCCGCTGGAGAGTACAAACTCACAGCAACAGCTACAGGGTACAAAGCTTTTGTCGTTCCTCAACTACCACTAGTTGCAGGAGATGATGCGACTGCAAATCTCCTCATGGAGCAGGGCGATTCCGCACTGATTGTGATCGGTTCCGTAACTAGTGTTGTCTCACGAGTTGGCACGGCGTTAGTCGGCAAAAGTGTCAGCGATCTCCCTGAAAATCAACGCAACTTCGTGAATCTTGTCCAGGTGTCTTCCGGAGCTACCGAGGGCAGTACAAACGGCGCCGCCAGTAGTAGCCGCCCCGGAGCGCAACATCAATCTTCCGCGGTCTCCGTGGGTGGTCAGTCCGAAATGACCAACAACAGCATGATCGACGGCGTTGACAACAATGAGCGGATCAACGCAGAGATCGTAGTCCATCCTTCCGTTGAAAGCATTGAAAGCGTGCAGATACTTGCAAATGCATACCCCGCATCCATGGGACAGGCAGGAGGCGGCGTGATTGATGTGATCAGCAAAACTGGCGGCGAAAAACTGCATGGCTCAATGTACGAGTTCTTCCGTAACGATCTGATCGACGCTGCACCCTATCAGTTTGGTGCGAAAAACCCCAAGCCACGGCTCCGCCAAAATCAGTTCGGCGGAAGTCTGGGTGGGCCCTTCGGAAAGAGTATGCACTTTTTCGCTGATTATGAAGGCTTCCGGCTTATCCAAGGATATGCACCTACGGCGCTGACCGTTCCAACAACCTACGAGCAGGAACACCCTGGAGATTTCACTGATGTTGGCGGTCCCCTGCTTTCCCACCTCGATCCGGTAGGACTCGCTTACTTCCGCCTTTACCCACTTCCCAATGTCGCCGAATCTACCAATCAGTTTGTAAGTGCGCCCTCTGGCTCAAATCTCTCTCACGCAATAGACGCTCGTTTGGATAGACATTTCGCGAATGATGATCAGCTCTTCGCTCGAGTTAGCTACAACTTGGCGCATCTCTATATTCCCGGCCAGTTGCCTCCGGTTCAGATAGGACAGGACATAGTACAGCCCGGCGGATCACTCAGTAATCTTCCCGGTTCCGTTACCGATACCAGCGTCAATGCAGTATTGAACTACACACATACGCTCCAAAAGAATATCCTGCTTAACTTGGTTGCCGGCTACACATTCTGGAATGAAATTAGGACTGGACTTAATCCGAACGTTGCCGTCAATCAACTCTTTGGCCAGCCAAACATCAATCTACCTGCAACCTCCAACGGGCTGGCGCCGGTCAACGTAGTACAGGCATCGCCTCTTGGCGCGGACGGCTATTACAACTTCGGCAATCAACTCGACAATGTCTTCCAGTATGGCGGAAGCCTCACCTGGAACCATAAAACGCATAGTCTCTCTACAGGCAGCCGGCTCATTCGACGTCAATGGACCAACTTTGGTAGTGGCGCAGGCCTCGGTACCTGGACCGTACCGGATCTCCCCAGTCTTCTGCAGGGAACATTTTCCCAGGTTTATCGTGAGGTGGACCTGGTTGCTCCGCACTTTCGTCTTTGGGATTTCGACACCTATGTACAAGATGAGTGGAGAATTCAGCCGCGACTAACCTTGAGCCTGGGCCTGAGATATGACCTATTAACTCAACCCACTGAGGCGAAAGATCAAATAGGCAATCTTGATTTTGCTTCGGGAAGGATTGTCCTTGCTGGACAGACCGACGTCTCCTCCTCTGCGAATGTAAGAACAGATCGCTTCAATCTTGCTCCGCGCTTTGGCTTTAGCTGGGATATCAAGCCATCCCTTAAAGTACAGGGAGGGTTCGGTTTAGTTTATTTCCGCCCCGTATCCTACTTTGTTTTCGCAACCCAGCCATTTATCTATACCTTCGGTGTCTGTTCTTCACAAACCTGCCCCAATGGGGCCACCAGTTTAGCTGCAGGGCTGCCTGTCCCTATGGCACCTGATATTACAAGCCCCAGCGGCGTAGAGCCGGACACGCGCGCCTTTGGACTTCATTCGAGCGCAATGCACCAGTTCAACCTCGGCATGGAGAAGCAGATCGCAGGAAACACCTTGAGCATCTTTTATGTCTCAGCCATTGGGCAGCATGTCGGTCGAACGTTTAATGATTTCAATGCTCCTCCCCCAAACACATCGCAGAACCCGAATACATTGCGCCCTATCTATGAAAAAGACCCCAATCTTACTATCGTCAAATATCGCGATTCCGAAGGGTATTCATCGTACAACGCGATGCAGATGCGGTTTGCTCACACATCGAGCAAAGGAATTACGGTCAACGCAAATTACAGCTATGCACACGCATTGGATAATGTAAGTACCGGCGGATTTGGCACCGTCCCTTCACAATCCAGCACGCTCGACTATGGAAATAGCGACATTGATGTCCGCCATCGCCTTGCCGCTACTGCGTTCTATAACCTCCCCTTTGGAAAATACTCCCAAGGATTAAGCCGGACTCTAACTCAAGGGTGGCAGATCAATCTTGCGGGCTCATGGTCAACAGGGTTTCCGTTCACCGTGCTCAACGCCTCGGATATCAGCAATACCGACCCCGGTGCATCGGGTGCCGATCGTCCGAACCAGATCAGAAATCCGCGCCTGCACCATTCGTCAGTACACGAGTTCTTCGACACAAGCGCCTTTACTCCACAAGCGCCGGGTACTCTTGGCAATGAGAGAGGAAGCCCAATCTACGGACCGCCTGTAAGGCATCTGGATGGCTCATTGTTCAAAAGCTTTACCCTGCACGGGGATATGGCACTTCAACTTCGGGGTGAGATCTTCAATCTTACAAATACAAGTAGCTTCGCTTCGCCTAACGCAGTCTTGGGAGGGGCAAACTTCGGCCAGCTTACCCAGTTGACTGGAGGTTATACCCCTCGCGAAGTTCAACTTGCAGCGCGGCTTTCATTTTAAGTACTCGTTATATGCGTACATGCAGCCAACTCTTCAGCACCGCTCGAATTACTTTCTCAGCAATCGTAACGCAGCGTCAGCGACTGCTGTCGGTGCCTCCCTATGCGGAAAATGGCCGACACCATCCAGGAGAATTCGTTCATAGCCATTCGCAAAATGCTTCTCCTGCCCCTCTGAGCCCGATGGAAGATCGCAGAGATCTGAAGCACCTTGAATCATCATGGCCGGAACTTCGATGACTTCAATCTTCTGCAGTTTTGCCTGCAGTTCGTCGTAGCGAGAGTCAACATACTCCCCCTCCACATAGCGGGACCTGTAGGCATTCAAGGTAATCTCTGCCCAGTCAGGATGATCGAAATGCTTACTCGCGAGATTAAAGTCTTCGTCGCTGAACCATCCTTTCGGACTCCACGTCTCCCATTGAATTCGAGCGAACCCGACGGGATCGCGCCGTACCGCCTCCGCTCCTGCAGGTGTGCACTGGAAGAACTGATACCAGAACTGTTTCGACTGCGCGAAGCTTCCCAGGTGAAACTCACCGCGGGGCTGAAACGGCAATGCTAGTGCGGCAATGGCACGAACGCGGTTCGGAAAGAGCGCCGCCAGCGTATAGGCGATCCGAGCACCCCAGTCATGTCCCACCACAGAAAACTGCTTGATCCCTAATCGATTCGCCAGGTCGATCACATCCTGAGCCATCGCGACCGCTCCCGCAAACCTTGGCGTAGTCTTCGATCGAAATTCGGTCGGATAAGATCCACGCAGGTAAGGCGTGATTGTCTTGAATCCACTCTGCTGTAACGTTGCAGCGACATGATTCCAGGATGCTGGAGCGTCCGGCCACCCATGAAGTAGAAATACAGGTGTCCCGGATGATATGCCTTCCATCTCAAAAGCGATATTCAAAAGCTCTGTCTGCTCAAAGCGCAAGGTAAATGCTCCTTCGCTTGTTAGATGCAGGTACGCCACGGAGCGAACCGAGGCTGATGTCAGTACTGATTGGCTCATACGCCGGGCTTATAGCTCTACAACCACCTTGCCTGTGCCGCCCTTCGCTACCAGATCGTATGCGGCTGCGATATTATCTGGACCGAACCGCTGCGTAGTGAGCAACGGCTTAAGCTGATGTTGCTCCGCAAGCTTGGCGGCCTCCGCAAGAATGTGCCCGTGATGAGCACGCTGCATCCCCGACAGCAAGGGGTAAAGCGTGAACACGCCGGAGTAGGTAGCACCACGAAAAGAGAGTGGCGCAAGCAAATGGGATCCCCAGCCCAGACAACTGACAACGTGTCCGGTGTAGCGTTTGACGGCTGCGAACGATGCATCCAGCACCGGGCCACCCAGAGTGTCGTAGACGACATCGAAGCCATCCCCTCCAGTGAACTGCGCAACATAGTCTGCGACTGAGGCGTGCCTATCAATCGCCGTTGCACCCAGTTCCTCTACGATCGGCCGCTTGTCGTCGGAGACCGTTGCGAGGACCTTCGCGCCAGATGCAATCGCAAGCTGCACCGCCGCGTATCCCACACCTCCAGTTCCGGCTTGAACCAAAACGGTCTGCCCCGAGTGAACCTTTGCTCTATCGATCAGTCCTTCCCAGGCGGTGATGGTAACCAGCGGAAGCGCTGCAGCCTGCCGCATCGTGAACGCCTTTGGCTTATGTGCCAGCAAAGCCGCATCCGCTGCAACAAACTCTGCCAACGTCCCCTGCAGTCCCCCAACTCCGCCGACCATCCCATAAACCTCGTCACCAGGACGGAAGGCTTTCACGCCAGCACCCACCGACTCGACAACACCAGCCATGTCCAACCCCAGCACCTGCGGAAGGGGCTGTTTGGCGTGCGCGGCCTCTCCAGCTCGAATCTTGATATCCAATGGATTGACCCCGCATGCATGGACCTTGATCAGTACCTGATCATCGGATGGTTGCGGCTTCGCCATCTCCACCTCACGAAACGGACCGTTAGCCTTCTCTACGACGTATGCCTTCATCACGATTCCTTTCACTACAGTCCAGGGATTGATCTTGTCTCAATAAACTGCTCCAACCCTGTCAGATCATTGTGCGTCGCATCGGCACTCGCCCCGAGTTCCTCTGCCGGCAGAGCAAGCCTGTTGGCCCAATAGGTCGGATAACCAAACGTCTTTGCGCCGACAGCATCCCAACCCGCGAAGGCGACAAAGGCCACCTCCTCACGGGAAACCCCAAAGGCCTTCACACCCATGCTGTAGGCCCGAGGATCGGGCTTGAATGCCCTTACGCTGTCCGTGCTGAGTTGGAAGTCGAACACCCCACCCAATCCGGACTCATTCACACACGATTGCAGCATCGTGGGTGTCAGGTTGGACAACAGAGCCAATCTCAGGCTCCGTTTTCTAAGCGACTGAAGCACAGCAACGACATCCGGCCACGGCTTGAGCTTCAGATACGCCGTCATGAGCTGCACGCTCTGCGCAGGGCTGAGGTCAATCCGTAACTGAGCCGCAGCATATCGCAGAGCATCTTCTGTCACATGCTGAAAGTCGACATAACGATCCATCGAGTTACGCAACCAGGTGTACTCAAACTGGCGAGTGCGCCACTGGTTGCTCAACTCAGCGCCCTGGCCTGGAAACAAGTTCTCCGCCAGATGGAACACTGGCCGTGGATCGAAGATCGCAAAAGCATCGAACGCGACAGCCTTAATAACAGTGTGCGGGACTTCCGCAGTAATACGACCGGATGCCAAAAGCCCTGACGTGATGGTCACAGCCGTCATCCCGATGAACGTACGTCTTCCGATATTCATACTGCCTCTACCACCGATCTCTGCTCCGCAGTCAATCAACTTAGTGATTCGCCACAACAACCGGCGTAGAGGAAAACAAAACCATCAGTCCTTCCATCAACGTCGGATGCGCAAGGATGGCATCGCGCAATGCGGTATAGGGTAGTCCAGCAATCATGGCGACCTGCACAGCCGACATCATCTCGCCGCCATTGACGCCGAAGACCGTCACCCCCAGGATGCGATCGTCTTCGCCCACCAGCGCCTTCATAAAGCCTCGAGTCTCTGACAACGTACGGGTCCGCAACACCGAAGCCATCGGTACCTTGAATAAGCGATACGAAAGACCTTGAGCTTTGGCCTCCGTCTCGCTCAGGCCTACGCGCGCCAACTCCGGATCGGTGAACAAGGTGAACGGCACCTGTCTCCCCGTCGTCACGCGGTTTCCTCCGGTCAGATTGTCTCGAAGGATGCGAAAGTCGTCATAGGCGATATGCGTGAACTGCGGACTGCCGGCCACCTCTCCCACGGCCCAGACGTTCTTCGCCGTGGTCTCCAGTCGCTCATTCACCTTCACATAGCCGCGCTCCGTCAACTCGACTCCTGTAAGCTCAAGCCCAAGGCCCTCCGTATTTGGCGTCCGCCCCGTGGCCACCAACAAGTGCGTGCCTTCGACGGTCTTCACCTGCCCATCCTGCTTATAGGTGACGCTAACGGACTGCCCCGATAGACCAGAGACTTCCTCGACAGCCGCATTCAGAAGGACTTCAATCCCCTCATCGTGAAAGAGGCTCTCCATTCCAGCGATGACATCTGGATCTTCACGATGAAGCAGTGTGCTGCTTCGCTCCAGGACAGAAACCTGGCTTCCGAGCCGGCGCATCGCCTGTGCAAACTCCAGGCCGATGTAGCCACCACCGAGCACCAGCAGATGTCCCGGCAATACGTCCAACTCCAGGGCCTCAATGTGAGTAAGCGGCTTTGCCGCAGCAAGCCCTGGAACTGTCCCAAGTGTCGCCCGCGTGCCTGTGCCGATCACAACATTCTTGCCCTGCAGTTGGCGCTTCGTGCCATCCGGCAGGTCGACCTGGATAACCTTCGGACCTATGAAATATCCATGCCCGAAGACAAACTCGACACCACTCGTTTGAAAATTGCGGACATGGATGTCTACCAGATCCTTTACCATCCTGCGCTTGCGATCGATGACCGCAGCCATGTTCACGCTATAGCCGGCACTATTGATCCCAAACTCAGCGGCCCGCGCAAAGTAAGAGGCGACCTTAGCGCTATGAATGACGTTCTTGCTCGGAAGACAGGCAATATTGGGACACGACCCGCCAATCCATTTATGCTCCACCGTGGCTACACGCTGTCCTTGCCGTGCAAGCGTCCAGGCAAGATACTTCGCTCCCTCACCGCTCCCCAGAATAACGAGGTCATACTCTTCCGGAACGGTAGCCTCAGATTGTGGCGTTGCGGGTGTCGTCATATCTCCTCCGATGAAACCTTTCTCAAATCATGATGAGAGCATTTCTTATGCTGAAAGTCACTCAAGGCGCTCCGAAATTGTCACGGCGGCGACTGAAGCTTCGATAGCTAGGTCATTATCGAAAAGTTTGGCCCGCCTTAACGATGGCGACACAAACTACCACTCGTTGTTCGTCTTCGCGATCTCCATATAGGGTTTGGCCCAGATCGCCATCTGCATCTGCAAAGATCTGATCCACGCGCGATGCATCCCTTCCACCTCTTCACCGCTATGGCCTTTGCTGGCAAGATAGGGCTTGATCGTCTCATTCAGCACTGCGACGAATGCCACGATATCTCGATACGGAACATACGTCGTTGATCGGACCCCATCTACCTGATTCTTCTTAAGGCTCGTGTGCCTCAAGGCTATCTCCTGCTGGTAGTTGAGCCAATCCTGATCGTAGGGGCGGAGGCAGGTATCCAGGATCCATTGTTCGAAGCGAAGATTGCTTTGCGCCAGATACTCCGGAATAGGAACTCCCTCCGGAGTTCGAGAATGCCTCGCTAGATTTGGAATGCTGGCAATGATGCCACTGCGCCAATGGTCTACGATCTGCTTTGTCTGCCCGGCAAGCACATCTCCTGCCAGGCGAAGGAACTGCTCGTCTTCTGAAGTGAACCCCACCGAGACCTTCAAATTTTCTAAATCTCCAAGCGAAACATCAGAGGTCTCTACAACAGCCGTTCCATAGGTATAACCAGGAATCTCATCTCTAATCTTCTTCATCGTGATCCCTCTTTTCAGCACACATCAGCTTTCGCCCGGCCCCGCCGAATGGCGCTGTCCATTAAGTATCACTATCGCCTTAGGGTGTGTAGATAGCTCCGTCAATCTCAATCTTAGAGCACCAAAAACAGAAGCGAACATCCCTGTCTGGCGCCAACTCGCTTAGATCCAGCCGCCGCCAATAGTGCACCCCGACACGACAGAGGAGCCCAACGGCTGCACTGGACTCATGTTCCCTGTTAGGCCACAACCGCGCTAACGAAGTTACCAGCTCCACATCGGAAGAACTCTTCGCATTCAAAGGATCTCTCCTTCCTGGAATCGAGCACGCCCTATAGACTCTCTTCCCCCAACTCAAAGAATCACTTGGCGCAGAAATTCATTCGTAAACTTCCCTGCAGGATCATAGGTTTCAACCAGACTCCGGAACTGCTTTGTGCGTACATAGCTTCGTTCGAGCTGCGCCTTCGGAAGCGAAAAGACTTTCGCCCAGTGTGGCCTTGGCTCAAACGGAGCCAGCTTGGCTTCGATCTGTGGAATCAGTTCGTGAACAGCAGCCTCTTCGGGCTTCCACGTGAAATGAATTGCCAACGAAGCTCGCTTGTAGGCCATGCTGAGCCATAGATCATCCGCGGCTATCGTGCGCAGCTCCGTAACCAGCAGATGCGGCGTGATGCGGTCACGCAGCGTCTCCACCGCTCGAATTGCTTCATAGCCCCGTTCAAGTGGAACGAAATATTCAGTCTGGATCTCATGCCCAACAGAAGGCGTAAAAGCCAGCTTGAAGTGAGGCAAGCGCTCATACCATGGGCCGGCCACACCACCCTGCTCCGTGCAGGGAGTCGCATCCGCCTCTCTACCGACAGGATGCAGCTTCTTCTCTGCCAGCGTGGCGCCATAAAACGTAGCAGGCATGGGTGCTTTTGCACCCTGGCTTACCCGATGTTTCAGCCACACCTGGCTGGCCTTGTTGTCCTGCCAATGGGTGAAGAGCGAAACACTGTACGCAGCTCCCATGATGTCGGCGAGATGCGATTCGAGCTGATCGAAAGAAAGATTCTCGTAGACAACCTGCGCCACATCAAATCGAGGCTGCACATCCACAGTAAGGTTGGTAATGACACCAAGCGCTCCCAACGCCACCACCGCCCCTGGAAACGTTGCAGGATCGTGCGCCCTGGAGAGCTTGTTCAGCTTTCCATCTGCCCCTACGAACTCGATCTCGCGCACTGCGGTCGACATGTTTCCGTTATGAACGCCTGAACCATGTGTTCCAGTCGAAATACATCCGGCAAGCGAGATGTGCGGCAGCGAAGGCAGATTATGCAACGCCCAGCCTTGTTTGTCGATCTCAATGGCCAGGTCACCCAGCCGAACTCCCGCGCCTGCGCGCACCGTATGATCGCCGGCATTGACTTCCACGCTCTTCAGACCCAGCATGGAAATCTGCGCCGAGCTGGAATCCGCAATCCCATTGAACGAGTGCCGAGTGCCGAGAGCCCGCAGCTTTGCGGTCGATCGAACCTCCTCCACAACGGCCGCAGCATCCTGCGGCTGAAACACCTGGTCCGTATGGAAGTGATAAGTGCCGCTCCAGTTCTCGCGCGGAACACTACTCGCCTGTCCATAGGCGCGATTCTGGTCGAGTGCCGAGACTGCCGCCACCGCGGTTCCAAGCCGCAGGAAGCTCCTGCGATCCAGCGCGGCACAATCTTCGCGCACTGGCTCCCCACTGTTCTGCTCTAACTCGTCGCGCATCGGGAACCTTCCTTGAGCTGGCTTCGCAATGGACTCGAATGCCGCTGCCCATGCGCCTACCTTTATATCTCGCCGGCAGATAAGTCGGCGACAAGATTCTGACTTGCCTATAGGCTTTGTTCACGAAGTGGTCGGCGCGATCTTCTGGCCTTATCTCCCTTGGCCGAAGGTGCAGGCGTCACCGTATCGCGGACGGCCCGCAGCACCTCTTTTGAGAGTGCAGAGTCCACCTTCGCAACCGCGCGCGCCACAGCCATTGCGCCTATCTGCGCGGCTAACGCCGAAATGGCGAGATGCCGTTTTTGAGACGCTGGCATCTCGCCCACGATCGATCGTTCAAGGACCTCCGCCGTCTCCTCAAACGCCTGCGCAAAGCTGGCAGCAACCGCATCTCCCTGCCGCGCAATCTCACTCGCGGAGGCCGTCATCGGGCACCCATCGGCCAGATTGTCGCGCTGCTCCGTGGAGAACATGGCCTCGAGGTATCTCTCAAAGGTCCACTTCCGGCCTCGCATCGCTACCAGGCGGTGGGCGATTCCATCCGAAAAAGCCTCTGCCACAAGCGCGTCTTTTGAGGGAAAATGCGCGTACAGCGCACCGTGAGTCAACCCCGCCTCCTTCGCCACTTCGGCCACACCAACACCGTCAATCCCCTTCTCCCGGAACAGACGGCTGGCGGCATGCAGTAACGAGGTCCGATTTGTTTCAGCCTGCTCTTTAGAAACCCTCATTTTAAAATCCCTCAAAATCTTTGCATAATTTTAGTTGCGACCACCATCAAAGTAAATTAGATTGCAGATGCAATCAAAAGGTTCGAGGGGGAACATCTTCGAATTTAGGAGTTTGACGTTCCCATCCTGCGTCCTTGCACAAGGATCGCCCTATCAACCAGCGGGAGGCCTATCCAGGCCTCCCCCGCACCCAGGAGATGTTCGATGAAAAGACTCAATGGAAAGATCGCCGTCGTAACCGGCGGCAGCAGCGGTATCGGCTTCGCAACCGCCAAGGCTTTTGTGAATGAGGGAGCAACGGTCTATATAACCGGCAGACGAAAGGAAGCACTCGAAGCAGCCGCTGCCAAAATCGGTCAGGGATGCATCCCCGTCACTGGAGACACTTCCAAACAAGAGGACATTCAGGCACTCTACGATCAGATTCGATCCGACCACGGCCGTGTGGACATCATCTTTGCGAACGCCGGAATCGCGGAATACGGTGTCTTCGGACAAATCGACGAGGCCCAGTACGAGAGGATCTTTAGCACGAACGTGAAAGGTGTCCTCTTCACCGTGCAGACGGCGCTGCCATTGATGCCGGATGGAAGCAGCGTCATCCTGAACGGTTCGGTAGTTGGCAGCAAGGGGCTTCCCGCCAACAGCGTCTACGCCGCAACCAAAGGCGCGGTGCGCTCCTTCGCGCGCACCTGGACGACCGATCTGAAACAGCGAAAGATCCGGGTCAACGTAGTCAGCCCAGGCCCAATCAATACAGAAGGCATGGAAGCGCTGCTGACAAGTGGAGAGCTTGGCCAGGCCCGCCGTGAACTCATCTCCAACAGTGTCCCGCTCGGCCGTATCGGGAGACCCGAAGAGATCGCTAACGCAGTTGTGTTCCTGGCCAGCGATGAAGCCAGTTTCATCTCAGGAGCAGAGTTCTTTGTGGATGGAGGATTCGCGCAGGTCTAACGCGAGCCAACGAATCACGTCCAGATAACTTTTCGTGATAAGCCTTGAGCGGGAGGAAGATGGCCGCCTCCCGCTCGCTCAATAGGAGGCGGCGGACCTGACTCTACCTGCAGTGACGCTCGATCGGGTCTACCGTCCGGTCGAGGCCCGATTGAAATCAGGGATGGCCGGTGTGCAGGAGGCCTCGAGCCACCGGCTAATATAGACACCCGCATGGGCTTCGCCGCAGTAGTGACGCGCGCCGTAGGAAGATGCCGCTTCGGTGTTCCACTTGAGCACCTTCAACTCCTCTGAATTGCACTGAATCATGAACCAGTGGATCGGGTTCGAGCTCTCGGTGCCGCAAATCTCACATCGGTACTGTATTACTGCCGCCATGATGAATCCTT
>FSXT01000708.1_pt1 | contig 18179 bp, 14 predicted proteins | sample 1638311 | NCBI WGS metagenome assembly FSXT01 (sample SAMEA3914788, study PRJEB12502) | metagenome | biome: forest; material: soil | place: Canada | collected 2011-07-03 | depth 0.1 m | reverse complement strand
GAGTTTGTCGGTTGACGGCCAATTACCTAAATCCCCAGGGCCAACGTTTACCAGAAGACCGCCGACAGAATAGCCACCCGACACCTTCTGATTGAGAAGGTGCAACTGGCCACCGAAGTGTGCGCTGGTGAATTCGCTCCGGAAGTCACTGCGGTTGTCTTTGTTGGAATCGGGGCCCTCTCCGTAATAGGGCATGGAGGCTGAATTTTGGTATGCCCCAGCCGCTGTTAATTCCAGATGGTTATCCATCAGCCCAATAAAATCGAGCGTTGACTGCCCCTTGTACCACTTCTTGGTTGAACCAACGATATAGGTATCGCTGATCAAATGCTCCTGTAACCAATCACGCCGGATATACCGAGGGCCAAGAGAGAATCCACCACCGGTAGGCAGTCCTCCGAGCTGGGGAGCAAGACCGTTGGGGTTGATGAGAGGGTCAATGATCTTCTCTTCAAATCGATCAAACTCCTGCTCCCCGTGTGATGGTGCGACGGGACTCAGGGCTTTTTCTTTAGCCTTCTCAGCGTCGATTATCTCCGAGCCTCTGTCTCCAGGAGAAGAGGCCTGAGTCTCTTGCGCCAAGCTGGACGCGCAGCTTAAGCAACCCAGTGTAATAGTTGCGTATACCGCAATCGTTCTAAAAACATTTCTGGTCATCATCGTCTGTCTCCTGCAGCAATCTTCCATTCTTCAAGCGAGAACAGCTCCCTCTCGAGCAAGCTTTTGAAGAGGCAACTTTTCGGTGTCTCTTTCCGCAGCAGCTTGCATATGGTCCAGGCGCCGCAAGAGCCACTCACTGCAAATCCAGAGAGTTGCTCCAAGCGATGCAACGACGAGCAGGGTGTATGTAAAATTCATGCCGGTATGCTCCGAAAGGAGCAGGTGCAAGATGCCGGCTGCTGACATATCGCCAAGACGCTCGCCGACCACATCCACGAGCGGGCGCACTTCAACTCGCAACTTGTCTGGTAACGCCGCATAGACAATCTCGATGCCGCAGCGCGATGCTGAATTTCGCAGCGAATACTCCCCAATCCGGAGAAACTCAAACACACGAAAAACGGGTGCAACTGCGCTTGCGAGTGTGGCCACAGTCACGATTGCGGGATAAAGGGTGAGGCATCGCTTCGCCCATGGGCCTCCCGTAAGCGGCTTAACCGCAAACTGCGACAGTAGGGCACCGAGGCAAAGGAAACCCTGCAGTGAGCCCAAAAAGTGAATTCGGTCGATCTGAGAACTAAAGTGCTCTGCGACTCGTACTCGAAATGCGAAATCCAGCAATGTCGATGTCGTGGCACCAAGGATCGTAACAATCGCCAGCACTCGAACAACTCCGCTTGACCAGTGCTTACCTACTTCATTCAGTTCTTCAAATCTCTTCTTACCAGTCGGCACACAACTACCGTCTCTGTGCAGGAGAAGAAAAGCTGCAACGCAGAGGTCCATCACACCCAACATCAGCAGCGATGCCTGGAAGCTACTTGCCAACGGCAAATAGACCAGCCCAAAACCAGCAAACATACCCGCTGCAGTGCCCGCAATGAGAACCGAGGGCACCTTGTTGGTATTGCCACTATTGCAGTTGCTCGTCCAGTCTCCAATTAATACCCAGACCAGGGACAAGCCTATTGCTGTAGATGCAGACACCTCGATGTAAAACGCCCTCAGCATCCAACTGTGTGTTTGGTATTGGAACGCGATGACGATCTCGGCGACTGCGTTTATCAGGTAGAAGAACCGGATTACATGGATGCGAGCACTTGATCGCAGAAATAGAGAACAGATGAGACTCAATGCAATTGCGAGCAATGTGCCAAGAAAGGTAAGACTTGGAAGAGCATCCACCGGTAATCGAGATCCCAACAGCGAGTCTCTGAATGCTCTACTGAAGACATAGTGCATCATGAGGATCGAGTAGGACAGCACCAGAATGGGGAATGAGCTGTCGCTAAGACGAGTTGTGAAACTTTTGATCATATATAGGTCTATAGGTCGCGGCGGTGAGCTATTGGCACTCAGGCGCCCTATGCTTATGTTCCTGATAAAGTCTGAATGCTACGAAGAGCCACAATAGCGTAATTACCAATGTCATTCCCGCAAAAGCCTGCACGCCGAAGTGAAGTGACGTTCCAATAAAGATGACCCCGGCCTGCAATACGTCACCTAAACGGACACAGAAAGTCTCAATCGCTGCTTTCGCTTTATATTTGGCTTCTCTTGATGTAGGGAGTAACAGAGCAGCTCGCACAGTATTCTGTAGCGAGTAATTGGTGCCATTCTCGGCAATCTTCAGGATACGGACAACCTGCAGAATGGGATTTGCCAGAATCGTCACAAATGTAGCAAGTGAGAGTACCGGAAGAACGAACATCGATCCACGCACGCCGATTCTCTTGAAGATGCGGGAAACAAGGAATGTCTGGATGATGAAACTAACGGCATTTGTCCACTCGTAGTAGGAGGCATAGTAGGAACCGATGTACGCCTTGCGTGCCTTCATGAGTGAAGCAGCCGTGCCGACCACATGGTTCGTCTGATCAACGAGCAGTTTGCCAAAGATAAAGTCACCAGAAAGGCTCACGATATTTAGCAAAACCGTGAGAATCGCGATCAACATCAGATAGCGATCGCGTATGAGAAGCTGAAATCCACCCTCACTGCTCAGGGTTTCTCTATCTTTCTTCTTCTCGAGCTCTCCGCCGCGCTTCGTGATAATGTAGCCCGCAAGCCGCGTTAAACCCGCACAAATGCATAACGCAGCAACAGCGACAAGCATGATGTTATATGTGCCAAGTGGCTTGATCAGCTTTCCAGCGATCCAGGCTCCTGCAACCGCACCAGCTGACGCTCCAACTCCGAGCAACGGAAATAGTCTTTTGCCTTGATCTTGAGAAAAAAGGTCTGTTGCAAAGGCCCAAAGCTGGGCGACAGTAAAGACGTTGAAGATCCCAACCCAGATGTAGTACACGATGCCGATTCGAGTTCCGGCTTGACCAACAAAATAGAAGATGAGCAGGTTCGAGGCGAAGAACAGCGTCGTCCACCGCAGAAGTCGATTGCGGTTTAGGTGAGTTGCAATCCAGCCATACAAAGGCACAACTCCAAACAAAATAATTGCCTGTGCTGCCGAAGAGTACGCTTTAACCTCTGCTCCGCCCTCTGCGAGTATCAGCGACTCCCTCACTGTCTTGAGGAGGTAATATGCCCCGAGAAGTGTAAAGAGGTTGACCGTGAGAATCAACGCCCCGAGTCCTTCTCCGGGGCGAACATCACATACAACCGAAAGAACCTTCTCCAGAAGGTTCTTTCGGGGTTGAAAAACTACTCCAAGCGACGGCGCATTCGCTGCTGACGATCTGGCGAACACAACCTGGTCAGACTTCATGTCGAACACTCCCATGAACCCTCGCTGAGGCATCGTGATCTCGCGTATTGATCGCATCGTAAATCTGACTATCTCGCGAATGCAACCTGGGCAGACTAAAAAAGCGCGCCGCTCCCATAAACCCTCGCTGCAGAAAATAGGATCGACTAGCGACATCAAATCAGAAGGGCTTTAGGAGAACAATTAGACCTTGGTATCGCCGACACCTTGGTATGCATCGTAATGAGGTCCATGGGTAGATTCCCATTACATCTTCCTAGTAGTCTGCCGTGCCGCAGATCATTGCCTTAGGTGAAGAACCTCAGGACAATGACACGTTGGCGCGTACTAGGAACATGTAATTTTCTCAGTGAACCTGCGGCTATAGTATTTGCGTTGTATGGGGTATCGGGTCGGGCAGTGTCTTTCGGTGGGTGTTCCGCCGGATCTCATGGATTCTTGCGGCAATCGTCGCCAATTCCTGAAACGGATCCCGGTGCAAAGGAGAATAGCAATGCTCAAAGGCTTCCACTATCCGCTTACGCCAAAAGGAAAATCGACGCTCAACCCGCCGCCGCCCTGGTACTATTCATCCGACTTCCTCAATATTGAGTTTTGGTCTGATCCTGCCGCGGTAGCTGCCGTACTGCCCCCCGGACTTAAACCCGATCCAGCCGCGGAAGGACATGGCAATGCCCTCTTCTATGACTGGCAATTCACGGCAGCCAACGAGGAGTATTTGGATCCGGCTCGCTACCAATATCGTGAATTTTTTCTCTTGTTCGATGCACTCTTTGAAGGAAAGCCGGTAGCGTATTGCCCATACATCTTCGTCGACAACGACGCGGCGATCGCCCGTGGGTGGACGCAGGGTTACCCGAAGCGTCTTGGCCAAGTCTTTCAGACCCGTTACTATGCAGCAACCGGTAAAGCAGGCCCGGCCCTGGCGCCAGGATCGAAGTTCGCCGGGTCCCTGACCGCAAGTGGCCGCCGTCTGGCTCAAGGCCTGGTTACGCTGAAGGAGCCAGTGACGGATCCCTCTGTCCTAAAGCAGCGTCCGGTGGTCAACCTGCTGCATACGCCTCGGCTGGCTGCTGACAAGCAGGACAAGCCTGCCGTCCACGAACTTGTTGAAAATGTTCCGCACGATATCAAGATCGAGCAAGCATGGATCGGCGACGGTCTCCTCACGCTGCCCATTGCAGATGGAGAAGAGCTTTCGGATCTTGCCCCGGTTCGTTGCGGCAAGGGCATTCGTGCTTCGATGGCTTACGTCGTGAACGATCTCAAGACACTGAAGAATCTTACTCAATAGATCTCTGCGGGTAGAGCCACTGCACTGCTCGGCTTCTCCTCGACACGAGAGGTGGAAATGCCTCTCACAATTTAAAAAGCGAGATGCTTCTCACCTTCCGGAGTTGTGCGTGAAAACAATAACCTGCAATCTCCCGGATTCACTCTACGACGCCGTTTTCGAGCGCATGGAATCCGACAAAACCACCTGCGACCATGTTGTATCTGTCGCGCTTTCTCAGTGTCTGGGGAAAAGCATTCATACCCTGTTCCAGGTTTCGACATCAGCCGCACTCGTCGAAGGACTCTATCAGGGCGCAGTCCGGGTCTCGCAACTGCTGCATCATGGCGACTTCGGCCTGGGTACATTTATCGACCTCGATGGAGAGATGGTCGTACTGGGAGGTGCTTGTTATCGCGTGACCTCCGATGGAATTGTTTCGACAGTTGAGGGAGACCGCCTCATTCCTTATGCAGTAGTGACTCGGTTCACAGCCGAATTCGCCATGGGATCGCAGCAATTTAAGAGCTTCTCCGAGCTAGTTGCTGTATGCGATGCACTTCGATCGTCGGAGAACGTGTTCTATGCCTTTCGCATTGAAGGCAAGTTTCCCCTCGTGAAGACACGAGTCATGAGAGCTGTCCCTCACGGCACTGGCCTGAAGTCCGCCTCATCCGGACAGGAAGAATTTACCTTCAAAGATCAGCAAGGCACGCTGGTTGGTCTTTGGTCGCCTGGATTTGCAGGCTCCTTCAGTGTCCCTGGATATCATTTTCACTTCTTGTCCGAGGATCGAAAGAGAGGTGGTCATGTTCTGGAATGCAAGGCAGTTGACGTGACAATCGACGGATGTGCAATGCACGAGATGCATGTCTCCCTGCCGGAGACTACCGAATTTCTGAAAGCTGACCTCAGTCGCAATCCGAGCGATGACCTGATGAGTGCGGAACGAAATCACGAGTCATAACCCAATTCGGACAAAGAGAGAGCACGATGAGTTCAAACGATACTAAAACAGGTGCGCAAGTTGTCGTAGAGTCGCTGGAGCGACAAGGTGTGACCCATGTTTTTGGCATCCCGGGCGCAAAGATCGACAAGGTCTTCGATACTTTGAAGTCCTCTTCGATCAAAACAGTCGTATGCCGACACGAGCAAAATGCGGCGTTCATCGCCGGAGGAATCGGACGATTAACGGGTAGAGCTGGAGTTGCAATTGCCACCTCAGGTCCCGGTGTTAGCAATCTCACCACAGGGCTTGCAACCGCAAACAGTGAAGGTGATCCGATGGTGGCACTCGGTGGGTCCGTGGCGACTTCTCAGGGCCTCAAACAAATCCACCAAACGCTGCAGGCGGTCTCGGTTCTGAAGTCGGTGACAAAGTATTGCGCTGAGGTGGCTTCTCCCGAGTCCATTGGTGAGGTCATGGCGAATGCTTTCCGGGCGGCAGAGTCAGACCGTCCAGGCGCCGCATATGTGAATTTGCCGAAGGACATCATGGAGGGGGAAGCCCAGTGCGAGGCCCTAGACGTCTCCGCGAGTCCCAAATTTGGGCCCGGCAGCCGGGAGTCGTTGATAGATGCCTCAAAGATTATCAATGCTGCACGGCGACCCATCCTCTTATTAGGCCTGTTGGCTAGCAGACCAGAGAATGCAGAGGCCATTCGAGCATTTCTGCGTAAGACTGGATTGCCCGTCGTCGGTACCTTTCAGGCGGCAGGAACTGTCTCCGCAGATCTCTTCAAGAGCTTCGCTGGACGTATCGGGCAGCTAGACAATACACCCGGAGACGAGCTGCTTGCGACGGCAGACGTCATCATCACAGTTGGCTACGATCCCGTCGAGTACGACCCATCCATCTGGAATCATTCGCGCTCCGCGAAGATCATCCATCTCGATTCCACAAGGGCAGACATCGACAATTTTTACTCGCCTGTGGTCGAAGCTCTCGGAGATATCGCCGCCAGCTTGAACCTCCTCGCCGACCTCGTCAGTCCCCTGGTGCTTGCGCCCGACGTGGAACGATTCCTGTCAGCGCTTGCTTCGAAGAGAGCTCTAAGAATCGAAGATGCTGCTCGATATACGGGGAATCCGATCCATCCCCTCAGGATCATCGCCGAACTCCAAAAATGGTTCTCCGACGATGTGACCCTTTGCCTCGATATGGGATCGTTCCATCTATGGATCGCACATTTTCTCTTCAGCTTTCGGGCGCGGCAGATCCTAATCAGTAATGGTCAACAGACGCTTGGTGTCGCACTTCCGTGGGGCATTGCATCGTGCCTGGTAAGACCAAATGAAAAGACGCTGTCAATCTCGGGCGACGGAGGGTTTCTCTTTTCCTCGATGGAGCTCGAGACCGCAGTCAGGTTAAAGCTAAACCTCGTTCATATGGTTTGGATCAATGGCAGCTACGATATGGTGGCTGTCCAGGAGCAACCGAAATACAACCGTACATCCGGAGTCGATTTTGGCCCAGTTGATGTCGTGAAGTATGCCGAAGCCTTTGGAGCAGTCGGCTTCATGGTGGATACACCCGATCAAATTGCTCCAACGCTCAAAAAGGCATTTGAAATACCAGGTCCTGTTCTTATTGGGCTTCGCGTAGATTATCGCGACAATCACAAGCTATTTGCGAAGGCGCATGAGTACCTCGTGAACTAGACAAACTCTCACGTCGCCACCAACGGCATTGCAAAGACTCGCCGTAAAGTTTAGCTCTTCCCAGAAGCTTCCCGTCAGGGGCTGAGATGGAGATTAAGAAAACCAGGATGCATGTTTCTAACAAATCCGGGCAATTCAAGACGATCCCACCCTCAATGGGGCCAACTCGCCGGAACCTTAAGAACCCGGCGGTCCGCGTCCTGCGCACAGATGATGATCTCGTTCGGGCCGCTCAGTCAGGCGATCACGAAGCCTTTACTGAGCTCTGTCGCCGGCACGCTCAGGTTGCCAGACACAAAATTCTTGCCATCGTGCGTCATCGAGAAGATGCTGAAGATGCGCTGCAAGAAACCATGCTCAGTGCATATGCAAATCTTGGAGAATTTCGTCAGTCCTCCAAGTTCTCCACATGGATCACAGCTATCGGCATCAATGCTGCGCTGACTGTGATTCGAAAGAGAAAGTCTCGGCGAGAATTAGACCTCGAGCCCAATAACCCTGAAGAAGCAGCCTGGGACTTCCCTGACCAGGCTCCAGATCCTGAGAGTCATGTTGCGAAAAAACAAATTCTACTCCTCCTTCGGACGGAGCTTCAGACCCTCCCGCCACGCACGCGAGAGGTTATGACCAGCTGTTATGACCAGGATTATTCTCAGCAAGAGGCGGCTGACGCCCTGGGAATTTCAATCGCAGCCTTCAAGTCTCGGCTTTTGCGAGGACGGCGCAGCTTGCGATCGTCTTTTGAACAAAAAGGCGTTTTGAGCTCAAATCCCTAATGGGGGAGGGCCGATTAGGCTTGAGTGCAATTACATAAATGTGTGTAGAGGGCACGCTGAGATTCCAGTGTCATATTATTTCTCCTCATTGAATGGCAAGCTATACCAGCACCTCCTCCGAACAGGCAGCGGCGGCGTTGCCTTCCGCACCCTTGCCAACACCGCTGTCTCTTCAGAGCTCGGCTGAAGGCTACATCGTGTCTAAGCCACTGTCAGCACTACATCGATATTGCCCCGGGTTGCATTGGAATACGGGCATACCTTATGAGCGCGTTGCACCAATTCCTCCGCTGTGGCTCTTTCGATGCCGGGCAGATGGATTGTCATAGCCACGGCAATACCGAATCCTTCGGCATCTCCCGCCAGATGGCCAAAGGATACCGCCGAATCGATCGCTACTTCTTCTGGTATCCGAATGTGGCGTTTTCCCGCAGCAACTCTCAAGGCCCCGATGAAACAGGCTGCATAGCCTACGGCAAACAGTTGCTCCGGGTTGGTTCCATCCCCCTTGCCACCCATTTCAACGGGACGATCGAGTTTTAGGTTTATTTGTCCGTCGTCTGATTTTGCAGTGCCGACTCGCCCGCCGATAGCTTTTGCTCTCGCCGTGTAAATTGCATTCTCGATTGCCATAGAGCCCCCTTTTGATTCGTAGCACAACTTGACTCAACCCCCTGATCGCTGCCGAATGATCAACCGAGCACCGCGTTTGCCACTCAGATAGGTCCATCCCCATTGCATAAAAACGCTGAATCGCAGGCTGTTTTCTGCCAGGAATTGAATGTGTATGAGAGCCCACACGAGCCAGGCGATAACTCCACTGAGCTGAACTCCGGCACTCTGCAACACAGCGAAGTTCTTGCCAACAACAGCCAAATTCCCCTTATCGATGCGCGCTCCAGGATCATTCGCACAAACTTCCAGACAGAGAGTAGCAATCGCTTCGAACTGAAACAATCACATGTTCCTGTAATGGGGACGTCGTTAGGTCTCTCGTCGCTCAGGGCCAGTGACGTTATAACAGCGACAACCATTCGCCCCAAAAGCGTTGGGCTGCAGCTTCAAGTACAGGCGCAAACGTCTCACCCTGCTTGCGCAGTTTGGGCACACAAATCCCTGCACTGGCTAATTCGGACGCATGGCCTACATACCAGCGCTCCAATCCTGCTGCGGTGACTTCCGGATGGAATTGCAAACCAAGCGCGTGCCGACCGATTGCGAAAGCTTGATTTGGATAAGCACTTGTTCCAGCAAGATGGTGCGAATCCGGCGGCAAGTCAAACGTGTCGCCATGCCAGTGGAGAACATTCAGATCGCCAGCCAGCAGTGGAGCTAACTCAGGATAGAGCGCGGCATCACGACCTGCATGAAGAGGTCCCCAGCCAATCTCCTTGCCTTCCGTACCGGGATGCACCGAGGCACCGGATGCAGCTGCAATCAACTGCGCGCCCAAGCAAATTCCCAAGATCGGTAGCTTCTCGGCAAGCCGCAATCGTATCAAATCAAGCTCCGTCTTCAGAAATGGATATGCCTCATCTTCGTAGACCCCGATCGGACCACCGAGCACAATAAGCAAATCAGATTTCAGATCAAGCGCACGTAGATCATTTACACATACGTTGGCAACCTGAATTGCATAGTTGGCATGCTCTAATGCTGTCTTGAGCGAACCCAAATCTTCAAACTCCACGTGTGTAATCACTGTTGCCTTTTTCATCGATTCCTTAGTCTTCGGCTCCAGCGCCAGAATGGGCGCTCTATCGAGGTTATCAGGGGGTTTAATACACATCGGACGGGCGCGATACGGCTTCGTCCTGCCTAATATAGACAATCGGTCATAATGGATACACCCTGAGAACCAGACTCAATGACAGCCCGTAACCCTGAGATTACCGCGCTCCTGCAATCGCTGCATGATGGAGATTCAGTTGGATTGGGTCAAGTGTTGGCCTTGGTTTATGAGCAGTTACACCATCTGGCCTCGAGATACATGCGTCACGAGCGCATCGACCACACATTGCGTACAACGGCTCTTGTGAATGAAGCTTGTTTACGCATATTTTCGTCCGAAATCACCTTCGAGAACCGGGTACATTTGCTTGCGGTTGCTGCCACTGCGATGCGCCGCATACTTGTTGATCACGCCCGAACAGTTCGACGAGGCAAACGCGGTGGCGGAGCCGAAAAGCTGTCTTTGGAAATAGTGAAGAACGAGCAAGCTCTGCTGCTTTGGACCGACCCCGCTCAGATTCTCTATCTGAATGAGGCTCTGGATCAGTTGGAGCTACAAGATGCACGGAAGGCGCGGTTGATGGAGATGTATTATTTCGGCGGCTTGACTTGCGATGAAGCAGCGGTCGCTCTGTCGGTATCGGTTGCAACGGTCAATCGTGATCTCAAGTTGGCCAGAGCCTGGCTGAGGCAGTCGTTGGATGCGCCCGTATCCGCTGCTGAGTAGCCTCGTATTTCAAATCCATTAGGTAGAGACATGAAGACCATCCTCAGCGCGCATGAATGGGAGTGTTTGCAAGAGATCTTTGATGTTGCAGCAGACCTTTCCTACACGGAACGCGACGCTTACCTGGAGCGTGCTTGCGCCGGAGTTCCTCTCATGCGCCCGCGCATCGAGGCGCTTTTGTTAGCGCTCGAGTCAGAGACAAAGATTGGCGCTGTTGTAGGTGGGGCAGCCCTGCAAAAGTTTCAAGCTGGATTGCCTTTGCCCGGCGATCTACTGGGCTCCTATCGTATTACGGGCGTGGTGGGTCGGGGAGGCATGGGCGTAGTTTACCGTGCTGTCCGCGCTGACGATGAATATCAGAAAGAGGTAGCCATCAAGGTGGCCGCTCTGGGATTGATGGCTGAAGATCTACGCCAACGATTTCTCGAGGAGCGACAAATTCTCGCCGATCTTGACCATCCACATATTGCCCGTCTGCTTGATGGTGGAACGACCTCTGAGGGACTGCCCTATGTCGTGATGGAATTCGTGAATGGTCAGCCGATCGATTATTGGTGCCAGGAAAAAGCATTAGGTCGCACGCAACGGATACGGCTGATGATCTCAGTGGCGAAGGCGGTCGGTTACGCGCACCAGCATCTCGTAGTGCATCGTGATTTAAAGCCGGAGAATATTTACATCACTGGCGAGGGCGAGCCGAAGTTACTGGACTTCGGTATCGCCAAGGCATTGGTTCCACGCACAGGTCCAGGTGTAGAGTCGACCGATCTCTCGCGCACCATGACACCAGCATATGCGAGCCCCGAGCAGGTACGCGGCGAGGCAATAACTACGGCGACCGATGTGTATCAGCTTGGTGTCTTGCTGTACCTGTTGCTTGCCGGGCGTCTCCCCTTTAGGGACAGCTCCGTCGGCCTGGGTGGACTGGAGCATGCTATCTGCGAGGTTCCACCACCGCGCCCAGCGCTGGATAGCGATCTGGACTGTATTGTGTTGCGGGCACTCGAGAAAGATCCTGGGCGGAGGTATTCATCAGCCAATGACCTGGCGGACGATCTAGAACGCTATCTCCTGGGATTTCCTGTAGCCGCCCGGAGCGCGTCGTGGAACTACCGTGTACGTAAGTTCGCCGGAAGGCACCAGTTGCCGGTAGCAGCGAGTGTGTTGGCGCTGATGACGCTGGTCGGCTTCAGTGCAACCATGTTCGTGCAGGCTCGGCGTATTGCGAGAGAGCGAGACGCGGCTGAGAAAGTATCCGACTTTCTCCAGACCGTATTTACCGCCGCCGATCCAGCAGTGGCGCGCGGCCATAGCCTGAGCGCCCGCGAACTGCTGGATCGTGGAGCTGCAGGAATCACAGACCTGCGGGGCGATCCGCAGGTGAGGGACAGGCTTTTAGACACGCTAGGCAGGTCGTATGCCAGCCTCGGCGCCTACGATCGCAGCGATACGTTGCAACGAGAATCGCTGCAACTTCGTCGATCGCTCTATGGCGAACACTCTACCCAGGTTGCGGACACCCTGGAACAACTGACGCAGAACGCCGTTCTTCACGATCAGTTTGCCGAAGCAATATCCTACGCGAAAGAGTGGTCACCCCTGGTGCAATCCATGTACGGACCGGACAGTCAAAAGTACGCCGACACACTTCTGACCCTGGCCGAAGTGCAGCTTGTGGAGAGCGACCTGACGGGTGCAGAGACCAGTTTACGAAGAGAACTCCAGATCGACACCAAGCTACATGGCGCGGACAGCCCCAAGGCCAGCGGAAGCTTGAATATGTTGGGGAACACGTTTTTTCTGGAAGGCAAGTTCGCTGAAGCTGAGGGGGCCCTTCGCCACTCGCTCAGTATCTCTCAAAGTAGAAACTGGCAGGAGTCGCCTTCGGTGATTGCCATTCTGGATACGGAGGGGAAACTTGGGCATGTGCTGAGACTGGAGGATCGTTACGCAGAGGCGGAAGTTGTGCTGCGCAATGCGCTCGCCTTACAGCGAAAGATCCAGGGGCCCAATCACAGCCGGACCGCCAGTACAGAGTCGGGCCTGGGCCTGGTACTTGCCGAACAGGGTCAGTTCGTGGAAGCACAGGAGCTGGAGCGCGATGCGCTCCGTATACATACAGCTGCGCTAGGCGCAGACAGCATGAGTGCTGGCGTGGACGAGAGCGCGTTGGGCCGCTTGGCTGTACTGCGGGGTAAAGATGCAGAGGCGAAGCCTCTCTTCGAGCACAAGGTTGCAATCTGCAGGCGCGTGTTCGGTACAGAGAATCCGCAAGTAGCGCGAGCACTGCTGGATCTTGGCCGCTTGCAAGTGTCGATGGGACAACTGGAGGAAGCGGAACCCACGCTAAGCACAGCGCTCGCAATGGAGCAGAAGTTCACTGGTGATACATCGCCATATGCCGCAGCGAATCATCTGGCACTCGGCCGTCTGCGCTTGGCGCAGAATAATCTGTCCTCCGCCACAACGGAGATGGACCGGGCGCTCTCCATCTACCGGAGTGTACAAGTGAATCCTGTAGCAACAGCGGCCGCAGAACAGGCGATGGGCGAGATTCTACTGCGCAAAGGGCTTCCCGCTGAGGCGCGACCGGTGCTCGAAGAGGCGTTGCTGGCCGAGAAGGAGAGGCTGCCTGCCGGCAGCCTCGAACTTCAGCGGACGCGAACGCTGCTGCGCCAAGTGGTTCGGTGAGTCGTCCCAGCGGTTGTTGAGCTGGAACCCCTGTAGCCCGCACATCATGAACGACAGCAAAGCCTAGAGCCAAGAAGCTACGGGCGTGTGCCGAGATTGCTGGTTCCATCCGTCGTTGGGGTAACAGGAAGACCGGCAGCTATCGGAGTAATCACAGGGGTACCGATGCCGATCATTTCAACCACGTTGTTACTCAGAGTACTCACCCAGACATTACCCGAGCCGTCGATCGCGAGTCCCTGGGGACTGTTCAGGTTGCTGTCCGTGTAGCCGCTGGTCCCAGAGAGGGCTGCCCCAGTGCTGGAAAGCTCGGTCACGAAGTTACTTGCGTTGTTCCTCACCCAGGCATTGCCCGCGCCATCGATCGCGATCCCGTAGGGTTCGTCCAGGCCACCGCCGGTATAACCGTTGGTCCCGGAGAGGACTGCCCCGGCACTGGAAAGCTTGGTCACGGACTTACCTTCTCCATTCGCCACCCAGGCGTTGCCCGCGCTATCGATCGCGATCCCGAATGTACCCTTCAGTCCGCCGCCGGTGTAGCCGCTCGCCCCAGAGAGGGATGCTCCGATGCTGGAAAGCTCGATCACGATGTTACCGCCCTCATCCGTCACCCAGGCGTCACCTGAGCCGTTGATCGCGATCTCCTGGTCACTGATGTCAGTAGTGTATCCACTGGTTCCGGAGAGGACTGCCCCGGTACTGGAAATCTTGGTCACGGCGGCAAATATATTTGCCACCCAGACGTCGCCCGCGCCATCGATCGCGATTCCCTGTGGCTCGTCCAGGCCACCGCCGGTGTAGCCTTTGGTTCCGGAGAGAACTGCCCCGGCGCTGGAGAGCTTGGTCACGGAGTTACCTTGAAGATTACTCACCCAGGCGTTACCCGCGTCGTCGATTGCGATCCCGTACGGCCCGTTCAAGCCGCCGCCAGTGTAGCCGCTGCTCCCAGAGAGAAGCACCCCGGCGCTGGAGATCTCGGTCACGGAGTTACCTGCAACATTCGCTACCCAAGCATTGCCCGAACCGTCGATCGCAATCGCCAATGGAGCGGAGAGGCCACCGCCGGTGTAGTTGATGCCGAGGGAGAAGTCGTTAGCAGAGCTAAGAGTGGACTGAAAAGGGCTGACGTTGGTTGCCAGATTGAGCAGAGCCGTGACGTTGGATCCTGGGTGCTGCGCGATGTTGATAGCCGCCGTTGCCGTATCGGTAGGTGCCGTGACGTAGGTCGTATTTGCGAAGAGCGTGCTGCATCCGGAGGAGCCGACACCACTGGAGTTGACGCACGCTGCCAGGATATCCGCCACGGTGTTGATCGTGGTCACGGGAACGACGGCGTTGCTGTTGAGAGGAAACGTTGGATTGGGAAGTCCGCTAGCCTGGTTCACGATATTCAGCGCGGTATTGAACGCGTTTGCTAAACCGGTCCCGGAGAGCGAATGACCCGTTACTGCACTGGGCGCTCCGATGTGCAGGGGGTCCGTGGCAAATCCCGCCAGCGCATACGCCGCAGCCACCGTGCTGATCTCATTCATCGCCACGAAGGTAGCGTTCGGGAACGCAGCACTGGGAGTCGCACTGGCGCAATCGCCCACCACCGCCAGCAGCGTGGCTGCGGCATTTGCTGTGCCGACGACGCCTACGCCATTCAACTGCGGATTGCCACCGGTCGAGTACAAATAGACCTGGGTGTTCGGCGTGCAGGCAAAGGCTCCATTGATGGCAAAGTTACCGTCTGCATCCGTGGTGACGTAGTGAAGTCCCTTGCTGTCCGTGTTCCCCGTCGCGGCGGTCAGCAACGACGTCGACGCATTGCTCGAAGAGGCGGCAATGCCGTTCCCGCCATAAGCCTCTGTACTCGCGGCATACATATAGATATGCGCACCATTTACAGGCTGTTGGCCACCATGAACAACACCTTGGATATACACAGCGGTCTGTGTCGAGGTATTGGACACATCCCCGAAGTTCGCCGCACACCCGGTTAGCCCAAAAGTACAAGCCACGCCCAACAGGCTAGCCACAGACGAAAGTAATAAATCGTTTTTCATGCTTCTCCCACACCGAAAACGGTGGTTTATTCGTAAAAAATACACAGAGCCAAACTTGACCGCCAGCGAGGAAGCTACGGTCGTGTGCCGAGGTTGCTGGTCCCGTCCGCCGTCGTCGTAGTGGGCAGACCGGCAGCGATCGGAGTCATCACGGGGGTACCGACGCCGATCATCTCGGTCATGGAGCCCTCGGCACCGTTTGCGTGGTTACTCACCCACGCGTTGCCGGAGCCGTCGATCGCGATCCCATAGGGTTCATTCAGGCCGCCGCCGGTGTAGCCGCTGGTCCCGGTGATAGCTGCCCCGGCATTGGAAAGCTCGGTCAGCGAGTTAGTTGGGCCATTCGTTACCCAGATGTTGCCCGCACCGTCGATCGCAATCCCGATTGGGCCGTCCAGGCCACCGCCGGTGTAACCGCTGGTATTGCTCGCATTCCCGGCATTGGAGAACTTCGTCACCGAGTTACCTGCAGTATTCGCCACCCAGACATTGCCGGAGCCGTCGATCGCGATGGCCTGTGGCTCGTTCAGGCCACCGCCGGTGTACCCGTTGGCATTGCTCGCTTTCCCGGCATTGGAGAGCTTGGTCACCGAGTTGTTTCCGGGATTAGGCGCCCAGGCGTTACCGGAGCCGTCGATCGCAATAAACTCTGGCTCGTTCAAGCCGCCGCCGGTATAGCCCTTAGTCCCGGAGATAGCTGCCCCGATGCTGGAGAGACTGGTCACGGAGTTAGCTCCGAGATTAACCACCCAGGCGTCGCCGGGGCCGTCGATCGCGATTCCCTCAGGCGAGTTCAGTCCGCCGCCCGTGTAGCCGCTGGTATTGCTCGCTTTCCCGGCATTGGAGAACTTGGTCACGGAGTTGCTTGTGCTATTCGTCACCCAGACGTTGTCGGAAGCGTCGATCGCAATGTTCATTGGCGAACTCAGATCACCTCCGTTGTAGCCATTGGCCCCAGAGAGGATTTTCCCGGCGCTGGAAAGTTCGACTACGGAGTTAGCTTCGATATTGGGCAACCAGGCATTGCCTGCGCCGTCGATCGCGATTCCAAACGGCTCGATGACACCCAGACCGTTGCCACCGTAGTAGATACCGAGGCAAAAGTCGTTAGCAGAACTAAGAGTGGACTGAAAGGGGCTGGTGGCGGTCGCCAGCTTGAACAGAGCGGCAACATTGCCACCTGGATGCTGCGCAATGTTGATGGCTGCCGTCGCTGTATCGGTCGGCGCCGTGCCGTAGGTCGTATTCGCGAACAGCGTACCGCACCCGGAGGAGCCTGCTCCGCTGGAGTTGACACACGACGCCAGGATGTCCGCGACGGTGTTGATCGCGGGTCCGGGAACTGCGGCGTTGCTGTTGAGGGGAAGCGTCGAATAGGGGAGCCCGCTAGCCTGGTTCACAATATTCAATGCAGTATTGAAGGCATTGGCTAGGCCGGTTCCTGAGAGCGCATGGCCCGTTACCGCACTGGGCGCTCCTATGTGTAGGGGATCCGTGGCAAATCCTGCCAGCGCATACGCCGCCGCCACAGTGCTGACCTCGTTCATCGCCACAAAAGTAGCCTTCGGGAAGGCCGCGCTTGGAGTCGCACTGGCGCAATCGCCCACCACCGCCAGCAGGGTGGCTGCGAGATTTGGAGTGCCCGTAACGCCTTCGCCACCTAACTGCGGATTTCCGCCAGCCGAATATAAATAGACTTGGGTGTTCGGCGTGCAGGCAAAAGCCCCATTGATATCAAAGTTGCCTCCTACATCCGTGATGACGTAGTGAAGCCCCTTGCTGTCCGTGTTCCCCGTCGCGGCGGTCAACAACGAGATCGACGCATTGCCAGTGGCACCAGAAGTGGGCGCAATGCCCTGACCTCCGTAAGCGGCCGTGCTGGCGGCATACATATAGACGTGCGCGCCACTGATCGGCTGCTGGCCACCATGAACCTGGCCTTGAATGTACATCGCAGTTTGCGTCGAGGTATTGGAAAGATCCCCGAGGTTTGCGGAACACCCGGTTAGTCCAAAAGTACAAGCCACGCCCAACAGGCCGGTCAAGAACGAGAAAGATAAACGACGGTTTTTCATGGCTCTCCGGCACCGGAATGGTGGTTTTATAGGCAGTCAGGAATAGCAGTCTGGCGATGCTGCAATGTTCCGCTCGTCGCCGTGACCGTCAGCATGTAGATCTGCGGATTCTGCATGCTCTGTTCCTCTTCCTATTCTGTTAAGCGACAACGGTGCCGGAACTCTATCGCTCGTCTGCAAATTATTTTTATGGAGACCGGAGATTTGCTCTTCTCAAAGTTCGCGGATGCATTCTCGTCCAGAGACTGCATCCTGAAAGATCCCTACCCTTTGAAATTTCTTTGCCGTGGAGACATCGCGTCACCCTCTAAAAATTGCCAGCACAAGCATTGGGAGCCCCGGATGAATTCAGACTCTTCGTTTCCGTCGATGCTGAACAGAAATAAGAACTCGATTCGGAGAGCTGCTTGCCGAGAAGCGTCTGTGAGACCGTGCCAAAACTGAATGACCATTGCTGTTTGGCAAGCTCCCAGCCTAGCTAGGTGGCGTACGGATCAACAACCTGCGGCAAGGCGAGCAGGAATCGGAAGCGTGTCGGATATCTATTCGGCTCTGCCAAAGGGCAACGGAGAAGACGTCAAGATGGGTACGGAATTAATGCACGCTAATCACATCAAACATGAATGTCTACATGCGAGTGCTGACACCGGCCAAATGGAAGGCACAGAGCAAGGTGCTGGTGAAGGGAGATACAGTGTGTTCCTGTGCACACTTCATCTGTTCCCAGATTTTACGCTAAGTTGTTGATTCTATGGTGGGCACAGCAGGATTCGAACCTACGACTTCCACCGTGTGAAGGTGGCACTCTACCG
>FSXT01000379.1_pt1 | contig 19051 bp, 10 predicted proteins | sample 1638311 | NCBI WGS metagenome assembly FSXT01 (sample SAMEA3914788, study PRJEB12502) | metagenome | biome: forest; material: soil | place: Canada | collected 2011-07-03 | depth 0.1 m | reverse complement strand
GAGCAGGGTGGTCTTGCGCGTGAGCGTGCCTTCGTCAAGGAGTATGGCGTCAAGTACACCTATTTGATCGCCGGTGCCCCTTCCGAAATGTGGGAGAAGGTTCCTCAAGCGGTCAATCTGAATACCTGGCCGGCGACCATCTTCGTGGGACGGGATGGACTCGTGAAGGGAATCCACTCCGGCTTTGCCTCTCAGGCCAGCGGCGAATTCAATAGCCAACTACAAGAGGAGTTCACCGCGAAGATCGAAAAGCTTCTCGCAGAAAATGCGACAAGCGAGAGTGCATCGGTTGCAGCGTCGTCTTTGAAACCTTAGCGTCACCCTGGTTTCGGAAAAGGTATAAGAGGGGATGCTCAATCATGCATGAGTATTGAGCATCCCTCTCTGTCCAAGATCTAAGTTTCAATTAGACGGCCAGAATATGTCGTCTCATGATTAACGATGCGCGATGCGGATTAGCTACGCCTTCCGTAGTGGCATGTATCAAAATGTCATCTACAACGTACCTTCACCAAGCGAGATATGGAAGCACCGTTTTCTCAACGCAATCAAATTGCTGGACGGTAATGGGTTTATTTGCAACGCAACGAGATACACAGTGAGAGCGATGGCATGCGCGCTTGACTTTTCTTTGTATCAATGGCTCAATAGGTTAACAATGCAACTTATTCAGTCATCCTTGTTTGTCGCAGCGTCCGCTGCTTGCGTGGCTCCCGCCCGCTCTTGTTGTTAGTTACATCCATTCTCCCCTCTAAAATTCATTTCTGATTTTCAGCTCACGACACGAGCAGTTCTCTCAGTGTGCGCGTTCTTCAGATCTCCCGTGTGACCTATGCGCAGAGGCTTCCGTCCTGCCCGTTCATGCGCTCTTTCGTTCTAAGAACAAGATTAGGAGGCAGTGTGAAGTACCTTCGTATCAGCAGACGTGCGTCCGCATTTGTGCGGGCAGCTTGGGCCATTGCAATGGTAATAGGTGGCTTAGGCGTGATCAACGCGGCTGCTCAGAATTCACAGATCTCAGGTTCCGTGCAAGATAGTCAGAAAGCGCAAATTCCCGGTGCAAAGATAACTATTAAGCAGACGGAGACTGGTGCACTTCACGAAACCGTATCGAATGGTGAAGGTAACTATGTCTTTCCTGTGGCTCTGCCCGGTCACTACGAAGTCACGGCAGAGAAGGATGGATTTAGTCCTGTGGTGAAGTCCGGTGTTCAGGTTCTAACTGGGCAGACGACGGTGGTGGAGTTCGCGCTCGAACTAGGGAAGGTTGTGCAGCAGGTTGAAGTAAGCAGCGATGCTGCGCTGTTGCAAACCGAGAACGCTGTCGTTTCAGATGTGGTTGAGAACGAGGCGGTCGCGAACTACGCTTTGCCTGATCGCCGTGCTTCACAGTTGCAACGACTGAATGGCTTTGTGACCAGCGGGGGAACAGGATCCGGTACATACTTTACGGTCGCAGGCGGTCGAGGCAACAATGCCAACTATTTCATCGATGGCGGAACTGCAACTAATCTTATCCAGGGCGTTCGTACTCTCGCCTTTGATCTGCCGGTTGACTCCTTGCAAGAGTTCAGCCTGACGGTTAGCAACTACTCGGCCGATCTGGGACAGACTGGTGGCGGCGTCATTCAGATGACGACCAAATCCGGCACCAATAGATTCCATGGCAGCACCTATCTTTACTATCGCAGCCAGGCTTTGGAGGCAACACCGGACTTTCCCGCCATCAACCCTCTTACGAACAAGCCGATCATTCCTCCACTGAACTACAAGTTATATGGCGGCAGCATTGGCGGGCCCATCATTAGAAATAAGACGCACTTCTTTTTCACCTGGGAAGGTCTCAGTGAGGTGTCTAATTCGTTAGTCAACCTGGTCGTTCCCACAGCGCAAGAGCGGGTCGGGGATTTCAGGGCAACGATAGCGGCACTCGATCCGACAGGCTCAAAGCACCTGGTCGCGATCGACCCCAATACAGGTCTTCAGGCAAACTACAACGGCAAACCTAACGTATTGCCTCCCTCCGAGTTCGACCCATATGGCCAGCAATTGGCTGGCTACTATCCAGCAGCGAACAACCCAAACGCTGCTGTCAATGCCGCCAACTTTACTGCCAATGATCCCGCCTCGACCTACAGCAATACCTATGTCGTGCGTATTGACCATGTGATCAACGAAAATAACACTGTTTTCGGCCGCTTCCTGGCCCAACCTACTCACACCGATACCGCCGATGTATACCCTACTCGCGGCACCGACTCGTATGGCTCTCTCTCTCACGCCTATTACTACAGCGTTGCGGCGTCACTGACCCACACATTCTCTCCCAGGCTGCTGAATGAACTTCGGGTTGCCTGGACGCAGCGGCAGGGCCTTACCGTCTCTCATGGAATTGGTTCCGCAGCGGAACAATCGCTGGCCCTTCCTGGAATCAACCCAACCTTCTTTCCTGGAGTATCTGTTCAGAACTTCGCGGCCGTAGGAAACACGGGAACGCAGGAGCGTTTTCAGACTCCTGTTGAAAGTAACGAATACACTGATAATCTCTCCTGGCAGCGTGGCAACCATCAGTTCAAGTTCGGTGTTGACTATGCCACTGCTCTTGACGGCGACTATTGGCGCCCTTCAGCCGGTGGATATTTTAATTTTGTTTCGAATGTTCCTGTAGCGGCGAGCATTCCAGCAGGAACCACAACCAACGCAAATATCAACAGCCTGACAAACCTATTGTTTGGCCGTGTAGATAACGCATCGCGGACGGAGTCCGAGTACCTGCATTCGCTGGCCTGGACCTGGAGCGCGTATGCAGTCGATAACTGGAAATTCAACCCGAAGCTCACATTCAATCTAGGCATTCGCTGGGATTTGGAATCGCCTCGCTATCTCTCCAACAACCACCAGAACTCGTTCGATACGACTGCTATCAATCCAGTTTCGGGTACTCCAGGCATCGTTACCTTCGCGGGTATTAATGGGCAAAGCAAGTACGCAAACGATTTTGACGGTGTGCAGTTCGGGCCGCGTCTTGGATTCGCCTACACGCCGAGAGATCGTTGGGTTGTGCGCGGCGGGGCATCGGTCCTCTATCCGTCGGAGTACGATGCAGCCACTCCTATTACCGCCTATACCGGTTTCTCAAACTTCATCTCACTGCAATCCTCTGGAACAAGCCAGGGCGTGCCAGACTTCCTGTTGAAGAACAATGGAGTCGTGGGCAATACGAACAACTACCTCACCTCGGGCGGCGTGGGTAATGCCTATTTTCCCACGACGGCTCAACTTACTCCGGGTTTCGGTGCTGTGCCGATAGGCAATGCAACGATTGCCAGTCCGCAGTTCTATAAACAGAAGCGCGTCAACGGCTATCTCTACCAGGTGAACCTCGACGTTCAGCATGAACTGCCCGATAACCTACTGATTGATATCGGATTCCTGGGAACCTACGGACATCATCTAGTAACCGCGGGAACGCTGGAGAGTATCAATCAAGTCAATCCAACCAACCAGGCGGCATTGCTCGCCCAATATCAGCTTGCAGAAGCAACCGCTGTTTCTTCCGGGAGCCAGGCCGCGATCAAGGCCGTTGCTGCGCAGGCAGCGCTGGATCGTCCCTTTCCTCAGTTCACCAACGTCCAGCAACTTGCGGATGACAGCGGGCAATCAAATTACAACGGAGTGAACATCGGCTTGCAGAAGCGCTACAGTCACGGTCTGCAATACCAGGTGAACTACACGTGGTCTAAATCCATCGACAACCAAAACGCGGATTCCAACCTGGCAGGCTATCCCGGCAATGATACCTTCACGAACTACTACGATAAGCGCGACCGTTTCGGCTACTCGAGTAACGATCTTCGCAATCGTTTGATCGGCAATGTTCTGTATGAGTTGCCGATTGGAAAGGGCAAGCTGATAGGTATCAATAACGGATTTCTTGACAAGGTAGTGGGTGGTTGGACAGTCAGCGGCGTAAGCGAAGTCCACGCAGGAACCGCACTCAGTCCTATTGTCAACGGCACCAACGTCAATGGTCTCTACGCCGACGGTGTACGTCCCAATCTTGTGCCGGGACAAAATCCGAATGTTGTCCCAGGGGGCCACTCGCGCAACGAATGGTTTAACACCGCGGCCTTCAACTACAACACTACGGCCATCTCGGCATCCAACCCAACGAACAGTCTTTACACCTTCGGGAACGCTCCTCGCACCTTTGGTCGTGGCCCGCGTCTTGTCAGCTCCGATGCATCGGTAATCAAGAAGGTTCCGGTGTATCGCGGTTCTGCGTTGGAGCTTCGTGCCGAGGCTTTCAACGTCTTCAATCATGCCAACCTCGCTAATCCCGCGACAACTTACGGCACTTCTACCTTTGGAGTTATCACAGGCCTACAGGGTGGCGCATTTCCGTCAAGAACATTGCAGTTGGCGGCGCACCTCACCTTCTAGCTAACGCGTGGCGGCGTTTTCTTTACGAAAACACCGCGACGGATGCCAAATTTATGAAGAATCCGATACGGCCCTTGTTACGAATATCACTCTGTGGGCTTTCTCCGTCATAAATCAAAAAATAGCTACCGAAGTAGAAAATGTGCATTGTCTTATTCCCGCGATCTGTTGTGCGGTCACTGACGGCATCCGGCATGGCTATCAGCCTGGTCATCACGCCACGGCTATTGCGCCACGGTAGCTGAAACTCGTGGCGAGTGAATCCACAGTATCTTCCGTCGGGATCTAAATTCAGAAATCAGTTTTCAGACGCAGGAAAAAGCTCCTGGATGGGCCAATAGCATTTCCGGAGAAAAGTCCGCCGAAGTCGATGATTTCAAGCTTGTTGCTCAGGTTCTGGGCGTCACCTTGCAATTTCACCGCATACTTTCCCCGACTATAGAGCTCGACTCCAACCGAAGCATTCTCGGTAAGGTAAGGACTGATGCGGTCGCGAACAAAGTTAAGGTGATTAATCACCACTTGGCCGTATTCAGTTGCATATTGCTGAGGCGTCAAATCAGGTTGAAACGGCAGTCCGCAGTTGTAGTCAGTCCCGAGGGCGATCCACAAGCGCGGGGTGACCTGGGAACGCACTCGTGCGCGTACCGTTTGCCGCTGGTCCTGTGAATCGGGAAAATGTCCGGTTAGCTGGCTCGTCGCACCGGAGGCGTCATCCCCAAGAAACAAACCGCCTGTTACTGGATTCCATACATTCCCCACAATATAGGAGTAGCTGGCGAAGCCGGAAAACCCTCTCCAGTTCTGAACCTCCAGCTTTCCCTCCGCACCGTAGAGAATGGCTTTCCTAAACGCGATGGGGAAGCTAATCCCGGTGCTCAGAACTTGAGAGTCGTCGGCGTAGTTGTTCACGTCGCGGCGGAACATATTCGCGTCTACCCGTAGTTTGTTGAAGAGTGCTTTCGTCAAACCCAACTCATAATAGCTTCCGTGAGAAGGCTGGACCGGCAGTTGCACAGCGGGAACGCTGGTATCCAAAGACTCCGCAGCCGGCGAACTGGATAACAGTATGTTTTCGAAGGAAGGCGTCTGGAAGATGCGATCGTAAGATCCGTGAAGATTCAGCCCAACTCTGGGGAAGTATCGCGACATGCTGACGCGTGGACTTACAGCGTTTTGGTTCAATAGCAATTGGTAGTGATCCCATCGTAGGCCCGCGTCGACCGTCCAGTTGCCGAGGCGTATTGAGTCCTGAGTGTAGGCCGATTGTTCGAGATCGGGCCGGCTTCCAGTAAAGGCAAACGTTGTCGCGCCAGCGTCCAAGATGCCCAAAGTGATCGGGCATTGAGGCGCTGAAAGGTCGACGCAGTCGGGCATCAGGTAGCTGAAGTCTTCGTGCAGGAATATCGCGTCGGATTCGACGCCCGCCTTCCATTCTTGTCTGCCTTGATGATGTGAACCGCTGCCGCTGAAATAGATCTCCTTGAAGTCATTGTGTTGGGTTGCAATGAGAGGCCATGATGCGGGGTTGGAATAAAAATCATTGGAGTTATCGCGGACCATCCCTCGCAGCCAGCCAATCGTATCGGCAGAAAAAATATGTTGATAGGAGGCAATCCCCATGGTTTCAAAGTTGTCGCCCGTCTGCAATTGCCCCCCCGGAATGAACACGCAGTCGCTCGGCTCGTCTGCCACCGGAACAGGTGGACAGCCGACGGTGTTATTCGAGTTTGGTAACCATGCCCCATTCTGCTGCACCAGTTCGTTGGGGATCTCATAGCGCGCGAGTTCATGGCGGACAATCAAGGTGAGACTGTCTTTCTGCGTTAGATCGCGTTCGTAGTTTGTCGAAAAACTGCCAGTGGTGCCGTTGTTGGTGTAATTTTCAGGAACCACTGGGTTTAGATAGTGGCCCGTCATGTTGCCTGAGGCACTCGCTCCCAGAGTATTTCCCATCCATGTGTATTGATCCTGCGTATTGATCCCTCCAGTGGCGTAGTTCCCGCCAAAGAGCGTAAGTTGTCCGTGAAATCCAGGATCTTCGCTCTTGAGTGTATTGACCTCGACGACGCCTCCCATCTTCCTGCCGTATTCTGCAGGAATTCCGGCGGTATAAATCTTGAGGGATTCAACATCGTTGGCTTCGACTTCTGGGCCGAAGCTTGGGGAACGGTTGTCGGTGAGCGGAATTCCGTCTACAACGAATTGTGTTTGATATTCCGATCCGCGTGGGTGAAGAACCGCATTGCCTTCATAGAGCCAGCCGGGTTCTGAGTTCACCAGGTCCTGCATGGAGCGGCCGGGGAGCGCTGTCAATCGATTCTGAATTGTCTCTAGTCCCATCACATTGATCGATCCTGCGCGGTACGGATCGACTAATGTGTCGGACGCGTTGACTTTCAACGATTCGGAAACGGAACGCACTTTCAGCCGAATAGTGCGTTCCAAGGGGAGTGCGGAACGTATTTCAATCGGCTCGGAGATCTCAGCAAAGCCTTGCACTAGGATCTGAACCTCATAGATACCATAGGGAAGGCGCTTGACGTCCAGGTTTCCGTGATCATCGGTATTGAATATAGTGCGATACTCGTTGCCCTGGCTGACGAGTTCAACCGTGCTCTTCAGGCCCAATCCAGTGGGATCGGTGACGGCTAAACGCAATTCTCCAGTGGTGCTTTGCGACAGGATGGGAAGAGCCCATAAAAGCATGGCAATGACCAATGCCAGTTTCATTTTTTAATGTCACCAAGTTGAATTGGTTTCGAAGAATGCAAAGAATGTATCTTCCTCTTCCGGGTGTCCCGCGGGCCGCGTGCAAACTCTGAACGCTATCGCTGGTTGAGCGCATTGGAATGGCGCGGGCAGAACTCAACTCTCGCGTTCAAGAGAGAGTTGAGTTCTGCCTACATCGCCAGCCGTTCTTATTGCATCAATTGGTAGACATCGACGCCGCCGTTGTAGTTCGGTACGTAGATGTGACCGCCGTCGATCACTGGTGGGTCAAACTTGTTGAACTGGAATGGAATGCCTTCGCGCTGCGAATCCCATAGGACTTTCAACGAACCGTTGGTAACGTGAACCGGATCGTATACCAGCAAGCGCCCGTTCGTTACGGTCTTGTTGGCGTCCCCGTAGGGAATCGTGCAGACCAGAATAGCCGAGTTGGGGTCGGCTCCATTGCTGGATCCGCTGCAGAAGCCTCCGGGCATGCCACCTGGACGTGCACTGCGAGCGTCCGCGCTGGCAAACTCGTTACTCTGGGTGAGGTAGGTCAAGGTTCCCGTGGAACTTACCTGCCATTTGTGGAGTTGGTTGTTCTCGCCCCAGGCGAAGATCGTCCATGAATTCAAGACGGGATCGAAAAACTGGACCGGCGTCATGTGCATGTGCGCCGTGTCTCCGTTGGGAAAGAAGTTCAGTGTCGCCGGATCTGGCGGACATGGAGGCACCGGTCCCGGATCGACCGTCAGCCACACCGGAGGGGCGGCGAGTTTCGCGCAGTTGGCCGCGGGGTTCTTCAGGTCGGCAACGGTCGTTCCTCCCATGTTCGTCGTCTTTATGGGATAGGCAAGTCCATCCTTACCGCTGGCGACACACACGCCAATGGCGAAGATACAGGCCTGGCCGCCGGAGCCCCAGTCTTCGTCCGCCCAGGCACCCTGGGCCATCGTGAGATCGGGATAGACGCGGACGCTCAGCTTGCCCTCATCGCTCATGGATGTCTCCACTCTGGCATTCTTGAGCGACATATTCATCCCGCCGCCCACAGGCCTGCTTACTGCCTCGGTCGCAGCGTTCATCCCGGAGAGCTTTCCAGCGGGGGCCGCCTGGCCGCCACTTCGGCCCCTATCGGTCCACGGAGTCCAATGGTCTACAACCGCAATGCTGGCTTTGGTGCTCGCTGAAGGGGGTGTGTACTTCAGCTTGAGGAATGACTCCCCCCACTGGGTCGTGCCGTCGAAATCTCCGTTACCAGTAATGACGTACAGATTGCCCTGCTCGTCTGCAGCTGCACCCTGTCCGGCCATCCAAATGCCGGCGCCCTCCCCGGCGGTGGTCGCGAAGATCGCCGTCTGGGTATTGTTGGCAACGTCGAAGGCGAAGCAATAGCCGGCGGCGCCAGGGTCTGTCTCATAGATGGTGCCGGAACAGCCCAACACCGTCTTGACCCCACTGACATTGGTTTCGACGAGAGAGGAGCGCTGTTTGCGGGGGTAGCCATTGAAATCCTGCCCGTTGCTGCTCCCCTTGATCATGACCGGCGGCACCACCAGAGAGCCGTCTCCGATGTTCAGAACGAACATGTAATATCGCGCCTTCGTCGGATCAGTGCTGTCGAGTGCAGGCGGCATGGGATTCCCCTGGGCATTCGGCACCACCCAACAAACCTGATAGAGACGCTTCAGATCCGGGTCGATGACGCCAGTCGATATGCAGCCCCAGTGTTGATTGATCTGCCAGCCATCAATGGTCTTGGTCCCGGTGATCGGGGTTCCCAACGTGGTCTGCCAGATAGCCGATCCGTCTTGCGCCTTCACTCCGCGCACAACATCTGCCATCGACGGCAGCACCATGACATCCAGCACCCCCCGCGAAGTTTTCACCTGCGGCAGGATGAGCGGCTGCGCTTCCATGCCGCGAGCATCTCCGACCAGTGGGATGGTCGGCATTTTCACGATTCCTTTGCCGACGGAAGCTTGCGTCAATACAGTCTCGTGCGAGTTCCAGCCGCTCCTGGAGTTATCCGCCGAGCGGGTAAGCCACGGCACCATTGTCTGGGCCGTGAGAGGAAGAAAAGAGAGCAGACCTATCATTCCGGCTGCTGTGCGAAGAAACTTCGAGATCAGAGAACTTCTCATCGTTATGCCCCCATGTAAGTAACTGCAAAGTGATAGCCAGCGCCGCTTGCCGCCAGCCCGGAACTCGTAACCGAAATCGTGTGCCAGCCTTCAGTCGTGGACTTGCTGGCAGGAAGGTCGTCGATGCGCTCCGAGGAGATAGTTTTTACGTCCGTAGATACGGCTGTCGCCGAGAGGGCGGCTCTTGCTGGAAGCTGTGCTGAAAGGTGCAACGAGATCTCCGCTGGAACAGTAACTCTCGTGCTGGCGGCAAAAAAGTCGCCCCACAAAGTGAGACCAAATGCCATGCAAACTCCGTTGACTATCTCGCGGATAGCGATCTGAGTTGAGCTGCTTTATAGGCCCAGTAAGGCGACATTCAATTTCGGTGGGTTCACCGTATCACGTAAAACTGAAACTGAAGATGAAAACTAGTGGTGCTTCAGAATTGCGGAATTCTACTGTTCGCAGATTAAGGATGGAATTTCGTTTGCCTTCCCACACCCAGGAGACTGGAGATGGCAGATAAACAATGCTTACAGCTAATGCACTGCTCGGATGCGCATGTAGGTGTGAAGGTAAATGCATCCTCGGGTTCAATGCCAATCTGTGACGGATACGCAATGTATTCGAGCAGGCTTGTTGCTTATCCGCCGCACTCTTCAGGTCTTCGACCCTAGCCAACCGGAAGCCGAAGCCGCGAAACGACCGAACCAGTCGTTTGTGGTTCGCGTCTGCATCTCTGGGGAGGATTTATTCACGCTTTTCTCCTTGGTTCTGAAACACCGATAGCGGATATAACTGTTCGTCCTGATGTCGCATCTTAGTGAGGGAACCCGCACTTAGAAACGTGAAGCCCTTGGCTGACTCGTCCACAACGTGCAGCGGAGGAGAAGAGCCATGGCAGTTATGATGCAGGGATTCTATTGGGATTGTGCCGTCAAAGAAGAGAAGATTGGTGAGTGGTGGAATTACCTCAATAGCGAGATTCCCAAGCTCGGCAAAAAAGGTGCTGGATTCGATTCAATCTGGCTCCCCCCGTTTTCAAAGGCAACCAGCCCAACCTCCAATGGGTATGATCCTTACGATTACTTCGATCTTGGCGACTATGACCAGAAGGGATCCACCAAGACGGCCTACGGCAATGGCGAAGAGCTTCGCAGGCTCATCACTAGCATCCACGAAAACGGGATGGGTGCGATTGCCGACATGGTCATTAACCACAACTCAGGAGCTGACGAAGAAGAAGTAAACCCACTGGATGGGAAGTCGCGCTGGACGAAGTTCAATCCCAAAAGCGGAAGATTTCCACGTGATTGGAACTCCTTTCACCCCAGCCGATACGAGCGCACTATGATTGAAGGTGAGAAGTTTGCCGGCTTCCCTCACCTTTGTCACCGAAATCCAAGCGTCTATACTGCGATGTTCGACTATGCGCGTCTCGTCATTGAAGATCTCGACTTTGATGGATTTCGGTTCGACTTCGTGAAGGGTTTTGGAACCTGGATGATCGGTCTTCTTGCAAAGTACCAATATCAAAAGAAGGACGGACACGAGTTCACTCCGTTTGTTGTAGGAGAATATTGGTCCGGCCCCGAGGACATCGAGGGCTGGCTCGATGGCGTTGCCACGATGACGGATAACCAGATTGCCGCCTTCGATTTTCCCTTACGCTACAAACTCAAAGATGTGTGCGACACACCGAATTATGATCTTCGCAATCTTACGGACGGTGGCTCGGTATCTGCCGGGCGTCCCTTCAACGCCGTTACATTCACTGAGAATCACGACATGGGCGGGAATGAAGTCGTCAACGACAAGATGTTGGGGTACTCGTTCATCCTCACGCAGGACGGTTACCCTTGTGTCTTCTGGTGGGACTATTACAGCTGCCAACTAGCCCGCCCAGGGACTCCCAACGGAATTGACGCGCTTATCGCGGCGCACCATGCCCACGCTGGTGGTGAAAGCTGCATTCTTCATGCTGATCCCGATCTCTACATCTCACAGCGCAGTGGCACAGAATCACAGAGCGGCCTGATCTATGTGCTGAACAATCTCGGCACGCAATGGAGCGGAACATCGGTAAAGACCAAATGGCCGAATCAGAAGTTCAAGCCGGTTGCATGGGATGGCAAAGATGGCGCCCACCCGGAGGGGCGAACCACCGATGCTGAAGGCAATTCTGAGTTTCCCGCGCCTCCACGAGGGTATTGTGTGTATGCTCCGGTGAATGATTGATCTGCCTTTTCTAGAAATCCCTTGTCCAAAAATGACACTTTCGAGTCGCAAAAGTCTATTGCGACTGCTTTGCGGCTGGAAAGCGGTGTGCACAACGCCTTGGCCTTGTCGATACCGCAGGGCTCGATACGTGTGAATGGTTTTGCTACGTAGGTAAACTGATGCTAGATAGGTTGTTCGGGAGTAAAGTCGCGGGCTGTATGCAGGGGCTGCTTTGTTCAGCGTGTGCAAGTGAGGAAGCACCTATCATCGAGGGGCGAATGATGGTAGGCGGAAGCCGATCGAATGTCGAGACTGCATAGGCTGGAACGTTTGGAATGTTTCTCAGCGTTCAGTGTTGCTCAATGTGTAAACCGTTGCTGTTTTCGTTTGTCGTCAAGATAGTTAACGGTGCCGCCGCCAACACGATCTTCTGCCCGGCATAGAGTACGGTCGCGTGCGGTCGGAACCCACCATGCAACACTGCGCGTTGCAGTTTGCCACCGTGCCATAGCAGATCAACCTTGTAACCGCCGCGCGCTCGCAGTCCTTTCACCTCTCCATCTGGCCACGCCGATGGCAGAGCGGGTAGCAGGCTGATGCTGGACTCGTCACTCTGCAAGAGCATCTCGGCTATGCCTGTAGCACCGCCAAAATTGCCATCGATCTGAAACGGTGGGCAGGTGTCGAACATATCGGGGAGTGTGCTTTCCGCGATAAGGCCCTGTAGCAGCTTATAAGCGTGGTCGCCGTCGCCGAGATGGGCCCAGAGCGAGATCTTCCAGGCCTTCGCCCAACCCGTGCCGCCGTCGCCGCGCAGTTCTAACGAGCGCTTGGCGGCTCTTGCCAGTTGTGGCGTCTCCGCAACAGAGATTGTGGCTCCGGGAAAGAGTCCGTAAAGGTGTGAGACATGTCGATGTGCGGGCTCGGTCTCCTGATAGTCCGCAATCCATTCCTGAAGTTGACCGCGTGCGCCGACCTGCAATGGCGGCAGACGGTGGCGCGCCGCTTGTAGCTGTGAACGGAGTGGCGCGTCGACGCCGAGCAGTGTTGCCGCTTCGGCAGTGCGATTGAAGAGGTCGTTCACGATTTCCAGGTCCATCGTCGTGGCGTAGCTGAGACGTGCGGCATCGCCATGGAGGATATATTGATTCTCCGGCGAAAAGGAGGGGTTGGTGACGAGTCGCCCGGCGAAGGGCGTCCCTGCCGGCGCCTCCACGAGAGTGTCCAGGAGAAACTCGGCAGCTTCTTTCATCGCGGGATAGGCCTGCTCCCGCAGGAAAATACGATCGCCACTGAACTCGTAGTGGTCCCACATCTGGTTGGCAAGCCAGGCACCGCCCACGGGCCACATGCCCCAACTGCCATCCACCGGCGCCGCGGCACGCCATAGGTCGGCGTTGTGATGCAGAACCAAGCCGCGAGCATGGTAATCGATGCGCGCCGTATCGCCGCCGGTGACTCGCAGATCTCGCATCAGGTCCCAGAGCGGCTGTTCCTCCTCCCAGAGGTCGCCGCTCTCACCTGGCCAGTAGTTCATCTGTAAATTGATGTTGGTTGTCCATTTGCTGCCCCATGCGGGCACCAGATCCTGGTTCCATAGCCCTTGCAGATTGGCAGGCTGGCCCCCAGGACGTGAGGCGGAGATCAGCAGATAGCGTCCGAACTGATAGTAGAGCGCGATTAGTTGCGGGTCGTTGTCCTGCGCAAACGACTTGATGCGAGTATCAGTCGCGGTTGCAGGCTGCACGCCGTCACCTAAGCGCAGCGAGACGCGTTGAAAGAGGCTTTGATAATCAGCGAGATGAGCGGCCAATAGCTGTGAGTAGCTCTTTTGGGCAGCGGCAGTGACGAAGCCGTCTGCCTGGCGTGCCGCGTCCCCTGTGATGTCTCGAAAGTTGCGGAAGCTCGTGGCGCCACTAAAGATCAGCGTCACCTCGTCAGCGTCTTCCACGGAAAGGGTGTTGTCGTGTCGTACGATGTGGCCACCGACTAGGTGCAAAGTGACACGCGCCGCGTAGCGCAGTCCGGGTTCGCTCCAGGAGCCGGTCCAGGTGTTGTCCGGGTTCTGCCGCGGCTCAATCTGTCCGTCCAGCTTAAGTGATTCAGCTCCGGCGGTCTCTGTTTTGCCGCCGGGTTGTGGCGTGTCGAGTTCCAGTATGAAGCTTAGAGAGGCCTTGCGGCTCGCTGTGAGATGCATCACCAGAGCCTGATCGGGGCGGGAGAGGAACGTCTCTCTAAGGTACGAGACGTTGCCCCGTTGGTAGTGGACGGTGGCGACTGCTCTCTGCAGGTCTAGTTCGCGCGAGTACTCTTTCGCCGGCCCGTCGGCAGGGAAGCGCAGATGCAGATCGCAAAAGGGCTGATAGGGCATGACCAGCTTAGGCTGTCCCATCATCTTGGCGGACAGTGCGTCGGCCTCCTTCACCTTGCCGGCAAAGATGAGCTGGCGCAGCTCGGACAGGTGCGAGTAGGCCTCCGGATTGGTGTAGTCATGCGGGCCGCCGCCCCATAGCGTGTCTTCGTTGATCTGCAGATGCTCTTCCTGGACGCCGCCGAAGAGCATGGCCCCGATGCGCCCGTTACCAAGAGGCAGAGCCTCCGTCCACTCCTTCGCCGGAGCGTCGTAGCGCAGGCTGAGTTGCTGCGCGCCTGCGATCAAAGGGGCAGAGAGAAGAAGGAGCAACGTTGCAACCGAACGGAATGCACTCATGATGAAGAACTCTCACGCAGAAGGTAAATTTACATTCTTGGCACGAGTTCAAGAGTAGCTTATCGACATACCGATGTTATGAGCCCCTTGAGCCGGGAACCCATGAGTGTGTTCATCGACTGTGGTTCTGTGCTCTACTATCCGCACCGTAGCGGTGTGGCGATATCGGTGCTGGTATGCGCGGACCGGAAGCGGCGAATACGTGTACTGGAGAATTTTATGCCGAAGAAGCTGATCAGTCTTGTCGCTTTCGTAGGCTTTGCGGCCTTACCCGGTGCAACCCGGCAGGTACGCGCGCAGGCGCCGTCGGCTTCGTATTCGGCCGCGGCTCCTCTCAATCAGTACCTCATCCCGGAGAAGGCTTCAGAAATCGAGCTGGCTCGCAGCGCCGCTCCCGCATCTATTTCCGACGGAGCGGAAGTGCTGGTGTTGACGAAGGACGGATACGTGACAGCAGTGAAGGGCGGAAATGGCTTTGTCTGCTTGGTGGAGCGAGCGTGGGGCAAGTCCACTGACGATCCGGAGTTCTGGAACCCCAAAATCAGTGCACCCCACTGCTTGAATGCGCCAGCTGCGAGGACCTATCTGCCCATCTTCCTGATGAAGACCAAATTGGTGTTGGCCGGAAAATCAAAGATGGAAATCGCACGGACGCTCAAATCGGCAATGGATAGGAAAGAGTTGCCGACGCTGGAGCCGAATGCGATGTGCTACATGATGTCAAAGCGGCAGTATCTAAGCGACAATGACATGCACTGGCATCCACACATGATGTGGTACGTTGCGGGCGATTCGGCTAAGAGTTGGCAAGCTAACCTGCCGGGTGTGCCAGCGATTGCGGGGAATGTCCCTGAAGACCGGATGACCATCTTTATGCTCGCGGTTGACCACTGGTCCGACGGCACACCGGCTACACACTGACCGGCGCTCTAAGGATCAGGCAACCTCGCCTTTCGCGAACGAGCAAATTTCCGCGTTCCCTCGCTGACGGCATCTCTCACCGACTTGCCCCTCAGAAACGCGCTTTGCGGCAGCAATCCGCATGCTGATTTTAGTAAGTTGGCTGGGGTATTACGTTATTCATCTCACGACTAGGCTCACCAGAATGTTTTGGCTTCAACTGTCGGTTTGCCCTGCATCCCGTTAACTACCTGCGCACTGAGGACGACTTCAAAGTTCTTCTTACCCCAGTCGGTTCCAGCGCTGTCCACCAACTGTTTCAGATCTGCCTCATTGGTCAGGAACTCACCGGCGGCTCTGGTTCCGCTGCCAGTAATTCCCGCGGCGACCAGAACTACTTGTCCGGTGCCCTCGTCTGTGAAGCGGGCGGCGATCGCATAATCTTTGAGCGCTTTACTCCTTGCAGCCTGTGCGCTGATTTGCCACGCGTGTGACTCGGGGTGCTGTGCGTCTACGATCCAATAGACCGGATTCGAATTCTCAGGGTTTAGAAAGTGAAACCTCAGTGAGGATGTTCTGTTCAGCGTCCAATCATTATTAAGAGCTCCAATCAGGACAACGGGTCCTTCCCGAAGCTGAGAAGAAACGGTCGTTCGAGAATTCTGAACCCTGAACGCATGTCCGTGAGCGTCGGCCAGAGATAGGAATCTGCTGAGAATCTGAACGTCAGAAAAAGGAACTGAGTCGTTCCTGTCCGCGAAGGGCTGAATAAACGCGTCATCATCGGCCCCGCTCTGGAGCTCAGTCAGCGGAGAACCGGGAGGAGGAACCATATTGGTTCCTCCTACGCAGAGCAAGATAGGTTTGCTGCTGCTGAATAACGGAGACCATACCTCTTCAAGAGCGGATCGTTGCTTATTGAACTGCCTCGCGTAGCGAGCACCCAAAGCCAGGATCACGACGGCGATCAGGCCGGAGACTATCAAACTCGCTGGCCCATAGGCTCTTTTTGCCCTCTTGGGCTGAGTGACGAGTTCAGCGACAGTAAGGACATCCGCAGGAGGCGCTTGGATTTCGGGAACCCCCACAGGAGGCGTTTCAAGGACCGGCGCATCCGTTGGAGGTTGCGAGAACACAGGAATATAAGATCCCGGATTCAATTCGATCCTTAGTTCGTCCGCATGCATTGATGACAAGTAATACTGGACGAGCCGCTTCCTTACCTCCACGGCGCAAAGACGCACTACGGGATCGAGATTGGTGTCGTAATCCGGCGGACGGTGAAACACCTCTATCCCGATCGTCCGCTCTTTCAAGCTATCTTCGTTTTCCCGAAGCGTTTGTTCCACGATGTACTGGAGCATGGACGGATAGCGTTTACTCGCAGTGAATCTGCTATCACTCACAATCTTTTCGAGTTGTGAGCGCACGAGCTGCCTTTCGCTCTCTGTCTTCGGGTGCCAGGTACCGATCACTGACCCAGCCGACGGCATAGTCTCATTTTCCTCCAGCCGAAGACTCGGCGATTTGAACGTAGCACACGCTTGATACGGCTTGCTACTTTATTCAAATAACTACCCTTTCATCAATGATTTACGGCACGTAACAAGCCTGTTCTAAGGTATCAAGCTTTGGACCTACCGTAGCGGTATTGACAACTCTATCGTGCAACCTGCTGAATGCAAAACTGATCAGGAAATAGTTTCTCACATGAAATTTAGCATGACGTTGAGGCCACAGTAGTCCCAACATCATCGACGAGAAGCTCGATGCTCATTCCAATGAGCGTCACGCCAAAGATCAGCAATTGCGAGTGGTCTCAGGCAGGAAGAATCTGCGAGGCGCTCCCAGTTATTGGAGGCAACATGTTGCAGTCGAAAGTGTCACGCTCTATATGGACAGTTCTGGTCTTCACCCTCTTCCTTGTTCTGCCGCGACTTTCCTACGGGCAAGGGCAAACCGCAATTGTAGGCACGGTCACTGATTCGACCGGAGCTATCGTTCCTGGGGCAAGCGTCGTGATCACCAATAGCGCCACTGGCATCGGCCGAACGCTGGTAACGAATGGTAGTGGCGACTTCAACGCCCCTGGTTTGAGTATCGGAACATACACCATAAAGTGCAAAAAACAGGGATTTAAGGAATTTACGACGACCGGGATTCCATTGAGCGTCAACGACACCGTCCGCATCGACATTAAGATGGAATCTGGTTCGGTCGACCAAAGTATTACCGTTACTGCTAATGCGTTACAGGTCCAGTCCGATTCCAATGCAATAAGTTATCTGATATCGGGCGATCAGGTTTCGCAACTTGATATTAACGGGCGCAATGTGGTCGGGTTGACTGCCCTCGGGCCCGGCGTTACTTCAAATGCGTCGGACTTTGTCATCCCGACACAGACCTCGAGCCTCTCCCCAAGTTTCAATGGAATGGGGCCTGCCAACAACCGATGGATCATCGATGGCGGTGAAGCCTACGATCGCGGCGACGCGGGCGACCTGAACGTGGCGCCCTCACCCGATGCGATTGCCGAGTTTAGAGTGCTGTCCAGTAACTACACCGCTGACTACGGCTTCGGCTCCGGTGGCACGATCTCCATGGTGCTCAAGTCTGGCGCTCGTCAGTTCCATGGCGCGCTGTGGGAATACCTGCGAAACGACGCGCTCGATGCAAACAACTATTTTTCGAACCTATCGGGCACACCTAAGCCAGAACTGCGTTTCAACACTTTTGGTGGAAACCTGAGCGGGCCACTCTTTATTCCAGGTCATTACAACAAAGATCGATCCAAGACCTTCTTCTTCGTCAATGAAGAGGACCGCCGAATTGTATTAGGCGCAGTGTCCAATAGCACTGTTCCCACGGTTGCAGAGCGGGCTGGCGATTTCAGCGCGCTAACGAGGCCGATTTATGTTCCTAATGTCGGAGATCCGGCAAAATTGGCTCAGTTCACCACGCTCGGACTTGTTCCAGGACAGCCATTTCCGGGTAACAAGATCCCTGGTTCGCTTCTAGACCCGAACGTTCAATTGCTTCTGGGAACCGGGGCTCTGCCCGTCCCCAATTCGGGAAATCAATATATCACCAGCGCGAACCAAACAGTCTTCCTGCGCGAGGATGTCGTGCGCATCGACGAGAAAGTGAACGATAAGATCGCGCTCATGGGCCATTTCATACACGATGCCGATTCCCAGTTCTTTCCTGGTATCTTTGGCGGCGTTCCCACCGTTGGATTTCCCTTAAGATCCCCGGTCTATAACTCAGTGATCCAGATGACGTACATCTTCAGTCCTAACCTGATCAACGTGGTGGGATCTGACTTCGACGCCGATGCACTTTATTACGGCATTAGCGGCATTTACAAGATACCGTCGGGATGGTCTGTCAACAAATTCTTTCCAGGCAACGACCCGACCAACCGGCTACCGACGTTGTCCATCGGCCAGCCATTTAATAACTCCTACCAGCCGGGGTTTCTTCCGTACAACAATGACGGTCTAGGGTACACCGAGCGCGATGACCTCTCCTGGACCAAGGGAGCGCATAACTTCAAATTCGGAGCCTCCTTTCTGCACTATACAAAGAACCAGGTCATCGGTGGCGACACCGAAGGGAACTATTACTTCGGAGGAAGCTACACGGCTGGATATGCGGCCAACGGCTCAACGAGTGTACCGGGCAACGCTTTTGCCGATATGGTCCTGGGCACGGCAGACAACTACTCCGAAGCAGAGTTGCAAGACAGAAGACATTATCGGGAAAACTTTGCAGGGGTCTATGCGATGGACGACTGGCGTTTCAAACGGCGTCTGACCTTAAATCTTGGCCTTCGCTACGAGGCGTTGCCCCGTCCTTACGAAAAGTATGACCGCGTTTCCAACTTCATTCCCTCGGCCTACAACTATTCGAACGCGCCCGTCTTCAATAGCGATGG
>FSXT01000561.1_pt1 | contig 20509 bp, 11 predicted proteins | sample 1638311 | NCBI WGS metagenome assembly FSXT01 (sample SAMEA3914788, study PRJEB12502) | metagenome | biome: forest; material: soil | place: Canada | collected 2011-07-03 | depth 0.1 m | reverse complement strand
CTCATGGGCAACTCAGTGTTTACGATTGGATATGTGGGCAATGCGAGTTGGCACCAATATATGGAGCGCGCCATTGACACTGTGCCCCTAAACGATTCGCATCGGTTAGCGATAGCTGCAGGAACCTATAACGCAAACTTCGATCGCATCTATCCGGGATACAGCGGCATTACGCAACAGGAAACGAGTGCCAACGCCAACTACAATTCGCTGCAGACGACCCTGCGCACGGAGAACATACACGGCTTGAGTCTGCAACTGGCCTATACCTGGTCCAAGGCTATGAACGTGCAAACCGTAGCGCAACAACTGACTTCAGGGACCATCTCAAATCCCTTTGATCCAAGATTCGACTACGGCCCCAGCGATTTGGATCAAACGAATGTCTTCAACGCGACCTACATCTATAAGCTGCCATTTGGCAACAATCTATCCAATGGGTTTGCCCGTCAAGCGCTTGGCGGCTGGCAGATCTCTGGGGTCACCGCTATGAAAAGCGGTATGCCCTTTACCCCGACCCTAGGCTTCGACAATTTGGGTCTAGGTGGAGGCACAACCGCACGTCCCAATCTTGTGTCACCTGTCAAATACCTTCACTCTCGATTGGCATGGTTCACCACGAATTCCTTTGCAACGCCTGCAGCGCTTTCTTTCGGGGATTCTGGACGCAATAGCATTCGCTCTCCGGGCCGCGATGAATGGAGCATTGCTCTCTTCAAAACGTTTGCTCTCAATCGCAAGGGAACAGAGCTGCAGTTTCGCGCGGACTCTTACAACACGTTCAACCACACACAATTCCAAAATGTAGATGGAGGATTCAACGACTCCACCTTCGGCCAAGTGACATCCACCTGGGATCCGCGTGTATTGCAGCTCAGTCTCCGTCTGTCCTTCTAACGATCACCTTGAAACCCTCTGGAAGTGACATGACGAACAAAGTATCACGTCGTAATATCCTCAAGCAGGCCGCGTTCAGTAGTGGCGGCCTGCTCCTTTCTTCCGCTTTCAAAGCGGAGGGATCAACTGTCCCGGCTTCGGATTTTCCGTCAGGACGCGCAGACCGAGACCGGTTGCTGCAGTACTTTGCGCAGAATGCGCGCAAGCTTCTGCGTCCCCCCATGGGTGTGTTGCGTCAGCCGAGCATCTCTCCAAGTCTTCCAGGTGCCGAGTATGTGACATCACTATGGGACTGGGATACGCTTTGGACGGCGCGCGGCCTTTTTCGCGTGGCGGCCCTCACGAACGATGCCACACTGAAACACGACGTGGCAGAGCACGCTCGCGGAAGCATCGCCAACTTCTTTGAGCACCAGTCCGCGGAGGGACGCATTCCTATGCTGATCTCCGTGGACGATCCAGACCCACTTGGGTGTCTTCGAGGCAAGACGCCGCATATTGAAAATCAAGCCAAGCCGGTAATGGCGCAGTTAGGACTTCTCATTACAGAGCAGATGGGCGACGCGACGTGGTTCGAGCCTCACCTATCAAAGCTCATCGCGTTCTATAGGTCATGGAGTGTGAATAACCTCAGTAAGACTGGGCTGTATGTCTGGGGAGATGATGTTGCGATCGGAAACGACAATGATCCTACGACGTTTGGCAGACCATTCTTCTCCTCGGCGAACCTCCTGCTGAACTGCCTCTATTATCAGGACCTAAAGGCTGCCGCGGAGATTGCTCGGCGGTTGGGGCGCGTCGAGGAGCAGCGCCAGTTCCAACACGATGCGACACAACTTGGCGCTGCCATCCAGAAAGAGTGCTGGGATGCACGCGACAAGTTTTTTTACACGGCGGATGTCCAATGTGTAGACCGGCGTGCTGAACTGATTCCGAAGGTGAAGCGCGGCATGGCGATGTCGTGGGACACGGTTCCATTGCGGATTCAGACCTTCACTGGGTTTCTTCCCATGTGGTGTGAACTGGCAACTCCGGAACAGGCCGCTGCACTTGTCGAACACTTGCGCAATCAAAGGACGCTCGGAGCGAAGTATGGTGTTCGCACACTCTCTCGTGCGGAACGGATGTACTCGATGGAGCGAAGCGGCAATCCCAGCAACTGGCTTGGTCCTGTTTGGATCATCTCCAACTATCTTGCCTGGAAGGGCCTCGTGAACTACAAGTGCACGGACGATGCGGCGAAGCTAGCGAGTAGCACCGTTGCACTTCTAGCGAAGGACCTGGAGTCGTCGGGTTCGCTCAACGAGTATTACCACCCAGACACAGGCGCGGCTCTGAGCCACAAAGGCTTTATGGACTGGAATCTTCTTGTCCTCGAAATGATCTGAAAGGAAAATTAGTTTGAGAGTAATAGAGTCGGCCCTCCGCTATCGCATCGCTCAACTCTTATATCGTTCCACGGCGGCGGAAGAGTGCAGAACACGGTTGCATCCCCCTCTGAAGAATACGTTTGAGTCTCGTGTCTGGAGCCGGTACGCCGTGCTTACCGATCCACTTACTCGTGTGGACCGGGAGAAGTGCTCGTACATCTGCCGGCGAATGAAGCCTTGAACGGTACTGCAGAGACGAGATCTGGCGGCGTGCAAATTGAGGACAGCAACTGTCACGAGGAAACCGCATAAATCACACCGTGAGCCATGTGGTCGTTTATTCCGCGTAGTGTGATGCGGACGGCGCTTCAAGCGCCGCCCACATCACCTACCTCTAATCACAAGAGGTACCGGGCTACATCAATTCACGATTATTCCTAGTACAGCGTAAGCAGGAATAGAGACACCGTTCAGTGTCAACGTGTCGTTAGTGATGCATACATTGTTATAGGTTGCGGCCGGACTAACGGCGGTATTGCTCCCGGTATCCGCCAAATAAGCGTAGACCGTATGGGTACATCCACTTGACTCTATACCTTCGAGCGTAAAATTGACCGTGGTCGCGGACGAGCTTGAATTCGATACTGCAGCAGCCACTGCTCCCGCGGAGTTGACCCAGCCTTCCTCTGGAACTGTCGCGCCTACCGTGCCGAAGGTATGGTAAGTGCCGCTTCCAAGTCCCAGGTCAACGCTGAGCAACCGGTAGGCCCTGGCCTGGGGTAAAAGAGTGGCAACTCCATTGGTCCCGCTATAAAACGCCTTCGAGTAGTTATCGCATCCCGAGCAGTCCTCATAGGGAGAGATCACCTCGTTGTTAGGCAGAAATGAAAAATAAGCCGCTCCTGAAAGCTGAGATTGACCGGTCATTACCATAAGTTGATAAGCTACAAAGTTGACAACGGTATCGCCATTAACGTTGGGAGAAGACACACCTATGGTGTAGTTCCATTCGGTAAGGAATATTGGGAGGCCTCCGCGGCCGTTACTCGATAGCGTCGATGCCAGGGAGGCGATGTTGTCATTCCCCGCCGGATTTGTACCGTAGCAATGGTACGAAACGAACTGTAACAAATTCGAGGTGATTGTTGTGTCCTCGATGAGCCCGGTCACCGTTTGGAAGGATGTGGTCGCGTCTGCGTCACCCCCGATCTTGATAGAACTGCTCCCAGCTCGTGCCGCTACAGCTCCGTAGTAGTAATAGTCGTTGACGGCGGATTGAAGCGTCGAATAGGGGCTTCCGGTAAGGCTAATCTCATACTGTGTTTCGTTGAGCAATTCGATATAGTTGAGGTTGCTCCCCAAATGCGCAACGATCGCTGTGACGATCTGTTGCCAGACAGCCCAGTTCGAGGGGATTCCTCCGGTGCCTCCGTTGTAGGCAAGCCAAGTCGGGACATTGAGCAGATTCGCCATGGTCGTCCAGCCTTGTGCGTGGGCATTTGTTGCCCACGTAGTCGGCCCCCAGTTCCAATTCGCTGGATTGGCGACGCCGTTGGTGTTGGCCTGGAACTCCGCGAGCGTAATGCCCTGCGGTAGTACCTGATCCACATGAATGGAACCCCGCTGGAATTTCACTCCAGACGTGGTCGCCTGTGGATAGAAACTGGCTTGATCTGCTGGATTCGGTTCGTTCGATCCGCCAAAGATCAATGGGGTTCCGTTCGAGTTGATGTTATTAGCGTAATTGACCGTAACACCTATTTGAGCGAGACATGGCAAAGCTGTTATTGCAGTCAGGAACGCGACTACAGCGATGTGCTTGAGCGTAGCGGGAAGTCGCATCAGTGTGATCGACCGTAATAAAGGGTTCCGAAACCAGTTGTTTTGAAATAGTGTGCAACGAGTGGTCATAAGGTGTCCTCTTGGATATGGATATGATCGAGATTGCCTTCAGTAATTCGCGTTAGACAGTAGATAAATAAGGCGCGGTCAAGCGTAAATGGGTATAGATAGGCCGCGAACGGTTTTGCGGTACACGCTGAAACGTGTTTTTTAACGCAACCGATAGTCAGACGGGGGGAGCAACGGGCGCAAGTTAATTTACCGGAACTTACACGCTAGGATTTACCGTATGAGCCAGTTGTAGGGCCGGTAAGTAGTGGGCGTTTCTGCGTCTCAGTAGATGCGTTTCAGGCCTTCATTGAAGAGGCCAAGCGGCAGCGAGTAGGTCGAAGCATCGGCCAAGCGCACGCAAAAAAGAGGGGCTGCTTTGCGCAGCCCCTCTTTTTCTCTGTCGAGTTACACATCATAGCTGTTGCTTCCTCCGCAGCCGCTATGCTCAGAAATGCTCCATGCGCATTGCGGGAATATCTATCTAGCTATCGGATCTGCTGCGAGCCTTGGGGAAGACTCATACCTATGGTTCAGCCTGTAAATAGGGCGGCCGTGTTTTCGTCCAGGCGACAGCTTGGCAGGACGTCGATTTATTTGAGGCCGGGGTACGTTCTGTATGCGAGGACCTCGGAGCTGAGGGAGGTGCCGCTCAGCCGGGAAGTTTTGAGCAGGACTTCGAAGTAAGGGAAGTGCTCTACATTGAGTTTTTTTCGGAACTTACTGAGTTCATCTTCGGATGTGAGGAACTCAGCGGCGGCGCTGGTCGCATCAGAGTCTGTCCCGGTAAGAATGATCACGTTGCCGTTATGGCTCGGGTTCGGCAGATAAGCTACGACGCTGTATCCGGCAAATCCGCTTGGATAGAGAGAAGGGGTATAGGAGGCGGCTTCACCGGGGTTCGGATGGCGGTTCACGATGTATCCAAGACCCCGTGCATCGTCGTAGTCGAGGCTGAAGTTCACCTGGTCGTCGAATAGGTAGATCCACGGATTAGCTTTCTTCCCCCCAATTAGAATGAGGTTGTCGTGTTTGAGAGATTCGGCCTGAAAGAAACGCGAAAGAGTTAAGTGTAGTGACGATCCGACCGGACTAAGCGCAAGAAACTGCTGGGCGGCACGGAAGTCGCCAAAGGCCACCAGGTTGTGACCGTAGATGTCGTTGAGGTCGTCACGCCGATCCTTGCTGACAGGCAGCGATGCCGTCCCGCCCATGTACTCATGATTGATGTACTCGGATAGTGATACGGGATGTCCTGTGAGTTCTTCGCGGATGCTGAGTGAGGCATCGGGTAGAACGATGTCGGTCTGCTGTGCGGGTTTGACGAAATCCTTCCAAAGTGCCGCAACTGCTGGTTTGCCTTCCCAGACGTTAAGAAGTTTACGTATCTCGCGGCTCTGCTCCATCTGCAGGAACCAAGCCACTGCGATGGCCAGGCAGACAGTTCCCCAAACAAGATGAGCGCGGTAGTCACGGCGCTCCGAGACAGGTAGTGTGACGACACCATCGTTCGGCACGAGATATTTTGGCGGTAGGGCCTCCGCGACCGGAACTCCGGCGCGGCGCTGATGGAATACCGGCATATAGCCGCCGCGGGGAATCTCGAGGATGAGTGTTTCGTTCGCGCCTTCGGACGCGAAGTACAACTCGATGCGCTTCCTCAACTCTGTGGCTGTGACACGAACAATATTGTCCTGGCTTCGGTCATAGGTTGTTGACCGTCCAAAAACTTTGGCACCGATCTCCTGTTCGTGTACCTCTCGATAGCCGTCTTTGAGAGACTGGTCGCCCACGTACAGCAGAAATTCCCGCAGTCTTGCCGACCGACGGAACTGCTCACTGGCAGCAATTCGATCAATGAGGGCGCGTCGCTCATCCGCACTTGGTTGTTCCAAGCGCTCTTCCGCCGGTGCACTTGCTATAGAACCCATAGACCTTCCACACTAGTATGGCGGTCAAGTCTAACATGATGGACTATCGACAGGTAAGCCGCGATCCAAGGTCGTTGGACTGACTGGATGATTGAATGAAGGCCTTGCGACAAAGCAAGGATAGAGCGGTTGGCACCCCTTGCCATTGAAGTTTCAGTCCGCGACAAGTCACATGTACGTGAAGTCAATAGTGCAGGTCTTTAGGATCGCCGAGGTGGTTCGTTGCCTGTCCGAACCACGTTGATGCACTTCGTCCGCAAGTTGAGTTTCGATTGCATATTCCTTGAATCGCACGATGGCCTGAGCGGACGGAACGAGCCCTTCGGGCTCCGACCAATATTGGATTTCCATTTATCTATTTGATAATAAACGACTTTACTGGTTCGTTACGGTAAGCACTAGCGTGTAACTTCCGGTAAATTAACTTGCGCATGAATTCCCTCGTCTCGAAGATGGCCTGTCTCTCGAAACGGAAATTCTTCGCAGTCGAAGCCTTCAACTTGGCTGAGAACTAGCCGCGAATCGAGCACTCAGACAGCGTTCTCACAGCTTTAATTTTGGAGGTCTCTCGTGTACATCTGTAATTTGCGCAACAAGGTTTTTGGTTTTGGCCTGCTTCTGATGGTTGGTTTCAGCCTCGTCACTCCATTGCATGCACAACAGTATCTCGGAACCCTGAACGGTTCGGTCGCTGACTCGACGGGTGCCAAGGTCATTGGGGCTGAGGTGACCGCAAAGGACCTCACGACAAACTTTGTTTCCAAAGGGGTCACCAATGGTGAGGGTGCATACGCTATCCCCTTTCTCACTCCCGATGTCTATACGGTTACCGTTGCCGCCAAGGGATTCCGTGTCGAGTCGCGTACGGACATCACGCTTACATCGGGCGCGACGGTAGGGATTGACTTCGCACTGACGCCGGGGACGCAGACGGATTCGGTTATCGTGACGGCAAACTCTCAATTGTTGGATGCGGAATCGCCGGCTCTCTCGACAACCATCCCCAATCAGCAGGTCACGGACCTGCCTAACAATGGCCGCAATCCAAATGTTTTGGCGACTCTCACCGTCGGCGTCATCAACGGCGGATCGGGTGGCTACTTTCAGGGCGCGTCTCACAATTACACCAACCCCTTCAGCGGTGTGGCGGTTCAGATTACCTCCGACGGAAACGGCGGCCACAACCGCCTAACCCTGGACGGCATTCCGAACGATCCACCCGAGCGCCTCTCCGGTGTGACGTATGCCGGATTTACTCCTTCTCCGGAATCTGTGCAGGAAGTCAAAGTCTCGCAGTCGATCTTCGATGCTCAGGTGGGACATGGCGACGGCACCGTTACCGACACTATCCTTAAGTCGGGAACCAATAGCTTCCACGGCGCGGCCTATTATGCGTTTCAAAACACCTACCTCAATGCGAACACATCGCAGAACACCCATAACGGGACGCCTCGCACCAACGACCAACTGAGCCAGACCGGTTTCGTACTCGGCGGTCCGGTGGTCATTCCCCACCTTTACAACGGTCACGACAAGACGCACTTTTTGATTGCGTATGAGCGGTATCATTCGCACGGGGCCTCCGGCTACTCAGCGCGCATGCCAACAGCCGCCGAATTGAAGGGCGACTTCTCCGGCCTCTGCAGCGCCTTCAACAGCGCCGGCCTCTGCACCACAGGAATTCAGCTTTACACGCCGAACTCCGCGGTGGATGCCAACGGAAACCGCTTATCGTACTTCTCCAACAACAACATTGCGTCGGCTATTACGACGCAGGGAGCCGCCTTTGCCAGCTACTTTCCTTCGCCGAACGTACCGGGCGCTGCTACGACCAGTTCGGTAAACTACCAGGCGATCCAAACAGCCTCTGAAAGCAATTACCCGTCGTTGGATATCCGCATCGATCACCAACTCAGCACGCACGACACGATCAATGCGACCTTCTTCACCGCGGATCTTACGCAGAGCAACCCGCTATTGGGCTTCCCGAAAGGAATTTCGGCCAATGGTGCAGCAGCTCGTGTCATTCGCAATACCCACGGAGGCAGCCTGGATGAGGTCCATGTGTTCTCTCCGAGCTTTGTGCTCGATTCGCGCTTTGGACTTATCAATCACCCCTTCGGACTCAACTATCCCGGCAACTCGAATTTCAATTTAGGCTCGCTCGGTATCTCTGGGAATTTTCCGTATGACACCTTCCCAGGGGTGACTCTTACCGACAGCTATGCGAGTCTCGCACCTGGCGCGGGCGGCCAAGTCAGCACAAGCACATTGGGCTCGCTCAACGAAATCGCCACGAAGACCGTCAAGACCCACTCCGTTCGCTTTGGCTTCGAGGGCGACATTCTTCGTTACGATCAGCAGAACCCGGAGAGCGGCTTCGGCAACGGCAGCGGTACCCCAGGGTTCAACTTTAGCCGCCAATTTACACAGCAAAACGACAATGTTGCCGATGCAAACTCAGGCGACGCCTTTGCAGATCTCTTGCTCGGGACCTTCACCACCGCCAACTACACGATCGCGGCCTCATACGCGATGCAGCAGATTTACTTTGCGCCGTGGGTGCAGGATGACTGGCGCGTGAACCACAAACTCACCGTCAATCTCGGACTGCGCTGGGACCTGGAGCTGCCCTACACCGAGCGGTACAACAAACTGGTTACCACCTTCTGCACGCCCTGCACCAACCCGCTGCAGGCATCTGTTCCCGGCCTGCCGCTGTACGGCGGCTTGCAGTACGCGAACAGCAGTGATCGCTATCCATTCCCCCCCAACTACAAGGCCATCCAGCCTCGTCTGGGCATGGCTTACCAGGTGGACCACAACACGGTCATCCATGCCGGCTATGGACTCATTTACCTCAATACGTTCGAGAGCCCCATCGGCACCGGCTACACGCAGAACACGAGCTATAACAACTACACAACCAGCAACGGTCTTGCGCTGAACCCGCTGAGCAATCCCTATCCAAATGGTGTTGTGCTTCCCACGGGCAGTTCGCTGGGGCTGTCGACGGCGGTGGGGCAGAGTGTCTCCTTTGTCGACCCGAACCACGTGCAGCCACGCGATACCCAGTTCACACTCAACGTGCAACGGCAGTTTCCAGGCAGCCTGGTTGTGCAGGTTGGCTACGTTGGTGCCCGGCCTACTCACCTTGAGGTCAACCACAATATCAACATTCTGCCCGCCCAGTATTACAACCAGGGAACTGCTGAGGTCACGTTCCTAAATAGCTCCGTAGCTAACCCGATGGCGGGTCTGATTCCGCAGGCCCCCCAGTTAAATGGTGCAAAAATTCCCGAGAACCTCCTGTTGCTGCCGTACCCCGAGTTCGGTTCGGTTACCGAGAACTACTCCCCGATCGGTTCCGCTCCGTACAATGCGCTACAGGTTCAGGTCACCAAGCCGATGGCTCACAATTTCACCATCTCAGGCAACCTGACCTGGCAAAAGATTATGGACCATACTGGCTACCTCGACAACTATGCCGCCGCAATCGGCAAACTGGAGCATGTCTGGGATAGCAGCCCTAGTTTCTTCGGTCAGATCTACGGAACGTATCAACTGCCCAAGTTCGACTCGCTGCCTGTCTACGAGCGGGAGGTTCTTGGCGGATGGAAGCTGAACGGCGTGATGCGGTTTTCCAATGGCTCTCTGATCAGCGCGCCAGGTGGCGTGGCAGCCAATGGCGTCAACATCATCGGCAATTACAGGCAGCCACACTGGTCGCTCCATCGTCAGTACAACACCTGCTACGAGACAGCGGCGGGCTTGCCGGTCAACACCACGAAGGACAGTACTGGCACGTACAACACTCTCACGGCTTGCGATTCGACCTCGCCAAACCCGGCCTTCATTGAGCGGTTGCAATATACCTCGCAGACCAACAGCCCCAATCTCAACATTCGCCAGCAACTTTACCCATTGGTCGATATGTCGCTCTTCAAGCAATTCGTCATACGTGAAGGTGTCAACTTTGAGATCCGCGGCGAGTTCTTCAACGTCCTCAACACGCCTGAGTGGGGCGCTCCAGGTGCACTGGGCAGTTCAAACGCAGGATCTTCGTCCGGCGGATATTCGTCGACCAACCCAACTGGCTTCTTTCCCCAGGCCAACGATCCGCGTATCGGCCAACTGACGGCGCGCATCAACTTTTAGCAATCTCTCTCGAACTACTCTGTTTCGATATGAATGCAGCTATTCCCTTTGGAATAGCTGCATTCATCGAAACTAAAGTGTTTATTTCACCGCCGATTCAAATCCGAAGAGGAAAGGATATCCCTGTTATGGCAGACGATGAGAAGAAGCCGGAACCAGTGGAACCACTTACTCCGGATATTTTGAGGAAGTGGGCACTTTCAGGTAAATCGATCCCCTCGGCCAAGCTGCCAGAGCCCCCGGAAGAGAGGAAGGGGTGAGCATGAAGGGGCTTTTCGGCGAAGGCTCGGTGCAGGCAATTCCATTTTCTAAACCGGATGAGAGCTAAAGAGGCAAAGAAGCAGCATGATCCTTTTCTCTAGACGTGATGTCTTATCTGAGTTCGCTGCTTCAGGTGCTAGCTGCATAGTGATAGTTCGCAGCGAAGAGCGCCAAGCCTCTTCAGGTCGCTTCAAGATATTCCGCATCCCACTTGTCAACCACTTTGAAAAGTAGAAACACAGAGCAATGTTCAGGGAGCAAGTATGCGTAAGTGGTTACTAAGCGCGGTCGTGTTTGGGGCAATGCTGCGACCGGCGATGGGACAGGATGCCGCATCGATACATCTAGTAGAACAGTCACCTTTGACGATCAGCAAGATCGCGCCAAGGGTGTTTCTGGTGGATTTTGGACGGGTAGCGTTTGGAAACCTTTCGATAATGCCCGCGAATGTGACTACACCTGAGACTATTACCGTGCGTTTTGGCGAGGCCTTGAAAGATGGCCGGGTGGATACACATCCACCGGGCTCAGTACGCTATACGGAGGTGAAGGTTTCGCCCAAAGGGGCACAGACAATGACTGTGGCCCCGCCAGTGGATGCGCGTAATACGAAGACTCCTGCGGTATTGACCCCCGTACCTTGGGGAACGTTGACACCCTTTCGTTGGGTGGAGGTAGAGGGCTGGCCGACTGAACTGCACATGAACCAGATACACCGCCGCGCGGCCTTCGACAGTACCTGGGACGATGCTGCAGCGACCTTCCACTCGTCAGATCCTATGCTGGATAAGGTTTGGGATCTTTGCCACTACTCGATCAAGGCGACGACGTTTGCCGGAGTCTTCGTGGATGGGGATCGCGAGCGCTTGGCCTACGAGGCGGATGCCTATCTGACGCAGCTAAGCTATTACGCCGGAGACGCCGATCCACGAATATCGCGAGTCACGTTCGATCGTCTGACTAAGTTTCCGACATGGCCGTCCGAGTGGGCCCCGCACATGGTCTTTATGGCCTACGCTGACTGGATACAGACGAGCGACACGGCTTGGCTGGCGGCGCATTACGAAGGATTAAAGACCAAGCTGCTGGATAATCGAATCGGACCAGACGGACTGGTGTTGAGTCCACCAGACCTCATTAAACATGGAGATATTGTTGACTGGCCAGGACACGAACGCGATGGCTATGTCTTTACCAGTGTCAACACAGTCGTCAATGCCTTCCATCTGCGCGCGTTGAAAGAGATGAGCGAGCTTGCAGAAGCCCTGGGTAAGAAGAAGGAGGCAGAGAAGTTCTCGGAGCAAGAGAGAACAGCGCGGGCGATCTTCCAGAAGAAGCTCTTTGATCCGTCTCGTGGGCTCTATCGTGACGGAGTAGGAACAGATCACACTTCTCTGCATGCAAACCTGTTTCCTTTGGCTTTTGGGCTCGTACCTGCCGACAAGCGGCCGCAGATTGCGCGGTGGCTCGCCGGTCGCGGCATGGCGGGCTCGGTCTACGCAGCACAATATCTGCTGGAGGGTCTGTTCGAGAACGGGGAGGACGCGGCTGCGATAGGCTTAATGACCGCACCGGGAGATCGGAGCTGGAGGCACATGGTCGAGAGCGGCACGACGATAACCTGGGAGGCCTGGGATCAAAAATACAAGCCAAATCAGGATTGGAACCACGCGTGGGGAGCGGCTCCGGCGAACCTTTTGCCACGCTTCGTGTTAGGCGCGCAGCCATTGACGCCGGGGTGGGGCAGAGCACTGATCAAGCCATATCCAGGGGCTCTGACCCAAGCTGAAGGCCAGATGCCGACGCCACGTGGCGAGCTCTCAGTGCGTTGGAAACGACAGAAGAACTTCACTCTGGCACTAACCCTGCCAGCCGGGATGACTGCAAAGGTCGAGTTGCCCGCACTGGAGGGCTCGAGCGAAGTGTGGGTCGATGGCGTTCTAGTGAATGCGCATCGTGAAGGTCGATGGTGGACTTTAGAGAAGGATCTGGCGGGAACCATCACGATCGAGGAGCGATGAGGCCTCAGATTGCATCGATCTCTGTAGCACTATCATGCGCACTTTGAATTCGCGCTCGATCTCGCGCGACGGTCAAATCTGTCTCAAAGCCCTTATCGGCCATTTTTTTTGCCGCAGCTTGAAGCTCTTTCTCATTCCAGTCTGCCAAAGTTACTGCCGTTCCCGACTCGGAGAAAGCCTTTGCCGTTGCAAGCCCGAGACCTGAAGCTGCACCTGTAACCAACGTCACCTTACCTTCAAACGATGAGGTTGGAGTTAGTCACTTGAAGTCCGCGGATGAATCCACGGGCCTCAAGTGACTGCGAAAGGTTCAATAGCTAGCGAACTTCCATTGCTGCCAGGCATTGCCGTTGTACGGCCACTGATCGATCTGTGTTCCGTTGGCTGTCCCTCCTCCGACCACGTCCAGCGCCAGTCCGCTGTTTACGCTGGTGAGTTCGAAGTCGCCGCTACCCAACGAAATAACATTCCACTGTTGGTTTGTCTGGCCGTTGCCAGACCACTGATCCACGAGAGCACCGTTTGATAGGGAGTCTCCAGCGACGTCGAGTAATTGCCCGCTCGAGACGTTGGTGAGCGTGATCACATTGCTGCCCAGGTTGTTCACCGTCCATTGCTGATTCGTGCCATCGGTAATAGTGAGTTGCTCGATATACGTTCCACCGGTTGTGGATGAGCCGGGATCTCCTAGCGCCAGTCCGCTATTTACGCTAGTGACGATATAAGCTCCGTTCGGGATGAGAGCGGTGGTGCTGCTCACCGTAATGGTGAATGTTTCAGTGGTTTGGCATCCGCTGGCATTGGTATAGGTCGCAACATAGGTGTTGACGCCGCTGCTCAAGGGGATGGCGTTGATCTCTCGCGAGGTGGACGCGTAACCGTTTGGACCAGCCCAATTCCAAGAGCCGCCACTAGTGGGCTGCGGGCCTAGGTTGACCGTCGAACCTGCAGCTACAGTCGCGGTCGCTGCCTCTTGCCACGCGCCAGCGTTTACCTCTAGATACGGAGTAATGGCAGTGGATGTGCAACTACTGGTGGGTATTACGATCGCAGTCGCGGAGTATGCAGGGACGGTGACTGTGAAGCTGTTTCCCACTCCGCTGATTGAGCTTTGGCTGATGCCCGAGTTGGCCGTGTAGCTGCCGCTGGAGAAGTTGGCGTTGCCGAAGTTGTATTGCGTGCCGGAACTGGAAAGAGTGGCATTAGAGACGTTCACACTGACGCTGGTATTGTTGCTTGGGTCTTCGTTGATGAGGACTACGCCAACCTTGCCGTCGGTGCGATTGACGGCGTGCGCCCTCAGGAGCGAATTGGAGGAAGTCGTCGACACCATGTTGTCCCCGACGCGCGCGATGGTGCTGCTGAGACTCACTCCGTACCAGGGGCCGTAGGGATTGAGATAGCTGTTGCTGGTGTTGCCGGTGTCACCTGGAGAGGCCAGGTAGCCTTGGTGCAGGTCCTCGAAGTCGACGTTGGAAGCACCGTTTTCGAACCAGGTGAGGTAGTCATCCGCAGTGAAGAGAAATGGGAAATCACCGCCCTCAGAGGCGGGGCCAGTCTCGGTGACGAGAATTTGAATCGCGCTCTTATTGCTGAGAGTGTAGTAGCTGTTGAGCTCGGAGCGAATCTGAGCCACCTGTGCGGGAATAGTGGCTTGCTCGGCAAGGATTTGAGCGGCGGTGCCCCCAGGGTACCAATGCACGATGACGAAATCTGGGTAATACCCGGTACCGCTGAGGGCGCTGGAGATTGCCTGGAAGACGTCCTGGTCCCAGTTTGCAGCGTAGCTTGAAGTATTGATGGAGATGCCGCACTTGATGCTTGGATCGACTGCCTTCATGGCTTGAACGAAAGCAGCCGCATTGGTCCCGTAGGCCGTGGGCGAGAGCGCGGAGTTGCCTACCCGGTCGGCTGCAGTCTGGTCGGTGTCGTGCCAATCCGTCTCCCAGTCCCAGCCGGCGTAGTAACCGTTGCCATAGGTTTCGTTGCCTATCTCCCAGTAGACGATGCCGTAGTTGTTGGTGACATTTGCGTACTGGACCCAGGAGGCAGCCTCGCTGGGCAGCGCGCCGCCGTTACAGTTGACGTTGGCGCCGTAGTTGACCGTGATGACCGGTTTGCCTCCGGAAGGAATGGCGACGTCGCTCATAAAGTTGTTGAAGGTGTCGGTTGAGTACATATAACTGCCTGGGCAGGTCATCGTCTGGTTGGTGCCGCTGATGAAGTTGAAGAGGTCCGAATCGGAGCCGCCCGGATAGCGCAGGGCGTTGACGCCGGAGGCCTGGACTTCAGCGGCTACCCCGGTGCTTAGCAGGTCGCTGTCCCAGACATACGTGTTCAGCCCGTAACCTTCAGGAGGTACTGCGCCGCTGACTGAGGTGGCGTTGACGGCGACGGTGGCTGAGGTCTGAGCCCAGGCGGAGCATGCGAAGAAGGGCAAGGTAGCTGCTACGAGAAATGAAAGAATACGTTTACTCGAAGATGAGTGCTCTTTGGGGCGGTGAGTGCTTTTCAAATTCATGAAGTTGATTCCTTTCGTTGGTAAGGCCCACTCCGGGCAGCCGGTAGCGGGGGGGAGGGTTGGCATGAGATGCGGTTAGCGGGAAGACAAATTTTCGAACTCACCCAGCCCACATTCGGAATGATTTTCAGTGCTGTGAAGTTATCGACCGATGGACGGTGATGCCCGTTACCTCCCAGCTCACAGATCTTGTCTGGCTGAGGTGCATCGCCGATACAGTGATTCAGGACACCTCCAACCTGGACTTGCGTTCGTTCGGCAAGCTCGATTTCAAACCGCGAGGATCATTGAGCTCTGCTGCAAGGGTGGTCAAGGTTAATCCTGAACATTCGTGTACACGCGCACCACGGTAACGGTTACATCATGCGTACGCCTATGAATTCACTCGGGATGGCCCAAGTGCGTCGGATGGCATGCGCGTCCGTCCCTTCCATTGCGAACCTGATAGCGATAGCTACGAGCGAGCTTTACGACGGCTCTGCGCGCACGTGCTTATTGGAGGGCAATGGTGGTCACCGAGTCACCCTTCGATAACATTCCGCCAGTTGCTTCTAAAAGACAGAAGGGGACTTGTGATCAGCTTCGGCTATTTGTTTTGGGTCGCAATTTGTGGTCAGGCAGGAGTCGACGCGTTCTTGTTCGAGGGAAGAAGACAACATATTTCATCAGCGTCTACCAGCAGGTGTCTCTGAAGGCTAAAGTGACTTTGGTCATGGACTCGTTGGGATATATTTCAACCAAAGAGGTCGGCTACGTACTCAGAGATATTCTGTATCAAAACCAAGAGGAATCTTCGGAATGCCTTCCTTCAATGCGCAGACGGATCTCTGAGTTCGCGAATCGCGAGTAGGCGGCACTATTGCGATTCGTCCAGAACCTCGATGCCCGAGACGGTCGCGTTGTTTGTAATCGGCTCGAAGGCGATATTGAGCTTGCCTTGCGCGGTTGGCTTCAGGTGGTAAAAGGTCTTGGTCAGCGCATGGAGACTGCCCGCTTCCTTGTAAATGTCAAAGTTGTCGAGCAGCGTGTTGCCATTGCAAAGTACTCGAAACACACGACTCCCTTCGCCACCGATTCCCGACGCGCTCGGTCCGAAGTAAAACTCGGCAAAGTGAAGAATTAAGGTATAGCGATCCCGCGTGTCAACTGGAATGGCGTATGTAAAGTGCCCGTACCGTTCCTCCGTGAACAACTCCGGATCGGACGTTCCCGTGATTTGAGCGCCCTCCTTGGAGGTGTAGCCATCCAGGAAGTCGTCATCGGGATGCCAAAACTGCCCGCTGTGGTCGGTGAAGGATCTTGACTGTGTAACCAGGCGGATCGGAACCTGCCGGTGGGGCGTCCCAGGCAGGATTTCAATAGCATTCAGCGTGGCTGGGGCGCGCTCGCTGCTAAACCCCAGGTGCAAGAATCCGTCCCTGGCGGGGCTCACATCACGGAAGATGCGCTCGTCAGCAGTATTCGTACCTAAGGCGTCTGAGCGGACATCGAAACTCGACAGGACGTTGTCTCCGTTGACCTTGGCGGTAAAAGTGGAAAGGTTGGTGAGGTCCGGCTCTGCAGCGACGAAGTACAGATGTAGTTCGTATACGCCAGGCCGCAGTGGAATGTCGTAATAAAAATCCCCATTTCGCCAATGCTTGAATATCATCGGATCGTTCGTTCGTGCTACGACACTGTCCGGACGATTCCATGTTCCACCATAATGAAAATACTCGTCGGGCTGCCAGACGTCTCCAGCCGCGTCTATCTGTGGTTTCCCATCGTAGCCCGCGAGGATGCGTAAGGGGACGTCAGCGTAGGAAGCGGCGATCGACGGAGTGGTTTGCTCCACATTAGAAACCGCTGTATCCATAGCCGCTTTCTTTGCGATATGTTTTGGGAAGACGAAGTAGCCGCTGAAGGTTGCCAAACAGATTGCGGCGATTGCGCCAATATAAGGCCAAATTCGTTTGACGGGCTGCTCGAGGATTGCCTCTGTCTCTATCTTTGGCGGGTCAGAATAATTACGCGTGAAGACGGGTATGTAGGTCCCAGGCGGAATCGACATACGGATTGCGTGATCTTTCCCCTCACCCGCGTAGTACTCCTTCAGCCGCTTTCGCAGACGGCTGGCTTCCACCCGCACAATCGCGTCCTCGCCCCCGTTGAACGTGTCCTTTGAGCGTCCGAAGACTTCAGTTGCAATGTCGTACTCGTGCAGATTGTCTGTCTCGCCCCGGAAATACTTTTCTCCGATATAGCTGATCAGCAGAAGCAGGCGGGAAGAATTCTGCAAAGCCGCCGATACGGCCTCTAGCTCCCGGCGTTCGTCGTCCATTGCGGCGGATGGGTTCAGGGTAGATACAGCTTGAGCGGTACTGGACAACGAGTTTCTCCTGTGGGGTGCGATCATAGCTCTCCCAAGTACGCGAGTGCAACATGATCGCAGAGCTTTTTCCTGAATTGGGCTATCCCTTGAAATTTCAGCAGTGTACATAATCTGTAACCGTTAACATGCCCTGCCTGTACACGAATGTTCGGGTTTAACCTTTACCTTCCTTGCGCTCAGGGATTAGTTATCTTCGCGACCTGAAATTAAGTTTCCGAATGAGCCGAAGTTAGGTTGAGACATTCGGAATCGCGGTATCGGAGATTCCTCGGAGGTTCCATTCCATTGAAGCAGTCGCAATGTTCAGTCCGTGTATATGCCTCACGATCGCCAAGCCATGTCGGACGATCTCACCCGATCTGCGAAGTAGTACTCCAGGTATGCTGCGGAGCAAGCCGGGGGTAGGGCTATTGCGCTGAACTTAATTGCAGCCACCAGCGAGTTGAGTGAGTGGCAAGGGACAGCAACCACACATACGAAGCCCGAGGCACATATTCAGGAAACCTACGGGCGAACCATTGAGTTAGAGGACCGGCCAGTCGGGACTCAAAGATTTAGGAGGCGCATCTTGTCAGTCTGTACCAAGCTGTATTTCCTGGAATCGTTGACACGATTCCAGGAAACGTTTTCTTGTCGTATGTTCACGCATGCGGTCCCCCTCTGCCTCGCAACTATCGCGCATACGCAGTACATGGTCTCTCTTCGGCACAGTGCAGGATCTCTCCGATGCGGTTGTGCCTGGACCCGGATCGGGCTCGCAAACGAAGCCAGCAACGAAGAGTCGCGTACCGGGAGCAACGGCGAGGGGTTCTTCAACCTTGCAGTCGTTGGCGTGGCAGTCTGCCCCTTTAGCGTCAGCCAACCCGAATTTTCCAAACACCAGACCGCAGTGCATTCAAGGAGACCCTAATGAACTACGACCCTAATGGTAGGGCGTTTCCAGGAACACAATTCTTGGGCCGCATCCTCACCATCTGCCTATTTCTCTTCGCGGGTTTAGCGGCATCTTGCCCAACTGCCCACGCCCAGGTCATTACCGGTACGTTGTCGGGAACTGTGCAGGACAGCTCCGGCGGGGTCATTCCTGGTGCTACTGTTGTCCTACGAGACGCCCTCAGCGGAGCTATCCGCAAAGCCACCTCCAACAGTGCAGGTTCCTTCACGTTTGCAGGTATCAACTCCGGCGACTACAACATCACCATAACGTCCCCTAACTTCAAAACTCTTACAGAGCGTGGGATTCACCTTGATCCGGGTGACAGCCGGACAATCCCAGCCCTTACCTTGGCGCCCGGCGGAATCAGCGAAACCATCACTATCAGCGCGGACAACAACAACGTTCCGCTGGACTCGGGTGAGCGCAGCGATCTCATTACGGCCGAAGAGATTAAGCATTTGTCGGTGGAAGGGCGAGATGTTACCGAGCTTTTCAAGATTCTGCCTGGCTTTGCGATTGCCAACCAAGGTGTGAGCAACTCGTCGTACGACCCATCGCAGGTGAGTGTGACTGGCGCGCTCGGAGCCTATTCGGCGAATGGGAACCCGGTCTCGGGCATCTATCTCACCCTGGACGGAGCTGACATCACGGATCCTGGTAATTATGGGGCCGCCATTCAAAACGTGAACTACGACCAGGTTTCCGAGGTCAAGGTCCAGGTTTCCAATTTTGGCGCTGAGACAGCGAATGGCCCGGTGGTCGTTGCCGCCGTAACCAAAGCAGGAGGGGAGCACTTTCATGGCCAGCTTTACACCTTCGCGCGAACCTCGCAGCTCGATTCCACGGATGCTCTGGCCAAGGCGACTGATCAGCCCAAGTCTCCGGATCGCGAGATCTACCCTGGTTTTACCATAGGCGGCCCCGTCCTCATTCCCGGCACCAATTTCAATCACAATCGCAAGTTGACCTTTTTCGCTGGTGCCGAAGATTACGCCCAGCGCAATATTTATGCTTACGGCAGCGCGTCGGGTGCTTTGGTCCATGCGTTGGTTCCGACACAGAATATGAGGAATGGCAACTTCAGCGCGGCTGAATTGCAGAGTTATCTTGGCCCTGAACTGTACAGCAACGCGGCTTATCAAAACGTCAACACAGCGCCAACTTTTGCCAAGGACGGTGCTGCGATCTCCAACGGTCAGGTCCCATCCGGCTATGCCGACCCAGGTTTTGCGGCGATCTTCAAAGCCTACCCCCTGCCGAACGCTACTCCAACTCTGGCCAACCCCTATAACTGGCAGTCGACCAACTTTGTCAACAATGATCTTTGGGAGTCTGTTGGACGCGTCGACCTTGCCATGTCCGAAAAGAATCATTTCTTTGGACGCTATACCGTAGAGCGCGGCGGTTCAGGCGTACCAGGTGTGATGTATTACAACCAGGGAGAACTCAATACCCCTGGAGGCGGACTCAGCAGCATCAACTCCGAGAGTGCGGCGGCCAACCTGACGACCGTCCTTTCGCCGACGATGACCAATCAACTCTATGGCAATTTCTCCTATCTCAATCAGTCATTCGTAAGCGCGGATCCTAGCGTCCTGACTGATTACCCCTATCAGGGTGCATTCGCCAATGGCCGCCATCCTCTACCCGAACTTGGGAACTACTATGACGCAGGTGGTCTGCCTCGCGCTCTTACGCCTGACTACTCCCTATCGCCAATCTTCGCTCATAAATTCACTCCGCAAGGAGGCGACAATTTCACGAAGGTTTGGGGAAGACACACCGCAATCTTCGGGGTCTTCATTGAGCAGGTGATCAACAATTCGCGGGCTCCATTTGCGTCCACGAATGGTTCTCTCAGCCAGTACTACCTGCCGGGGGCCGGCCAAACCATTACGGACGTCGACGGCAGCACCGCTACCATGTCCGGAAACTGGGTTGCGAACAACTACCAGGGCTATACCAGCGGCTACTCGCAGCAGAACATCCTGCCGGCATACAATGTGTACTTCTGGAACAACGCATTTTTTGCAACAGACTCCTGGCGTGTGAAGCCGCATTTCACAGTCAACTACGGACTTCGCGTGCATCACCTTGGCCTGTGGAACGATGCCTACGGGAAGGGAATTGCAGTCTTCGAGCCTTCCTTGAT
>FSXT01000374.1_pt1 | contig 23048 bp, 19 predicted proteins | sample 1638311 | NCBI WGS metagenome assembly FSXT01 (sample SAMEA3914788, study PRJEB12502) | metagenome | biome: forest; material: soil | place: Canada | collected 2011-07-03 | depth 0.1 m | reverse complement strand
CGCGAAGACGGCGCTTGGCAACGCGCCCTATGTCTTCAACTATCAATCGGTCTTCAACACTACGACGCTGGCGGAGGGGCTGCCTGTGCCGAGCGTGCAGCCGCCCTTCAATCTGAACGCAACCAATGTTGCCAACTTCACGTTGGCAGGCATAGATCCCCACTATCGCTCGACCTACATTGAGCAGTTCAATCTCACGTTGCAACAGGAGATCGGTCATAGTTCTCTCCAACTGAGTTATGTCGGCGAAATCGGCAAGCATCTGCGCCAGAACCCCGACCTTAACCTTGCGCCCCCGTCCACCTATGGATGCACCTCACCCTCGCAGGACTGCTGGGTGAAACACTTGCCGTTCTACAATCAGTTTCCCAATCTGACGACGGTCAACGAGATGCTGTCAGAAGGTTATTCGAGTTACAACGCGCTACAGGCGACCGTATTGCATCGCTTCACGAACGATCTGGGGCTCAACGCGAATTACACATGGGCCCACGCTCTGAATAATGCTCCGAACTATGCCGCCGGAGCGACGGGTAGCGGCGTTATTCCGCTGCAAACCAGCAAGATCGACTACGGCGACTCCGATCTCGACATCCGGAATCGGTTTGCGATGATGCTGAATTATTCGTTTCCATTCGGCAAAGCAGCCCACGGGATGAAGGCCGGTCTTATCAAGGGATGGCAGGCGAATGCAATCTGGATCCAATCGACAGGTCTCCCGTTCAGCATCACAGACGATACTGCATATTCCAACACCGGCGTACCCGGCGGCGGCGAGCGAGCGCTGCTGATCGGCAATCCGACTGCCAAGCCGCCTGCGGGCACGGCGAATGCCGGGCTAATCCAATTCAATACAGCGGCGTTCACCTCCCAGACCTTCGGAACCTATGTTCCATCGCGTCGCAATCTGTTGCGAGGTCCGCACTATCGCACCTTCAATTTATCCGGCTTCAAGACTTTCCCCGTGTACGAAAACATGAAACTGCAGTTCCGTGCTGAAGTTTTCAACCTGACCAATACGCCGAACTTCTCCACGCCGGATGCTGGTCTGGGCGATGGCTCCTTTGGAGAGATTACGTCGACTCGCGGCGGTTCGTATCCGCGGCAGTTACAGTTCGTGCTCAAATTGTTGTTCTAGTCGAACTGACTTCACCCGTATAAAGAATACGAATTAGCACTCGTTCCGCAGCATGAGGAGAGAGGAGAGCATCTTCTGACAGATATCGGTGATAGCCAGCGAGTTTGCGGAACTGCGGTTCTCGAAGGGTTGCTCTAAGAGCCGGATGGAATCATCGCTGATGCGCGCAGGCGCCTCCTCTTCGTGTGCGATCCATGCGGCAATGTGTGTGAGTTTATCGCTATAGTTGTTTAGAAAATTGTCCAGCGCCAGAGTTTGCTGCTGTGTCAGTTCGGAGTCGATCTCCGCTCGTCCACGATGTGAGAGCAGACTGAGTTCCAGGAGATAGATCGAGCGCAATGCTGGCTGAGCCCTCTGAATCCGCGCACGCTCGGCAATGTCTTCCTCGCGTCGATGGCGAAACTCAAACTCAAATCGCAGGGCGTCCGTCAGTGACTCCAGACTGGCGAAGTTGTCATTGATCTGACTGCGGAGACGGCTGATCTGTGAAACAGCAACGGTTCTGTCGCGCACGACCGGAGAAACCCCGAGCTGTGCGAGCATCTGTACATTCCGCACCAGCAGCTTCTGCAGTTGCTCGGCATCGCTCTTCGTCCCGAAGCGGTCGAAGATAAAGCCCATGGCGAAGATACCCACTAAGACGCCAATGGCTTTGTCGCGCGCAATCGTGAGATCGGTCTGGATGTGTGAATCCTGCAGGTTGACAAAATAAAAGGAGAGCGCGACCTGTACGCCAAAAAAGGAGAGGCGCGGACTCGATGTGGCGAACCACGCGGCGATTACAGTCCCCGAGGCAAAGAAGAGAGCGAACCCGAATATGCTGTCGATATTGGGTAGGATCAGTATCTGTGCCGAAAGTCCCATGATCACCCCTCCGACAACAAAACCGGAAAGGCGGAGAAACTGCGATTGGAGCGAAGTGCCAATGGTAGTCAGCGCCGTAACGATGCAAGTGAGCACACAGGTCTGGCCGATGCCGGGCCAGTCGAGCGCGTTGTAGAGTATGTAACAAACCGAGGCGGCCAGGCACCCGGCGAGGGCGAAGCGTTGATATTCGGGGTTCTCGAATGCATCAGGCTGAAAGAGGCTGCGCCACGAATTCTGTTCTGGCGGATTCTGGGGAGGATGGACGATCGCATCGTGTTGAAAGACTTCGGTGATGACCACGACGATTCGTTCCATCTCTTGAAGCATGGGGAACCTGGAGGATGGACTCCCCTCTAGCGCAGCAGAAGATGAAGAAACGCCCCCTGATTTCCGGAGTTCCGCTCGGATTGTTTCGAGCTTCTCAGAGAGTGCGCGTAGGCGGATTGCGTCGTCATCGCTGGAGTCAAGAGGAGTGTGCTCCAGATCTGCCGCGAGACCAATGAGCCGACCTGCCAGTGAGATCAGCGCGCTACGCTGAGCCCTCCGCGTCGGGTCCACACCTTGGCGCTGCAACGTCACTCTGAGCCGGCCAGTGCCGATCATTTGGTATTGAAGAACTTTGGTGAGGAGTGACTTCGGTGGAGTACGGCCGGCAGCAATGTTTTCCGCTACCTGCTGCACTACGAGCAACAGATCGTTGACGGATGTGATGAGAGGATCGGAGTTATCGAAGATGCGGTATAGCGTTTCGGTGCCTATGGTGACGCCAGCACCTACGGCGATTATCAAGACAGGCCAGAGGGTACCCTCTACCTGGAGCTGGCTCGGCGAGGCGCGGTCCCAGATCGGCAGAGCAACGCCAATCGGAATAGCGAACGCCAGCGCGGCCGCATAGTTAGTCGTCGTGCGCATCACGAAGAAGATCAGATACAGGCTTCCGATTACCCAGAAGAAATGAGTAATGGGGTAACCGCGGAACAATATCATCCCGAGCAGGGTGTATAAGCTCGCGCAGACGAATGCGAGGACGATCAGTCGTCCACCACGCCACGTAGAGGCAAGATTTTCGCGAGCCAGGAGAATCGCATACAGAGCCGCTAAGAACGCGTTAGGAATGCGGAAGGTCTCGACGATGATCATGACCAGAGTAGCCGTGACCGTCATGCGGATGACGGTGTTCACGCGTCCTGGATAGGGAGCAACTTCCCATCGTATGAATTCGCGAAACCCAAGCCATGAGATAGTCTGTCTGGCTGGCTGGTGGGGTAACGGAGTGGCTCGGGTCACCATATCAAGGCTTCCGTTTGTATCCGCGGATAACTACCACTGCGGATTCCCCGAGGCGAAGGCCGTCAGAGGGTGGTGACTGAATCCGGATGCGGACGGGGTAGCGGCTGGCCAGGTGTACCCAGCTCAGAGTGCGTTGTACGTCGGGCAGGCCGGGCGTAATTCGGCCCAGGATTGATGGATCAGGTATAACGCCGTAGCCGGTGCTCTCGACGACGCCGGTAAGTCGCGAACCTGGGTCAGACATAAGGTACACATCCGCAGTCATACCGGGCTGGACATGCTTCAACTGCGTCTCACGGAAGTTTGCAAGCACCCACCAGACGCGAGTATCGATAAGCGTGAAGATCTCCTGTCCTACGTGGGCATACGCGCCCTGAGAGATGACGAGGCTCGTTACGCGTGCGTCGAATGGAGAGTAGACACGGCATTGGTTGTAGTTGTATTGGGCATTGGCGATTGCGGCAGTTCGCCCCTCGCGTTGAGCCACGAGCGGATCGAGGCTAAGTACGCTGGACTGCGATTGCTGAAGCTGTGCCGTACTTTGTTCTGCGGAGGCTTTAGCCTCCGCGAGGGCGGCCAGCATGGAGTTGAGGTGGGCTCGATTGAGAGCTAATTGCGATTCGGCTTCGTGCACGGATTGTGCGCTGGTCCGCTCCGTCGTACGCGCCAGGTCCACCTGGTCGACGGTAACGAATTGCTTGACCAGCAGAGGTTCGATGCGATGCAGGTTATTTTCAGCGTAGATCGACTCGGCCTTCGCTCGATCCAACGCAGCCTCAGAGTGCGCGACATCGGCCTCGGCCTCGCGGATCGAAGCTTGCGCCCGGTCGACGTTGGCACTGGCACCGCGGGTTGCTGCACCGGAGGCGGAGACGGCGTGCACTTCGGCCTGAATGCGCCGCTGTTCGTCGACGATCTGGCCTTCGAGGGCGGCCTGGTCTGAGATTGTGTGGTCGACGGTGTACTTATAGGGTCGATCATCGATTTGGAAGAGTAGATCGCCCTCTTTGACGCGTTGATTGTCGGCGACGTTCAGGTGCAGTATGGGTCCTTCTACAACGGGGGCGATACCAATGTAGTTGGCAAAGATTTCGGCGTCATCGGTCTCGGGCCGCCGAGTTACGACCCAGCAAACAGTAATCAGGCCTACGATTGCCAACAGAACCATGACGGTGGTGAAGACGCGACCGTACCAGCGAAGCTTTGCGATGCGATCGTCTTCCTCGGGTTGGTGAGTGTCTTGATTTGGCATCGAGTTCACCTAGCTGTAGAACAACAGCCATAACATGCACGTTAGGAAGATCGCCATGCTGAGGTAGAAGAGCACTGGTGCAGCCAAGTGTTCGGCGATAGCAGTGTGAGCGATCAGAGCTCGTACGGCTGCCGCCAATACGAGACCACCTACGGAGCAGAAGATCCACACGGGGAAAAAAGAGCCGAAGATGCTGTATTCGGGGCCGTGGGAGCAACCAACCAACAACAGCGTCCCAGCCAAAGATAACCCCGCACGGGCGCGGGTGGAGATCATTCGCGGCAGATGGAGAAACGCAACGAGCCCGCTCCCTACCGTCCTCACCTCGAGCATTACGCGATCTCTGGACTGGTGATGTCTCACGTTTCGATTGAGCCACAGGGGCAAGCGGCGAATCTATTGGACGAAGGTATCGACCAACACTTTCGTATCGGGCGATCTAGTTTGCCCATGCATTTTGACCACGGATAGATGGGATTGAAGATCGCGATTGCAGCGCGTGAAGATGACGCTCACCGATACTTTAGGATCGACCAATACTTTCGTCCAATAGTGTCGGTCGCCTCCCTCTGCCTTAATCGCTACTGAACGCGAAAGGATCGCTTTCTGGTTTGGTATGAGCGAAAAGGGTTCGATTGATCGAATACAAGCCATCATTGAATGTTCTAAGCCTCTCGCTGCTTCTCGCCTTCTCCATCGTGCGGGCTTCGGGGCAATGTGCCGGCAATGTGTCTTCGCCAGCAGCGGTCGCGGACTGCGCCGCGCGCGAAACTCCTCGCGAGGGAGCAGCGATTCTCGATCCGGCTCACTCCTACACCTTGGCGGAGCTCATCGACGTTGCGGAGCATCACAATCCCAGCACGCGCGCGATCTGGGAGCGCGCCAAACAGAAGGCAGACGAACTCGGTTTGGCGAAGAGCGCCTATTACCCGGAGTTAGACGGTCTAGCCGTCGCTGGCGATGAGAGATTGATAAACCCATTCCCGAAGCCATTGGCTCCTCGCGGATACGTCACGGTCGAGGTGCCTACTGTTCGCCCTGAAGTGACGCTCCAATATCTCATCTTTGATTTTGGTAAACGGGAAGCGAACATGGACTCCGCGAAAGCGGAGAAGCTCGCCGCGGGTGCAGACATCATCCAGGTGAATCAAGCGCTAGCGTTTCGCGTTGCCAGTGCGTATTACCAACTGGTGACCGCACAGGAAAGATTGCAGGCCGCTCAAGACACGTTGCGGACCGCACAAACAACGCAGGATGCGGCTGAAAATAGACTGAACGACGGACTGGCAACTCTTCCCGATGTTCTCAACGCGCGGGCTGAGACGTCACAGGCTGTGTTCGACAAGGAATCTGCGGATGGGGACGAACAGATTGCGCGCGTGACACTGACTGAAGCGGTGGGAGCTGATCCGTCTCCCAACATAGTGATTGACAGCGAGAGGAGTGCGCCGTTGCCCGAGAGACTCTCGATGTCCATTGAGGCGCTGATCGATCGTGCGATGAAGAGTCGTCCTGAACTCATGGCGCAAACTCTGCGAATCCGCTCCGCAGAGGCCAGCATTCGTGCTGCGAGGGCGGAGTACAAACCGCAGATCGTTCTCTCTGGATCGGCCGCGCAGACCTCTGTGTGGCCAACGACAGATTATGGCCAGCTCGGTTCCGCTAGCGAGCCTACCTGGTCCGTCGAACTCGGCATCCGCTTGCGGATCTTTGACGGAGGTTTGCGCAAGAACGAACTGTTGATCGCCGAATCGAAACGCCGGGAGGCGAAGGATGAGCTCACAACGAGAGACGATGAAACGACGCGCGAGGTCTGGACTGCTTACATCGCGTTTCGGACGGCGTTGCGAAAGCACGACGCGGCAGTGGCGCTTCTTGAGTCTGCTAACGCCTCCTACTCGGCCTCACTCGAGGCCTACAAGTATGGAGTCAAGAATCTGGTCGACGTTGTTACCGCAGAGAATCAATTGGCCCAAGCCAGACTATCCAGTGTCTCCGCACGATCGGAGTTGCTTGTAGAGGCGGTCAATCTTGAATTCGCGACTGGAAATCTGCTGAGGAATCAAGCGCCAGCGACAACAGTTCAACCTTAAGACGGACACCATCACCTGTAACCTGCATCATCCGATGGTTCGGTTCGACGCTTCGGCGCACCGATGATTGCTCAGTACGAGGATGACAAAGAGAGCAGCCATCCCATGCGCGTCATTTTGCTTGTTGCAGGGCGCATGGGATGGCTGTGAATTTCGATCCAGTCAGACGACTATTTATCGTCTTTAGGCGTTACCTCCCTCAGTTCGCCTGTTGCCAAGTCAATAACAAATCCGCGAATCACTATGTCGGCAGGAATCCACGGATGCGACTTGAGTTTCAGCACCTGCTTTTGTGTTGTCAGATTCACGTCGGAATAGCAGTGGAACCTGTCCGGAGATACTGCCCACACCCCGCATTGTTTGTGGATGTGCTTCTCGAACTCTTCTTCTGAAAAGATCTCCATTCCGCAGCCAGTGTGTCCGACAATCATGATCTCTCGCACACCGAGAACGTGGATTGAAAACATGAGAGACCGCACAACATCGCTGGTTGCTGCGGTTCCGACGTTCCGAATCACATCCGCGTCGGCGGGTTTGATGTCAAACCATTCAAGCAGTTGGTTCACGCGGGGGTCCATGCACGTGAGGATGGCAATCTTTGGAGCCGGCTTGTTAGCCAGCGAAGGATCATGATTCTTTGCACTTTTACGATTTGCCGCAATCGCGTGTTCGATCAAGCTCATTTGGATTCTCCTAAATCGCGTTGCAAGCCCCGGATGCGGCTTGCTGTAACGCAGGGTTTGATGTTTGTGCATGCGGATCCAATGCTTGCGCCCAGCCTCCGCAGTCTGTAGTCAGAGATCCAGAGAGGATAGAGTCTCAGGATTACTGATCCAGTCCGATCGTCTTGACCAGTCTTCCGCCCTCTAGGGTTGGAGCGCGGAGGATCATGGACTTAGTTCCAACGTCTATTCCTCCCAGCGGCTCACGCGATTTCGATCGCGAGACTGCTGTAGTGATTAAGACAGAGGGACAGAATCGCAACAATTGCACGATGGTATTGATCGATACTTTCGTCTAACAAAGGTGTTTCGGCGGCCTAGCCTAGTCGTCTTGGCATCTGCGATAAATTCGTAGGACACAGAACTCTAAGTGGCTAAGTGGTTACACTGTGAGTCATCCTGGAACGAGGGCATTCGTTATTAAGGCGGGATTGATGCAAACTATCGCACTTAGATGTAACTGTTTTAAGCGACAGAATCCGCATCGCTCATGACTCGGCAGGTGGCTGCTCGTCATGACGACAGGGAATTGAGAACGCAAAGGTGGATCCTGGGCCATCGTTTTTGGTAGCCCAGAGTTGGCCATGATGCGCTTCTATGATGGAACGGCTCACTGAGAGGCCGATACCCATCCCTTCTTGCTTGGTCGTGAAGAATGACTCGAAAAGACGGCGCGTAATGTCTGGATCAAAGCCAACGCCAGAATCCTGCACAGAGACGCGAACGAGGTCTCCATCCGCCTCTGTCCGAATGAGCAATCGTTTTAGTCCATCATCCACGGTACTCATAGCGTCCGACGCGTTGCGGAGAAGATTCAGCATGACCTGTTGTAACTGAACGCGATCTCCCATGACATGCGGCAGATCCTCGCTGAATTGATGCTGCAGAAGCACGCCGTCTCTTTGGAGCTCGCCCAATAGGAGCGCAAGCACTTCCCGAACCGCCTCATTCAAATCCACCGATTCGACATTGATTTGCTTCTTACTGAAGAGGGTTCGCAACCGAGTGATTACATCTGTAGCACGATTGCCATCGCGAATTGTGCGCTGCACAGTTTCCCGTGCACCATCGATATTCGGAGGATCATTGTTCAACATGCGAAGGCATGTGCTTGCATTTGTGATAATGCCGGATAACGGCTGACTAACCTCGTGTGCGATCGAAGCGGTCAACTGTCCAATCGTCGTCACCCGCATCATTCTCGCGAGCTCGGCCTGGGTGTTCCGCAATTCTTCCTGCGCCTGCTTCCAATCGTGCATGTCCACAACGGTGCCATGCCACTTTATAATTCGGCCTTCCCGGTCAAGCAATGGAAGCGCACTCGTCACGCATGATCGGTATGTCTGATCCGATGCATGCGTAATGCGAACCTCAGCCCGGTAAGGGGCACCGCTCTTAACGCATGATCTCCAAAGTTGGACTGTCGGATCTACATCATCGGGATGCAGAAGTTTCATCCAACCATCGCGCATGACGTCATCGACAAGAAAGCCGGTATAGTCAAGCAAACGACCATTGCAATAATCGATGGTCCCATCCGGAGCGGCGCTCCAAAGCATTTCGGGTATGGTCTCTGTTATCTGAAGCAGATTGAGTTCCCGCGCACGCAGTGCCTCTTCTACCTGTTTTCGGTCGTCGATATCAGTGTTCGTGCCATACCATTTGACGATTGCGCCTGAGTCGTCATGCATGGGGTGCGCGCGCAATAGAAACCATCGGTATTCGCCGTCAGCTCTGCGGAAACGTGCCTCAATCTCGCTCGATTCTCCGGTTGCAATCATTGATTGCCAGTAATCGTCCATTCGACTAAGGTCATCGCGATGAACTGTATCGGTCCATCCCCATCCCTGCGTCTGCTCCAGCGACAAACCTGTGTAATCCAACCATCGCTGGTTGAAAAAGTCGACGGTTCCATCTGGAAGAGCTGACCATGCAAGCACGGGCATCGTGTTAATGATTAGGCTGAGATTTCGTTTGCTCGCCAGTAGTGCTTCTTCCGCGCGTCTCTTTTCGGTAATATCCCGGATGAACCCGGTGAACATTTTGCGTCCGTTGATCGTCATCTCTCCAAAAGAGACTTCGACCGGGAACTCCTCGCCATTTGCTCGTTGCGCGGTGAATTCTGTGCCCCGCCAGTTGAGACGCCGCTCGCCAGTTTCAAGATAGCGTTTGTACCCCGTCTCATGGGGCTTTCGCATGGATTGGGGCATGAATAATGTGAGAGGTTTTCCTATGAGTTCTTCGGGTTCGTAGCCAAAGATTGACCTGACAGCCGGGTTAGCAAGGGTGACCAAGCCGTTTTCATCCATGCTGATCATTGCGTCGCTCGCTGTCTCAATGACTACCCGATGTCTTGCTTCGCTTCGCTTGAGTTCAACTTCGCTCTCAAGCAATCGCCTCTCGATTTCTTCTCGTTCGGCAATTTCCTTTCTCAATACCTGATTCGCTGCAGCCAATTCTGAGGTCCGTTGTGCGACGCGTTGATCTAGTTCATTGGCAACCAGCCTCTGCTCGCCCAAGATCAATGCCTGTTGAAGTCCGATGGCTGCCTGATTCGCGGCGACACTGAGAACCAGCCTTTCGGTCTGTTCTGGAAAACCGGTTCTCGCAGCGCCGGTCAAGATGAATCCGTGTTCGCCTGCCGGTCCCATTGGCATGAGAAAGGTCGAAAACTTCTGATCTCCAAAATTTATGGAACTCTCTCCGGTCCACTGCCGTGTCCCTCCTTCAAACCGCTGATGGAGGGTTCGACGAATCTCCTCAGAGCTATAGCTGCTTACGAGAGAGTCAGAGATTCTCAGCACGTCAATCGGGGTTCTGTGAGCATCAATGGATACCTGACCATATAAGAGATCGATGTCGACGATCCCAAGGAGAGCATCGAGAAAGGTTTCAAGGATTCGATGCGGTTCGCTCCCACTCCAAACCGCTGGAAGCGCAAGGACGCTTACCAGATCATTCATGCAGCGTTGCAGGCGCTTGACTTCAAGTTCGGGATCGGTTGGAAAATCATCCATATTCGCTATCAGAGACTACCTGTCCGTGTGGAGCGTCGTCCACGGTATTCACGGAGGAACTCTTCAGGCTGCGTGAAAAAAGGATTCCGTTGAAGCAGACCGCCAATAATGACCATCGGGTGTGTCCGCATGATGTCGATCACAGCATCGCCGCTGAACTTTGAGAGATGGTAGGTGCAGATGACGACGTCGTCATATCGACTCCAAACATCGTTTACGCGCGATTCGAATTCGATCACATCCGCGATACGGGTTTGATCTCCAGCCGCCCAATCCATCCGACAAATAACGCGGCTTAGTGGGAACCCTTCGACCGTTCTACTGGAGTTCGCCATCTCCTCGAATGTTGCGAGCATTCGCTCCTGGTCGAATCGACCATCTCGCAAATAGACTTCTGTATTGTTGTGAATCTGAAGCTGTCCGCTGAGCTGATGCGTGTCAGCGTTGACGCCTTCCGCGGCCAACCGATGCAGATGCTCCTGGCGTTGCTCGGGATTGACGACGTGTACGGCTTTGTCTCCACATAACAAACCGTCGCGAATGAACGGGAGCAATACGCGATATTCTTCGTCATCGTTCGAGAAAAGCGCACAAACATGGCGGACCTCTCCGAGTTGAGAGCCGGCGAGAGAAATTGGTTGCTGCGACCTTTTCATCTCTAACTCCCTTCGGAGTTCGTTTATCCACAAGAATCAATTCATGCAAAGGGCCAAGCGGCATGAGCGTAGCCGCCTAATTTAAAGCTTCAGGCTGGAGACGGAAACAAAGCCTGCAGCGGATTGAATTCCAGGGCCAGAATCTTATGTCCACATTTGAAAAGGCTTACATGCCTTTATCCTTGCGTCAAGCTCATTCGTTTTGGCCGCGAATACTTCGTCGAGCAGTAATCTGTTGATTCCATGTATCTATGCATGTGAAGGCCGGGTTGTGCTTTTGGCGCGCCGGTTCTTTCTGCGGGACTGCAGAGGGCCATTTGCGCAGGCTCGAAGCCTTTATGCCTCGGGTCAGAATCGGAGCGAACCGCACGTGTCCAAGGATCGGCTTGGCTGCAACCAATACTAAAGTATTATCGACATCGGTACGATGCTTGGCGCATGCTAAACCATTGAGCAGGGCCAAGAAAGGACGTGGTGGAGGACGAGTTCAGACGCATCATCAATGCCACTACTGCATTTGTCGGGACTGTGCTTCGGGGTGGGAACATCAACTTCAGGTCTGGCGCAGGTCGGGAGCCCACCTTGTTTGATACCCAGAGCGTCGTAAGGAATGCATGAACAATAAACGCCCACTCGTATCAGTGGTTGATGACGACCAATCTATACGCGAGTCGCTACCTGACTTACTAAGAGAGTTTGGCTTTGCGGCCCAGACCTTTTCGTCAGCGGAAGAGTTTCTTGCGTCCGCCCATGTCGATCAAACTGATTGTTTGATCCTGGATATTGTGATGTCCGGAATGACCGGACCCGAACTTCAACGCGAATTGACAATTCGCAGGAAAGAGCTTCCGATAGTTTTCATCACCGGTCAAAGAGATGAGACGATTCGTTCGCGCTTGCTTAAACTGGGGGCCGTAGAATGCCTATCTAAACCCTTCAGCGATTCAGATCTGCAGAAGGCGCTAAACGTCGCGCTTCGGATGATCTGAGCGGTGCGGGGCGCGTTTGTGGCTCGCGCAGAAAATCGATATGTATGAGACACGTGTGACGGGACGTTCATCGAGGTTATCTCTATGCCAAATTCCACCCCAATAGTATTTGTTGTCGACGACGACATTTCTGTACGTGAGTCGCTGGAATCCCTGATCCGTTGCGAGGGTTGGGAGCCTGAGACCTTCGCGTCGGCAGAAGAGTTTCTAAACCGTCCGCGCGTTCTTGCTCCAAGCTGCCTGATACTCGACGTTTCTCTTCCTGACCTGAATGGCCTTGATCTGCAGAAACGCATCGCTTCCGACCGGAAAGACATGCCGATCATATTCATCACCGGCTACGGAGATGTGCCTATGACGGTCAAGGCCATGAAAGCAGGCGCTGTTGAGTTCTTGACGAAGCCGTTCAGTGACGAAGAGCTATTGAGCGCGATTCGGCAATCTATTGAACGCAGCCATGCAACCCTTCGTCGAGAGGCGGAAACAGGAACGCTTCGAGATTATTATGCATCGCTTACACCTCGCGAAAGGGAAGTCCTGGCGTTGGTTGTTTCAGGACTTTCGAACAAACAGATCGGTGTTGATCTGGGTATCAGCGAAATTACAGTAAAGGCTCACCGGGGCAGGGTCATGCAGAAAATGCAAGCCGATTCTCTCCCCAGCCTCGTAAAAATGGCAGCAAGACTTCGGATAACTGCCACATACAAAGCCTGACACTTCGCCGATAATGGCTCCCGCTTGTCCAACTCCTGACCCAGTTGTGCCCCGTTCAGCAGTCGCTACGTACGAGTCTCTGACTCTGAAATGTCTGTACTTTGCGTCGGCTCGAACAACTTCAGGAAGGCCCATTTCAAGATGGTGAACAAGGCGATAGTAAGCGCAATGTTAATCATTAGGACCGCACTCTGAGCGGTGGTCTGAGCATATTCAGGGTACGTATGCAGGCAGACTCATCTGTGCTGACTTAGCTGATGTCCGGTATACCATCCCTATAAGAACTTCAGCGCAGTCACAAAGCGGAAATTTCGATTTTCCGTGCATAGCGCGGAGTAGATAGCGAACCGAGCATAGTGCGTGCTCTAGCAAGCCTCGACTTAGCAGCAGCCTCGGAAATGTTGAGGCGACGGGCAAGTTCCTTCATTGAGCAGTTGTCCGTTATGCGCGCTAGAGTGGCATTGCGAAGCTTCGGGGGGAGCCTTTGTATCGCCTGCATCAGCTTTTCGTGTTCTTCCTGCTCTGCGTAGATTTCTTCAGGATCCAGAGACAAATCTATGAACTCTTCCTGTGGACTTTCGTCCTCAAGTTGAGAGTTTGCGCCGAGTGAGGTTTCCGGATGGCAGCGGCGCTTGCGTAGGATGCCCAAGGCCGAGTTAATGGCGATGCGAGTCAACCAACTGTAGAAGTGTGAGCGGCCCTCAAAACGCTCGAGAGCCAGGAATGCACTAAGGAAGGCGTCCTGCAGTGCATCTTCGGCATCGTGTGGATTGTGCGTAATGCGCAGAAGCGTACGGTAGACGCGTCGTGAGTAAAGATCCCAAAGCTCGCTGAACGCTATCCGGCAACCTGATTGAGCCGCAAGGACCAAGTGCTGATCCTTCAATGAAGCGGCGTGCCCAACGTACTTGCCGGTATCGACATCCGACGTGAAAGGGATTGTCACCCCAAAACTGTAATCACCCTGAATATCCATTATTCTCTCCATCCGCCAGGTTGGCGCATTTCTGGTTCAAAGACATCAACTGGATTGTCGTTCGTGACTTCAACTAAGAACTGAGCCAGAAGTATCCGAGATTTCCGACTTCAAGGGCTGCTGTGACAGGGCGCTTGTTACGAGGCGACTTCGAAGATGACTTCGAGTTCGATTGGCATACCGAGCGGAAGACTCGCAACACCCATAACAAGCCGCACTGATGACTTTTCGCTACCGAAGATTTCTCGGAAGAGGTCCGATGCTGCGTCAGCTACCCTGGGCTGATCGAAGAAGTCCCCGTGGGTTGCCATGAATACTCCTAACCGCACAACGCGAGTGATCCGGTCGAGCGAGCCCAAATACTGCTTAGCTGCGGCCAGGGCGCCCAAAGCCGCGGTGTAGACGGCGTCTCGCCCCGCCTCCGCGTCGAGTTCTTTCCCCAGGCGTCCCAGATACTTCGGCTTATGGTCGATAACCGGGAGCATACCTGTGAGGAAGAGAAGGTTCCCGGTCTGTACGGTCTCAACATAAGAGCCAAAAGGCGTTGGTGCGGCTGGGAGCTGAATGCCAAGATCCTGCAGACGGCGCTCCGCATCGCCGAGCTGGGAACCCTTTGCCCTTACCATCGGCCTGCGTGCGCACCGCCGTCCACGTGCAGCACCTCCCCTGTGACATGATGTGCTTCGGTTAGATAGAGGACGGCCTCTGCGATGTCCTCCGGGTTTGTAATCGTACCCATTGGTGAAAAACTTTTCATGACGTCCGCCGGAGTGTCCTGATGCATAGGCGTAGCGACAACGCCGGGCGCGACAGCATTAAAGCGGATATTCTCTTTCGCATATTCGCTTGCGAGGCTGAGAGTGATTGCCTCAAGCCCTCCCTTGGTGATCATCGGAATGGATGCCGTAACGCCTGCGATTGGGTTCTTGACCAAGGATGCTGTGATGGTAGTAACACTGCCGCCGGTACCCTGCGCCAGCATCTGCTTGACCGCCAGTTGGGTGATGAAGATGAACCCTTCAAGGTTGATCGAAACAAGACCTCTGAATTCGTCGATGGAATATTCTGTGAAGGGCTTAGTGAAGAAGATCCCGGCGTTATTTATGACATGGTCGATCGAGCCGAACCGGGCTATCGCGGTCTGTGTGACATTCTCGGCTGTTGCCGCCACACCGATATCTCCGTCGACGATGGCCAGGTCAGGTGATGGTGTGAATCCTGCTTTTGTCGCGCTGCGCGATGTTGCCAAAACCTGGTAGCCACGATTGAGGAACTGATGAACGATCGCCGCTCCGATCCCCTGAGAGGCTCCTGTCACCAGGACTGTTTCTTTTTTCTGCATACCAAACTCCTTTTTCTTCCGGTGCTCCACCAGCAACATCAGGTGAGAATGCTATGGCCGCGATCTTCGCGAATGCCATCGTCAAACATTTAGGCTGTATTCTCGGCAGCGAGAAACTTCAACAGCGCCTGGGCTGCGGAGGTTGATGACGCAGGATTCTGTCCAGTGATCAAGCGCCCATCGACGATGGAGAAGGGCTGCCAATCGGGTACTTTCTCGAAGATTGCACCGAGCCGTTTGAGTTCATCTTCGACGAGAAACGGAACAACATTGGTGAGGTGTACAGCCTCCTCTTCTCCATTCGTAAAGCCGGTCACGCGTTTTCCTTTCACAAGCGGCGCACCTTCGTATGTAACGTGTCGAAGAACGCCGGGAGAATGGCAGACCAACGCGATGGGCTTACCCGAGTTGTAGAAGGACTCGAGGAGAGCGATCGAAACGGGACTCTCAGCCAGGTCCCACATAGGGCCGTGCCCGCCGACATAGAACACCGTATCGAAGTCCTTAGCTTTCATGTCGGCAAGCTTGGACGTTTGGGAGAGTGCGCTCTGCGCAGCTTCATCTTCCTTGAAACGTGCCATTGCGGATGTCTGATTTTCGGGAACATCACTCTTTGGATCGACTGGCGGCTGCCCACCTATTGGTGAGGCGAGGGTCAGATCCACACCAGCATCCCTGAAGACAAAGTAGGGGGCCGCGAATTCTTCAAGCCAGAAGCCGGTTTTACGGCCCGTGTAGCCAAGCCGATCGTGCGATGTCAATACCATTAGTATCTTCATGGTGCTTCTCCTTTGTTTCTTCGTCTGGGCCTTCGAGTGGGAGGGGTGTTACACCGTGATCACACCAGAAGCGTGCGAGAGGAACAATTGGACAAAGGTATCGAGCGATACCTTCGTATGGGCCAAAGCATTCATGAGGTGTGGACGTGACCGGCCGGACGTTTCGCCAGGATGTTCGCATAGAAACGCTCGATAGGACCGCTGAGCCTTGCAGTCTCGATTCGAATAGATTCACAGCAACTGTTGCGAATTATGAGGTAATCCGCAAGATCTCAGAACCATTCATAGGCCGAAAATAAAGCTCCAGCACGAGAAGGCGGAGAGGCCACATGAAGAAGGGCTCTTCGCAGTAGATCGTCGTTGTGGCAAAGCTAGTCCAAGATGTTCATGAGGACAAGGCGTTTCGGCAAAACCTGCTTGCGAGTGCTATTGAGCAAGCAGGTTGGCAACGGTTCTCGGTCCGGCTTCTATGTGCTGGATGGGTTAGCTGGCATCGATGGGCGTACGCGCGCGCGTAAACCCGAAGAAGGAGATGTAGACATAGCAAAGGACAGGTAGGACAAACGCGTGGTGGATACCGATTGAACTATCAGCGATCTTGCCCTGGACCAGCGGAATGATTGCTCCACCGACGATCGCGGCAACCATCACACTTGAGCCTCGGCCTGTGAGCGGCCCCAGGCCGGCTACGCCAAGCGTGAAGATAGAGGGGAACATGATTGAGTTGAAGAATCCGACCGCGATGATCGCGACCATCGCTACGTGACCAAAGGTGAGCATCGAGAGGATTACCAACAAGCATGCAATCGCCGCGGCAAATCCCAGCACCAGGCCGGTCGCAACGCGTCGCAGAACGGCAGAGCCGATAAAGCGGCCGGCCATCGCGCCTCCCCAATAAAGTGAGACGTAGAGACTGGCGTCCCTGGCCGTTAGATTGCCGATTGCAGGAAGTTGGAAGTAGTTAATGAGGAAGCTTCCGATGGCAACCTCCGCGCCAACGTAGAGAAATATGCCGATCGCGCCTAGAAAAAGCTGCGGATGATTGCGCAGTGTATCGGTCGTTGCCGCGTTGGCTTCTCCAGGCCGTAGATCCTGAGTGAAATTCATCGGCGGCAGCTTGACGAGCGCCAGTGCGATGGCAATCGCAACGAGCGTCAGAGCGATTCCGAGATAGGGTAACTGGACCGAGGAAGCCTGCTGTTCGCGCGCTGCCTGGAGTGCCGCGCCCGTGAGGCCAGGTGCGCCGATCTCCTTGGGGATCTTCGACAGAATTACATATCCGCCGAAGATAGGCGCCAAAAAGGTGCCGAAAGAGTTGAACGCTTGCGCGAGGTTCAAGCGGCTGGAGGCTGTGCGTTCGGGGCCAAGGTTTGCGACATAGGGGTTCGCCGCGACCTGTAGGGCTGTGATTCCGGCAGCGAGTACGATCAGCGCTCCCAGAAACAACGCATACGAAGGTACTCGTGAGGCCGGGATAAAAAGCAGCGCACCAGCGGTCATGGTGAGCAGACCAATGATCATTGTGCGCTTGTAGCCTACCCACTCCACGATTTTGCCCGCTGGCAGAGCGAAGATGAAGTACGAGGAGAAGAAAGCAAACTGCACCAGCATGACCTTCGCGTAGTTGAGATCGAAGATCGCCTTCAGATGAGGAATGAGAATGTCGTTAAGCGAGGTAAGAAATCCCCACATAAAAAACAATGTGGTGGCGATGCTCATGGCGCGAACATCGGTGCTTTCGAGATCGGGAGCGTAAGCTATCCCGCCGGCCTTCGGAGTGTTGATTTCTGTTTGCATCAGAAGCCCTTTCAAAGAACGATTCAACAATCTGGAACGCGCTAAAAGATAATCCTTGCCCTCAGTCCCAAAAGTGCCGTTGTGTACTGCTTGACGCTATTGGTGGGGTGAACTGAAACTTCGAGATCTGGGCCGAGTTCCATGCTCTGCGTTAATCTGACGCGGTAGAACGTTTCAAAGAGGCTTTCATGGTGCCTGGCCCCGTGACTTGGATCGGTGATGGTGATCGACGCACCAAACATATCACCACGCCGCCCAAATGGCCTGATGTTCGCCACTCCTGCGTCGACAACCCTCTTGATCGAAGAGCCATGGTCCGTCCCAGCGCCAAGACGCCCAAACGGAACCCATCCATCCTTCAGTTCATAATCGGATCCGAATCCTACTCCAGCTCCGCTACCCTGGGTTGCTGTATCGTCTCGCCACAGTCCAAACCGGAATAAGTGTTCCTGCTTGGTAGGTTCACCGTCCTTCCAGCCAACCTCGATCGCATTCATATACTTCTTGTCTACTAATGTCTCGATGCCTCTTTGCTGTGCACCTTCTGTGTCTACGGTGACCGTATGAATATAAACATGCTTTGAGGCCTGATACTCTAACGCCGCGCCTCCGGCGTAGGTGCCATCCGAGGGAATAGTCAGGTTTCCATCGTTTTCGGCGTTGAGGAACTGACTTCTCTCGTCATTGTTGTAGAGGCTCAAGCTGATAAATTCATTCGGGTGAATCTTCCCAATGTAGAACGCCATCTTCCTTTGGTAGAAATCCTGCCTATAGTACAGGACGTTTAACGTAATCGGCTCTTGAGGGCCGCCACCCGGCAGGCAGTTCAGAACCAACCCGGATCCAAGATCGTCACTCAGGTTAAACTGCTGGCTCACCCCAAGATTGACGCCAGAGCGCACCAAGATGCTGAAGGTTCCGGCATTTCCTCCATGGTCGTACGCCTTCCATCCGCCGGATAGATCGAATCGTCCGGTTCCCCAGTTGTGCCGTACTCCTTCGGGGGTTACCGTGGCATATTGGTTCACCAGCGTGTACGTCGCGGCGAAGCTCAACTGCTTTGCTTTACGCAACTCGTTCAATGCCATGTCAGCGGGGTCCAGAAATGGACGGATCGGGTCGCTCTTGAACAATGGATCTGTCGGCACCTTTGCCAGCACAGCGGAGTCCTGATCGAGGGCTTGTCCCACGAATGCTTTAGGCTGCGCCGACGTCTGATTCTCCTGCCCAGCCGCGCTTTGTACCTGTACCTGAACTCGAGACGAAGCATCCGGCGAGCCCGATCCGATTTGTGCCGATGCGTGCGTTGGCCTGGCAAGGAGGCTCGAAAGTAGCAATGCATAGACCAGAACGTGTAGCGTCTTTGTTTCGCCGCCAATAACAACCTGATAGCCACGATTAGGGAATTCACGGACCGTGGTCGTTCCGATCTCCCTAGAGGCGTCTGTATCCAGGTCCGTTTCTTTCTTTCGCATATCAAGCTCCTCTTTCTCTTCTGATGCACCCCAGCAAGAATATTTGGCCAGGATGTCATTATCTCTATCCTGGCCTGGCCGGTGGCCCGTCACGCGCCCTAGAATCTTTCGTTCCTCTTATACGCCCTCAAGCGGTGGTGAAGACACATACATATTCCTAGTTGGTCTGGCTGCGAAGGGTCGCTTTAGCATAGCCTGTCGCGCACCCAAAAGGTGATTAAGCCACGAGTGCCGCAACGGATCTATTGGACGATGGTGTTGATCGAGACTTAGGTGTCCATCAATACCAAAGTTCAATAGATTCCCTTTCATTCTTCTGGTGTGATCCTCCAAGAAACTACTGCGACCTGTGTGTGATGTTTTGCGTTAGCGGAGCTTCCGAGAATCGATCAGATATGAATCAGAAACTCAAAAACCGGATAAGGCAATGGCCGTTCAAAGGGACTCTCTGGGGTGCGTTCCTGCTTATCTTTTTGGGAGGGCAACTCCGAGAGATAAGGGCGCAGGATGGACAATCCAGCGATGCTCAAACCGAGGTCGCTGTATTGCCGAATGTACTTTCCGGCAGCGAGAAGCTAACACTTTCTGCGGCTGTGGATTTGGCGCTCAAACAGAATCTTGACATCCAGATCGCCAATCTCGAAACCGCGATGCGGGAACAGGACCGCACGATTGCGCGCTCTGGACTGCTGCCGCATGCGAATTTCGAGGCGGATGATAGTGTCAATCGCCACAATCTGAGGGCCCTGCTTGGTATTCAGATCCCGATTCCCAGCGTGCCTCACACCATCGGCCCCTATGAAGCAGTTCACGTCGGACCAACATTCTCGGCTCCGGTTTTCGATCTGACGCTGATTCGCCAGTACCAGGCAAGTGGGCGTCGCCTGCTGGCAAGCCGTGCGGATGAGCAGACGGTTCGCGAAGAGACTGTGCTGCTGACTGTCAGCGAATACATGGCTCATCTTCGCGCAGTTGCCAGCATTACAGCCGCCAAGTCCCGTGTGGAATTGGCGACTCGTTTGGCCCATCAAGCCGATGACCTGCTAAGGGATGGTGTAGCGAGCAAAATTGATGTATCGCGCTCGCAGGTGAGGCTTAGAGAGGAGCAGCAACTCCTGATTGACGATCAGCGTGATGCGGACACTACTGTCGATGCGCTGAAGCGCATCCTGAACGTGTCCGATAGCCAGCAGGTTGAGTTCACAGATCAGCAGGATTTTTTTCAGACACCTTCACTCGATCTCTCAGACCCTCTGGCAATGGCTCTGACGCAGCGCCCTGAACTGCAGTCGTTGGACGAGAGTAGCAAGGCCGCTCAATTAGCCCATAAGGCGGCTGTCGCGGAGTCCCTACCCAAAGTTACGTTGGATGGTTTCTGGGATGTGCAGGGTGGGACGTTCAACACGGCTACTCCTGGGTACCAGTATCAAGTCAGCATGAGCGTTCCCATCTTTGCTGGTGGACGGCTCAGAGCAGAGCGGAAGAGCACAGCACTGGCAGAGCAGCGGACGCAGAAACAACTTGCCCAGGAACGGAATCTGGTGACAGAGCAGGTGCGCGACGGGCAGGTTGAGTTGCAAGCAGCCTTACACCAGGTGGAGCTCGGCCGACAGGAGGTGCAACTGGCGAACGAGGAGGTCTCGCTTTCACAGGGGCGCTTCGAATCGGGTGTAACCGACAACATTGAGGTCACTGCCGCACAGGACTCGCTCGCGCGCGCGAACGATGCGGAGATTGGCGCGCTGTTCCGCTACAACATCGCACGGGCGCAACTTGCGCGCGCAATTGGCAGTGTAGAGCAGATCTATACCCACCCGTGAATGCATACCTATTTGAGAGAGGACAAGGCGATGAGCGAAACAGTTTCAGAATCACCGGCTGAAGAATCAGTCACACTACCTGAGCCTCCGAAGGCCGGCGGGATGACCGACAGGAAAAAAGAGCTGTTGATTTGGTGTGGGGGTGCTGTCTTGGTTGTGCTAGTGGTCTTTGGCATTCGATACATCATCTGGTCTGCACATCATGAGTCGACGGACGATGCCTATCTGGAAGGTCATCTGCACCCGATCAGCGCCCGCATCACGGATACAGTGCAGCAGGTCCAGGTCGATGACAACCAGCATGTAGTGGAAGGGCAGACACTGGTCATCCTTGATCCAAATGACTACAAGGTGAGACTGGACCAAGCAAAAGCTGCCCTCGATGCGGCAGGCCGCGAGGCTGATACGGCGGAGGCTGCGATCCGCTCCACATCGCAATCGGCGACTGCACAGACCACCCAGGCGCAAGGTTCAATCGGTGAAGCCAAAGCATCGATTCAGGCCGCGAAGGCTGCTGTTACGGCTGCGGAAGCAGGAGTGCCGCGTGCCAATGCCCAACTGCAGGAGGCCAGCGCTACGTTGCAACGCGAGGAGGCGGATCTGCATAGATATCAGGACCTCTATGCGAAGGAGCAGGTTTCGAAACAAACCCTCGACCACGAGCGGGCGAGCTATCAGGTAGCGGTGGCTGGACAGGCCGCTGCCCAGGAACAGGTACGACAGGCTCAGGCACAGCTAATCGCAGCACAGCAAGGTGTTGTTCGCACCGAAGCGCAACTGACAAGCTCAGAAGGCGGATTACAGTCTGCCCACGCTACTACGCTGGAAACGCGGGTTCGTGAAGGCCAGTTTGCAACTGCACAGGCTGCAGTCGCACAGGCTGCTGCCGCTTTAGAAGACGCAAAACTGCAGCTTTCCTACACGATTATCACGGCTCCTGTGAGCGGCCGCATCGGCAGAAAGTCAGTTGAAGCTGGGCAGCGCGTACAGATTGGACAGCCATTGATGGCAGTTGTAGAAGACCAGCCATGGGTAGTTGCTAATTTCAAGGAGACACAACTGCAGAAGATGCGCACCGGTCAGCATGTCGAAGTAGAGATCGACACTTTTTCAAAGCACAAGTTTTATGGACATGTGGATAGTCTCGCTCCCGGCTCCGGCAATGAATTCGCGTTGCTGCCTCCGGACAATGCGACCGGTAACTTTACCAAGATCGTGCAGCGTATTCCGGTCAAGATCCTGCTGGATCAGGACAGCGTGCGTGGCTATGAGAACCTGCTTTCTCCTGGCATGTCTTCAGTCGTTACTGTAGCCACAGAATAGAGGAGAACTTCCATGGCAACCGCAACGACGAACTCGGCGATGGCTGCAAATCTCAACCAAGGCGCCGAAGATGCCGTGCCGTTGAAGACTTGGCTATGCGTTATTGGAGTTCTTATTGGATGTTTTTTGGCGGTGCTCAATATCGTCGTTACAAACTCGTCACTGCGTGACATAGCAGGAACATTGGGAGCCAGTGCGGATGAGATCTCGTGGATACCGACGGCATATCTGGTAGCCGAGATCGTCGTGATTCCGCTGACTGGGTGGCTCTCCGATGTATTTTCGCTGAAGAAATATCTGATCGTGAATTCGATCTTGTTCGTGCTCTTTTCTGTTTGCTGCGGGCAGACACATTCTCTCGAGCTGATGATTCTCTTTCGCGTTCTGCAAGGTTTCACGGGCGGCGTACTTATTCCGCTCTCCTTTGACGTTATCCTTACGTACCTTCCGCCATCGAAGCAGCCGATCGGAATGGCACTGTTCAGCGTTACTGCAACGTTCGCTCCTGCGATAGGGCCGCTTCTCGGCGGATGGCTGACCGACAATTATGGATGGCCATTCATCTTTTATATGAATGCCGTTCCAGGGGCGCTGATGATCGCAGCGGTATGGTTCACCATGGAAAAGCAGCCAATGAATCTGGGTCTGCTGAAAAAAGGTGACTGGTGGGGGATCCTCACCATGGCGATCGGTCTGGCTGCATTCGAAGTTGTACTCGAAGACGGAAACCGTAAGGGTTGGTTCGGCGATCCTGGGATTGTGAAGCTGGCCTGGATTGCCGCGATCTTTATTCCTGCT
>FSXT01000934.1_pt1 | contig 29527 bp, 19 predicted proteins | sample 1638311 | NCBI WGS metagenome assembly FSXT01 (sample SAMEA3914788, study PRJEB12502) | metagenome | biome: forest; material: soil | place: Canada | collected 2011-07-03 | depth 0.1 m | reverse complement strand
TAAATGCTCCCGACGCTGACGAAGTGACAGACGGCGAGGACAATCCTCGCGTAACGGGCTACTCCATCGGCAGATCGGTTATCTATGCGGACTTCCGATGGTCAGAGGCAGAAAGTGCTTATGCGGCTGTCCGTAGCCTGGCCGTCAAGCATGGGGTTGGCTTCTTCAACGTTAGTGGCAAGGCTGGTGAAATCTGGTTCCCACCAACTGAGGACACGCCGGATACAACGGCGATTCCAGGTCTCGTGCTGAGCCTTGAAGAGCAACGGACTTTCAAAGCACCGTCGATTGCATTCATCGAGGCTGCCGTGGATTGGCTTCAGCCTGCTGGTGGACCAGGATTCCTTCTCCTGGAAAAGGCAGACGACCCGAGTTTTGCGCAGGCAGGTGGAGGGAAAGACGCATGCACTATCGAGTGGAGAGAGTATTCGAACGGGAGTTTCAGGCACTGGGTCGCGGGGCTCCCGGGAGCCGATTCTAAAGAGAACATTAAGATCCCTGGGAACGGGACGTATTTCACGATCAAGGCAAACGAACAGCTTTCAAACAAGAATGTAAAAGCGATTCTACTTTCGTTCGCCCAAGGCAAATCGCGACCGCAAGAGTTTGTCTGGCGTGATATCACAGCACAATTCGGTGTCTGAAGTTCCCCTGGTAATTCAAAACCATAGTGGCAATTCCGGCACTAGAGGAGCTTTCTGGAGGCTATGACACAAGAGCAACTTGCGCATCTTCGGCGTACTCGCTTCTTAAGAAATCCGGATGAGGTTAATACATTTGAGTCAGCATTATCAGAGATCGAACGGCACGGCGGCGTGACTCAACCTGAAGTAGAGGAGTTGTATAGCATTTTTGAGGATTCTTCATCTCAGCAAGATGTCCTCTGGGAACTGCTGCATCTAATCGAGCACCTTGACCAGGGCATTTGGCTCTCTGCATTCGTTGCTGTATTGCCGGAGATGATGACCAATTCCGCCGAATGGGCGGACACGATCACAGCGCGAATTCTTAACGCAGAGAGGCTCAAGAGGTAGTATTAGGTTCTCTGAATGAAGAATGCAAGAAAGGCTTCATGAAATTTCTGTTCTCATAAATGAATACCCGCGACACATGCTCAGGAAATCTACCAGTGCCCGAGCTCCGATCCAATCAGACTGCGCAGCGAACGGTGCACATACATGTGCTTGACTGGAGATGGCACGTCGCACAATAAAACAATAAAGCAACGCTGATGCCATTTTTGAAACCTAAAAGGAAATTGCGATGAAGGAATACCGAGTACGGAAGGTGTGGCTCTGGCTCTTTACAATCATTGCTCCTACCCTTGCTTTGGGATTTTTGACTGTAGCTGTCGTTACTGTTTTTACCCCGGATGTAAACCCTACCCAGACACTGGCTCAGAAGGCTCTCAGTTCCTCAATTTGGGTTCTCTTGGGCCTTGTCATGGCATACGCACCTTGGGCTGTCTGGACGGGCCGCTTGTCGCTTAGCGAGACGGGGATTCGGATTAAATATGGCTTCCGGACTCGCGAGATTCACAAAGAGCAGATTCGCAGTTATTCCTTGATGCCCGGCGTAAAAATGTTGGCGATGCCTCTTGGACCGGGATCCATCTGGATCTACGGTTCAGACAAAAACAAGATTATAAGCATTCCCGGATATTTTGAAGGCAGAGCCGAACTGTTAGCCTGGCTAGACAAGGTTACTTCCGATAAAGTGGCTGGGTAGATTCCAGGAACCCGGCGAAATCAAGTTCGCCTGCCGGTGGCGAATAGTTTTGAAGAATTTATCGATACCCTTAGGAACAAGGTCAAGCATCTCATCTCCAAACCGTTGCTTAGTGGCCCATAGGGAGTGGCGAGATGCGATCCCCTGCAGAAACTAACAAATCGTGGCTTCACTGGCGTTAAGCAAAATCCAAATGGTGGGCTGCCTCTTCGGAGAACAATGCTCTCTATAGAAATCCGGGACGCTACGTCACCCTCTTATTGAGGAAAGCTGTCATGAGTGCGAACGATGCGGATGTCGTGGTCGGTAAAAAATGCGTGGGTCTGAGGGATTTCGTAGCGCGGCATGTGGCAGGATGCACAATCGTGCTTGCCGACTTTGCAGGCCGGCGCGGTGGCGCGAGGCTGAGATGGTTCGTCGGGGTACCGGCCATCCAACGTGCGATGGCAGGCAAGGCACTTTATGTCGTATGCATCTGTCGTGTGAACAAGCGGCTGATGTGGGTTATGACAGGCGATGCAGGTGATGCAAGGGTCGCTGGCGCTGCCCCAGCAGCGGCTCATTTCGAGGCGATACGGCTGGAAGCGGACGGCTACTATTCCGATGTTAGCGGGCATGAGCATGGTGACATCGGACCATGTGCGGTGGCAGGCTCCGCAGAAGTCAACGGAGTCGGTGGGCGACATGGCTGCGGGATTGGTAATGGTGGCTGCGGTCATGTCGTATTGACCGGCGGTCATGGCTGCGACGTGCCTGGCACCGGGACCGTGGCAGGCTTCGCATGTGATTCCTGGTATAGCTTTTTCGGGTTGGAAGCTACCGGAGACGACGGCCTCTGTCGTGTGACAACTGAAGCAACTCTGAGCGGTCTCTGGTTTGAGGGCATCGCCTAAAGATTTTTCGAGCGCATTGGGAATTTCTATGGAGTGTCCGGTGGTAATGTCGAGCGCATGGAGCGAGGTGTAATAACTCAGGCGCGACTCGGTGTAATGACCGTTGGGTTTGAGGATGTAGGTCTGACCGTATTCTCCGTTGCCGAAGGCCCATGTAATGGATTGCTTGACAGTCGCAGCTCCGTTGCTGACGGAGAAAGTGTTGTGGCCAAGGATATAGGTGTAGGGACCTTCGTGGAAGGTCATGTCGGGGTGCTGCGCCATGAGTGCGCTATCCTCAGCGCGCACTCCGGCGTGATACATAGGCGTGCTGTGCTGCGTAGCAACAATGCTAGCGTGGCACTTCGCGCAAGCGGCTTCCCCGGCGTAGGAATTCGCGGGGGACATGACTTTGGTAGGCCACCAGCCTGGGCCTTGCACGTGGTCGAGCGTGGTGAGGCTGAGTCCAGGGATGGAGCCGGGGGTCTGGGCGATACATAGCGTTAGCCTGCCCAGAACTATTGCGAAGAGGAGGGTTCGGCCTTTGAGGATGCCGCGCATGCAATTTTTTCCATTGCTGGCCATCAAATTTGAGTTGCCTCATATCCTGTCATGCTGACATTATTTCCGGCTGCTTTGCGACGGATCTGGCCGCAGCCGATGCCTCGATTGCACGCCTGCAGCAGAAGCTTACCTGAGCTCCAGCTCGAACCTCTTTGAACTCGCAGGGATGCTTATAGCAAATCCGTGCTCAACCGGAGAAACGGTCGATAGAAGAGGTTTGCCATTGAGCGATGCCGTATTTGCGGAAGGTTTCCATCCATAGATTTCGACGCGGATTTCTTTCCACCATGCCGGATAGGTTCCTTCCTGCGGATCTGCGCTCAGGTGAAAGCCATCCGGCGCTACCTGGCAAGCGAATTTTATGCGCAGATAGGCGCCATTTTTGTAAGCATAAGTACGCCCATCGTCCTGATAGATGCTGCCGTTGCAGTCGTCTCCTGCATAGACTCGAAGCGTTAGCGGTCCTTGTGGAATCTGGTTCGTGCTTTCGACCAGCGGAGCGACGGGAAGAATAGAGCCTGCGTGAACGAAGACGGGAAGAGTTGCAGGTTCCGGCTTGACCGGGAGCGAAAGTTGCACCTGAGCGGATGCGGACGGCGACGGTCCTGGGCCTGGATCAGCCGCGGGCGGACTTCCAATTTTCTCTCCGGTCCAGTAGTTATACCAATCGGCCGAGGGAAACTCGATCGAGTAGCTGTCGGATTCCTCCGGGAAGGGTGGCGAGGCAATCAGCAAATCACGTCCGAGCAGAAATTCGCCAGAGGCTTGAATATCGGTGTCAATTGGATGACGGTCAGGAGCGGCGTCGGGATACTCAAGGAATAGTGGACGAATTATGGGAAGGCCAGTACGTGAAGCTTCTTCCGCGAGCGTGTAGAGATAGGGCATGAGCCGGTAGCGTTCTTCGATAAAACGCCGACGGATCGCTTCCTGCGCGGGACCGCCCACCCAAGGCTCCTGATCCCCCGTTCCAGCCTCGGTATGGTTGCGGTCGATAGGCTGGAAGGTCGCGATTTCAAGCCACTTTGTTAGTAGGTCGGATGACGGCGTTCCAGAGTATCCGCCTACATCCGCGCCGCTGAAAGCGAATCCACTGAGACCAAGATTTTTGAGCATGTACGTGGTCATGCGGAGATGGTTCCAAGTACTGCTATTGTCTCCGGTCCATGTAGCGGCATAGCGCTGGCCGCCTGCATAGGTAGCGCGGGTAAGTACGAAGGGGCGTAGGTCGGGATCGAGCGTTGTCAGCCCTTCAAAGGTAGCGCGTGAATTTTCCATACCGTAGACGTCGTGGATCTCGCCATGGGTTGCAGTGCGCTTGATGAATCCCGGTTCATCAATGCGATGGACCACATCGAGCGGCATGGTGTGAGTGGGCGTATTGAAGACGGAAGGCTCACTCATATCGTTCCAAAAACCTTCGATGCCAAGCTTGTGAAAGTTCCCATAGAGCGTTCCCCACCAGGCACGTGTCTGCTGCTGCATGAAGTCAGGAAAGACACTTGGGCCCGGCCAGACAACTCCGGTGTAGACGGAGCCATCGGGGTTCATCACAAAATGACCGCCAGCGACTCCACTGTCATAAGGGTAGTAGTGCTGGTTGGGAAGGTTTGCGATGTGAAGATCGGTAATGGCAACGACATGAAAGCCCTCTTCTTTCAACTTCGCGATCATGCTGGGAAAATCTGGAAAGGCTTTTGTGTCCACCGTAAAGGGGCGATTCTTCTCCTGAAAACCGATATCAAGATAGATGGCATCGGCTGGGATGTGATCGTCTCGGAGGCGCTGGGCCACCTCAAGCACCCGCGCCTGAGGAGTGTAGCTGTAACGTGACTGCTGATAGCCGAGCGACCACATGGGCGGCAGCGGTGGTGTTCCCGTGAGCCACGCGTAAGTCTCAACCACTTGCCGTGGAGAAGGCCCATAAAGGATGTAGTAATTCAGCGGGCCGTTCACCGCGCCGAAGGAGTACACCTCAGGCACCTCTTTTCCAAAATCGAAGCTCGTGTTCCAAGTGTTGTCGAGAAAAATACCGGATGTGACACCGGCTCGATAAATCATAAAGAAGGGGATGCTTTTGTAGATGGGGTCGGTCGATTCTTGAAAGCGGTATGCGTCGGTGTTCCAGAGCGAGAAGGCTTCTTCACGCCGATCGAATGGCCCGGTTTTATCGCCGAGGCCGAAGTAGTGCTCGTCGATCGGCATCGTTTTGTAAATGCGAAATCCGGTTCCCTCAAAGCGGACAGGCCGCGCGTCCTGTTGCACAATTTTTCCGGAGAGATCGCGCACAGTAAGTTGCAATGTGCTTTTGTCGATCTCAATATCGAGCGCTGCGGTGCGGAAGCCAAATGACATTTCGGAGGATTCAGCCGTCACCTTGACCTGGCTATGGAGAGCATCCGGCAGAACAGCCCATGACGCATTTTCCGGCATTGCACCACTGTGCGTAATGCGAACCCGGATGACGTCATCGCGCACAGCGGTAATCTCCTCGCGCGCGGAGCCATCTGCGACTGCAACCCCATCAGTCAGCGCGGTAAAACTGGTGGCGTGGTCTAGGACAAACAGCTCTTGCTTTCCCGATGTCTGCTGAGCATGGAGAAGGAGAGATAAAGGAAAGAGATAGAAAAAGAGCACCGCGCTTACCGAGCAAGATCTTCGCATTCGTATCCTCGAAACAAACATCTGGAAAGTAAAACCTTTTGGCTTGGGCAGTCATTGTTGGCTTTGAAAACTGGCAACAGAAAGCGACGGATTATGGCACATCATCGGCGCTGGCAGGGTGCGAATCCTGCACTGCAATTACGGCGCCTTCGCGTCGCTTCTGCTGGAGGACTTTCATCTGCTGGATTGCGGTGGCCGCATCGGCAGTGTCGCCGAGCCTACCGTACAGTCGTGCCAGTTGGTAATGAATGCTGCCATCCTGATCGCTATCCGCGCCAAGCTTCAGCTCGCGTAATGCGTCCTGCATCTTTCCGTCCGCCGCATAAGCTTCTCCCAGTAATGCGTGAACGTGCGGCAGCATCTGAGCTTTGGCATTCAGGGCCTTGAGGAGATATAGCTGCGAGCCAGGAAAATCGTGCTGAGAGATCAGTGCTTCTCCCATGAGCAAATTGATCTCAGGGTCGTCCGGATTTTGGTCGAGAGCCTTATGCGCAACTTCAATGGTCCTGACGATATTCGCGTCTCCAAAGTATGCGGCCGCCAGGCCGAGCAAGGCAGCTGCATTGTTGGGCGAAAGGTCGAGAGCCTTCGAGTATTCTTTCTGCGCGTCGTCGTACCGTTCGCGCTGGCGGTAGATATCGCCGAGCAGAATGTGGCTACGCGCGGAGTTCGGTTCGAGCTGCTGGAAGCGTGCGAGCGATTCAAAGGCTAGCTTTTCATTCGCCTTGATAGACCAATAGAGAGCCTGCGCCTCTGGATGAGAGGGCAACGATTGAAGCGCGCTTCCAGTGTCGGAGGTCAGTATGAAGTCGCCGGTGAAAAATGAGCAGGCAGCCAGAGTTTTGAGTGCCGCGACGTTGCCATTGTTCAAAGAATCTTTTAGAAGGCCGGCGCAACGGCCATATTGTCCCAATTGATACGCCTGCTGGCCCTGATCGCGCGCGGCGACCGGGGATACCGCTGGATTCCGGGGAGCGCCTGAATCCTGTGTTGCATCCGCAGTATTCTGCATTGCCTGCAGGATCGCGGCATAGATTTGGTGATCGACTTCTCCTGAGGATTGCTGCAGCGCAAGCTCATTCAAAAAGCTCTGGGCACGATCCGGTGCGATGCCATCGAAGAGCAGCGGGACACTAAGCGAAAAAAATCCATGATCCTTGTTCCAGATCTGCTGAAGCAGCAAAAACGCCGCGTGATTGTCTCCAGCATCGATGCGCAAACGCGCTTCGCCCAAAATACTGAGGGAACATTCTGGATGTCGGCGGAGCTCGGCCGTGAATTGCAGCGCAGCATTTTGTAAGTCTCCCTGCTTGAGAGATAGAAAGCTTGCCTCCGATCCCATACAAGGAGGCTGATCGACTGCGGCGAGAATACTCCTGTACAGTTCCGAGGCTTCTTTATAGCGGGCCTGCTTCACTAGCGATTCGGCATAGATGGCCTTAGCGTACGAGGTGTCAGCATATTTGCCGGTCATGACGCGCGCATCCTCTTCCACCAGGTCGAGCTGGGCAATTCCAAGGTCGAACCAAGCTGAATCCCGCTGGGGATCAAGGTGGATGGCGCGACGCAACTCGCGGATGGCATGGGCGTATTCGCCGAGCGAAGAGTAAGCGCGGCCAAGCGTGAGAGATGGAAGAGGATCGGATGCGTTCATCTTTTCCGCCTTCAGGAGCAATGGAAGAGCTTCTTTCGTTTTTCCCTCACGCACGTAATCGATGCCAAGAAACAGATTGGGCACATAAAGCGACGGTTTCTGCCGGAGCGCTTCCTGAAAACTCCGGATTGCTTCGGCATAGTTCCCGGATTCGTACTGCATAAGACCGAGATTGGCCCATAGCTCTGGAATATTGGGGCTAAGTTTGACTGCTTGTTTGTAATTTGCGGCGGCTGCCGCATAGTTGTTCGCAGCTTGCGCCTGCTGCGCTGCAGCCATCAGAGATTCAAAACTGGAGGATTGGTCCTGCTGGCCGAACAAGTGTCCGGCCAGCAGGAGAAAGATAAGAAGGGTGAAAGATCGCTTCATTACGACTTACCAATAAAACTTCGCCGCAAGCTGAACATTCCTGGAGGGGAATGTGTTCGTGATCTGCCCGAAACTACTCGCACAGGACGAGGTCGCATTGGGATCGCAGCCACTGTAGCCTGTACCCGATGGTGAGTAGAAATTCGGATGGTTGAAGGTGTTATAGGTTTCGAAACGGAACTGGAGCCTCATAGTTTGGGTGAAAGCCCAGTTCTTGTCGATCGAGGTATCCCAGTCTTGATAGCGCGGTCCCCGCAGGCTTGAGAAGTAGCGCGGAACATTGCCCCAGATATCGCCGCCATCGACAGCCAGCTTGGAGTAACTGAAGGCCGCCGTGTTGAACCACTCCTTAATATTGGGGTTGGAGATATGCAGGTTTCCTGTGTAGTCAGGCCGTGGGTTGCCACCAAAAGTATTGATGTCATTGCCAGAGATGGCGATCGGAATGCCCGACTTAAAGGTCGCGATTCCTGAAAGCTCCCAGCCGCCCAGTACTGCGTTGACAGCGCGATTCATGCCCGAACCGAAAGTGCGCCCACGGCCTACCGGCAATTGATAGACATAGCTTGCGACGAGACTCTGAGGAATGTCGGAGCCGTCGACGCTCTTTTCAGCAGCCAGGTTATAGTTGTTGGCCGGTCCGCTGCTTCCATTGTATGACCAGCTCTGGTTGCCTTCCACGTTATCGAGGAACTTTGAGTAGGTGTAAGAGATCATCGCAGTCAGCCCTTGAGTGATGCGATGGTTGTACGTAGCCTGCAAAGCGTTGTAATTCGAAAAACCGACAGGGGCATCGGTTTCGCTAACACTGGCTAGGCAGTATTGCGGGTAAGGCGAGAGAACTTGCGCTTGCTCCACAGTTGGATTATTTAGATTGCAACTGCTCGACGTAATGGCACCGTTGAAAGGATTGGTGACCTGTCCCTGAAGAGCCGCTGTCCCCATCGACAGGTATTGCGGGTTCAACTGATTGTGCTGATAACCACCGGCAACCATGTGCGTACCGTGATTTCCAATGTAGTTGATGTCGACCGAATCGTTTGGCGTGATTGCGTACTGCACACCAAGTAGCCACTGCTGAACGTTAGGCGACGGACGGTGCCTGAAGACACTGCCTACCCCATTGCCGACTTGCTGGTATTCTCCCAACGAATTGCCGGTGATCTGGTTGTAGGTGCCTCCCCAGGGATTGCTGGTGCTGATGTTTGGGTTAGGGTTGATTCCGCCGTTCAGGCTGGTATTGGCAAACGTGGTCGCGGAGAAACCATCCGGATCGCCAGGAAAGCAGCAGGTAACAGACTGCGGATAGAAGATGCCAAAGCCACCATGAATGACGGTCTTGGGCATCACTTGATAGGACAAGCCGATACGTGGCGCCCAGTTATCGTAGTTGGGGTTGTAAGCGTAACGGTTTCCGGGGCCGAGGAACTGGAGCGCGCCGAGGTACGTCGTACCGACCGCATTGCTGATCGGGTTTAGAGTGTTCGGGTTGAAGATAGAAGCTTCGTTGTGCCGGTACGTGTCAGGGGTCTGAATCTCATACCGAATCCCAAGGTTCAGTGTAAGTTTTGAGGTCGGTCTCCAGTCGTCCTGCACATACTCGCCGAAAAGGTGGTTTGAGACCAGCGGGTTGTAGGCTGTTCCAGCGCTTGCCGAGTCTAGCGTGCCGAGCAGCATTTCCGCGACGCCATTACCGCTGGCAACAGTTGATCCAAAAGAGGGATTCGGCCCTGCGGTGAAGCTTCCATTAAATTGCAGAGTGTCTTGGAAGTAGTTGTGCTGGCTATCCACCTGCTCCACTCCCATGAATCCGAAGTTGAGCGTGTGCTTTCCAAACACTTTAATAAAGTCCACGGCTACTGAGCCGACGGGACCATGGTTCGTGACCGCCTGCTGATCATTGGCGCCTGGACCAAGCGGAGACTGGCTGCCAACCTGAACAACCGGGAACAATGGGTAGGTCTGCGAAACATACGCCGGAAGTCCAAGTTGCCCTGAAGGATCGAACCCGAACGACTGGTTGTCGGAAGTTTCATGCCAGACCTGAACGCCGGCTGTGATGTTCATCGTGAAAGTGGGGTTGAAGACCTCGGACAGCCCGGCCCACATGCCCCAGCGGTTGTTAGGACGTTGGTTGCCGGGACCTGCAGGATCATTACCCCAGTTCGCCGCCGATCCTGTCTTAGTCTCTTTCTTGTAGGAATAGCGGAAGTAGGCCCGGATCGAGTTGGAGATATTTTGGTCCACGCGGATCAGGTATTCGTCAGAGACAGCAGGTGCAGCCCCCGATACAACCAGGTTATTGGCCAGGCCAGGCAGGGTCGCTTTGGGATAGTAGCTCAGCAGCTTGGCGCCTACGGGATCAGGAGTGTAGTTGGCAATGTTGCTGAGGATGTTGCCTGGAATAGGATCGCGAATGTAACAGGTTGATTTGCATTGTCCATCATTGTTTACCGCGCCAGGCGTCACGCCGACCGTGATCTGGTGCGCGCTGCGCGGATCATAGATCTGTCCCGGATAGATTGGACGGCCTAGATCATCCTTGCCCACTGGTTGAGAACCTAGAAGCTCGGAAAAGTTGCCGTTGAGAAAATTGGAATCGGGGACTGAGTAGGTACCGATGCTTGGGGTAGTTACTTTGTAGTGCTCATAAAGCCCATAGACGAAAGTCTTCTCGCGCTGCTTATAGATTTTGGGAATGTAGAGAGGACCACCGGCAGATACGCCGTACTGATTACGGCTAAGCTTGGCAATCGGCGTATTGTCATGATCAGCAAACCATTGGTTGGCGTCAAGGGCCTGATTGCGGTAGAACTCGTAGACGTCACCGTGGAAGGAACTGGTTCCAGATTTGGTGACGACGTTGACCACATTGCCGGTGCTCCATCCATACTGGGCAGTGAAGGAATTGCTCTGGATCTTGAATTCCTGAACGGCGTCAACCGACGGCACATAGATGACTGCGCCCCATTCCGGATCGGTATCCCAAGAGCCGTCAAGCATAAAGGCCGAGGTTCCGAAAAAACCTCCGCCGAAGTTGAGGAATGAAATGTCCTGATCGGCGTTGTCCGTGCTGTTGCTTCCGCCGCCAAGCAGCATTTGCCCTTCCGTTGTGTTGTTTACCGAAGAATTAAGCGTGGTCAGGCCGTAGACATTGCGGTTGTTCAGTGGGAGTTCCACGATCTGCTTGGCGTCGATGTCCGCCGAGACGTTTGCGTTGTCAGTGTTGAGCTGAGAAGCCTCAGCGTTGACGACTACCTCCTCGGTTGTCGACCCGATAGTCAGGGGAACATTCTGCGTGGCCGACTGGCCAGGGTCGAGTGAGATTCCAGTCTGTTGATAGGTCTCGAAGCCTTTGACCACGATGGACAGTGAGTAGGTCGAAGGCGCAAGCTGGACGAAGGTATACCGCCCAGTCGCGTCGGTAGTATAGGTTCGGTTTACGCCGTTCAGCTTGCTGGTAAGTTTTACCACCGCATGCGGTACGACCGCCCCCGTTGGGTCGGTTACGGAGCCGCTTAGCGTAGCGGTGGTCACCGCCAACTGGGCGTGCAACCCCGTGAGACTGCACATCAGCAGCGCGAGCAAGATGACGAATCCCCTGCCGCATATGAATATCTTTCGTTTCAAAGTTGTGCCTCCAAAGGTGTGACATCGAAATAGGCTTGGGGTTCACCCCGGTCTTTCGGTATCTCATTCGGACCGAAAGAGCAGACCTCTCCAAAGCACACCCCTTGTAGGCGGCAGAGTTGCAGCCTGACAAGGTCTTTGCGGCATTGCGCTAAATTCTTATCGGATAACTTTTATGGAAAGTGTTTTATTGTCAGAGATTTATGCAGCGCATCGCCAGGGGAGAGCCGACGTTTATCTTTGGGGTAGTGCACTAGCGCAGGCAACATGCAGAATGGTAAAAATCAGAACAGACAGTCACAAGGCGTGTAGCGAGGACACAAGTTTCCTCTCCAGAAACAACCGGAACAGCCTGAGCGCACGCTGAAAAATCAACTTTCTTGGCACCGAACCATTAACTACACTATCTCGGAGCCAGGCGGCACCAATAGTCACTTCCCACGGAGCTCAACGTATCAGAAGCTTGCGGACGGCTCTAAGAGCTGTTCCCTCTTTGTGAACACCGTTGCCAGCGCCCCGATACACAGAGTTTTTCTACTCCGTTTCGGCGCGGTCGAAATGGCAGTTCTATATGGGGAAAATGCTATTGAAAAACAAGATTAGTAGATTTCCTGGAAATTCTTACCAGAAGTACGTCGCAACAATCTTGGGCGGCGAGGAACTACCGTCGATGATCTCGGTGCTGAGCACGAACTCCATGTTTTTGCCATCCCAACTCTTGGGGGCACGCGCCGCGATGGCGTCCATCTCGCCGGGTTGGGTAAGGAATTCGCCGGCGGCTATGGTTCCACCGCGAGCGATACCTGCGGCCACGACGGCGAGTTTGCCGGTGTTGGAGTCCCGGAAGCGAGCAACAATTGCGTAGTCGAGATAGCTGTGTGTCGCCTGCTGAACTTTCCGATCCACGCTCCAGCGGAGCCGCTGCTGAGATTGTGTGTCCTCAATCCAGAAATGGGTCATATCAGGATCATTCCCGAAACGATAGCGGAGATTGTTGGTCATACGCAGCGTCCAGGGATTGTCGAAAGCGCCGAGGAAGATGGTTGGGCCCTGACGCAGATCGCTCAGCGTGGCCGTATCATCGCCCAGCAATGTATAGCGATGGCGACGCATCTCGAGAAGGCCCGAGAAGCTCATCAGGGGCTGGAGATCGTCAAGGACAACACCACGCATTTGCTCATCTAGGTGCCGCTCCTGCGTGGGAGCGGAGGCGTCGATGAGGGTTTGCCCGGAGAAGAAGCTCTGGGGAAAGCAGAGGTAGATCGTATCGGCTGTACCGAAGATCGGTGCCCAGAACCGGTCGAGTGTGGTTGGACGCGAGCCTATCCAGAACCAACCGCCAATAATCGATGCGCACAGGAGTGCGCCAGCAAGGATCAGCCACCAGGCATGAAATCGCCAATGGGCCCGATGAATTGGAAGATCTCCGGCGATTGCACCTTGCCCGGATGCAGCAAGAGGTGCCCCGTTGATGAGAAGGTCCAACGACGATTCGGTGGATGGAATAGCTGGCGCGATCGAGGCGCCTTGGGGCCACTCGAAACGGGGGATGTAGGAACCAGGTGGAAGGGAGATGCGGAGATGATCGCGACTCTCCATGCTCTGGTAATACTGTGCGATGCGCTTGCGGATCTCGGCAGCGGTGACGCGCACGATAGGGTCGGAGGCGGTATCGTAGCCAGCGTTGCGGCCAAAAACTTCGACGCCTAGGGTACGCTCCTTAAGCTGGTCACCGCGACCTTCGAGCTCCTCCTGAACGATGAAACGGAGAAAGCTGGGAAACCTCTTACTATGAGAGAAATAAGGGTCATCCAACAGGCGATCCAACTGACAGAGGATGTCATCTTTCTCTTGCTCGCCATACACCGTCGCCGAAACGCTCTCGTAGTCCGCCATATATTTTTTGCCAGTGCGGAATCATAGCATTTCCCACTGGGCATATCGCTTACGCTTGTCCTGTCTCCATAGAACGCACGAGAAAGTAGCCTCCTGTGATCCGTTCGCTGTGACAAGCATTAGTTCCACTAACGATGAGAAGCAGGAAGATTTTTGTAACGATTCAGATGCAAGGATCATGGGAACACCTGATGCAGTGATGATTATGTTCGGACATTCTGAATCTTCTCTGCGAAGCTTCAAGTCACTCCAAACTTCACCATCACTCACTCCCACATCCTAATATTCGAGATTGTGTCAACGAGATACGTAGTCACTCTTCAACGCAGTGATCGAGGCAGGTAATTCCCTGCTCGTGATGGCCATTTACCCGCGCCGTGCCTTTCCATCCGCCTTCCGGCGAACCATTCTGTAAACCATTGATAACAAATAGCACTAAATAAAACTTATCCGATAAGGATTGAACTCCTTGCCGCAAAGACCTTGTCAGGTCGCAACTATGCCGACTACAAGGGATGTGCTTTGGAGAGGTCTGCTCTTTCGGTCTGAAGGGGATGCCGTAAGGCCAGAGCCCCCTAATTTATTTCGATGTCACATATCCGGAGGCACAACATTGAGTCGTGCTGCCCTGCGGTCAGCGTAGTTTTGAGGTAATCGAGGCATGTTTGTCGGCACTCTTCGGCGAGTTCTCAATGTGTGCATGTTTGCATGCGTCGTCTTTTCTGTTCCCTCTTTAGGGCTGGCGCAAGCGAGCGAACAGACCCTCCAGCCCTATTCTCAGAATGCAAGAGCCGCCCAGACGCCACAAGGCGGTTCAGCGACCGCTGGAGTCTTTGCGCCTGTCCTCGATTCCGAGAAACGGCCTATCACCGCCGGTGGGTTCGTTAAAAACGGGCCAGTCATCTTCCAGGACATTTCAAAAAAAACTGGCTTAACCATCTGGCGCCATAAGATGGGGACACCGGAAAAGTCCTTCATCCTGGAAGCCATCGGCTCCGGGGTCTGCCTCCTGGATTATGACCGCGACGGCTGGCTCGATATTTACCTCGTGAACGGCTCAACCTACGACGCACTGAACGGCAAAGCCGAGCCACCCCACGCCGCCCTTTTTCACAACAATCATGACGGTACCTTTACAAATGTCGCCAACATCGCAGGCGTGAGCAATGACAGATGGGGCTTCGGTTGCGCGGTCGGAGATTACAACAACGACGGCTGGCCCGATCTCTATGTCACGAACTACGGACACAACCGTCTTTACCGCAATAATCACGACGGCACCTTTACCGATGTTGCCGAACAGGCAGCCGTAACCCTCGGCAACTGGTCGACAGGGGCAAGCTTCGGGGACTATGACGGAGACGGACGCCTCGATCTTTTCGTTCCAGGCTACGTTCACTGGGATAAAGACAACATCCCCGGATCCGGCACGAAAGCCGTGTCGAACGGCTTCTGCCAGTTTCGCGGAGTGCCGGTCATGTGCGGACCGCGCGGACTTCAAGGCGAGCCGGATCATCTCTTTCATAACAACGGCGACGGTACGTTTACAGATGTGAGCGTAAAGGCCGGCGTCAGCGACCCAACCCACAATTACGGCTTCTCCTCGACATTCGTGGATCTCAATAACGACGGGAAGGTAGATCTTGTCGTCGCCAACGATTCGACACCGAGTTATCTATATATCAATAAGGGCGACGGCACGTTTGAAGACGCCAGCTTCTATTCAGGCTTCGCGCTGAACCAGGATGCACGCGAAACCGCCAATATGGGTCTGGCGGTCGGCGATTACAAGAACAACGGCCTCGTCGATCTCTATACCGGAACATTTTCAGACGATTACAAGCCCCTCTTTGAAAATCTGGGAAAAGGTAACTTCTCGGAGATTGCCCCGCAGATGGGCATCGCAGAGGTCACTTACCCTTTTCTCACCTGGGCCACGGAGTTCATCGATTACGACAATGACGGATGGAAGGATATTTTTCTGGCCAACGGCCACGTCTATCCCCAGGTCGACAAGGAAAATTGGGGCACGTCCTACGCGGAGCGGCCTCTACTGTTCCATAACGAGGAGAAGGGTACGAAGTTTCGGCCGATGCCGGCCGTTGAGGGAACAGGGCTAGCCGACGTTATTCCTGCCCGAGGAGCCGCTTTCGGCGATCTATTCAATGACGGGAAGATCGACGTCGTCATCAACAACATGGACCAGATGCCGACCCTCCTGCTCAATGTCAATCCGGACCATAACCATTGGGTGGAGCTTCAGCTTGTCGGTAACGCCAAAGGGCCTCGCGACGCCGTGGGAGCCGCTGTTTACCTGACCACCGGAGATATGAGACAGCGCGGCGACGTTCTGAGTGGCGGCAGTTATGAATCGTCGAACGATCAAAGGGTTCATTTTGGGCTGGGTCAGGCAACGACCGTAAATGATGTCGAAATCCATTGGCCCAACGGTCCTGTGGAGCATGTCAAGCTACCGAGCGTGGACCGCATTTTCATGATTGAAGAAGGCAACGGCCTTGTACCTAGCGTGTACGACCAAATCGCGAAGGATGTGGCGGCGCAGCACAGCGCGCATCCAGCAGGAAACTAAATGCTCAGCAGATCTATAAACGGAAGTACCTTATGCTAAGCGCGAGAGGACGGATCTTTGCCGTCGTGGCCGTGGCTGCGGTTATCGTGTTCGCGCCAGGGATTGCGCCCAACAAGAGCTGGAGCCAGACGGCCCAGAACTCCCCGGACCAGACGGTTCCAAAAGATACAGCCTATCCGGCGGTCGCTGGAAAGGGATGGAGTCCGGAGGATCGTAAAAAATATTCGGAGATGATCACCTCCACCTACAACTTCCGTTTCGGTAAGGATGATCCCTTTGATCCTAGTAATGCCAAGCTCCAGGACGGCGGTTTTATCCAGCCGGGCGCTTTTCCAGACGCACAATATTGCGCACACTGCCACCAGGAGGCTTATCACCAATGGCGGCAAGCGCTGCACTCAAACTCCTTCCGCGAACCGTTCTACCGGACCAGCGTAAACATCCTGAACCGAACGAAGGGAATTGAATTTTCGCGGCACTGCGATAGCTGCCATAATCCCATCGGGCTGGTGTCGGGCGCACTTACCGAGAACTCGCTGGTAAACCGGAAGTTCGACAACAACGGCGTGACCTGCATGGTCTGTCACTCGGTCCAGGGCCTGAAGTCGACAGCCGGTAACGCCAGCTACGTCATGGGCATTCCGGCGGTGATGGTGGACGAAGCCGGCAAGCGCATTCCGGGTGAGGTCCCGTATGAAGAGATCATGACTCACACGGACCGGCATGTGCGGGCAGTGATGCAGCCCTTTTACCGAACGCCGCAGTTCTGCTCCGCGTGTCATAAGGCCAATCTTCCAGAGCACCTGAATGACTTTAAGTTTCTCAGCGCCTTTACGGTATACGACGAATGGCAGAACTCTAAGTTCTCGCACCAGAATCCGTTGACCTTTTACACGGGCGACTTCAAGACCTGCCAGAACTGCCACATGAAGCGTGGGCCTCTCGTACTGCAAGACTACGGAGCGAAGAACGGGACCTTGGCCTCGCATAGCTGGGCCGCGGGCAACACGGCAGTGCCGTTCTACTATGGCCTCGACGAGCAGTTGAAGAAGACCGTGGATTTCCTAAAGGCCGGAGACTATCTAAATGTAGACATCTTCGCGCTGAAGAAATCAAACGAAAATAATCTCATCGCGCCGCTCGGATCGGTTCCATTCCGCGTAGCTCCAAACGACATTTTGGACGCTTATGTTGTGATTCAGAACAGGAACATTGGCCACTCTCTGATCCCAGAGGTGCGCGACCTCTATGAAGCGTGGACGGAGTTCATCGTCAGCGACGCAAGCGGAAAAGAAATCTACCACAGCGGGTTCCTTAAGCCGGATGGAGCGCTGGATCCGCGCGCCCACAGCTTTACCAACCGCCCAGTCGACAAGGATGGCGAGTTTGTCGACAACCACAAGGTCTTTACCATCCACGCAGTCGCCTTTGACAACACGGTACAGGCCGGGCGCTCAACGCTGGTGAGGTACCGCTTCCGTGTGCCCGCCGACGTGAAGGGGCCGGTCACACTGACCGCGAAGGTGAACTACCGTCACTTCCGGCAGAGCTACGTGAACAACGTCCTGGGCAAGGGCTATACGAACTACCCTGTAGTCGAAATTGCAGCGCGCAGCCGTGCTATCAATCTTGGAAATAACCAGCCTGCCCCGCCGGATCCGTCGGACAATCCGAATTGGATGCGCTGGAATAACCTGGGTATCGCGTACCTGGACCAGCTTCAATACGCCGACGCAGTCGGCGCGTTTGGCGAAGTCGTAAAGTTGCGGCCCGATTATCCGGACGCATACACAAACATCGCCCTGACCGAGATTCAGTGGGAAAAGTACGACTCGGCCCGGATGAGCATCAACAAGGCGCTGGCGATGAATCCGAATAATGCTCGCGCTCTGTACTATGCCGGGTTGCTGGAGCGGCGCGCCAGCAATATCAGTGCAGAACTGGCCGACCTGCAGGAAGTAGTGCAACAGTATCCCCAATCGCGAGACGCTCGGCGCGAGCTGGGCGAGGCTTACTACCGGCAGGGGGACTACACGGACGCTACGCAGCAGTTCGAGGCGTTGCAGGACATTGATCCAGACGACTTGACCGCGCATTACAATCTCTCGATCCTCTATCACCGGATGGGCAGGACACAAGAAGCCGAGGAGCAGCAGTCACTCTTCAAAACCGAAAAGATCAACTCCGACGCCCGCGTCAATGCGTTGAAGTATCTGCGCGTACATCCGGAAGAATCCGATGAGAGTATTCCCTGGCATGTGCATACCGATCTTCCCGATTTGCCTCAGGCCACGATGGAGAGGGGAAACGGAGGAAAATAAATGAAGCTCATTCATTGGCTGTTCCTGGGAGCATTGCTGTCTCCTACTCTTTGCCGAGCGCAGGCAGGCTGTCCGTGGATCAACGCGGTGACGGCCACTGACGCACCGAGCGGCTCTTCGGTTCCCGTCGAGCAAATTACTGTTTCCGCGCATGAATGCCTGTTTCATTATCAGGACGGCAGCGTTGCGTATGAGCTTCGAGTCACCGTCGAAGATGCCGGTAGCAGCAGCAAAAATATGGAGAGGAAAGAGGCGAAATGCACGTCGAAAGCAATTCCGATCCCAGGCCTTGGCAACGAGGCTGTGCTGTGCGGAGCCGACATGCGTTCCTCGCACGGAGAGCAGGTAATTGGCCGCGTTCGTGACACGCTATTTATCATCATCGCCAGCACCGGGACAGGCCACTTTTCACCAACGATAAGAAAGCTGCTTTGCGACAAAGCTCAAAGCGGCGCCGAACAGGTGGCGGGCAATCTCTTTTAGTCAGAATAGATGGAGCAATTCAGCAGGTGAAGAGTCGAAGCACAGAAGTTCACGTCGTAAGAAACAGACTTGAGAAGTCATTCAAGCTGGTGCTGATTGGCGCAGCCCTCATGCTGTCAGAGATGACGGTCCCGCCTCTTGTGTGCGGACATACTGAAGCGGAAGTTCCGACGATAACGATTCATGCAAGGCAGTATGAATTCATTCCATCTGAGATCACAGTGAAGGCGGAACAACGGACGCGATTGATCTTTATATCCGACGACGTTCCACACGGAATTTCCGTGGACGAATTGCTATCTGACGTAGCTATTCCAAAAGGCAAACCCAAAGAGATCGAAATAACCCCATCCAAAGCTGGCGACTTTCAAGGCCAGTGCTCATGGTATTGCGGCATCGGCCATGCCAGGATGAATTTCTTGATTCATGTCGTGAAATGAACGCCGGATCTTCGTCCAGCCAACGTTGCTCTTCTCCCTGCTCGACGTCCACAACTCGTACTTCAGTCGTAACCTACGGAGAACCATTGGCGGCGTGGTCGATGAATTCTATTCCTGCAAATTAAGCTGCACCCAGTTGAGCACCCACAGCGGAGTGACCGTAGGCCGCACAATTCTAAGGCAGATATCGTGGGTGCCGTCTAGCACGGGTAATACTGAATTGAGGTCAGCCGTCCGCGCCTCTTCATTTGGTGTTGGTAGCGGCAAAAAGGTAATGATCTTTCCACTACACGTATCCAGATGTACCTCTAACTGTCCGCTTGGCGTCAACGGCGCTCCTAACTCCGGCAAATTGTTATTCTTGTCCCGAAAAACGTACGGCAGGCTCATGACCGACGCTGAAATACTGTGGACACCCTTCAATAGAGCATCTTTATAAATCCAACAAGGGTTCTTGTAATTGGCGAGAACGACAGGACCAGGGTTCTTGGATGGATCTGGTTCCATCGCAATCACTGGATCGTTGGAGCACATCTTCAGTTCTTGACTGTAACGGCGCAGGATCGTCTTCTGGTTCAGTTGTTGTTCCATCGCGCTGTCTGTAATCGCGGCTCCATCGAAGGTGGCAGCGCGGAGCTCGCTTGGCAAAGACAGCCGCAAGGGATTTTCATACTTTGCTGACGCAGAACTGACCACCGAACCGTCGGTTGTGTAGCGTATCGTTCCAAAATTACTCTGATTGCTGAGCTCAACGATTGCATGGCCCTGTTCGACATCCAACTTTGTTGTACTCTGCACACGAAATACATTCGGATCGAACACGATTCCCAGTGCTCGATAGCGTCTCATCTCTGCGGGCATACGCACCAGAAAGCTATCCCAATTGCGTACCTTCGGAGAACTCCAGGTAATCTCCGCCAGTGCCGCCATACGTGGAAACAACATCCATTCGATCCGGGCTTCGGTACGGATGTATTCCGTCCATAAGTTTGCCTGGACCCCGATAATATGGGTGCGCTCCGTGGGCGTGAGTGTGGCTGGCACTGGATCAAACGCATACACATCCGCCAGCGTGTTCAAGGCGAAGCGGCCAGGCGCCTCATCTACGGCGCTGCTTTGCCTATAGTTAAAGTAGAGAGGTCTCACCGGCGTAAGTACGGCGTCATGGCCTTGCTTCGCAGCATCGATACCACCCTGGACCCCGTGCCAGGACATCACGGTCGCATTGGGTGCGAGGCCACCCTGCAAAATCTCATCCCAGCCTAAAGTATGCCTATGATGTGCTGTTAGAAAGGTATCAATACGTTTCACAAAATAGCTCTGCAGTTGGTCCTCGTCCTTGATTCCAAGGCGCTTCATTTGTTCCTGAATGCTAGGAGAGGACTTCCACTGCTCCTTAAAGGCTTCATCGCCGCCGATATGAATATAGGGGCTAGGAAAAAGATCCATCACTTCAGACAACACATTTTCAAGAAAGGTAAACGTAGCCTCATTCGTGTTGTAGAGATTTGGGAATATTCCATACCCATCAACGGGAGCTTTCAGTGGCGTATTGGAAGATCCAAACTCCGGGTAGGCAGCAAGTGCTGCCGAGGCATGCCCCGGCATTTCAATCTCCGGAACGATCATCACATTGCGCGCAGCAGCATAGGCCACAAGCTTTCGCACTTCTTCCTGCGTGTAATACCCCCCATAGCGATGAGATCGAAGCTCCTCCCGCGTCGGCACGTTGGAAACACTAGCCAGCTCTCTCCAGCCTCCAACCTCTGTCAGTTTCGGATAACGTTTGATCTCCAATCGCCACCCTTGATCATCTGTGAGGTGCCAATGCAATACGTTAAGCTTCTCTAACGACATCGAATCGATCAGTCGCTGAATGAATTCAATGGACTGCATATGCCGCGCGGAATCCAGCATAATGCCACGCCACGGCAACTGTGGCTCGTCATGAATCTGCACACAGTGCAGGGTCGCCGGCACGTCGGTGCCGCTTGTCGATGTCAGCATCTGCCACAGTGTTACCGTGCCATAAAAGATTCCGGCATCACTCGCAGCCCTGACCACGATCTGATTCAACCCAACGCTCAGCTCATAGGCTTCATCCTGCTTTTCAGCACTGCCTCGCGGCAGACGAACAAGCGCGATTGCAGCAGGCTTTTCCGACTGAACCCGCGCCAACAATGTGATGCCACGCGTACGTTTGACCAAGTCGACAAGATTCTGCGCAGCAAACTGCATGGCCGGATCGCCTGTCGAATAGGACACGATATCACCATCATTGATCTTTATCGTTCCATCTGATTCCACTACAGATAGTGGAGCCGGAATAATCGATGTGGCCTGCGCGTAGGACCGCATAGCACCCGCAGTCACGAGCAATACCACGCAGATAAAGTTCAAAACCTTTGCCATCGAGCCATACGTCATCAAAGCCCTCCGTCACAGCCGGATCCTAAATATCTGGAGTAATAATTACACAAAATGACGCAACCGGTTGCATTAATATCAAAAGAAAACGAATCTCTTCATAGGTGACGCGCAGTAAACTGGACAGAATGACCATCCGCAAAGATGACGGACTACCCACCATTAGCGACGTAGCTCTGCGTGCACGTGTCGCCCGTTCAACAGTCTCCCGTGCCTTTTCCCGTCCAGAGATGATCAGTGCTTCAACCGTTGAGCGTGTAAAAAAGGCGGCTACGGCTCTCGGGTATGTACCCAACTATGCTGCTCGTGCTCTCAGTACGGGGCTACACGGCAATATAGCCATTATTGTCCCAGATATAGCAAACCCCTTCTTCCCTCCCCTCATTCGTGCCGTACAGGCCGGTGCAGACTCAGAGGGTTATAGCGTCTTTCTCGGTGACTCCGACGAGGACGCAGGTCGAGAACTCAAGCTTGCTGACAGGTTCGCCAATCAGGTTGAGGGTTTTATTCTTGCCTCACCACGCTCCGCCCAGCAAAACATCATGGATCTGAACAAACGGCGCCCTGTCGTCGTCATAAATCGCGATATTGCGGATCTCCCAAGGGTGCTGATCGATCCCGCATTGGGTGTAAAAGATGCGGTAGCGCACCTTGTTGAGTTGGGACATCGCAAGATGGTCTACGTGAGCGGGCCCGCAGTCTCGTGGTCTGATCAACAGCGTCGCCTTGCGCTGCGTCATGCAGCAGCAAGTCACGATATTCGAATAGACACCATCTCCGCAGAGCGGCCAACCTTCAATGCAGGATTGAAAGTTGTCTCCGCCGTTTTGCGCAGCGGCGCCACTGCCGCCATCACCTTCGATGATTTTGTAGCGCATGGCCTGCTTTCCGGTCTCGCAGAGCACCATATACCCGTGCCTAAGAAATTCAGTGTCATAGGCATGGATGACGTTCTGGGTGCATCTACTTTTCCTGCACTTACCAGCGTATCCGGACGCTGCGACGAAGCCGGTCGCATCGCTATTCAGCTACTTATAGGCGCAATGCAGGGTAAGAGTTCCGACATCTGCACCGTTCTACGCACACACCTCGCTATTCGCGCGACCACAGGCCAGGCATTCCGTAGGCAGTGATACCATTTTTCTCACACAACGCAACCGGTTGCACTATAATCGCGTCAGTTGTCTGGAGGCTGTGGGTGAAATACCTCGATTGGTTTGTCCTTTGCCTTTACTTCCTGCTCATGCTGGGGGTTGGTGTCTGGGCGCGCACGAAGGTAAAGACAGCCAGTGATTTCTTTACGGCGGGTGGCAAGATGCCCTGGTGGCTCGCAGGGATCTCCCACCACATGTCCGGATACAGCTCCGCCGTTTTTGTCGGCTACGCAGCAATCGCATACATTTCAGGCATAACCGTATACGTGTGGTGGGCCTGCTCGATCAGCCTGGCGCTCTTTCTTGGTGCCAGCACATTCGCCCCGCGCTGGTCACGCATGCGCACGCAGCATCATGTGATCTCTCCGTTGGAATATCTCGCCGTACGCTACAACATCGCCACCCAGCAACTGCTGGCCTGGAGTGGCTCACTTCTCAAGATCTTTGATGTCGGAGCGAAGTGGAGCGCTTCGGCCATACTTCTACAGGTCTTCGCGGGCGTGCCAATCGCCTACGGGGTCCTTCTTACGGGCGGCGTCACTCTCGTCTACTCCGTCGTCGGCGGTCTATGGGCAGACGCGCTTACGGATCTCAGCCAATTTGTAATCCAACTTATCGCAGGCTTTGCAATGTTGATTGCAGTCCTGCATCGCCTCGGCGGAATCTCTGCATTGTGGACGGTATGGCATCAGCTACCACCGCAGCACGCACATCCTTTTACTGGCAGTTACACTCCACTCTTCGCAATTGTCTTTTTTGGTATCAATCTGCTCTCCTATAACGGCGGTACATGGAACCTCGCGCAACGGTTTATCGCCGCGCCTTCGCCGGCAGATGCAAAGCGCTCGGCCCTGCTCTCTTCGGCACTCTATCTAGTTTGGCCGCTTGTGCTGTTTTTCCCTATGTGGGCCGCGCCTTTAATCTTTCCGCATCTCGCGGACCCTTCGCAGTCTTATGCAATGCTAACGAGAAAACTTCTTCCTCCAGGCCTCGTCGGCCTGGTATTGGCGGGCTTATTCGCTCACACGATGGCAATGACCTCTTCTGACGCTAACGCCATTTCGGCAGTTGTCGTGCGAGACATAGTACCGGCACTGCGCAAGGACAAGGCACGCCCTTCCGACCGAGTGCAACTCCGTATGGGACGGATCTGCACATTCAGCTTCCTTTCTTTGAGTATGGTGATCGCGCTCATGGCTGGGCACTTTGGTGGCGTAATAGGTTTACTGATCCTTTGGTACGCCGCCCTCATAGGCCCGATTGCGATTCCTATGATTTTGGGAATGCTTTTGCCGTTTCGGAGAAGCGGTCCATTGGCTGCTATCTCATCTTGGATTGCCGGAGCAGCCGCTTTTTACCTGCTCAAAATCTATCCACCTGATCACTGGCTCTCGGCTGGCTCTCAATTTGGAATGACGGTCATGGTTGGTATTCCGATCACATCGTCATTCTTTGTCTACTGGCTTGCCGGGATCATATGGCCACAGAAGCGCAGGGCCTCAGATATTTTCCTGTCGGCATTGGCTTCAAATATCGTTCATTCCTCCGAAACCGTACCCACGGCCTCAGAATCATAGTTGTTGAAAGGAATTTTCGTTTTATGGATCAGCCCCACAGTTCGCAGGCGGTTTCTATGGATATTCGATACGCTGCGTCCCGGAAAGAGCTTGGCCACGCCGCAGCCTTGGACGTAGCCACGGAACTGCGCGCTCGCCTCGGCAGGCAAGCTCATGTTCGTATGATCTTTGCCGCCGCCCCCAGCCAATATGAAATGCTGCATAACCTCGTGCAGCAACCCGGAATAGACTGGTCGCGTATCACCGCCTTTCATATGGACGAATACATCGGTCTTCCTGTTGGAACACCACAGCGCTTTGGCGAGTGGCTCCGTAGCGTCATCTTTGATCGCTTGCCTTTTGCGAACGTTCATTTTATTGAACCCGATGATGATCCGGAGCTCGCCTGTCGTCACTACTCAGGGCTTTTGCAGCAGGCCCCGGTGGATCTCTGTCTACTCGGCATTGGATCCAATGGCCATCTTGCCTTCAATGATCCTCCTGCCGATCTAAATGATCCTGTCCCAGTCAAGGTTGTGACCCTCGACCTGGACTGCCGTCAGCAGCAGGTTGACGATGCATGTTTCAATCGTCTCGAGGATGTTCCGTTACGGGCGATCACGCTAACGATTCCGACACTTTTGGCAGCAGACCGTCTATTTTGCTGCGTACCTAGTACATTAAAGGCGGCTGCTGTACGCTCGATGATTCACGATGAGATCAGCGGCGCTTCGCCCGCAACTGCCCTTCGCCTGCATCAAAACTGCACCGTATATTTGGATGCGGATTCGGCCGCGCTGCTCTGATAATGTCCCGCTTTTACAAACTCAGGATGAGCGATGATAGGTGAACTTAAGATCAAGGGGCGCGATCTAAAGACAGGTAAAGGCATTGCCGTCTCTGTACGAGATGGCCGCATTACTGGCATCAAGCCAACAGTAGTGACAGACAATTTCTGGCTTTCACCTGGCCTAATCGATCTTCAGGTAAATGGATACCGTGGATTGGATCTAAACACGGACACCCTTGACGTGCCTACGGTCTCTGCCCTCACGCGTGAACTGCTTGCGGCTGGTGTTACGACCTTCGCCCCAACTCTCATTACGGCGTCGCGTGAGCAGTTGCTGACTCGTCTGTCCGCCATCGCAAAAGCGTTAGAACTTGATCCTATTGCCAAGGCTTGCATCCCTTTCGTCCACGTGGAAGGCCCCAATATCTCGCCGATCGAGGGCTATCGTGGAGCTCATCCGCTGGAGCATGTGCGCCCACCATTGATCGATGAATTCGATCAATGGCAGAAAGCCGGCAACAACATCATCGGCTTAGTCACGCTCTCGCCGCACTTCGCAAACAGCACAACATACATCGCGACCCTGGTAGCACGGGGTGTACGCGTATCCATCGGACATACGCATGCTACCCCGGAGCAGATTCACGAGGCGGTTAATGCCGGGGCCTCACTGTCCACACATCTCGGGAATGGTATTGCCACTATACTCGCACGCCATTCCAATCCGATCTGGTCGCAACTCGCCGAAGACCGCCTCTATGCCAGCTTCATTAGCGATGGTCATCACCTTCCTCCCGAAGTATTGAAAGCGATGCTGCGTGCCAAATCACTTGAACGAAGCATCCTTGTCTCGGACTCTGTGGCTCTCGCCGGGATGCCACCCGGTCGTTATCATGCGACCATAGGCGGTGAAGTCGAGTTATCGGCCGACGGACGCCTTGGCATGGCTGGCACCACGATTCTTGCTGGCGCAGCGCTCCCCCTCCTTGATTGCATCGGCACTGCTGTGCGCATGACAGGCCTAGCACTCGCCTCAGTTCTTGAGATGGCAACCGCGAACCCTGGAGACTTCGTTGGGGGATATGGGCGATTACAACTGAATAGACGAGCCGACCTTCTGCAATTTCAGTGGGATGAGACGAATGCGAAGATGACGGTGATGAATGTGTGGTTGGCCGGTGTCTCTCAATCTCTTAGCCCCAAAAGCATCCCGAACTACTGATATAATAGCTTGATTCACAACTATCCTGCCATGGCTATTAAAAAACCTAAATTCCATCCAGACGGTGAACTCACACTTGCAGCGCAAGCCTACATTCAGATTCGCAACAAGATTCTGAAAGGTGAGATCGGTCTCGGCCAGGCACTGTCGCGGCGCAATCTGGCGGACGAATTCGGTATGAGCTTCGTTCCTGTCGGGGAAGCCATACAACGTCTTGAAGCGGAAGGAATGGTTGAGAGTCGGCCACGTGTTGGGACTCGTGTCCGCATTCCAACGGCGCAGGATGTACGCGATCGCTACATCATTCGCGAAGCCCTTGAGGTTCAGGCTGCGCGACTCTTTTGTGAAAAGGCAAGCTCTATGGAGCGCGAAGAGCTCTCCATTATGGCGCGGCGTTTGGATGAGATGGCGCTTCAGAAAAATCATGAGGGTGGCGAACAGTTCGACTTTCAGTCGTACCACGTCCGCTTTCACATGCGCATCGCGGAGTGTAGCGGCTGCATGCCTCTCTGCGAGATTCTCGAAAAGAACCAGGTTCTCATCTTCAACTGGCTATTTGACGTTGCTGCGGATTCGCAAATGCCCGCGCAATGGCATGTAGCGCTCATGGATGTGCTGAAAGGTAATGACCCAGATGCGGCGGCTCTGGCCATGGGTACACACATTCGCACTGGCATGAGCGACATTCAGGCCGCAATCGCTGCCCGGTTCGGCACCGATATGTCCTGGATGCAACGACGTCCCGCTGTATTGGACACAAATATTGCATTACTGAATACAAACTCGTGGAGACCACGCCGTACCGCACCGAAGAAATAATCTCTTATTCTGAAAGGTGAATCGTATGTCGTGTTCTCAGATTATTCGTCTCTCATTAAGCACGTCGTCATTGAGAAACATTCTCCTCCTGGCTTCCCTTCCATTTTGTGCCACACCACTTTCCGCAAAAGCGCAGACTGGACGCGGAGTTTACTTCTACCAACTCCCTGGCAATTCGTACGGTAGTGATGAGATCATCGGCACAAACAATACAGCCGCCGAAAATCAAATGATTACCAATCTCAAGTCCTGGGGGATCACCAAAGTCTACGGCGGCTATAGCACGACGATCGCAGCCAATCCCGCATACGTCCGGTCCTGGAACACGCTTCTGGCAAACAATGGGATCGCCTCTTATGTCTTGCTCTCTTCCACCAACTACTTCCTTCCGTCCGAGGCGACCCAGGCGAGTACCTGGCTGTCCACAAACTTTCTTACGTTCAACTCGAATACTACTGCTACGAGCCAGCGATTCGTCGGCGTCATGATGGATGTAGAGCCACAAGCCTTCGCGGGTGACTCTGGAGATCTCTCCTGGAACGCCTCAACGAATGCCGGACGTCGCACCTATCTCGGCGATTTCCTTACACTGATACAGTCCTATCGGTCCTCTATCACCAGCGGGGAAAGCAGTAGTATTCCCCTCGATACCACACTGCCAACCTGGTTCTATGAGTTGAATGAAACCATTGCCTGGGCCAATCAGGCTGACGTCAATTCATGGTTTTCGTCCCTTGGATCAGCAATCAATTCTGTGAGTTTGATGGACTATGGAACGAGCAGTGTCTCACTGATTGATAGTCGTTACTCGGCAAACGCAGCTCTTCTTCCAACCGGAGGCATCACCGTAGCGCTAAGCTCCGCAATCGGTAGCGAATGGTCGAGCTTCACAGAGATGTGGGATGCGCTGCTTGATGTCGAATCCGAGGAGTCTCTCTACTGCGACATCAACAGTTACGACACGCTAGCACCTGATGAAGGAATGTAGTCGGGCCACTCAGCGAATCACTCCTAAGCGTGAAACTCCGGGAGGGCGAGGCATCTCCTTGTCCTCCCGAGATGCATGGATACTCGTACAGTATCTGTCATAAACAAACGCTAGCAATTCGAAGTCTCATACCTCATCACTAAGTCACGTGTCACTCTTCGGGCCAGTCTCAGCTATGCCATCAAGATAACGCGAAAAAGGAAGGACCGCGAACGGTCCTTCCGATGTGGAACCACGCGTTTCTTTGTACGGCTTGATCGACAGTTTTCTGTTCTTTGCCGCAATTGAGTGCGGTGTCCCAACAAGCACAGCCGCGCCTTCAACTTCAGGAATCTCTCCCTACATATTGGTACGTTGTCTAGAACATTAACTTGAGGCCAAGCTGAATGCGGCGCGGCTCACGAACTGCGGTTACACTCCCAAATGCAGCACCGTCCGTCACTGTGTTGAGAGTCTGCGGATTCGTATGGTTGAAGACATTGAATGTCTCTAGCCGGAACTGTCCCTTGATCTGCTTCAACGGCACAAAGTTGCGAAACAATGAAGCATCCCACTGCTGAAACCCAGGACCAATCAATGAAGTAGCGGGAGCATTGCCAACTCTCACGGGTGCACCCGGCCCCGTAGGCACTTCGGCATAGGCTGCCGTGTTAAACCACTTTGCAAACGTGTGTGGCGCGCCGATATTTGGATTAGAGATGAGGTCCGGCCGCAGCACTACTTTGCTGCTACTTCCATCTACACCCAGACCAGCCGGATCCAGCCCTGAACCAGATGTCACCTGTGTCGATAGGCCCTCATCGAAGCTCGTGATGCCGCTCAGCTCCCATCCGTGCACCACGTCGGCGACAAAACCCCTGCTCTCAAGTAAAAAAGGAATCTTGTAAACGTACGTCAAAACCAGGACTTGCTTCCGATTGAACGGCGCGACCGCATACTCCTGATGAATGTTATAGCCATCCTGAGGAGCATTATTGCGATCCGTACCGGAGTCAGTTAGGGTCTTCTGGAAGGTGTATGCCAAGGTAAACATTGAGTGATGAGAAAGCATCTCTTTTGCATACACCTGCAGGGAGTTGTAATTGGAACCGAACCAGTTCTCCGTACTGTTGATGGCGATATACCCCACGTAGGGGCGAAGCGCATTGACGGCCTTCGGCGTAGTACTGGTCGATAGCGGTGTTCCCGCAACCATAGTACCCGCGGCTACGGCTTGACCGGGATGTAACGTGTTGATATCTACAATGCCGAGCAGGTGTGTTCCCTTCGCTCCGTAGTACCCGATATCGAGAAGAAAGCTCTTGCCCACCTGCTGCTGTACATCTAAACTCCAGACTTGCGTATAAGGTAACGTCAGCGG